>Ga0134127_10000720_pt1 | contig 27938 bp, 28 predicted proteins | sample KB31753_FD_96459 | JGI IMG/M metagenome (GOLD analysis project Ga0134127, IMG submission 96459) | Terrestrial soil microbial communities with excess Nitrogen fertilizer from Kellogg Biological Station, Michigan, USA - KB3-175-3 | ecosystem: Environmental > Terrestrial > Soil > Unclassified ... | reverse complement strand
TCCTGGCTCTCCTGTGTTCCAGGCCGATCGGCATAGTCGGGCGTCTCTAATACATCACAATCCATGGACATTCTAATTCTCTTGGGTCTTATTGTTCTTTCAGCTGTGATATCTACGGCTGAAATCGGTTTTTTTGCGGTCAATGAAACAAAGCTAAAGGCACTCGCCCAAACCGGGAATAAGCGCGCAAAGCTGGCCCTCCATCTTCGTAGTGACCCTCAAAAGCTCCTTTCGACTATTTTGGTCGGTGACCGTTTGGTCGGCGTGGCGACACCGATGTATGCCACCTTTCTCACCTTGAGTATTTATGGAGGGCAGACCATTTTCGACGAGGCGATTGCCGTCATGGTCGGTCTGTTGACCTTTGTTCTTTTAGTGGCCGTCGACGTCATTCCTAAAACATTAGCCGCCAAGTTTGCGGTTCCGGTCACTCTGAACATGGCGTATCCTGTCTACGGTGTTCAACTCCTTCTCAGGCCGGTATTGTTCGTGATCGTACCGATGATCTATAAACTGACGGGAGGGAAAGGTTTGACGCTTCCCCTCGTGACCGAGGAAGAGCTGAAGATCATGCTGGATGAGGGAGGGAAGACGGGGACCATTGAGTTCGAAAAGGTAAAAATGATCAAGAACGTGTTCCAACTCAAAGGTATCGTGGCTGAAGATGCGATGACTCCTCGGCTCTATGTTTTTTCGTTAGATGGTAATCTGTGTCTGAAAGAGGCTCAAGAGCTCCTCTATAACTCGAAATATTCGCGCATTCCTGTGTATGACGGGACACTCGATAACATCACAGGCATTCTCTATAAGACGAGAGCATTGACCGAACTCGCGAAGGGCCAGACTGAAGTGAAGCTCAAGGATATCGCCTATCCACCGTTGTTCGTCCCTTCAGGCAAGACCGCGGACGACCTCATGAAGCAGTTTCAACAGGAGAAACGGCATATGGCGGTCGTGGTCAACGAGTTCGGCGGTGTGATGGGAATTGTCACTCTCGAAGATCTTCTTGAAGAAGTCGTCGGGGAGATTATGGACGAAACCGATATCACGGAAGAACTGATCAAACGGTTAGGGAAGAACCATATCCTCGTTCACGGGAGAACCGAAGTGCGCAAGGTGAACGATTTCCTGAAGGTCGACCTCGGCGATGAAGCCGTGACCATCGGCGGTCTTATTCAACAAGAGCTTGGTCGAATTCCCAAGGTTGGAGAAGAGGTGCGGATCGCCAACTGCCGGATTGTCATCCATGAAGCCGAGCCACGATCGATCCGAAGCGTCCAAATCTTTCGTGAAGAGAAGGCGCCGGCTCACGTTGAAACTCCGAACCTCGACCTTGTCAGCTGATCCCGCTTTCATTTTTCCCGATCAGGGAGGCGAACTCCTGTTCCGTCAGTGTCGTCACTCCCAGAGTGCGAGCTTGGTCAAGTTTTGACCCAGGGTCCCGTCCCACCACCAGATAGGCAGTCTTCTTACTTACGCTTGAAGACACACGTCCTCCCACTTTCTCCACGGCCTGTTGCGCGTCGTCTCGCGTGAAGTGATCGAGCCCCCCTGTGAATACGAACGTCTTCCCTGCGAGTTGAGATTTTCTGCTGTCGCCTGTTGCCAGGCCAGGCCCAACCTCTACGCCGGATTTCTGAAGTTGTTCGATGACCTCCCGATTGCGCGGTTCTGCACAATAGACTGCCAAGCTATCTGAAATCTCAGGGCCTATCTCACGGATCTGCTGAAGTCGCTCCCGATCCGCCGACAGAATCTCGTTGAGCGACCCAAACTCACGGGCCAGGACCTTCGCGATGTGTTGTCCGACTTGCCGGATGCCCAGTCCCATCAGAAACCGATCCAGGGAAACAGTTTTACTGCCTGCAATCGATGTTAAGAGAAGGGTGGCAGAGCGGTCGGCAAACCCATCGAGTTTGAGGAGGTCATCGGTGGTCAGTCGGTAGAGATCCGCAAGCGATCGCACCAATTCTTTATCGACAAGCTGGGCCACGGTCTTCTTTCCCAAGCCTTCAATATTGAGAGCATGTTTGGACGCAAAGTGTTCGATCGCTCCCTTTAATTGAGCGCCGCAGACTAATTGGCCGGTACAGTAGAAATAGGCGCCTTCGCGACCGACACTTGACCCACAAACAGGACAGTGATCCGGCATGCAAAAGGGGTTGCTGCGTTGTTCCCCGGGAACCGGGACACGTTCGGCAATCGCGGGAATCACATCGCCGGCCCTCTCTACTTTAACGGTATCGCCGACCCGAATGTCTTTCCGCGCGACCTCATCGGCATTGTGCAATGTGGCGCGGCTGATGGTGACGCCACCGACCTCTACCGGCTTCAGCAACGCGACAGGCGTGAGCGTTCCGGTTCGCCCGACAGAGACGACGATATCCTGCACGACGGTGATTTCTTTGCGTGGCGCAAATTTGTAGGCGATGACCCATCGCGGACTGCGAGACTTCATGCCAAGGCGGCTCTGCCAGTCTCGGCGGTTCACCTTCACTACTACACCATCGATTTCATAGGGCAGCTGGTCGCGCATCGATTCCGTTTCACGATGAAACGTCATTGCGTCATCGATTGACGCACAGAGGCGCCGATGCGTCGGTACAGGGAGACCCCACTGGGCCAACGTCTCCAACTCATCCCAATGTGTCGGTGGGATAGAGCCGGACATGCCCATGATTTCATAACATGTCACGACCAATGGACGGGTTGCAGTAATTGTAGAATCCAGCTGACGGAGTGAGCCGGAGGCCGCATTACGCGGATTGGCAAACGCTTCGTCACCCCGTTCTATCATGCGCCGATTGAAGGCTTGAAAGTCGTCGAGGCGCATATAGACTTCGCCCCGCACAACGAGATGGTCAGGAATCCCGGAGTCCACCTGCAGCTGCAGCGGGAGAGAACGAATGGTGCGAAGATTGACGGTGACATCCTCTCCGGTCGTTCCGTCGCCTCGGGTTGCTCCACGGGTAAAGACTCCATGGTCGTACATGAGCTCGACGGATAGCCCGTCGAATTTTGGCTCTACGCTATATTCAATCAATTGAGTTTCCAGTTCGCGTTTCATCCGTTGGTCAAAGGCCAGAACTTCGCTCTCTTCTACAATTGAGTCCAGACTGAGCATGGGCTGTTCATGGGGAACCTTGACTAATTCAGCGAGCGGCGGCGCTCCGACGCGTTGCGACGGAGAATCTGGCGTCACGAATTCAGGGTGGACCTGTTCCAGTTCGACGAGTTCTCGAAAAAGACGGTCGTAGTGGGAATCGGAAATCTCTGGGCGGTCTTTGACGTAGTAGAGATAGTCATGGCGCCTGATTTCGTCCCTGAGGGCAGTCAGTCTGGCAAGAATGTCGGCGTAGGCCATAGGGCTGGACGGGACGAATAGAAGGATGCTATGGCTTCGACCGTACCATAGGGTTTGGGAGGAGGTCAAACGGCCCGGCGCCATATTCGCTTTGACTTTCGCCGCGATAGACACTATTGTAAGAAAGTTCGTTGAGCCGGCTTTCGCTGTGTCGCAGCCCTTGTCCATCATGTGCCGCAAGAGGGAAAGTTCGTCACGGCCGTCAGGGGGGAGGTATCCATGAAAGGGGAGAATCTCGTGAACAAGTTGATGCGGGGATTCAGCTATCGAATCGTCACGATCGTTTGTGCAGGATTGTTGATGGGCGGATGTGTCATGGCAGAAAAATATGATGCAGAGAAGGCGCGCAGTCTGAATTTCCAACGCCTTCTTGCCCAGGAAGAGAAGCGAACGGGCGAGCTCGATAGTGAAGTGAAGCGGAGCAAAAATGAATTGATGGAGTATGAGGCCAGGAATCGTGAACTCACGGCACAGGTTCAAGCTGCTCGTGACCAAATGGCCCGCGTCCAGGAAGAAGCCGAGGCCATGAAGGAGTCTGCGCTGCTGGAACGCAAGGCGAAAGCCGATATGAAGCGCAAGCTCACACCGATGCGCAAGGCGTTGCCGGTCGAGCCGATGCCCGATACCGCGGATCTGAGCGCGTCGGTTCACGGGACGGCTGCGGGTGTTTCTGCAGCGCCCGAGTCAATAGATTCATTGCTGAAAGATGTGGGATCATCCACCGTCCATGTCGTAAAACCAGGGGAAACGCTCTACCGGATCAGCCGGCAGCATGGCGTGACAGTAGACAAGGTCAGAAAGTGGAACAAGCTGCCGGACGACATTATCGAAGTAGGACAGAAACTCATCGTGGGCCAAGACTAAATAGGACGGCCACATGGCCCCGCCGCAATACTCACTCAGCCTTGACCAATTTCGGCAATATGCCGTCGAAGGCAATCTCGTTCCGCTCTATCGAGAGATTCTAGCGGACTACGAGACCCCCGTTTCTGCCTTTGCGAAAATCGATCATGGCCCCTCCGCGTATCTTCTCGAATCCATCGAGGGTGGTGAAAAATGGGCACGCTACTCCTTTCTTGGCAGTGGTTCGCCCATCGTGGTGTATGAGGATCGTGGCGATCTCCTTGTCGTTCAGGGTGCACGCAAGAAACGCATTCCTAGCCACGGGAACCCTCTCGATCGTCTGCGGGAGATGATGGAAAGCTATCGTCCGGTTACCATGCCGGACCTTCCCCCATTTGCCGGCGGCGCGGTCGGCTATCTCAGCTACGATATGGCGCGCACGTTCGAGGATTTGGCTGTCCGGCAGAAGGACCCGCTTAATCTGCCGGACTTTGCCTTTCTAATCACCGATACGATGCTGATCTTCGACAATGTTGCTCAGAAGATCAAAGTTGTGGCCACTGCCCACGTTACGGCAAAGGGAGAACGCGGCATCAAGACCGCCTACCGATCTGCGACAGAGCGGATCGAACGCACCATCGCGAGGCTCAGACGTCCGCTCCGTCGAACTCGTCCCCGTCGACGCCGCAAACCGGTGGCCTTTACCGCGAACATGAGCAAGGCAGATTTTGAGAAGATGGTCATGCGGACGAAGGAATACATCCGGGCCGGCGATATCGTGCAAGCGGTGTTATCCCAGCGATGGGAAACGAATATCCAGGCGCCGCCGTTACAGCTCTATCGCGCGTTGCGTGTGGTGAATCCGTCGCCCTATATGTATTACCTGCGGATTGCAGGGGTTGAACTGGTCGGTTCCTCTCCTGAGACGCTTGTCCGTTGCGAAAACGGCCTCATTTCCGTCCGTCCCATCGCCGGCACGCGTCGCCGTGGCGCCAATCCTGACGAAGATCAGCAGATGGAGCGGCGGCTGTTAGCAGATGAAAAAGAACGGGCCGAGCATGTGATGCTCGTCGATCTTGGGAGAAATGACGTAGGCCGCGTGGCAAAACCAGGATCGGTCATTGCGGACTCGCTTATGCACGTCGAACGATATTCGCATGTCATGCACATCGTGTCGAATGTGACAGGACAATTGGATGAATCGAAGACTTCGTACGACGTATTGCGCGCCTGTTTCCCTGCCGGCACAGTCTCCGGGGCGCCGAAGATTCGAGCCATGCAGATCATCGATGAGCTTGAGCCCACGAGGCGAGGTCCCTATGCCGGCGCGGTAGGCTACTTTAGCTTTTCCGGCAACATGGACATGTGCATTAATATTCGAACGGTCGTCGTGAAAAAACACCAGGCCTTCATTCAAGCAGGGGCCGGCATTGTCGCCGACTCGAATCCTGAGCACGAATATGAAGAAACCTGTAATAAAGCTCGGGCCATGATGAAGGCCGTCGAATTGGCGGAGCAGGGACTAGAATAAGCACGTAAGGCGTGAGGGGTAAGAGGTAAAGCGATCGGATTCTCCCCTCCCAAGGTGTCTGTATGTTACTGATGATCGACAACTACGATTCCTTCACCTATAACCTCGTGCAATATTTTGGAGAACTGGGTGAAGACGTTCAGGTATTTCGCAACAATAAGATTACGATCGATCAGATCGAATCGCTGCGCCCCAGCCGCATCGTCATTTCTCCGGGACCCTGCACACCGGCAGAAGCGGGCGTGTCTGTCGAAACCATCCGGCATTTCGGTGGGCGTCTTCCGCTCTTGGGCGTCTGCCTCGGCCATCAGTCTCTGGCTGTGGCCTTCGGTGGCGAAGTCGTCCGAGCCGAACGGCTGATGCATGGCAAAACATCGAAGATCCAGCACGACGGGAGAACGATTTTCCATCAATTGCCCCGTCCGTTTGACGCCACACGCTACCATTCTCTGATCGTGAAGCGCGAGACGTTGCCTTCCTGTTTTGAAATCTCCGCCGAGACGAACGAGGGGGAAATCATGGGACTACGCCATCGATCGCTGGGAATCGAAGGGGTGCAATTCCATCCAGAATCGATCCTCACTACGCCGGGGAAGGACCTCCTCCGTAACTTTCTTAAACTGTAGTCAAGCCAGGCTGGTCTCCGATCCATGATCAAAGACGCGATTGCTACACTTGCCGACCGCGCCGCTCTTACCGAACAAGAAGCCGAATCGGTGATGATGGAGATCATGGACGGCGCAGCGACTCCAGCTCAAATTGCCGCCTATTTGATGGGGCTACGTCTGAAGGGCGAAACCGTCGAGGAAATTTCCGGCTCCGTGCGGGCGATGCGTGCCAAAGCCGTCCGCATCGCCGTTGGAGATCCCCTGGTCGTCGATACATGCGGGACGGGCGGGGATGGGGCCCACACGTTCAATATTTCCACCACGACGGCGCTTGTCCTCGCAGGCGCAGGGTTGACCGTGGCAAAGCACGGCAATCGTTCCGTGTCGTCTCAATCAGGGAGCGCGGACGTCCTCTCGGCGCTTGGGGTCAAGATCGATCTCCCGACCGAGCATGTGGCCGATTGCATCAATGAAGTCGGGATAGGCTTTCTCTTTGCCCCGCTCTATCATGGCGCCATGAAGCATTGTGCCGGCCCAAGACAGGAGATGGGCATCCGGACCATGCTCAATCTCTTGGGCCCGTTGACCAATCCCGCAGGGGCCACCATTCAAGTGCTCGGCGTCTATGAGGGACGATTGACCTCTCTGCTTGGGAATGTTCTCATGCATCTGGGATCGCAACATTGTTTTGTCGTACATGGGATGGACGGGCTCGACGAGATCACCTTGACTGCAAAAACACAGATTTCTGAAGCCAAGGGGGGCGTTCTCTCGAACTATCTCCTCGATCCGGCAGAGTTGGGGCTCGCATTGGTTCCAACGAAGCAACTGGCCGGAGGGACCCCGCAAGAAAATGCTTCGATGACACGCGACATTCTCCAAGGGCGGAAGGGGCCGAAACGGGATATCGTCTGTTTGAATGCCGCGCCCGCCCTGGTTGCAGGGCGCAAGGCGGCAACGCTCCAAGATGGATTTCTCTTGGCGGGCCAGGCCATCGATTCTGGCGCAGCAGCTGAGAAGCTGGCGCGCCTTATTGCCTTTACGAATAGAGGCTGATGCCATCGTGATCCTCTCTCGCATTCTTGAGCATAAAAAAGCAGAACTCCGACGCAAGCAAAGCAGAGGCTACCGCTCCGAGCTGAAAGCCAAGATTCAAGATGCCCCAGGCCCACTCGGTTTTGCCGTGACCCTCGAAGCCACAAAATCGAACGACAGTCCTTCGCTGATCGCCGAAGTGAAAAAAGCCTCACCCAGTCTTGGCCTCCTCCGTCCCGAGTTTTCCGATCGGTTCGACTATATCGAGATTGCCAAGGCCTATCATCTCCATGGCGCTTCGGCCCTCTCCGTCTTAACCGACAAGGACTTCTTCCAGGGAAGCCTCGACTACCTCCGTGACATCAAACAATTGGTGCCCATGCCTGTCTTGAACAAAGAGTTCATGGTCGACGAGATCCAATTTTACGAAGCGCGCGCCTACGGGGCTGATGCGGTCCTCTTGATCGTCGCCGCGCTTGAACGACAGCAGTTGATCGATTTCTATGCGTTCGCCACGGGATTAGGCATGGACGTGCTTATTGAGATTCATCACGAGCGCGAACTCGATAGGGTATTGGAACGGGTTCCGGAGGCGCGGCTGATCGGCATCAATAATCGAGACCTCAAGACCTTTACGACCGATCTAGGGGTCACGCTGCGTTTGGCGAAACGGATTCCGGTCGGCAAGCTGATTGTCAGCGAAAGCGGCATCCACCAACGCGCCGACGTGGTGCAGTTGGTCGAAGCCGGCATCCATGCCATGCTCGTCGGAGAATCGCTGATTAGGGCCGATGACATTGGGGATAAAATCCGTGAGTTACGGGGAGCTCCGGCTCCGTCGCGTGCCTAAAATGGCTTCTACACTCAAAGTTAAAATTTGTGGCATCACGAACGCCGAAGATGCCGCCGTGGCAGTCGAGGCGGGGGCCGATGCCTTAGGATTCGTGTTCTATCGAAAGAGTCCACGGTACATCGATCCCACGCTGGCCCGTCAGATTGTCATGAGCCTTCCTCCCTTGGTGATACCAGTCGGGGTGTTCGTCGATGAAGAGCAGCAAACGGTCAGAAACCTGATGGATGACTGCGGACTTGCCATTGCGCAGTTACACGGAAACGAGTCGGCGATCTACTGCAAGGAATTAGGTCGTACGGTCCTGAAAGCGCTTCGTGTAAAAGACCGGAGTACGTTTCTCGCCTTGGCGGAGTTTCGCGGGCGGGCCGGCGTTCGGGGGTTCGTACTGGATGCCTTTTCCGATCAGGCCTATGGAGGCACTGGACAGGTGATTGATTGGCAATTGGCCGCAGAGGTCGCCAAGGCTGCGAACGTGCTCCTGGCCGGTGGGCTTACTCCGGACAATGTTGAGGAGGCGGTCCAGGTGGTCCAGCCGTATGGCGTGGATGTGAGCAGCGGCGTCGAGCGGGCGCCGGGAAAGAAGGACCACGAGAAAGTGCGCGCATTCATTCGAGCGGCAAGGGTTAAGGTTGTCTCTCTGACGTGAGCCTGTCTATACTGCGGGACTCGTCAGGATGCTGAAAACGTCCGCCAGCGACGTTCTCGGTTCATCGAAATCCTCAACGTACCGATTGAGATTCACGGAACTCAGAAGTACGAGAAGGGTTTTTCCGTTCGCCAAGATCCATTATACTGGCGAACGGCCACACGAAGTGCAGTCGGTACCTCCTCAGGTTTCGACTCGCCTGCGGCCTTGCTGGACGAACTTTTTGAGCATCCTGAGTGGTTTCTCTTTGACCTGTTAAACAAGCACGAGGATGGTGATGAGCTCGGTTCCCAATAAACAAGGCCGCTTTGGCGCGTATGGCGGACGCTATGTCCCTGAAACACTCATGCCTGCCTTGCTTGAATTGGAGCAGGAATATGCCCGCGTGAAAAAAGACCGGGGCTTTCAGTCCGAACTCGCCTATTATTTGAAACATTACGCCGGACGTCCTACTGCGCTCTACTTTGCGCAACGACTCACGAAGCGGTTGGGTGGGGCAAAGATCTATTTGAAGCGCGAAGACCTCTGTCATACCGGAGCCCATAAGATCAATAATGCGATCGGGCAGGGGCTTCTGGCCCGGCGGATGAAGAAACCGCGCGTCATCGCTGAGACCGGCGCCGGACAGCATGGGGTGGCGACGGCGACCGTTGCGGCGATGTTCGGGCTTCAATGTGAAGTGTATATGGGGACCGAAGACATGCAGCGCCAGGCACTGAACGTGTTCCGCATGAGATTGCTCGGTGCAACCGTCACTGGGGTCGACGCGGGAAGCCGCACGCTCAAGGACGCCATCAGCGAGGCCATGCGGGATTGGACGACGAATATCCGCACAACCCACTACATACTCGGTTCTGTGCTCGGAGCCCATCCCTATCCGATGATGATCAGGGATTTCCAATCCATCATCGGACGTGAAGCCAGGCGGCAGATTCTTGCTGCAGAAGGCCGGTTGCCGGATTGCCTGATTGCCTGCGTCGGCGGGGGCAGCAATGCCATAGGACTCTTCCATGCATTCATCCGGGACAAGAAGGTAAAAATGATCGGCGTTGAGGCCGGCGGCCTGGGGCTCGCGAGCGGAAAACATGCCGCGCGTTTTGCCGGAGGAAAGCCGGGTGTCTTGCAGGGGACCATGACATATCTGCTTCAGGGCGACGATGGGCAAGTGAATCTGACCCATTCAGTTTCAGCCGGGTTGGATTACGCCGCGATCGGTCCCGAACACAGTTATTTGCGGGATCGAGGCAGAGCCGAATACACCTCGGTGACCGACGACGAAGCGATGGCCGCGTTTGATTTGCTGGCGAGAGAAGAGGGGATCATGCCTGCCCTCGAAAGCGCCCATGCCGTTGCCTACACGATGAAGGTCGCGCCCAGGATGAAGAAGAGCCAGATTCTGGTTGTGAATCTCTCCGGTCGTGGAGATAAGGATGTCCAGCAGATTGCCAAGATGCGAGGGATCACGCTGTGACATCGAGGCTCGACCGTACCTTTGCACAGCTTCGGCAACGAGGTGAAAAAGCGCTCATCGCCTATCTGATGGCAGGCGATCCCTCACTGCAAGAGACCGAGCAACTTGTTGTGGCGCTAGAACAGGCGGGCGCCGATATCATTGAACTGGGGGTTCCGTTTTCCGATCCCATCGCCGATGGTCCCGTGATCCAACTGGCCGCAGAACGAGCCTTGCGCAGCGGGACATCGCTTCGAACGATCCTGTCCATGGTTGCCGGCCTCAGGGCGAGAACCAAGATTCCGCTGGTCTTGATGGCGTACTACAACAGTATCCACGCATTCGGTCATGAACGGTTCTGCCGGGAGGCGGCTCAAGCCGGTGTCGACGGCCTGATTATGCCTGACATGCCGCCGGACGAAGCGGGCCCAATCAGAGGGCCGGCTGCCGCGGCTGGGCTTCCGCTGATTTTTTTACTTGCCCCCACAAGCACAGCAGAACGACGGACCTTCGTGGCGCGCCAATCCCAGGGCTTCGTCTATTACGTGTCGCTGACCGGTATCACCGGTGCAAAATTAGTCAACTTGGCCGATGTAGGGAAGAATGTTGAAAAAATCAGGAAGGTCACCAGCGTTCCTGTAGCAGTCGGTTTCGGGGTTGCGACGCCGGAGGATGCCGCCAAGGTCGCAGCCATTGCCGATGGGGTGATCGTGGGCAGCGCGATCGTGAAACAGATTGCCGCGTACCGTGAAAAACCTGAGATGGTAAAGCAGGTGGCGGAATTTGTCCGCTCATTGAAAACTGCTATGAGCGCTGCTCAGTCCACAACACGTTAGCAGGACGTTGAAAGAACTTGCCTGTGCGGTCGATCTGATCTATTTGTCGGGTCGTATGTGTTCGGTTGAACGAAGCTAACCAGATGAACTGAGCCGAGGCAGATGCTATGGCTTGGCTTGGGGAGGCATGGCCTTAATCATCTCAGATGCCAGCTCTTTTGCGACATCCTTTAAATTCGGGCGGTAGAACATATAGCTGCTCGACCGTTCATGTCGCGCCTTCCATACCGTGGTGCCGGTGGTGGCATCGACCAGGCGGAGGCTCAGGCCGACTCGACCGACATTGTCGCCTTCCTTTCGTATGTATTCCCAGGAGTTGACCCGCACAACTAAGAACGAGTCCACGTTCAGCGCCTTGCCCAACTTTACAGCAGAATCTTTGTCGGACTGACCCGTCATTTCAAGACGTGAGAAGTAGAATACCAGCGCATCGAACGCTTCTTTCGAGCCCTGGAAAATATCCGTGACATTTTCGGGAGACACCACACGCTCGATATTGGCGGTTTTGTTTAGGGAGCCGGACAAGACTTCTTGAATATCCTCGCGCGCATTATCGTATTGGCTTGCCATAGGGGGAAGGACGGCAATGGCTTGAGGCCGGAACATTCTTGCCCCTGGGCCTTCCCACACTTCCTGCAAGCCGCCACAGCCGACGACTAGGAGTGCAAGAAGACAAAGTAAGACGGCATGTCGAAGATGATGGAGCATGAACATGGGTTCAGTATACCATTAGAATGTCATAGAGGCAGAGCCTGATACCAGTGCGCCCTCCTCCCGGAAATCATATCCGCCGCCCACATCGAGACGGAACGCAAAGATCCGTAAACCTAACCCTGCGGTAGGGGTGAAAGGTGTGCCGGCGTCTTGCATATTCTTGAAGGCGCCGACACGGAATGATAGGAATTCAGAGAAGATCGTCTGTTCGGCCCCCAGACTCAACATCTGGCTTTTTATGCCTGGAACAAACGTCCTGTTCGAGGTCGCATCCACGTCTGCCGTCAATGTCAGTGAGGAATAGGGGTTGACCGCGACACCGCCGCGTACTTGCGGTCCCAGTTTCAGCTCTCCGCCGCCGACATCATCGAAGGTCGGTTGATTGATGTCTTTCGCGACCAGGCCGAAGCGTAGCCATGAGGATGGACGGTAGATGGCTCCCACGTCGATCCCAAAGGCTGTTGAGAGCGTGGCTTTCCCAAAGTTGTCTGTGATTGACACGTCGGTTCCGCCGGTGAGAGTCGTACTCCCATTGTAAGTCGCGCCCTGAATAAATTTTCCCGTCACGCCGATTGAAAACATTTTATCGGAAAAGGCGTAGGCATAGGAGAATGCCGCCTGTCTGGCCTCGAACCCTCGGAGGGCCATTGTGCCGGTCAAACTCACAGGTGGGGCGGGATTCACTGTCACTTGCGTGCTTACGAATCCGCCCCCTGTTGCAACGTCAGAAATGTTCAAACCGAATGCATGTTCCCCCAAGTGGCCTTTGATATAGAGGCCGGCTGATCCATTCACCGATACAGTTGCCCCATCTCGATTGATTCGGTTGGCGATGTCTTGAGCTCTCGCAGCAGCATTTGGGGCATTCGGGTCAAATTTTTCGAGATCATGGATCGCATCGGCGATGCCGAGACGATCGATTACCTGTCCACCGCCTTGAATCCTCACATCCACCGTCTGGGTCATGGCGAGCCCGGCGGGATTCCAATAGGTGGCCAAGGAATCAGTCGTGACAGCCACGCCGGCCCCGCCCATACCCATCGCGCGGGGACCCACAGTGACAAACTCCAAGGCCAGCGCCTGCGCAGGAACCATGAAGCCCATGAAGATGACAGCGGCACGAAGAGACCAATACCACAACATCGGAAGACAACTCCTTGCGAGTTGAGAGATTTTCTGAGTCTATTGGATGCCATAGCTCTCGTCAAGGTTAGGCGAAAGATTCTCCGCGTGTAAACGATGGGTTGGTATCGACACGGGGAGGCTTTGGCGAACAAGGCCGGATGCCACAGCGTTAGGATTGTTCACACAATTTGGCCGTCCTGCATATGCACGATCCGATCGGCCTGGGCAGACAGTTTGTCGTTGTGAGTGACGATCACGAAAGTTGTCCCACGGGCTTTGTTCAGTTCGCGCATCATCGCAAAGAGCGCCTCGCCCGTATGCGTATCTAAATTTCCGGTCGGTTCATCGGCCAATACAAGATCGGGTTTCTGCAAGAGGGCCCGTGCGACCGCCACACGCTGCTGTTCACCGCCGGACAGCTCGCCGGGCTTGTGATGCAACCGAGCCCCCAGCCCGACCTCCTGCAACAACGCAATGGCCTCCGGTTCAATATCTGCCCGATTTCGTCGCTGGATCAGCGCCGGCATACAGGCATTTTCAAGCGCGGTGAATTCAGGCAGGAGATGATGAAATTGGAAGACAAATCCGATGCGCCGATTCCGAAAGTCCGCCTGCTCACCTTCCGTCAGGTGGAATATATCTTTACCGTCGAAGTGGACCGTTCCTGTCGTGGGGCGATCGAGTGTTCCGATTATATGGAGCAGGGTGCTCTTTCCAGCCCCCGATGCCCCGACAATCGCGATCAATTCGCCCCGTTGGATCTGTAGATTGACGCCCTTCAGTACTGTGAGGGTTTGCTCGCCCATCGGGAACGATTTGGTCAGATTGGTAACGGTGATCACGCCGGAGCTCCAAAATGAAAGAGAAATGCTGAAGGGGCTGGCATGATCATTCGTAGCGCAGCGCGGCCACCGGTTCGAGTTTGGCTGCCTGAAGCGAAGGGTAGACTGTGGCGGCGAAGCTGATCAGAATGGCAGAGCCTGCCACAAGGAAGACGTCCATTGCTTGTACATGGACGGGAATCCGCGAGATGTAATAGACCGAAGGGTCGAACGTCCAAAAGGTCTGGATCAGCCATAGAAACGTATAGCCGAGTGGAATACCGATGGCCGTCCCCGATAGGCCGATGATCAACCCATTCAGCATAAAAATTCGTCTGATGCTTTTACGTGTTGCGCCCATGGCCTTGAGGATCGCGATCTCCTTTTGTTTTTCCGTCACGATCATGGTGAGGGTGCTGACGATGTTGAAAGATGCCACGATTGTGATCAGCACCAACAGCAGGAACATCATCGTCTTCTCAAGTTTGAGGGCTGAGAACAGATTACGATTCATCTGCATCCAGTCCCTCGCTCCATAGGCGAAGCCGAGCGATTGCTCGACAGAACGGGCGGTCTCGTCCGCGTGAAAGACATCCGCCACTTTAATTTCAATGCCGGTCACCGTCTGCCCCATGTTGAAAAACTTCTGCGCTTCCGCGAGATCGATGTAGGCCAGGGACGAATCGTACTCATACATCCCTGATTGAAACAGCGCGACCAACGCGAAGGTCCTGATCTTCGGCACCATGCCGATCGCGCTGATCTGGCCGGCGGGAGGGGATACCACGTTGACCGTGTCGCCGACAAAGACGCCCAGCCGCAGCGCCAGTTCTTTGCCCAAAATGATGCCGGGCTTTTCTGTCTCGACTGCTGGGCCGGTTGGATCGTCTGCGGACGGTTGTTTGACCTTGACCGGCCGGCTAAGGTCGGTTAACTGTCCTGTCGAGAGATTTTTAGCCAGTTCGGTCACCGTGCCCTCGCGTTCCGGGTCGATGCCACGGATCACGATGCCTTGCACGCCGGATTGGGTTGTGAGCAAAACCTGTTTGAGCACGAAGGGAGTTGCCGCCACGACTCCAGGCACGGTGGCTACCTGCTTGGCGACGGTATCGTATTCGTTCATGCCGTCTTTCATCCGGTCCTGTACGATGATATGGGCCGTCGTCCCAAGAATCTTCGCCTGAATATCCTCTTTAAACCCGGTCATAATGCCGACCGTTCCGATCAGGGCGGCCACACCGAGTGTGATTCCGGTAATGGAGACTACGGTGTTCAATGAAATCGTCCGATTCCTGCGCTTCGCGCGCAGATATCGCAACCCGACAAAGATTTCGTAGGGGAGGGCCACCGTTATTTCTCGGGCCTGAGTTGAGGGAAGAGCACTACGTCGCGGATCGACGCTTGGTCGGTAAAGAGCATGATCAGCCGGTCGATGCCGATGCCTTCGCCCGCGGTCGGCGGCATGCCGTATTCCAAGGCTCGCAGGAAGTCTTCGTCGACCAGATGGGCTTCTTCGTTACCGGCCGCCCGCTGCGCCGCCTGCCCGTCGAACCTTTCCCGTTGATCCAGCGGATCGTTCAACTCTGAAAAGGCGTTGGCGATTTCCCTGCCCGCGATGTAAAGCTCAAAGCGGTCGGTCAAGGCTGGGTTCGAATCTTTGCGCCGCGCGAGGGGTGAAATTTCAATTGGGTAGTCGGTGATGAAGGTCGGCTGCTGCAGATTGGGCTCCACCGTTTCCTCGAAGATCTCGTTCACGATATTGAAGAGCGGCCATTTCGGATCGACTGCGATGCCAAGACTTTTGGCCGCCGCAATGGCCTTCTCCTTATCCTCAAGGACAGAAGGGGCGAGTTTGTTCACCTCCAGAATGGCCTGGTGATACGACCAGCGGCGCCACGGAGCCGTGAGTGTGATTTCTTTCCCCTGATAGGTGATGACGGTCTTGCCGAGGATCTGCTGTGCCAAGGAAGAGACGAGTTCTTCCGTAAGGACGATCAAGTCCTGATAGTCGGCATAGGCCACGTAGAACTCCAGCATCGTGAATTCCGGGTTGTGAATTGTCGAGATGCCTTCGTTCCGGAAATTGCGGTTGATTTCAAACACGCGGGGAAAGCCGCCCACGATCAACCGTTTCAAGTAGAGTTCCGGCGCAATGCGGAGATAGAGGTCGACGCCGAGGGCATTGTGGTGTGTGACAAAGGGTTTCGCCGCAGCGCCTCCGGGAATCGGATGCATCATCGGCGTTTCGACCTCAAGGAAGCCTCGCTCGATCAGGAAGGCGCGAATGCCGGCGATGATTCTGCTGCGCGTGGCAAAAATGCTATGGACTTCGGGATTGGCGATCAAGTCGACATAGCGCTGTCGGTAGCGGGTTTCCACGTCTGTCAACCCGTGCCACTTTTCCGGGAGCGGTCTGAGGGCTTTGCTCAAGAACGTGAGTTGCGCGACTTCGACGGTGAATTCATTGGTCTTCGTGCGAAAGAGGGTGCCGGTGACACCGATCCAGTCTCCCAAGTCGAGCTGCTCGGCAATGCGATAGCCCTGCTCCGAGAGATGATCCTTCTTGAGGTAGACCTGCAGCCGATCGGATCCATCTTGCAGCACGGCAAAGCCGGCCTTGCCGAAGCGACGCAGGGCGACGATGCGTCCAGCGAAGGTGCAGGAAATTTTCTCTTCTTCCAGGACCTCTTTGGTCTTTTCGGAGTGAAGCGCGATCAATTGGCCTGCGCGATCCTTGACTTCGAAGCGAGTGCCGAAGGGCGCTACGCCTGCTACACGCAAAGCTTCAAGCTTCTTGAGGCGTTGCTGCTGCTGTTCGTTCAGTTCATCCATAACACTTCAAGCTGAGGCGATAGACAAGGGGTTAGAGGGGCGGCTCACCCATCGATTCTTGCCGTGCGCCTGTCGCCATTTTTCCTTTCAGATAGGCCTCGATGAATCCGTCCAGATCGCCGTCCATGACGGTGGCTACCTGGCCCACTTCATAGCCGGTCCGGTGGTCTTTGACCATTTGATAGGGCTGGAACACATAGGATCGAATTTGGCTGCCCCAGGAGATGTCTTTCTTTTCCCCGACGATCGCATTGAACTCCGCTTCTTTCTTTTTGAGTTCCAGCTCATAGAGACGCGCTTTTAACACTTTCATTGCGCCGTTGCGATTCTGGAGTTGCGACCGTTCGTTCTGACATTGCACCACGATCCCGGTCGGCAGGTGCGTCATACGGATGGCCGTTTCGACCTTGTTTACGTTCTGGCCGCCGGCGCCGCCGGCTCGAAACGTATCGATCTTGAGATCTTTGTCTTCGATCACGAGGTCGATATCTTCATCCACCTCGGGATAGACAAAGACTGAGGCAAAGGATGTATGCCGCCGCTTGTTCGCATCGAAGGGTGAAATACGCACCAATCGATGCACGCCTGCCTCAGCCTTGAGGTAGCCATAGGCATAGGCCCCTGTCACTAACAGGGTCACGCTTTTCACGCCCGCCTCTTCTCCCGGGAGCAGATCCAGCGTTTCAACCTTGAATTTCTTGGTCTCGGCCCATCGGACGTACATCCTGAGCAGCATCTGCGCCCAGTCCTGCGATTCCGTCCCGCCGGCGCCGGGATGGATCGCGACGATCGCATTGTTGGGGTCCAATTCGCCAGAGAGTAGAAGTTCGAGCCGCAGGGCCGCAAGCTTCGGCTCGAATCGGTCGAGCTCGGACGCCAACTCCTTGGCGAGACCGGCGTCATCGCTTTCTTCCGCCAGCTCGAGGAGCGCGCCGAGATCGTTCATCGTCCCATCGATGTCCCGCCACTGCTGAAGGTCGTGCTCAATCGTGGCTTTCTTCCTGCCGATTTTAGCGGCCGTCTGCGCATGGCTCCAAAAATCAGGCTGCGAGGTCTGTTGCTCCAAATGCGCCAGCTCGGCTGTCATGCGAGCGAAGTCAAAGATGCCCCCGTAATTCCAATACCATTTGCTCGGCGGCCCGCACACGATTCTTCACTTCATCCAACATGAGCGATCCTTTCACGTTATACCGGAGTGGCAGCCACTGCGTCAGGCTCAGATTCCTTGGTTCGGAACAAGCCGAAGAGGACCAACAGCGCGCAGATTATAGCACAGCCGTAGGCAAACACATCGCCGTACCGGCTGTAAAACGTATGCGGGCGCCAGACTTGTATCGTTGCCTTGACGGCCTGCTCCGTGAAAATCGGCGTCGCTTCGGCGATGCGTCCGAATGGATCGATGAATCCGGAAATGCCGGTGTTGGCTGAGCGGGCGAACGACAAATGATTTTCGACCGCGCGAAACACCACCATCGAAAAATGTTGTGAGGCTGCCGATGAGGCGCCGAACCAGGCATCGTTTGTCACGGTCACCAAGAACTCCGCCCCATTCGCGGCGAATTCCCGCACCAGATTTGGGAAGATCACTTCGTAACAGATCGCGACTCCGAACTGCACCGGTCGCGCCGCCGCCCCCGCCGCGCTGGTAGCCGCAGATCGAGGCTTCGGCGTCAACGTCAAGACTGTCGGGCCAGTCCCCGCTTCGAAGTCGCCGATCCCTTCCACCAATTTGTCGAGGAAAAACAGGAGCGAAGATTTGAACGGAATATATTCTCCGAATGGCACCAGATGCTGTTTGTCATAGCGCCCCAACACCTGGCCGTTGGAGGAAAGGAGATATGCGCTGTTCAATAAATAGGGTTTTCGATCCGGATAGAAACGCAGGGCGGGGCTTCCAAACAAGATCGGCGCTTGGGTTCGATTGGCCAATGCAATGAGTTGGAGCTGATAGACCGGCTCACGCTCGAAGACGAACGGTGTGGCTGCCTCCGGCCAGATCACCAAATCTGTCGTGCGTCCCAGCTGTTCAGTCAGCCGTTCGAAGCGCGCGAGAGTTTCCTCTCGATAGGCGGTATCCCACTTCACGGCTTGATCGACGTTCGGTTGCACCACTCCCACGCTGATGGACGATCGAGGAATATCAGAAAAGGGAGTTTCAGATAATGTCGCAAGACCATATTGCCATGAAAGGGTCACCACCAATGCAGCCATCGTGATGAGCGCCCAGGGGAGTCTTGCCGGACGGAATCCACGGAGCAGCGGCATTAGCCAAGCGATGAATTCAGCCAGCGCCACATTTACCAACACAATGAGGAATGAGACTCCATATACTCCCATGTGGTCCGCAATCTGAATGATCTCAATTTGGCGATATTGAGAATAGCCGAGGAGGCCCCAGGGTAATCCGCTCAGCACATAGGTCCGGATCAGCTCGAGCGTCACCCATAGGCAGGGAAACGCAAAGAGACCGTAGCGAGGAATCAGGGTTCGAAACCACACAGCCCCGGCAGAATACAGACCGACATAGAGGCCGAGGTAGACCGTGAGCAGCAACATGAGGCCATAGCTAATCACCAGCGGGACCTTGCCGTAGGTATTCATGGCGGTGACTACCCAGGCCATCATGCCTGTAAAGGCGATTGTGCCGGACAGCCAGCCGATCCAAAACGCCTGGGCTTTGGTCTTGCCGTCCAAGGCCCAGTGCAAAGGCACAAGAGCGATCCAGGCCAACAGCCCAAGATCGGATTTCGGGAAGCTCAGCGGGAGGAACAAACCGCTCGCGCCGGCAAGGACAAGTGAACGCGCGAGGGAATGGGTCATGATCCGCACCTTAGCGAAAGCCCGAGAGGGATGCAACATCCGGTTCAGAGTGAAAATACTCGCGCCCACCTGTCGTCGACGGGGAGAGAGATTTGGGGTTGACGGGCACCCGTTGAGCACCTATAAGTATGAAGGAAAACCCGGCATCCATATCTGTATGAACAAATAGGAAGTGGCCACAGGTGGTAGAGCCGGATTACACTGATTCTGGCGGAACATCATGTCCCGTGATCATGGCAAATATAGGAGGTTATACGATGGATAAGAAAGTCATCAGCATATGTCTGAGTCTGAGCCTCATGCTTCTGTATGTGGGTTGCGCTGGCAAGAATGTCTCCTCCTCGTCCGGCGATCAGTCCGGTCAGGCAAAGAAGATCGAGGCAATCCAGCCGGACGCGATCAAGACGGTACCGCAGGAGCGCTCGTTCGACAGGCCATCAGACACAGTACCTTCCAGCCCGTCGCTTGAGCCGAGCACAGTGGCCGGCACCAAGGCATTGAGCGACGTGTTCTTCGATTACGACCGGTTTCAAATCCGCAAGGACGCCATGCCGTTATTGGACGCCAATGCTGGATGGTTTCGTGCCAATGGGAGTAAGACCGTGCTGATCGAAGGCCATTGCGATGAACGAGGCACCGTGGCATACAACCTCGTCCTGGGCGAAAAGCGAGCGCGCGCCGCCAAGCAATACCTCCTGGATCTTGGCGTCCCGACTTCGCAGCTCCAAATCACGAGCTACGGTGAGGCGAGGCCCTTCTGCAAACAGCAGAACGAGGACTGTTATCAACAGAATCGTCGGGCACATTTCGTTGCCAAATAATCGTCGGCCCTGTCGGATGATCTCGTCGCAGGTATCCGGTATCACCTCAGGAAGGAGGGCCTTGTGAAACACTATAAATTTCTCGGCATCGGGCTTCTCGGAATGTTCCTGGCTGCCGGCTGCGCAGCCAAAGGCGAGCGCATCGATTTGACGGTCCCCATAGTAAGCGTGGCCGGTAAGAAGGTCGTCGCGATGAGGTCCCCGACCGTCGCGATTCAGCCGTTTGAAGACCATCGCACCGACCGATCTCGTCTCGGCACCAGACATCACCTATGGGGCGGGGAGAGTCACTTCGGCCTGTCCAACGGCACCCTCAGCGAGGCCACGGCACAGGCCTTCGCCGACTATCTCAAAGGGAAAGGGTGGAACGCAACCGTCGTCAATGAAGCAGTCGGAGCAGATATAAGCATTACCGGTCAACTTGTCGATGTCAGTGTGGATGCCAAGAGCGGCATCGGAGAGACCACACTGAATGCCAAAAGCCGGATGGTTGTGCAAGTTCAGAATCATGCTGACGGTAGTCAAGTTCGTGAGACCCTCACCGGTGTTGGAAGTAACCAGGTCTTCTGGTTCGACCCTGAGGATGCCCAGGAGTTGCTCAACGAATTGTATAACAAGAATTTCGAGAAGTTCGTGAGTGATACGAAACTCGACGGCAAGGTTCTCAAGCTTCGGTAACGAATTCTCCAGATCTAGGATGGAGGGCCCTGCGATACGCAGAAGCCGGCTCTGCCGCATCGCTCGGAGTCGTACGCGAGACAGGAACTGTGTGAGGAGCATGGAACGGCGACAACACAGGCGAGTGCCGGTGCAGCTGCAAGGATTTCTTTTGGGAAACTCGCATGAGACCGAAGCGGTTACTCTGGACCTCTCAATCGGTGGCGCCCGGTTCGATTGTGACCTCGAAGTTTTTCCTGGCAAGGTGATCCGTGTGCGACTGGTCGTTCCCGGAGCGGAGGAACCGGTCTCAATCGAAGAAGGGCTGGTGCAGTGGGTCGGAGAGAATACATTCGGGGTTGCGTTTCAGAATATTCGGCCTGCTAAACTCGATGAACTCGAACAGCTCATCAATGAGTTTGAAGAAGCCGAAGACGGTGGTCATGCGTAACGTGGGATGGCGCGCGAGACAAGCGAGACTTGCGGGACCGGGCGCTTGGGTAAATGCGCCAATACTTGACTGACAGATACTTGGAAGAATATCGTATCTCTGTGGGGGGAGCTTAACGCCCCGAGGGAATATGGTTCATAAGGGGGTCGAGCGTCGGGATGGTGTGCAAGCCCAGCATGACTGGGAAGCCTGAAGTCCCGCCAAGATCTCCGTCGTACCTATGCTGTCCTCGGTAGGTGCGCGCTCCTCCCACCCTAATCTCCTGATCATTCTGTTTGGCGGTTTGCCTCGTCTCACCCCCGCCATGGGCCGTAGCGCTCCTCTCACAACCGTGATGAGGTCCGCTGCGTCATCTCCATCGCAAGAGATGGTAATAAAGGTTTGCTGAACCGGTATGGTGTCGTCACCTGATTGATGTGAGAGAATACATGGCCACCCACAAGCCAGCTGCATCTGCGCCCAAGAAAATATCTTCCCGCGAAGCTTCACCGGTGACGGCGGTGGAAATGGGTGCGCGGCAGCGTGAGATTTCCATCTCCGAGTTCTTTACCAAGAACCGGCACTTACTCGGTTTCGACAACCCGCGTAAAGCCCTGCTGACCTGCGTCAAGGAAGCAGTCGATAACGCGTTGGATGCCTGTGAGGAGGCGGGGATTCTTCCCGATGTCACGGTACAGCTGGAGGTTGTGTCAATCGGATCTTCAGCTGCGCCGCCTGCAAGTCAGGCGACACGCTTTCGAGTAACGGTGGCGGATAACGGCCCCGGGATCGTCCGCCAGCAGATTCCTCGGATTTTTGCGAAACTCTTATACGGCTCTAAGTTCCATCGTCTGCGCATGAGCCGGGGTCAGCAGGGAATCGGCATCTCAGCGGCAGGGATGTATGGCCAACTGACGACTGGCAAACCGGTAAAGATCATTTCGCGCACTGGCCCCAAAGCTTCGGCGCACTACTTTGAAGTGCAGATCGATACGAAGAAGAACGAACCTCTGGTCCATGAGAACAAGCAAATAGACTGGGATCAGCCTCGCGGCACGCAGGTGGCGATCGAAGTCGAAGGCCGATATCAGAAAGGCCGCGCGTCAGTGGATGAGTATCTCGATCAGACATCGATTGCGAATCCGCACGTGAAGCTGACCTACCGAACGCCGGAGGGAGAGACAAAGGAATATCCACGCGCCTATCACGAACTGCCGCCTTCGCCGAAAGAAATCAAGCCTCATCCCTACGGCATCGAGTTCGGGATGTTCCTCAAGATGCTCCTTGAAGCCAAGAACCAGACCCTTTCGAGTTTTCTGTCGAGCGATTTCTGCCGGGTGACGCCCGCGCTCGCGGACGAGATGTGCAAGGCGGCGAAGGTATCGCCGAAGGCAAAGCCCCGTGATGTTCGCGGCGCAATTGCCGAAACGCTCTATCACCAGATTCAAGCGACGAAGATCATGTCGCCGCCGACTAACTGCCTTTCGCCGATCGGCGAGAAGGCGATCCTCTCAGGTCTGTACAAACAGATTAAAGGGGAGTTCTACACCGCGGTGAGCCGACCCCCCTCCGTTTATCGAGGGAATCCATTTATCATCGAAGCAGGGTTAGCCTTCGGGAAAGCGCCGGACAGTGCGGCGAAGCTGGAGAAGCCGGCGCAGCTGCTGGCCGAAGGGGAGCAGGAAGAAGGAGATGCGGAACTTGCGCGCGTGATTCGCTACGCCAATCGGGTTCCGTTGCTCTATCAGCAATCCGCCTGTGCGATCTTCAAGGCTGTGCTGGCCACAACCTGGCGCAACTATGGAATCAGCCAATCACGCGGGGCTCTGCCGGCAGGGCCGATGGTCATCTTCGTGCATATCGCTTCCGTGTGGGTGCCCTTTACGAGTGAGTCCAAAGAGGCAATTGCAGAGTACGACGAGATTCACAAGGAAATTACCCTGGCGCTTCGCGAGTGCGGAAGAAGGCTTGGACTTTTCCTGCGCCGTCGCGAGCGAGCGGCGAGTGAATACCGGCGGCGCAATATTTTCGAACTCTATATCGAGGAAGTCGTCGAGGCTTGTAACCGGTTGAAAGACGGGAAATTGCCGACGGAAAAACTGAAAGCGCAACTGCAAAAGATCGCGTCCTCGCGGACCGGCGGCGTCAAAACGGATGAAACACTCGGCAAGACCGGCGCAGGACCGGAAGGTCTGCCGTATTCCATCATTGTCTCATCGGAAGGCATTGAAGGAGAGATTCCACCGGCGATTGCCGGTTCCGATGAAATAGAAGTCGAAGAGCAGCAGGTTTCCCAGAAATCTGAACGGCGACAGACTGCAAAGACTCGGTCTGCCAAGAACGGGCAGGGCAAGGGGAAGAGCGGATCATTTGCACAGCAGCGGGCAGGCGTGGGTCGTGTTGATCGCCGGGTACTCCGAACAAGGAAGAAAAAGTAGGACCACGTATGGCCAAAACGAAAGTCGCAAAAAATGGGGCCGTCCAGAAGAAATTGGTCGGGCTGGCCGACCTGGTGATCACAGCCGCGCAACGAGCCAAAGACCCGACGATGGCGATTCCGATTCGTGCCCTTTCGAACGTGACCTTTAACGAGCGCAAGGGTCTGCTTGAGATGGGAGATAAGAAACAGGCTCGTTCGTTCTTCAACGTCGGCATGGCCAAGAAGTTTATGCAGACCATGTTGGTCGCGGATGCCCTCTCTGAACTGCAGCGCGCAGAACTGACGACATCGCTCAGAGAGATCTACTATCGAACGAAGCACACCATTCAGGACTCGCATGAGAATACGTTCGATACGCAGGACGAATCGGACCCGATTATCGAGGATCTGGAAGTGTCGCTTGTGGCGCTCCGTGAAGAGTTGCATGTGCGAGCCGAGAATGGTGGGAGTGTGGTCGGCCCACTGGTGCTCGGAGACGATGGCGATCGCGTGGATTGCGCGAAATTGGGAAAAGGCGGCTACTCGGTCCCGTCGATTGTCGAGCCGGAGTATGTAGAGATCCGCCGTTGCACGGCGGACTTTGTGCTCTTGGTGGAAAAGGGCACACAGTGGAATCGCCTTTCCGAAGACAAGTTCTGGCGACGGTATAACTGTGTGCTGTTGACTGGAAATGGGCAGCCGCCACGCGGGGTTCGCCGCTTAGCGCGGCGACTGCACGAAGAATATAAGCTCCCGGTCTATGTTCTGGTCGATAACGATCCATGGGGATACTACATTTATTCCGTCGTCAAGCAAGGTTCGATCAACTTGGCTTTCGAGAGTCAACGGATGGCGATTCCCAAAGCCAAGTTCGTCGGTCTCTCCAGCGCCGACCCAGAACGGTACGAACTTCCCCGTAACGTTGGGATCAAGCTGAACGAGAAAGACATCGCCCGCGCAAAAGAACTGTTGAACTATCAGTGGTTCCAGAAGCCGGCCTGGCAGGCGGAAATCAAGCGGATGCTCACGAGCGGGCTTAAGTACGAACTGGATGCCCTCGCCAACAAGGACTTCCAGTATCTCACGAAAAAATATCTTCCACGGAAGCTGAAGGAAAAGGACTGGCTGGATTAGGCAAGCCAACCCTCTTCCATCGCACCCTGCCGCCAGCTGCTAGTGCGCGGGTAACATCAGGTAGAGCCCAACCACAATAAACGGCGCCGCCACATACATTGCCATCTTGCCGAACGCATCGTAGACGCCATAAATCAGGATTGCGCCCATGAAGGTGAAATAGAGCGTTCCGATTCCTCGATACCCCCCACTTTCTTCCGCCAGAGCGAGCGCGGGCGACGCTAAGGTCAGTATGGCCGAAAAAGCTGCGAGTCGTTTCATTTCAGCCTCCTTCTAGGGTGATGGTACGTCTGTATCGCGTCATATCAAAGACGGCTACCGGACAGAGACAACAACGCCCTCACGGTTATGAACACCGGGAGGGCGAGACACTGTTTTTGAATGATGCTCTGAGTGTGCATTGGCGCAGGTTAACAAAAGGTCACAGTGCACCCCTGTCTTTTATGGATATGAGAGTCCATGCTGCGCCTTCTCATAGCGGGAAGTCAAACTACCGCCATTGGGCGTGAGGCGTTAGGGGTGGGGATGGCCCAAGACCTGAGATGCCGGTGCTCATTTCCCCTTCGGCTTCCACTCCTGCGCCAGCTTTTGTGCCTCGGCGATCTGGGCCGGAGTCATCTCATTGGCGAGCAAATTAAGAAGTAGGGGCGCTGACTTATCTCCATTCGTTGCCGCCAGGCTGTACCATTTATACGCCTGGACAATGTTCTTCGGCATACCCTGACCCTCATCGTACATGATGGCAATTTTCGTTTGAGCGAGCGCCTCTCCTTGGTCTGCGGCCAGGCGGAACCATCGCAGGGCCTGTTGATAGTCTTTCGGGACTCCCTCTCCATTAAAGTACAACGTCCCCAGGTTGAACTGCGCTTTGGCCTGTCCCTGTGCCGCCGCTTTTTCATACCACTTCCGTGCTTGAACATCGTCTTGCGGTACCCCTCGGCCTTTGCGATACAGCAATCCGAGGTTGTACTGCGCAAGGACATTTCCCTGCTCAGCGAGTGGACGCCACTCGCGCAAGGCCGTGGCGTAGTCTTCACGGTTATTGGCATCCATGCCGGCCTGAAAGTCGGCCCATGCCGGTACGACGTGACAGGCCATCGACAGCACAAGGGCGACGAGGAATCGAAGCACGATCGACGGAAGTGGACGAATCGAAAAGGGCATGAGGGCCTCGCAGGAATAACGTATTGTAGGAGTGATGCGAACGACGGCGCAACAGCCGCAGATGGGAGATGTATCCTACGGAGGGAAAATCTGTCAAATGCCAGGGAGGAACCAGCCATACGAATGGGCAGGCTCCTATGAAGAAGGGGATACTACCACGCCACTGACGCTGGGGGCGGTTGTCGGGTAGAAGCTTTCCAGAGTGATGATAAGGATTTCCTCCCCATTACTCCCAAAGCCAATCAACTCATCTTCATGAGGCGCTCTCTCGAATCTATACTCCCACTTCAAGCCATCTGCATCGATATAGGTGCTGACTGTGCCGAAAAAGTCCTCCACTCCTTCCCCCTTACGCTGGCCCACTGTCTTCCATGCTTTGTGGATCACCGGATGCCTGCTCACGCCTTCTTTGAGGGTAACCAGCACATAGGAACCGGCAATGGTTACCGTAAATTTTCGCGGATCTATATGGGCCGCAACAGTTTGGCGCATGCCGGAACTATAGTCCGCTATGGCAATGGCTTTCCTGCTCGTGCCAGTGACGGTGCCGATAGTGGTCTTGAGGAATCCAGGGGGATGAATTTTGCCGAAGTGAAGGTGCTCGATTGTGAGGAGTTCCGCTGCACTCGAAATGTGAGCAAGGTCCATGGGAGCATTTTACCGCAACGAATAGGCTCTAGTCTTCAGGGGCCTCGCGAGGGAGAAAGTCTAGGTCCTAGCAGGTGGTTGGCACACTGCTAGACGGCGTTGTCCACAGTTTTTGGTAGCTAGGAGCAGCTAGGCGAACACTGAGACTTCAATCTAGTTGTACGACGGTGATGATAATACTCGGAATGGTAGGTTCACCATCCGGCGCAATCGCCTCAAGTCCCATGTCTTCCTCGATGCTCTCCGCTGCCATCACAATATTCAGTGAATCCCCTCTATTGAGAGGCAACACAGAGTTCATGATGCCAACAGTCTTTTCCTGGGGATCGATGATGACAGCCCGAATATTTGAATTCGGCACATCGATGTTATTCACCCTGAGCCAAAGATCGATCCAACGGGGAGTGGCGCCTCTCACCTTACCGAGCTGCGGACCCGCGATGATCAGATACATGCCCGACTGTTTAATGATGATATCGCCCTTGTTGAAATCTATCGTATGGACTCCTCCACCGGCATCTGCTTGAGCGTCCAGTAGAACCTCAACAGGTTTTAAGGTCGTTATTCTTTGAGTTTTATTGGATGAAAATTGACCGAATGCTTTTTTATAATCGCGACCGCTTGGATTTCGCTCGTTGTCATCAGGTAGAGCCATTTACTGTTTTACCTTCTCTGTGAGATCAGACTCAGTATCGATAGGGGAAGTTTTATATGGTTCTTCAACGGTGTCTTTGAACGACCGAGTCTCGCGGGAGTAGGTTTGAAGCAGCTCGATCCACCCTATTCACCAGTTCAGGGTCGAGCACATTATTCGCGGCAGTCAGGATGCTCCGCACTGATTGCAGCACACGCCCCAACTTTGCCTCATCTCTCCTGAGCTCGGAGAGCGTCACAGACTGCATCCATCTTGGTTTCTCATCATCGGTTAATCCCACGGTTAAGTTATAGTGAGAGACCGATCGTTCCGTGACGCTCATCGTGAAAAGAGTGAGTTGAAAGAGCTGCTTCAAGTGTTGGGCCGCATAATCCGTCCGTCAATTTCTCAATGCTTCCTGAGATGCGATTATTGGCCTAGTCGTTTCTGATTACGATTTGACAAATAGTGAAAGAGCATAGCCAAGAGAACGCCTATAACTAAATCCACAATCAGGAAAAGGGTCGGGGAGAGATCACAGTGTCGGTTGTAG
>Ga0134127_10000719_pt1 | contig 28056 bp, 26 predicted proteins | sample KB31753_FD_96459 | JGI IMG/M metagenome (GOLD analysis project Ga0134127, IMG submission 96459) | Terrestrial soil microbial communities with excess Nitrogen fertilizer from Kellogg Biological Station, Michigan, USA - KB3-175-3 | ecosystem: Environmental > Terrestrial > Soil > Unclassified ... | reverse complement strand
CTGAGGCTGAGCTTGCGGCTGAGGCTTGGAGATTTCCGGAACTGGGGCAAGCCTCGGCTGGCCGAACTCAGGCTCGAGCTTGGCCGGCATCTCAGCGTCGGATTCCTTGCGGTGACGGCCAACATTAGCGAGCCGCTCGAGGAAGCCCACTTTCTTTTTCTGCGCAGCAAGTCCTTGCACAGGAGCCTGGCCTGACTGCGCGTTGATCTCGTTCTGCGCCGTGATCGGCAGTTCATCCATACTCGGCATGCGCCGTACGGGCCGCCTGATCGCCGCCGGTGGTGCAGGCTGGAAGGATCCCGCCTGAGGCGCCGCAGACTTGGGGGCCGCAGCATGCGGGAAGGTCATGCCCGTCACCTGTGCCGGACGCTTCTCGATCACCACGTTGCCGGGAGCGCGCCACACCGACGGCTCCTTCACGACGTCGTTCTGGCCGAGCACGAGGCTCGGCTCGTCGAGATCGACTGGACCGGGAAGCATCGCAAGGCCGGCAAGCCGCTCGGTCAGTCTGCTCCTCTCTTGCAAGACGGCGGGCTTCGGAGCGTCCAGCACCGGCCGCGTCGACTGAGTGCTGGCAAGACCAATGCCGGTCGCCACCACCGAGACCCTGATCGAGCCGTCGAGCTCGTTGTCGAAGGTCGCGCCGACGATGATGTTTGCATCGGGATCGGCCTCTGCCCTGACCCGGCTCGCCGCCTCGTCGACCTCATAAAGGGTGAGATCGTTGCCGCCGGTGATGGACACAAGCAGTCCGCTAGCGCCCTTCATGCACACGTCGTCGAGCAGCGGATTGGAGATCGCAGCTTCGGCCGCCTCGATAGCGCGGCGCTCACCGCTTGATTCGCCGGTACCCATCATCGCCTTGCCCATGCCGGCCATGATGGAGCGGACGTCGGCGAAGTCGAGATTGATCAGGCCCTCCTTGACCATCAGATCGGTGATGCAGGAAACACCGGCGCGCAACACGTCGTCGGCCATGGCGAAGGCGTCGGTGAAGGTGGTCTTCTCGTTGGCGACGCGGAACAGATTCTGATTGGGAATGATCAGCAGGGTGTCGACATATTTCTGTAGCTCGTCGATGCCGACTTCGGCGGCGCGCAGGCGCCGCGTGCCTTCGAACTGGAATGGCTTGGTGACCACGCCAACGGTGAGGATACCCTCCTCGCGCGCGGCCCGCGCGATCACCGAAGCTGCGCCGGTGCCGGTTCCACCACCCATCCCGGCGGTAATGAACACCATGTGGCAGCCGACGAGATGAGCCTTGATATCGGCCATCGCCTCCTCGGCGGCCGCAGCGCCAACTTCCGGCTTGGAGCCTGCGCCAAGGCCTTCCGTGACGTTGGCGCCCATCTGGATGCGCCGCTCGCACTGCGAGCTCGCTAATGCTTGAGCGTCGGTGTTGGCGACGACGAACTCGACGCCCTTGAGACCGCACTCGATCATGTTGTTGACGGCATTGCCGCCCGCCCCGCCGACACCGAACACGGTGATGCGCGGTTTGAGTTCGGTCAAATCTGGGACTCTGAGGTTGATGGTCATGGCGGTCATCCGATCCTTAGCGAATTGCCCTTGCTTCGGCTCCGTCGGCGCGTGCTGCGCTATGGAACCTTGGTCCTTCAGAACCTTTGGTCCTTTAGAAGTTGTCTCTGATCCACTCGCCAACCCTGGCGAAATACCCGGTACCCGTACGCAAGAACCGCTGCTCTGCACGTCCTGAAAGCCTGTCGTCGCCGCGCTCCCATTGCAGCAGCAGGCCGACTGAAGCGGCGAAATCGGGCGCGGCCGCCACGGCAGGCAACCCGCTCAACGATCTCGGCCGGCCGAGCCGCGCAGGACGCCCGAACATATTGGTGGCAAGCTCGGCAAGGCCAGTGAGCTGGCTCGCGCCGCCAGTCAACACGAGGTGCTGCATCGCCTCGGACGCGACACCGCTTGCAGCAAGCCGGCGCCGCATCAGATCGAGAATCTCCTCGATGCGCGGTCGGATGATGAGCGCAAGCTGCGCCTTGGTAATCTGATTTAAGCTCGGCTGCGGCACGCCGGTGACGGCAGGATAGGTGATGATCTCTCGCTCGTCGGAAATCGTGGCGAAGGCGCTGCCGTGCAGGGTCTTGAGCCGCTCCGCGTGCTCGATGGGCGCGCCGAGTGTCCGGGCGATATCGGTGGTGATGGCGTTGCCGCCAAGCGCAATGCCATCGGCATGGATGAAATGCCCGTCGGCGAATACCGAGAGTGTGGAAGTGCCGGCGCCGAAATCGAGGCAGGCCACGCCGAATTTCGCTTCGTCTGGTGTAATCACCGAAAGCGCACTCGCGTAGGGCGCGGCGACCAGGCTTGCCACCCCGAGATGGCAGCGCTCGACGCAGAGCATGATGTTGCGCATCGCCACATCGTCGGCGGTGACGGCGTGAAGATCGACTGACAGCCGCTCGCCGCACATGCCTTGCGGCTCGCTGATCCCGCCATTCTCATCGATGCGGTAGCTGGTCGGCAGCGCGTGCAGCACACTTCGCTTATCGCGCGCGGCATATTGGCGCCCGCCTGCGAGCAATCTCAAAATATCGTCCTCGCGCACGGCGCCTGATGGCAGCGCCACGCTTGCCGAGAAGCTCTCGCTCCTGAGCCGTCCGCAGGTGACGCCCACATGTACGGCTTCGACGGTAACACCGGCCATGCGCTCGGCCGCGTCCACCGCCGAGCGGATGCACGCCTCGGCGCTGTCGAGATGCGTGACCATGCCGGCTTTCAACCCCTCGGCGCGGGTGTGGTCGAAGCCGAGCACCTCGAATTGCACAGCTTCGCCTTTGCCCTCGAACCAATCGGGCGCGGGACAGGTCTTGGCGATCAGGCAGCAGATCTTGCTCGTGCCGATATCAAGCGCGGTCACGATGCGCTGGCGCTTGCTCCTGATCGTCGTCGTGTAGACCATTCCCCCTGTTCCCTCGAATTTCGACTCAAGTCTTGCCTTTGGCCTTAGTCCCCTTTGTGCTCGCTGTCGGTAGCTCTTGCGGCGCGGCTGCGTCACCTGGCGAGACCGATGCCGTCTCATGCAGCCGGACGGTGACGCGATCGAGCAGGCGCAAATCAACTGCGGCGATATCGCGCTCAAGCACGCCGTGCTCCTGCTCCAGCTTGTTGAGCGAGGTGAGGGCCTCGTCGACGTTGTCGTCTGGCAGCATGACCTCGACCCCGGATTTGAGCTTCAGCGTCCAGCGCCGGTCGCCGACCTTGATCGCGCCCAACATCCTTTCTTTCAGCTCAGGATAGCGGACGAGAACAGCAAAAAGCTGGGACGCGCTCTTGCCGGCGCCCTCGCCCACGACAAGCGGAAGATCGGGATAGGCGGCGCGAAGCGCGCGGGCGAGCACCACTCCCTCATCGTCGACCACATAGGTCTGCCCGTCTTTCTGCCATACGGCATAGGGCGTGCGCTCCTCGATTGCGACCTGAAGCGTCGAGGGAAGGAAGCGCATCACTTGCGCGTGTCTAATCCATGGTACCGCCTCGAGCCGCGCTTTGGCCGCATCGGTGTCGAAGCCGAGGAGTATGGTGTCGGGGCCCGCCTTAAGCGCCGCAGTAATGTCGGCATCGGTTGCGTGCAGCTGGCCTTCCACAGTGACCCGCTGCACACCGAACCCTGCGGCGACGGCGAGATGCCCGATTCCGCTAGTAAACAGGCCAATGATTTTCGAAGTCTGGCCACCGATCCAGGCGCCATAGGCGACGGCGGTCGCGAGAAAAAGCATGCAAAGCACGAGCCATTTGCCGCGCATGCGATCGGGACCGAGCTTGCCGAGCCGCACGGCTTTGGAACTCCGTCTCAAGACGGAGCGGACGCCCGTCAGCGCAGGCACGCGTCGCGAGCCGCGGGGCACGGCAATGCCACGCGCAAGAAGGGGATCCTGCGATCCCCGTCTCCTGATCTGTCCCCTTTCGGGGTTCAGCGATTGCACGACGCGTCCTCCACGATCCATTTGACCAGCTCGCCGAATGAACGGCCGCTATGAGCAGCGAGCTCGGGCACGAGCGACGTCCCTGTCATTCCGGGCTGGGTGTTGACCTCGAGGCAGATCAATTCCCCCGTGCCCTCTGGCCGGTCGTCGTAGCGAAAGTCGGAGCGACTGACCCCACGGCAGCCCAGTGCCCTATGAGCCGCTAGGGACAGCTTCTGTACCAATTGGTAAACATTTGGTTTAAGCGGGGCCGGGAGGACGTGAATTGAACCTCCCGGGGCATATTTTGCGTCATAATCGTAGAAGGCGAGCCCCTCGGCGGGGCGGATTTCGATCACTCCCAGGGCCTCATCGCCCATAACCGCGCACGTGAGCTCCCTTCCGGCAATATAGCGCTCGACCATCACCTCCTCGTCAAGCGTCCATTCGGCGCTTGTCAGCTCCTGCGGCGGGTGGCGCTGGTCCTCGCGCACGATGAACACGCCGACACTCGACCCTTCCGTCGGCGGCTTGATCACATAAGGGGGCTTCATGGCGTGGGCCTTGGCTGCCTCGGTGCGCGAGAGCACCAGACTTTCGGCGACCGGCACGCCAGCGGCGGCAAGCACGGCCTTGGCGCGCTCCTTGTGCATGGCGAGCGCGGAGGCGAGCACGCCGGAATGGGTATAGGGAATGTCGAGCATCTCAAGCAGGCCCTGGATGCAGCCGTCCTCGCCATAGCGGCCGTGCAGCGCGTTGAAGCAGACGTCCGGCTTCACCTCAGCAAGTCGCTCGGCGACGTCGCGGGCGACATCGAGCCTGGTCACGCGGTAGCCCAGCCCTTCGAGCGCATCGGCGCAGGCCGCGCCGGAGCGTAACGACACCTCCCGCTCGGACGACCACCCGCCCATCAGAACGGCGACGTGAATCTGGTGCTTGGTCATGCGTCCCCCCGCTATTCGGGATAGCTGAAAAATGCGAGACAGAGTGTCTTCGCCCAGATTGATGGCGACCCGGTAATCACCCGAAGGCGTTACTGATTACCCGCTTTCGCGGCCAATGACACCGGACAAGCGGCGAGATCAGCGCGGGACTCCGAGGCGCTTGATCTCCCATTCGAGTTCGACACCGCTATTTTCCTTCACCCGAGTCCGCACGGTTTCGCCAAGCTTCTCGAGATCGGCCCCGCTCGCCTTCCCTTCATTTATGAGGAAGTTGCAGTGCATCTCAGAGACTTTGGCGTCTCCGACCGAAAGTCCGCGGCAGCCGGCGGCGTCGATGAGCTGCCACGCCTTGTGCCCTGGCGGGTTCTTGAAGGTCGAGCCGCCGGTCCGGCTCTTGATCGGCTGCGCCTGCTCGCGATAGGCGGCGATGCCATCCATCTCGGCGAGAATCTTATCTGGCTCTCCAGGCTCTCCCTGAAAGAGAGCCCCGGTGAAGATCAAGTCCTCCGGCGCGCCGCAATGCCGGTATTCGTAATGTAGGTTCGCCACAGGCAGCACGTGGAGCTGGCCCTTGCGATCGACGGCGCGCGCTTCAATCACGACCTCGCAGGTCTCGCGGCCATGCGCGCCGCCGTTCATGCGCAGCGCCCCCCCGACGCAGCCGGGAATGCCGCGATAGAAAGAGAGGCCGGCGATGCCGGCGTCCGCCGCAGCACGGGCCACCTTCACGTCGGGCACCGCCGCGCCGGCGCGGAGGCGATGGCCCTCCTCAACCTTGATGTCACTGAACCCTCGCCCAAGGCGAATGACCACGCCCTCGATGCCGCCGTCGCGCACCAGTAGGTTCGAGCCGAGGCCGATCACGGTGACCGGAATGTCGGTAGGAGTTTGGCGCAGGAAATAGGCGAGGTCGGCTTCCTCGGCGGGTGAATAGAGGACTTCGGCGGGGCCGCCGGCCCTGAACCAGGTGAGTTCGGACAGAGCAGCCTCGGCTTTCAATTTACCACGCAGCTCCGGCAGGCTCGCGGTGAGCTTAGTGATGACAGCCTCGCCGTTCATGCCCCGCTCCGCGTCTCAAGCCGCCTCGGCAACGCATTCATCCAGTCGGTAATGGTGCCGGCCCCAAGCCCGACCACGAGGTCACCCTTCTTCGCAACGGAGGCCACCGTCTCGACCAAAGTGTCTTCGTCATCGACGGTCAGCACATGGGGATGGCCGTGGCGACGCAAGCCTGAGGCGAGCTCGTCGCGGTCGATGCCCGGGATCGGCGCCTCGCCAGCCGAATAGACCGGCGTCACCACGACGATGTCCGCATCGTCGAGGCAGGCCGAGAACTCGTTGAACAGGGATTGGAGGCGTGTGTAGCGATGCGGCTGCATCACGGCGATGATCCGCCCATTGTTGCTGGCCATGCGCGCGGCGCGCAGCACCGATGCGATTTCCACTGGATGGTGCGCGTAGTCGTCATAGACGGCCACGCCCTTCCATTCGCCGGCGCGGCTGAAGCGCCGCTTCACGCCCGAGAATTTGGCGAGCGCCTTGCGGATCACATCGTCGCTCACTCCAGCCTCGGTTGCCGCGGCGAGCGCGGCGAGCGCGTTCAGCGCATTGTAATGACCGAGCACGGGAAGCATGAGGTCTTCGAGTTTGCGCGTGCCGCCTTTCACTGCCGGACCAAGGTCGGCATCGAAGGTGATGGTATTGCGGTCGGGGCGCACATTGCTGAGCCTGATATCGGCATCGCGCGCAACACCATAGGTTAGGGTGCGGCGTCCATTGGCGGCACCGCCGAGCTTGGCGAGAAGCTCGCGCACCACCGGATGATCGATGCAGGCGACAGCGAGGCCGTAGAATGGAATGCCATCGATGAATTGGCGAAAGGCCGCATGCAGTGCATCGAGCGACGGCCAGTAATCCATGTGCTCGGGGTCGATATTGGTCACCACGCCGATCTGAGTGGGTAGCTTGATGAACGTGCCGTCAGACTCGTCGGCCTCGACCACCATCCACTCGCCCTTGCCGATGCGGGCATTGGTGCCCCAGGCATTGATAATGCCGCCCGTGATCACCGTCGGATCAAGATTCCCGGCTTTCAGCAGATCGGCGATGAGCGACGTCGTCGTGGTCTTGCCATGGGTGCCGGTGATCGACACGGTGGCGCAAGGGCGCATCAGCTCGGCCAGCATCTCGGCGCGGCGAATGATCGGGATGCCGCGTTCCTTGGCCGCCTCGAACTCGGGATTGCCGGGCTTCACCGCACTCGAAATGACGAGATAGGTGGCATCCTTGATGTTGCCGGGGTCGTGGCCGATCAGACAGGTGATGCCGTGCGCACGCAGGCGCTCGAGATTGGCGCCGTCCTTGAGGTCGCTCCCCTGCACGCGATAGCCGCGGGTATGCATCACCTCGGCGATCGCGCTCATGCCGATGCCGCCGATCCCCACAATGTGGAACGGACCAGTTTTATCGGGCGGAGGCAGATGCATGTTACGACCTACTCGACTTGACTCTTGGCCTCGGCAAGCTCCTCGGCAAGGTCGCCAAGCTTGGCCACGGCTTTGGTCTCGGCCATGGCTTTCGCCTTTTCCGCGGCCTTTGCCAAGACCTCAGGCGAGGAGAACAGGCGTTCCAACTCCTTGGCGAGCCGCTCAGGGCTTAGCTCGCTCTGCCGGATGCACCAGCCTCCGCCTCCTTCTTGCAGGCGAGTTGCGTTTTCAAGCTGATCGTTGTCAAGGGCGTGTGGTAGGGGCACGAGAAGGCAGGGGCGGCCAATCGCCATAAGCTCAGCCACGGTCGAGGCCCCGGCGCGGGCGATGACGAGTTGGGTTTGTGCGATGCGCTCCGGCAGGTCGCGGAAGAACGGCGCAAGATGCGCGGTAATGCCTGCCTGCTTATAGGCTTCGCGCAACTCATCGAGATCCTCCTCGCGCGCCTGCTGCACAATTGTAAGACGCTCGCGCATCTCAGCAGGCAAAAGCTTGAGCGCCGCAGGCAAAGCTTCAGAGAAGAAGTGTGCGCCTTGGCTTCCGCCGAAGACGAGAAGGAGGAGTCGCTGCCCTGGAGCCGGAGGCACGTAAGCAGAATTCCGGTAGGCAAGCACTGCGTCCCGTACCGGAATGCCGGTCACCTGCGCTCTGGCCTCGGCGTCGGGGCGAAGCAGCTTGGTCGGCTTGAACGACAGCGCGATCTTGTCGACGAAGCGCGAAAGCAGCCGGTTGGCACGGCCCATGATCGCGTTCTGCTCGTGGATCGCGGTCGGGATCTTTAGCGTGCTTGCGGCAATGATTGGCGGCAGCGTGGGATAGCCGCCGAAGCCGATCACCGCGCTTGGCTTGATCTGCTGGAGCAAACGCCTCGCGCCGAGAAAGCCGATGCCAAGCCGCGTAAAGGTCGCCGTAACGGCGAGCGGATTGCGGCTGGTGAGCGTTGCCGAGGGGATGCGATGAATAGCGCGGGCCGGAAACTCGACGCCGTATTTCTCGGCGCGGATGTCGGTGGCAAGCTCGACGTCATAACCGCGTCGGCCAAGCTCCTCGGCAAGCGCCGCTGCTGGAAAAAGATGCCCGCCAGTGCCTCCCGCAGCGAGCAGAATCAAGCGGCCACTCAAGCCGGCTGCTCCTTGATGCCGGCATGCTCCTGTTCGTGCTCTGCAGGCGCGCTAACTGTGACACGACCCGCCATCGGCCGCTTGCGCGTGAGCCCTAACGCGAAACCCATGGTCAACGCCATGGCGAGCAGCGATGAGCCTCCATAGGAGATAAAGGGCAGCGTCATGCCTTTAGCGGGAAGAAGGCCGACATTCACCGCCATATTGATCAACGCCTGAAGGCCGAACAGCATGACGAGGCCAGCCACGGCATGCCTGATGAAACCGTCAGGCTCTTGCGAGGCCTTCGACAGACCACGCAGCACGATGAAGGCGAAGAGCGCAAGCAGAATGAGGCAGGCAATCAGCCCGTACTCCTCAGCAGCCACGGCGTAGATAAAGTCGGTGTGCGAGTCCGGAAGCACGTCCTTCACTGTCCCCTCGCCTGGGCCTCTACCGAACCAGCCACCATGTAGGAAGGAATCGATCGAGCGGTCGGTCTGGTAGGTGTCGCCTGACGCCGGGTTCAGGAAGCGATCGATGCGCGAGGCGACGTGCGGCGCAAGGAAATAGGCCGAGGCCACGCCGGCCATCCCGGCCAGGCCGAGCGCCGCCATCCAGATGAGATTGATGCCTGCCATGTAGACGAGCGCGCCCCACACCAGAGTGACGAGGAGCGTCTGGCCGAAATCGGGCTGCATGATGAGCAACACGACGAACACAGCGTAAAGCGCAACAGCAAGCTCGATGCCCGGAACGTCGCGCCGCTTCTGAGCTTCATTGAACAGCCAGGCGGTTAGCACGATGAAGGCAGGTTTCACGAACTCCGACGGCTGCAACGAAATAAAGCCAATCTGAAGCCAACGCTTGGCGCCTTTAATCTCAGGCCCAAGCCCGAGGATCAGCGCCACGAGCGCGATCCCGACTAGGAAAATGACGAGGCTCGCACGGCGGATTTGTTTCGGCGTTAGTGTTGACGCGGCAAACATGATGGCTACGGAAGGCAAGAGCAGGGCCGCGTGACGGCGCACGAAGTGGAAGGGCTCGAGATCGTATTTCGCGGCGATCGGCGGGCTCGCGGCAAATGAGAGAACGAGGCCAAGTCCCATCAGCAGGAGAAGGCCAAAGAACATCAGCCGGTCGACGGTGAACCACCAATCTGACAAGACGCTGCGGTCAGCGCGGGTGATCCTCATGCCGCTTGCCCCTGTTCAGGCTTCATGTTCTCGGCGCCGTCGAGACTCAGGACGATGGTACGGAAGGCTTCCCCCCGCTTTTCGAAATTGGCGAACTGGTCGTAGGAGGCGCAAGCTGGAGAGAGCAGCACGACCGGTTCTTTCGCAGTGGAGCGACTGGCATCGGCCGCGGCGCCAGCGACGGCTTGATCGAGGGTGCCGCAATGGACATGGGCCACCGCGTTGCCGAGCTGGCGCGCGAAGGCATCGGCCGCCTCGCCGATCAGGTAAGCGCGCGCAATCCGCGGGAATAACGCTTCGAGCCCTGCCAAGCCCCCCTCCTTGGCCCTGCCTCCGATGATCCAGTAAATGTCAGTAAAGCTTGCCAGCGCCTTACCGGCGGCATCGGCATTGGTGGCCTTGGAGTCGTTCACGAACAGAACCTTGCCCCTCTTCGCCACCTGCTCCATGCGGTGGGAAAGGCCGGCAAAGCTCTTTAAGCCCTGGGAAATGGCCGGGGTTGAAAGGCCTTGCGAGCGGGCGAGCGCATAGGCGACTGCGGCATTCTGCCAATTATGGGCGCCTCTGAGCGAGCCGATCCCGGCGAGATCGACCTCGGCCAGCTCTTTGCCGTCTTCCATCTCGTGCAGCACGCCCTGGTCGGCGCACACGCCTGTTTTCACGGGGCGGCCGATTGCGATTCGCTTTAAGGCAAACGGTCCCCTCAAGCCGTCGGCGATGGCGCGAGACGGTTCATCGTCGACTCCAACAACGGCAGTCCCGCCGACAGGAAGGTTGGCGAACACCTGAGCCTTGATGCGGGCGTAGTTCTCGAGCGTTCCATGCCGATCGAGATGGTCAGGCGTGATGTTGAGAAGCGCGGCCGCATCTGGCGCAAGCGATGGCGCGAGGTCAATCTGGAACGACGAAAGTTCGATGACATAGGTGAGGTCAGGCGCGAACGGCTCGAGATCGAGCACCGCCTTGCCGATATTGCCGCCGAGCGCGACGCGCTTTCCCGCGTCCTCCAGAAGATGCGCGGTCAGAGCGGTCGTGGTCGACTTGCCGTTCGTGCCGGTGATTGCCACGACCTTGCCCGGCGCTTTGTGCTTCGCGCGTTCGCGAAAGAACACCTCGATGTCGCCGATCACCTCGACGCCTGCTTCGCGCGCCTTCTTCACTGCCCAATGCGGCTCGGGATGGGTGAGCGGGATGCCGGGCGCGAGCACGAGCGCAGTGAAGCGCGACCAGTCGACCGTGGCCAGGTCAGTGAGAACCAATCTAGCGGCGAGTGCCTCCGAGCGACCTTTCTCCTTGTCGTCCCAGGCGAACACATTGGCGCCGCCGGCCTCAAGCGCGCGCGCGGACGCGATGCCGCTCAAGCCAAGCCCCAGCACCGCAACGTCGCGGCCTGAGAAAATCGTCACGGGAATCATGAGTAGAGACTCAACGCAATTTGAGGGTGGCGAGGCCGGCAAGCGCAAGCACCACGGCAATAATCCAAAACCTGATCACCACGGTCGACTCGTGCCACCCCTTCTGCTCGAAATGGTGATGCAGCGGCGCCATGCGGAACACGCGCACGCCGAACAACTGGTAGGAGGTGACCTGCACGATCACCGAGGCCGCTTCGAGCACGAACAGGCCGCCGACGATCGCCAGCACCAGCTCGTGCTTCGTTGCAACCGCTATGGTGCCGATCGCGCCGCCAAGCGCGAGCGATCCAGTGTCGCCCATAAAAATAAGCGCGGGCGGCGCATTGAACCACAAGAAGCCAAGGCCCGCGCCGACCAGCGCCCCGCACACCACTGCAAGTTCGCCAGTGCCATCGACAAAATGGATCTGCAAATAGTCGGCAAACACAACGTTGCCGACGAGGTAGGAAATGAATCCGAAGGTGGCGGCGGCGATCATCACCGGCACAATGGCCAAGCCGTCCAGCCCGTCGGTCAGGTTCACGGCGTTGCCGGCGCCGACGATGATAAAGGCGCCGAAGGGAATGAAGAACCAGCCGAGATCGATCTCGACGGATTTGAAGAAGGGGATGGCAAGCTCGGTGGCGAGCGGAGGCTCGCCGACCTCGGCGATGACCGCGGTGGCGATCAGCGCCGCGACACCTTCGATAATGATCTTGATACGACCGCGGAAGCCCTCGGCCGACTGCTTGGTGACTTTGAGATAATCGTCGTAGAGCCCGACGGCGCCATAGACGAGGGTGAGAAACAGGACCACCCAAACATATGGATTGCGCAGATTGCCCCAGAGGAGGACCGCGACGGTGACGCCGGACAGGATCATCAGCCCGCCCATCGTCGGCGTGCCCTGCTTCTGCAATAAATGGCGCTCGGGACCTTCCTTCCTGATCGGCTGGCCCTTGCCCTGGCGGATGCGCAAAGACTTGATGATCTGCGGCCCGAACAGGAACACGAATAGGAGCGCGGTGAGCAGCGCGCCGCCAGTGCGAAACGTGATGTAACGAAAGACATTGAAGAAGGGGAGCTCAGGGGTGAACTCGGTCAACCAGTAAAGCATCGTCTCTCCCCGCCTTTTAAGCCTGGCTTAGACCGATACAGTTTCCGCGCCGAACCGGCGCTTAAGGGCCTCGACCAGCGGCCCCATGCGGCTGCCGAGAGACCCCTTGATCATGATCACGTCCCCCGGCCCTACCGCTTCTACAAGCTGCGGGGCAAGCTCCTCGGAGGTCTTGGCGTAAGCACCGCGGCGGTTCGCCGGCAGCGCCTGGTAAAGTGATCCCATCAGCTCGCCGCAGGCAAAGACTACATCTACGCCTGCCCCGTCAATGCAATCGGCGAGTCCTTCGTGAAGTTTCTGCCCCTCGGGCCCGAGCTCGAGCATGTCGCCGAGCACGGCGACGCGCCGCCCGAACTCGGAGCGAGGGGTAAGCCCGAGCGTTGCAAGCGCTGCCCGCATCGAAGCTGGGTTCGCGTTGTAGGATTCATCGATGATGGCGATGCGCCGATCTTTGCTCCCGAGGAGGGTGCGGGCACCCCGGCCGGCCTGCGCGTGAAGACCTGCGAGAGCACGAGCGGCGAGCTCGAGATCGGCGCCCGCGATCTTCACCGCGGCCAGCACGGCAAGCGAGTTCTGCACGAGGTGTCGGCCCGGCGCGCCGAGACGGTAGTTGACAGGCGTCCCGAGAATATTCGCCCTTACGCTAGAGGCATCGGGATGAAGTTCGACGCCGAGCAGTCGCGCCTCTGCGCCGTCAGCTTCGCCGAAGCCGACGACCTTGGCGCCGGCTTTCAGTGCATGACCTTTCAGTCTTTCATAATAAGGACTGTCGCGATTGATGACCGCCGTGCCACGCAGCTCGAGCCCGCGGAAGATTTCGGCCTTGGCGTCGGCGATCTCCTCGACCGCGCGGAAGAATCCGAGATGGACGGGAGCCACGGTGGTGATGATGGCGATGTGCGGCCTGATCAGCCTCGTCAACACGTCGATCTCGCCGGCGTGATTCATGCCAGCCTCGAATACGCCAAAGCGCGTGTCCTGCGGCATGTTGGCGAGTGAGAACGGCACACCCCAATGATTGTTGAAGGACTTGACCGACGCATGCACCGACCCGCTTGGCGCTAGCGACAGCCTGAGCGCTTCTTTGGTGCCAGTCTTGCCGACGCTGCCGGTAACGGCGATCACCACCGTGTCGCGCGCCCGCGCGCGCCCTGCCCGGCCAAGCGCGTTCAACGCTTCGAGCGTATCGCCAACGCGGACCAGCCTCTCCTCGTCGCCGGTAGGAAAGTCTCGATCGACGATCGCGCATGCCGCGCCTTGCTCCAACGCCGCGGTGACGAATGCATGCCCATCGCGGTTCGGACCTCTGATGGCGATGAAGCCCTCGCCCTTGGCGAGGCTACGGGAATCGATAGAGAGGCCGGTGACGGGCGCTCCTACCGCGCCGAGAGACGAGCCACCAGTGGCGTCAACGATCTCGCCTAATGTCCAAAGCGATTCAGCCAACCTTAGCCTCCTGCTTCAGAGCGGCCTCCACTGCGTCGTGATCGCAGAACGGTATCACTGCGGTGCCCACCGTCTGCCCCGTTTCGTGGCCCTTGCCGGCGACGAGAAGGACATCCCCTCGCTTAAGCGTAGCGACCGCTTCGACAATGGCACTCGCACGGTCTCCTATCTCATGGGCTCCCGGCGCTGCCGCCAAGATCTGGCGGCGAATCTCGGCAGGCTCTTCGCTGCGTGGATTGTCATCGGTGACGATAGCGAGATCTGCCTTCTCCACCGCCACACGTCCCATCTCGGGTCTCTTGCCCTTGTCGCGGTCGCCGCCGCAGCCGAAAACCACCACAAGCCTGTTCTGCACGTAAGGCCGCAAGGCATCGAGCGCCTTGGCGAGCGCGTCTGGCGTGTGTGCATAATCGATGAAGATCGGCGCGCCCCCCCGGGCCGTTCCGGAAAGGTCTAGCCGGCCCCGCGCGCCGCGCAGAGTTCCGAGCAAGGGCAGAACCACATCGGCAGACCCGCCGGTCGCCATCGCAAGGCCAGCCGCGACAAGCGCGTTTGAGGCCTGGAAATCGCCAACTAGCGGCAGCCGGACCTTATGCTTCTTGCCGTCATGCTCAATGACGAGGATTTGGCCGAAGCCGTCGATCTCGGCCGAGGCGAGCCGCAATTTCTTGCCGGAGCGCCCGACGGAAATCAGGTCCAGTCCTTTCGTCTTTGACGCATCGGCCACGCGCAACCCAGCCTCGCTGTCGACATCAACTACCGCGCTGGCCCCCTTTGGCAGAAGCTCGGTGAAGAGCCGGAGTTTCTGCGCGAAGTAGTCTTCGACGCTCGCGTGATAGTCCAAATGATCGCGCGTGAGATTGGTGAAGGCACCAGCGGCAAATTTGATCCCGTCAACGCGGCGCTGCTGAAGCCCGTGGCTCGATGTTTCCATCGCAAGATGAGTGATGCCGTCCTTGGCAAGTCCGGCGAGGATTGCATGGAGCTCGATCGGGTCGGGCGTCGTATGCTTGAGGATCTCAGTGCCGCGCTGGCTCACGACGCCGACCGTGCCGAGGCTTGCAGCCTCGAAGCCCTGCCCAGTCCAGATCTGGCGCACGAAAGAGGCAACTGACGTCTTGCCGTTGGTGCCGGTGACGGCGACCGCGGTCTTGGGCTGGAGGCCGAAGAAACGCGCGGCGACCAAAGCAAGAAGCCGGCGTGGATCTCTGTTCTCGATGATCGGCGCTGAGGCGGTCGGTAGGCCACCCCTGTCGGGCGCGAGGATTGCAACCGCCCCGCGCTGCAAGGCGTCGGAGATGAAACGCGTGCCGTCGGTCTTCACGCCTGGCAACGCCGCGAACAGATAGCCTGGCTTGACCGCTCGGCTGTCGGCCGCAAGGCCTGAAATAGGGATCTCAGCCGCGCCCGCAGGCAGCTTGACCTCAAGCCCGATCAGTTCACCGAGTGTCATTCCGGACCTGAACCCCGAAAAGCGGGGGGCTTTCTTGGGACGCCCAAGGTTTCCGCCAACGCCTTGATGTGAGGCCTCTTTTAATAGGAGGCCAGTACCTTCGCGTCAAATTGGCGCTGGTCGCCCGGAAGCCGTGGAGCGACGCCAAGGATCGGCCCAATGCGCTCGACAATCTTGCCGGCAGTAGGCGCGGCATTGGTGCCGGCCGTCGCCTGATTGCTCGACTCCGGCACGCGCTGCGGCTCGTCGAGCATGACAAGCACGAGATATTCGGGAGCGTCGGTCGGGAAGGTTGAGAGGAAGCTCGTGAGCAGCGACGAGGTCGAATAGTGGCGGCCAACCACTTTCTCGGCCGTGCCGGTCTTGCCGCCGACACGATAGCCTTCGGCATTGGCGCGTTTTCCGGTGCCCTTCAGCACGTTGAGCCGCATCAGTTTCAGCATGGCGGCGCTCGTCTGCCGCTTGAGCACGCGCGTGCCCATACTCATCCCTTCCTCGCGCGAGCGCGGCAGGAAGGTCGGGGTTACGGCGATGCCGCCATTGACAAGGGGCAGCGTGGCGGTGGCGAGTTGGAGAGGCGTGACCGACAGACCATGGCCGAAGGCGATGGTCATGGTGTTCAGCTTCTGCCAATGCGCGGGGATGATGGGCGCCGCGGTATCGCCGATCTCGGTCGGTGTGCGGCTCAGCAAGCCGAGCTTCTTGAGGAAGGCGCGGTGGCGGTCGATGCCCATCTCCAGCGCCATCTTCGCCGCACCGATATTCGAGGAGTAGGTGAACACTTCGGGCAGCCTTAAGACGCGATGCTGTCCGTGGAAGTCGCTGATGGTGAAGGAGGCATAGTGGATCGGACTCGTTGCATCGAAGGTCGACTGCATCGAGGCAAGCCCATAGTCGAGCACGCCGGCCACGGTGAACACCTTGAACACCGAACCCATCTCGTAGACGCCGAAGCCGATGCGATTGAGCCTGTCCTTCTCAAGAGCCTGCTCTCTACGATTTGGATCGAAGTCGGGAAGCGAGGACAGTGCGAGCACCTCGCCAGAATGAACATCCATGACGATGCCGGCGGCGGCCTTGGCGCGATAGGTGGCCATCGCTCGGCCAAGCTCCTCGCGCAACACATGCTGCACGCCGAGATCGAGCGAGATCGACACGCTTTCCTCGGTCGAGGGCGTGTCGGGATGAAGCATCGTGAGTTGGGGATTGTCGTCGACGAACTTCTCGATGCCGGCAAGCCCCCTATTGTCGACATCCACCAGGCCGACGACGTGGCTAGCGGTCGGGCCCATCGGGTAGACCCGCCGATATTCCTGGATGAAGTCGAGACCGGGCTGGCCGAGCTCGTAAATCTCTTCCTGCTGCCTGGGCGTGAGCTCGCGCCTGATGCGTACGAAACGGCGTCCGTTCTTGAGTTTCTCGCGGAGCTCAGCTGCGTTGACGTCAGGAAGCACGCTTGTCACCTGCTCGACCAGTTCGTCGATATCGACGACCTTCTGCGGATCGGCGTAAAGGGTCGCTCCCTTGATGTCGGTCGCAAGCAGCCTGCCGTTGCGGTCGACAATGTCGGGCCGGTGAACTGTCGTCGAGATGTCACGCAAACTTCCGCCACCAGGTCCGCTTCCGATGAAACCGAGCGCCACGAGACGGCCGCCAATCATCACGAAAGCCAGCGCGAATCCCAGGCAGGCGAGGCGAAAGCGATACCGGCCGCGCGCGAGATAAGCGCGTTCGGCTCGGGCCGCTGCGGCGTTCCATTTGGCTGATTCAGACACTGTTCGGTCTATTGGGCGGAGGCCTGAACAGGAGCCACGATCTTGGCGGCCCACGGCAGGGCAGTGGTGGTCGCGGGTTCGGCCTCAGCCGTTGCGACAGCAGCTTTCGGTTTCGCGACCGGCTTGATCGTCGGTGCAGGGGCCATGGCTGGTGAGGCAACGGCGGTGATCTCGAACCGGCTGCGATCGAAATCGCGATCCGACACGCTGTCGACGGTCACGAGCTGCCGGGGCTGGGCTGGTGAGAGCTTCAGATATTTCTGGGCGAGACGCTCGATGCGCTCAGGTCGGTTGAGCAGGCTCCATTCCGCGCGCAACACCGCGAGCGCGTCACGCTCTTCGTCGATTTGCTTCCCGAGAGAGGCGATCTCCTCGTCGAGCGCGCGGGCTTCGTACTTCACCTGATAGATGACGTAAGCAAGCGCAACGATGCCGAGGACAAGGCAGACATTTACGAAACGCAACATTTGGGACTCACGAGTAAGGTGACTGTCATATGCCAAAACTGGTCTGGGGTACTCCTAGTGCGGCCAAGTCGAGAGCATGGGCTGGCGCCGCGGTCCGCTCGGCCGCTCTAAGACGTGCCGAGCGTGCGCGCGGATTTCGCCTGATCTCGCTTTGATTCGGTTCTACCGGACGCCGGTTAAGAAGCTGGAAGCTCGGGGCAAATTCCGTCGTGGAAGCTTCGGGCAAATGGCGCGAGGCGCGCGGCGCCGGCGTGCTCCGGTTCGTGAAGAAGCGCTTGACGATGCGGTCCTCAAGGGAATGGAAGGTGACTACCACGAGCCGGCCGCCAGCTTTCAGCAGCCGCTCGGCTGCGGAAAGACCGCATGCGAGCTCCTCGAGCTCCTCGTTGAGATAAAGACGGAGCGCTTGGAAGGTCCGCGTCGCGGGGTGCTTGGCTTCGTCGCGCTTGCGGCCGAGCACGCGCACCACGATTTCCGACAGTTCTTTTGTCGTCTCGATCGGCGCTTCGGCGCGGCGTGCGACAATGGCCTTGGCGATTGCGCGCGAACGGCCCTCCTCCCCGAGTTTACCGATGATCTCGGCGAGCTCTCCGGCGGAGAGTTCGTTGACAATATCGCTAGCGGTCGGCCCTTCTTTGCCCATGCGCATGTCGAGCGGCCCTTCCTTCATGAAGGAGAAGCCGCGCGAAGCCTCATCGAGCTGCATCGACGAGACGCCTAGATCGAGCGCGACACCGTCGACGGCATCGATCCCTTCCTGCTTTACAATCCCCTCCATGGCGCCAAAGCGACCGATGACGAGCTTCAGCCGGCCGGGGAACTCCTCGGCCAGCGCCTCGCCTTTGGCAACCGCGTCAGGATCGCGATCGATGGCGATGATCTTGCAGTCCGCAGCTTCGAGGATGGCTTTGCTGTAGCCGCCGGCGCCGAACGTTCCGTCGACGATGATCGCGCCGGACTTCGGCTCAAGCGCGTGAAGCACCTCGGAGAGCATCACGGGAATGTGGCGGGCCGGTCCGCCGACGGCCGCCATATGCGCGCCGCGACCCGCCATCATTCCCGTGCTCCCTCTGGCCCGCCGCTTCCGCGGCGCCCCGCGCCGAGTAGTTTGCGGAGATTGCGCACCTTCTGGCGCGCCTCCGCTTGATAGGATTCGAAGCGCTTCGGTTCCCACATCTGAAACTTCTCGCCGAGCCCGACGAAAGTAATGTGGCTGGTAATACCGGCGTGGTCGCGCAAGCGTTCCGGCAAAGTTGTGCGTCCATCCTGATCGATCGTGAGAACCTCGCTCGAGCCGAACAGGGCGGTCGCGAGTTGGTCCTTCTCGTCCGAGTAAGGCGCGAGGTCCTCGACCAGTGCGTTGATCTTGTCGACGAGCCGCTGGCCTCCGGCATCGAGCGCAGGCGCATCGAGCGACGGATAGCAATAGATGCCGTCGAGACCGTCTTTGGCGAGAACTGTGCGGAAAGAAGCCGGGACTGAGACGCGGCCTTTCGTGTCGATCTTATTGGTGACTGTCGACACAAACTGGTCCATCTCCCCCTCATGCGCACTCGGACCGACGAGTGACTAACGACCTTGAGTGCGAGACCCCCGTTGCAAAGATCGGTGGGAGAGGCGGCGCAGATCCCCCCGTGGCCTGTAAGGAGCGCGGCCAGCCTCCCCCACTTACTCACCGAACGGGCAATGATGGGATAGCATGGTATTTTATGGGCGTCAATGGAAAGCGGCGGGAGTGAGGCAATCTGCAACGGGAAAGTTGCCCGCGCAATCCTTAATGCCGCTTTACTTTTGGTTAACCACGCTGGTTGCCGCTCGAGTTCCGAGCGGGTTACAACGAGGCAAGACGGGCCGGCGCGAAGGGCGCCACTGATTCGCTTGGCACGCAGAGACCGGAACTGCTGGCGGCAGCGCTCGGTTCTTAAGACGACGAGGGACCCAGGATTTTGCGGCGCATGGCAAAGAGGGGGCTCACTGCGCTCGGCCTTGCAGCAATAGCGCTGGCGCTCGGCTCCTGTGCCTTAAGCGCGGGCGACGCGCCGCGGAGTGCGTACGGTCCTTACGCAAGGCTGGGCCCGCCCGATGCGCCCGTCAGGCTCTATTACAAGGAGGAAGGCAAAGGCTCGCCCCTCCTCCTCATCCATGGTTTTGGCGCGAGTACCTATACATGGCGGCATATCGCGCCGGAGCTTGCCCGCGACCACCTGGTCATCGCGGTCGATCTCAAGGGCTTTGGTCAATCGGACAAACCATTCGACGAGCGCTATTCAGTGTTCGATCAGGCCGATCTTCTCGCCCAACTCATCGTCGATAAGAATCTCCGTAACCTGACGCTGGTCGGCCACTCATTCGGCGGCGGGGTGGCGTTGCTGCTGGCGCTCCGGGCCGATCCCCGGCTTAAGGGCCGAATCTCCAAGCTCGTGTTGCTCGACACCATTGCCTACCCACAGAACGTCCCGGTTTTCTTCCGCCTGCTCGATGTACCCGTCGTCTCGCAGCTCGGTTTCAGCATGGTGCCGCCGGAAGTCCAGACGAGAGTCGCGCTGAGAATCGCCTATTTCGATAACAGCAAAATCGATCCCGACGAGGTCGAGACCTACGCCGCCCCGCTCAAGACCGCCGCCGGAAAGCACGCGATCATTCACAGCGCGCGGCAGATCGTGCCCGATGGGCTGTCGGAACTCTCCGAGCGCTACGGCTCGATCAAGATCCCAACGCTGATCCTATGGTGCGACCACGATCGTATCGTGCCGCTCGGCGTGGGCCTTAAGCTCAGGCGCACGCTGCCAAATTCGACCTTACGTCTGGTCGAGGATTGCGGTCACATGCCGCAGGAGGAGCAGCCGCAGGCGACGCTTAAGCTGATTCAGGCCTTCCTCGGCGGCTGAACGCCCTCCGATAAGTTCTGCTTATCGCGCCAATTGGCAAAAACGATTCCACGCGCCGAACAGCATGCGTTGCGCGATTGCTAACCCGGCGAACGGCACGCCGAATAATGGCGGCGCGGTGGTCACCGCGGCCAGGCTCGTCTTCATCGCCGCGGCGACGGACAATCTTATCCGCGCCATCGATGTCGATACCGGAACGACGCTTTGGCAGGATCTTTTGCCAGCCGGCAGTCAGGCCAATCCGACGGTCTATGAAATCGGCCGGCAGTATCTCGTCATCATGGCCGGGGGACATCACTTCATGGGAACCACGCCCGGCGATTACGTCATCGCTTATAGGCTTCCGCAACGTTAAGGCGTTGTCTCACCCCCTCGTTTTCATCCGGTTGGCTTGGGGATGATCGCCAAAATAGTTCTTCAGCGTGATGGCGTTCGCCGCATCCGCGATGCGGTCGGTGGAATGATCGATCACCGACTCGATCTCGCTGCCGGAGAGCTCGACCGGAGCAGTCGCTGGATCCTGGGTCATGAACTGTGCCGACTGGATCCCGAGTGCCTGGTTCACGGCGATGAACGGCCGCATTTCGCGATCATATTCGCCGAACGCCGCGGCGTGATCGCCGCCGGCGGCTGCGAGCTCACCGGCCAGCACGTACGCGCCGATGAGGGCTAGGCTCGAGCCCTGGCCAGACATCGGTGAGGCGCAGTAGGCGGCGTCGCCGACCAGGATGACCCGATCGCGCGCCCATGTGGCCATGTCGACCTGCGCGGCGATGTCAAAAACCAATCGGGCGCCTCCGGCATCAGCTCGAGGAGGCGAGGCACCCACCCGACGTCCGCATAGACCGTCCGTAGGGTCTCCTCCTGCTGAGCGCGGTCGCGCAGATCGATCTGCTGATTTCGGGCGGCGAAGCCGAAGCAAGCCTTGGCGTCGACAGCATCACGGGTGCTCCAAATCGCCGCGACACGCCCGATCTCGGAGTACTGCACCTCCATACGGTCGAGATGCAGGAAGTTCGGCACAGAGTAGACGCACAGGTACATGCCGAGGTCACGGAGGTACTGGGACTCGTCACCGAAAATCTGTCGCCGAACATTGGAGTGGAGGCCGTCGGCGCCGATTACGAGATCGAACATGCGGGCGTCGCCGTTGCGGAACGTGACTTCAACGCCGTCACAGGACTGGGCGATAGAGGCGATGGCGTGGCCGAATATCACGTCGACGCCGGCCGTCCTCGCCATGAGGATCTCGAATAGCTTGCCGCGGACGATCTCGAGGTCCCCACCCACCCGATGGCCAAATTCATCGCCGGTCATCCGGTTGATGACGTTGCCCTCGCGGTCGACGAGAAGGGCGCCCTGCATCTGGGTACTCGACGCGACGACGGCATCGTGCGCTCCCATCCGGCGCAGGACGTCGAGCGCCGTCCCGCGCACGTCGATCTTGTAGCCGCCGGTCACAAAAAATGGGGCGCGCTCGACGATGGTTGGAGCGAACCCATAGCGGCGCAGCCAGTAAGCGGTCGTCAGACCGGCGATACCGGCCCCTGAAATCAAGACGTCCATCGCGCCTCGCCTAGGCGATCCCCGATACCGGGACCTGAAGCGAGCCTCCCGTTGAAGTCAATGGGCCCCCTGGCGCACGGGACAGGAGTGGCACGCAACCCGCTGCCACGAATTGAGCGAGCTTCGCGTCGGCCGCGTCCTGCGGCGTCCTACCGAGCGTCACGGGAGCGCTGGCGACGCCTGCAAGGGTAACGACGATTGCGATTTAGCCTCCCGCTTAGACGGACGGCTCGGTCAAAGCCGTGCGCACTGCGTGGGAACAGCAGACATCAAGATGACATAGAAGCAAACCTAACTCCTACGACGCCGTGGTCTATCTTCTCGTGGTGCTGATGCGGCCGGCGGCACATCTGATACGCCTTCGCCGCGAGCCGGAATGATGGTTTCCGCTGAAAGCACGCCCGCTCTGAACAGATAACCTGCTGCGCCCGCACCAAGCAAAGGTGCGAGAATGTAGAGCCAGATCTGCTTAAGAGCCTCAGGATTGTGGGCAAAGCCCACAATTGCAGGACCGAGCGACCGCGCAGGATTCACCGATGATCCAGAAATATTGATCCCCGCGAGGTGTATGGCAGCCAGAGACAATCCAATGACGATCCCTGCCAGTTCTACCGGGGCGCCTCGCTGGGTCACGCCAAGGATACACACAAGAAAGAGGAAGCTGCCGATCAACTCAAAGATAAAAGCTGAGAGTGCGTTGTACTCGCTCCATGTGGTCTGTCCTAAGGCACCATTCCAGCCTGAGGCCTTGCCCGACAAAATCAAATAGAGGACGAGGGCAGCGACGACAGCCCCGGCAACTTGCGCAACCCAATAAGTCAGCAATTCCTTAACTGTCATTCGACCGGCGGCAAAGACCCCAAAGCTAACCGCTGGATTGACGTGGCAGCCAGAAATCTGGCCGATGCCATAAGCCATGGCCACAATGCTGAGACCGAAGGCAAGTGCAATCGCGAGCTCGTTAATGGCCGTCGCACCCGCGGCCATTCCACCAACCACAATCGTTCCGCATCCGATGAGAACCAAGGCGAATGTGCCGATGAACTCGGCGATAGCCTTCTTCATAATCAGCCCCCCAAAATTACGAGTCCGCATTACGAGTCCGCAGTTTTACAACGATTAAGCCTGCTCTTCACAACCACGTTCTTGTGCGTCGCACCACGATCACCTCAATCGATCGTGCGACACTACCAGTCACTTACCCGCGATCCTATCATCGCTCTCGAGGCTTCGTCCTCGGGCCTGAGATGACCGTACTTCTTAGCGGCCTGCGCGTCCTCGGCGCAAACGCCGGCGGCTCCAAGCACGGCGTCTTTACCAAGACGCCTGGGACTTCTGCTCGACATGAGCACGTACTGGCAGGCGGTGGCCGCCTCTGAAGGCGTGTACGAGGGTCGCGACCGCAAGACGAATGCGGTCAAGTGGACCGGCACCCGGGTCGACCTCATCTTCGGTTCGCACTCGCAGCTCCGCGCTTCGCGGAGGTCTATGCCTGCGCGGACTCGAAGGAGAAGTTCGTAAAGGGACTTCGTGGCTGCCTGGACGAAGGTGATGAACGCTGATCGCATCGACCTTGCCTGATCAGCTGAGCAGTCATTCCACCGAGGACTCTAGAGCGCAGCCGCATCTGAAATGTCCGCTCGAAAGATAAAGGCCGGTGCTACAAAGCACCGGCCTTTATTCGTTCCAGCCCTCGTACGGCTACGGCGCGGTACCCCTAGCGAAGTGCATGATCAGGGATATCAACAGCAACACGAGGAATACATAGAAGATGATCTGAGCGATGCCAGCCGCAGCGCCGGCAATTCCGCCGAAGCCGAGAGCAGCCGCAATCAGAGCGATCACCAAGAACGTTAAAGCCCAACCAAGCATGGCAAATACTCCTTTGCTTGCCTGTTCTGCTCGGCTCAACGCGTGGGCGTATCGCGGAGTTTCAAAAAGAAGAACTTGCGTAAAATTGGAGACCGGCACGAAGGGGGCACCCTCGCGCCGGCCATATTGTGTCACCAAGCCTGTAAGCCGGGTTCTGTACCGCGCCGCGAAAGCGCGGCGATGGCCATTCATCTCGAGCGGGCCTTGCGGCGCGCTTCATGCAACCAACCCGGGCGGCTCATCTGAAAGCTGACTGGAACCGGTCTCCCGCTTCCGCGCCGCCCCTATTCGGTCTTGCTCCCGGTGGGGTTTGCCGTGCCGTCTCTGTTACCAAAGACGCGGTGCGCTCTTACCGCACCCTTTCACCCTTACCCCGCAACGCCGTCTCCGATGTCGCGAGGCGGTTTGCTTTCTGTTGCACTGTCCCTGGGGTCACCCCCGCCGGAGGTTATCCGGCACCGTGCTTCCTTGGAGCCCGGACTTTCCTCTCCGCCGTACACGCAACTTGAGGCGAAGCGGCCATCCGGCCTGCTGACAACGGTAATAAGGGGCCTTACCGAAGTTCCGTCAAGCAGCCGTGCCCTCGATTATCAGGCTTTTCCGCGGCGATGGTTGCCGGCGCGTAACGGCATTTTGATAGCTTCTTTGGCGCCTATTCCCATACCATATCTACATGGACCGGCCGCGCCGGGGTCCCCCTCTTCTGGGCTTTCCGAGCCGTCGCGATCTTCCGGCGCGGTGGGTGCGAACTGGTGTGTCGCCAATGCCCAATCCAGATTTGATCTCGCGCTGGCTTGCGACGTTTCCCGATCTCACGGAGCTCGATGAACCGCATCGTGCGGAGCTGCTCGGTGCCACGCAATTCAACCGGCTCCGTGAGGGCGACATCGCTTATCGCCAAGGCCAGCAATGCCAGGCTTACGTGATGTGCATCGAAGGCCAGACGCGGGTGTTCAAGACTTCGGAGTCCGGACGCGAGATCCTGCTCTATCAAGTTGGCCCCGGGGAGACTTGCGTGCTCACTACCTCCTGCCTGATGGCGGGCAGTCCCTTCCCGGCGGAGAGCACCGCAGAGACCGACGTGCTGCACGCCGCGCTGCCGGCAAGCGCGTTTCATCGGCTGATGGTCGAATCTCCGCGCTTCCGCAAATTCGTTCTCGATAATTACGGAGATTTGCTGTCGAGCCTCATCACGCTCGTCGACGAGGTGGCTTTCGCCAGCCTCGATCTAAGGCTCGCCCGGCGGCTCCTGGCCGAGGCCAACGCGCAAGGCGTGGTGGCCAAGACCCACCAGCAGCTCGCGCTCGATCTCGGTAGTGTCCGCGAGGTGATCAGCCGCTACCTTGCCGAATGGGAGCGCATGGGCTGGGTGCATGCCTCTCGGGGATCGATCGAAGTCACCAACCGGTCGGCGCTGGCAAGTTATGGCGGGGGAGAGGCGACGTGACGCGGGGAGTCCCGTCTATCCTGGGCTTCGTGCGTGACTTGAGTTACATATTTTCATGCCTCAAAAGGCTAGAATACATAAGCAAGAAGCTCAAAAAAGGCGTCCAAGGAATTCCTACTATGCGACACATTTTGTTTATCCGGTCCTTCGCTTCGCTGGCGTGTTTGGCGGCGGTAGCGGCAGCGCTTAGCTTTGGCATCACAGCTCAGGCGCAAGCTGCCGACCAATCACCCACCAACCAGTCGATGACGCCCGCCCCGGCCAAAGGCGAGTTCGACAATTTCTGCACGGAAGGTCTTGCCTCAGGGCAGTTGTCGAAGACCGATTGCTCGGTGAATTGGAAGGACAGTGACGGTCGCGTTTACTGCTTCTCCTCGGAGGACTCCAAGGCTGCTTTCCTCAAGGACCCTTCCGGCAATCTGCAGAAGGCGCGCGAGTTCTTCGCTGCGAAGCAGGCCTCAGCAGGAAAGGCGACCAAAGAATTTACCGAAGACGACGTCAACAAGCGAGTGCAAGAGGTGATCACCGAGCGCTCGAAGGACGGCGCCTTCGTGTTCCACGACCCGAAGCTCGATGCCGACCTGAACCTCATCTACGAGCAGATCAAAACGGTGCGCGGCATGGAAGGCTATGGCTGGTTCGCCAATGTCATCTTCCACGACAAGGACGAGGCCAAGAAGCAATACGCCATCGACTTCTGGTTCAAGCCCGAAGGCGATCAACTGAAGCTCATGGACATCAGGGTGCAGAAAGGGCCGAAGCAGGACGGCGACGGCTATTACATGGTGACGCGCATGCCGGTCGCCTGGTGGTGGCTCCCCGTGCAGGAACATCCCGGCGACATGGAAGTGACCCGCGCCTGGCAGGTGATGAGTGCGATTCATAGCTACATCGCGACGCACAAGGAAGCCAACGGCGCGCTCGAGATCAAGGACGACAAGACGGGGGAGACGCTACCGCTCGACTTCGTCGAGATTCACCAGCCTGTGCGCCATTTGAAGAAGGAAGGCGAGTATTTCGTCTGCACCGACTTCCGGAAGCCCGGGAGCAAAGACGAGTATTACGACATCGATTTCTGGGTGAACCAGAAGGGCGGCAAGCTTCAGGTTGATAACGTGAAGATCCACAAGGTTCCGGTGCAGGAGGACGGCATCTGGACGCAAGTCCCGCGATACACTTTCGAAGGCACGGATTTCGACGTAACCAACTGATCTTCAACCACGAATCCTACGAGCCAAAATGCCGCACCTCTGTCGGGGCCGCTATCGTCGCGGTCAAGACAACGGTATGACAAGAAGTACTCGGGTGAGGGGAAACCAAGCTGTGCGCAAAATCATCGTCGGACTGTTCGTATTAGGATTTGTTGGGGTCGGGGCAGGGCTGTGGACGTCCCCTGCAGCCGAGGAACCAGCCAAACAAACCGAAGAGAAAGGCCCGGCTAGCGCCGAAGCGGGCGGTGAGTGCTGCAAGGCCGGCGACACCACGCCGCCAACTGAACTGGTGGACAAAATCGCCGCGGGCCAATTGCATAGTCCCTATCCGGATTACGCCAAGCTCGCGAAAGAGCAGGACCTGGTGAAAGATTTCCGGCTGCCGGGATGCAACGAGTGTCACGGTGGCGGCGGCGGCATGTGCCCAGCCTTGTCGCAAGGCATCTGGTTCTGGGGCAACACCGATGATGTGCTGTTCAGGCTCGCGACATTGGGCTCAGCGGAGCTGGAAAAACGGGGCTTCGATCGCATCACCTATGGGAGCGTGCATGCCCCCATGCCGCCGATGGGATTTGCCGTCAAGACCTCGGACGACCTTTGGAAGATCATCGCCTTCATCCGTTCGATCAATCCTCCTGGAGCCAATCCTCCCGAAAAAGTGGTTCCTGCAAGGATGAAGCAGTAACCCCAGCGATCGACGGCTAGGCCTCTTTGCGTGAGCCGCTTGCGCCTTGATGATCGCAAATGCCGGTCGGGAAACTTTGGCTGCCATGGCCAAGGAGCTACCTTGACCGGCTTTTGTGGTTTCCCAACGCCGTTTTCCGTGGCAAATACCGGTCCTGGAAAAGCAACCTGTGATTAGATTTCGTGAGTGCCTTCGGTGAATCTCACCGACCTCATAATCCGACAAGTTCAAACTAAAAATCGCAACTAGGGTAAGGAAACGGAACTGTGCGCAAAATCATCTCGGGACTTTTGACAATTGTTGTGATCGCGGGGCTTGGCGCGTTTGCGTGGAAGGCCTGCGCCGAGGATCAACCTGCCCCAGCTCCGGCCGGGGATCAGCCGGCTGCGGGCGGCGCGGCAACTGGCGAGGCGGCGCCAACCGGTGAAGCGGCTGGAGGCAGCGCGGCTGCCGGCGGTGCATGCTGCAAGGCAGGCGACACGACGCCTCCGGCCGATCTCGTCAAGAATACGCCCAAAGGTGGCTTGCATAATCCCTATAACGGTAAGTGGGCCGACGTCGCTGAGGAGGGCCACAAGAAGTACATGGGCCTGAGCTGCAACGGTTGCCATGGTGGTGGCGGCGGCGGCGGCATGTGCCCGCCATTGACCAATGACACTTGGGTTTACGGTCCCGATGACGACACGCTGTTCCGACTCGTAACGGTGGGTTCCGACGGCCTGAAACAGGCGGGATATGTTCGTAAAGGTTCGGAGAACGTTGTCGGGCCGATGCCGCCATTCGGAGCTCTCATGAAAAGCTCTGACGATCTATGGAAGATCATTGCCTGGGTCCGGACGGTCAACCCGAACTCTCAGGCCAAGGTGGACAAGCCCGTGCAATGACGGGCCGCGCCTCGCATTAAATTTCGTTCAGGAAACGCATCGAAGCCGCCAAGTCTTTGCAGTCTTGGCGGCTTTTTGCTTGCGCGATCCGACTGCAAACGCTGGCAATAAAGCTTGCCACGACCTGGAAGGCAGATTGCTAATTCCCATATATCCGGAGATTTGAGCTTATTAGCGCGGGCAGGTCGCTTGT
>Ga0134127_10000716_pt1 | contig 28148 bp, 27 predicted proteins | sample KB31753_FD_96459 | JGI IMG/M metagenome (GOLD analysis project Ga0134127, IMG submission 96459) | Terrestrial soil microbial communities with excess Nitrogen fertilizer from Kellogg Biological Station, Michigan, USA - KB3-175-3 | ecosystem: Environmental > Terrestrial > Soil > Unclassified ... | reverse complement strand
GATCCAGCGTACGAATATGCCGTCGGCCTCTCCTACACGTTGCGTGTCGGCGAACGCGAGCGAAAGAAGAAGTTCGGCAAGAGCGATCAGTTCGCGCCGGAACTGCTGTACTTCTCGGATTGCGTTCTCAAAGACCGCGAACCCGAGCCGTCCGGCGAGGAAGGGCTCGCGGATGTGCGCATCATCGAGGGGATGCTGCAGTCGATTCCAAGCGGCAAGCCTGTGCGGCTGGAGATGCGCCAGCGCAAGCAACGGCCGGGCATGGAGCAGGACATCCGCAGCCCACCGGTCCCGCGCGAGCCGAAGCTCGTGGAAGTGAAACCGGCGAGCCAGTAACGGTCAGGGGTCGACCACCGCCGCGCGGCTGCCTTTCAGATTTCGCGACGTGAATAGATCGGACACGTAGAGCAGCTTGTCGGGTGCGCCTCCTCCCCCGCCGCCACAACCGGCGATCAGCGCGCAGCCGAGAATCGCCTTGTGAACCGTGTTCCATACGCGTGGGCTATCATTACGCCCCCATCAATTCCGCCCCGCGAGGAACCCTCGATGACGACCAATCGCCGCGATTTCATGGTAGGCACCGGTGCCGCGCTCGCCCTGGCCAATCTGCCTGCGCGTGCGGCCGGCGACGGTGACGCCGCGGCCGAGAAGCTCCTGGCCGAGACCGCGGAAGAGATCATGGTCGACTATCCGGAAACTGCGAGCAGCCTCGGCATCGACAAGGACAAGCGCGTCGCTCTCAAGAGCAAGCTGCAGGACCGCTCGGCGGCCGGACAGAAGGCAATCGAGCAGCGCATCGCGAAGCGGTTGGAGCGCTTGAAGGCAGTTGACACCTCGCGGCTGAGCGACGGGGCGCGCATCGATGTCGACGTCGTGCGCACCGCGCATGAATTCGCGGCGCAGGGATTCAAGTTCCCATACGGCGACTCGGCGCTGCTGAACACAAGCTGGGCGTATCGTAACGCCCCGTACGTCGTCGCACAGAACACCGGCGCATTCCTGGAAATTCCGAGCACACTGGATGAGCAGCATATAGTCGATACGCCAGCCGACGCCGACGCGTATCTGGCGCGCCTCGAGGCTTATGCCGGTCAACTGGACGGCGAGACCGGGCGATTGAAAGCAGCGGCCGCGCAGAATGTAATCGCGCCGGACTTCCTGCTCGACAAGACCCTCGCGCAGATCAAGCTCGCGCGCGGCGGCAAGATCGCCGACTGGCAGCTCGTACAATCTCTGGCGCGTCGCACGAAGCAGATGTCAGGCGACTACGCCGGCAAAGCCACGAAGATCGCGACGGACAAAGTTGCGCCGGCGCTCGATCGCCAGATCGCGGAACTGGAGGCGCATCGCAAGCGCGCGACGAGCGATGCCGGCGTTTGGAAACTGCCGCGTGGCGATGAGTACTACTCGTGGGCGTTGCGCGTTGGCACGACCACGCAGATGACTCCGGAGCAGGTTCACACGATGGGCCAGGAGGAGCTGCGCGCCTTGCAGTCGGAGATGGACGGCATCCTGAAGAAACAAGGTCTCACTCAGGGCACAGTCGGCGAGCGCATGACCGCGCTCGGCAAAGACAAGCGCTACCACTTCGCCGACAGCGACGAAGGCCGCGCGAAAGTCATGGAGTATCTCAACGGCCGCATCACCGACATCCGCAAGCGACTGCCGCGCGCGTTCGCCACGCTCGTGCCGGGCAACATGGAGATCAAGCGGATGGCGCCCGAGGTCGAGCCGGGCGCGCCCGGCGCTTACGGCGGTGCCGGCACGATCGACGGCAAGGTGCCGGGCAAGTTCTGGATCAACCTCGGCACGATGGAGAACTGGACGACTTACAACCTCGCAACGCTGTCGTATCACGAGTCGATCCCCGGTCACGTGTGGCAGGGCGAGTACACCTTCAAGCTGCCGCTGATGCGCTCCCTGCTTTCGTTCAATGCCTATACCGAAGGCTGGGCACTGTACGCCGAGCAGCTCGCGGCCGAGCTCGGCGTTTACGACAACGACCCGGTGGGTCGGCTGGGGTATCTGCAATCGATTGCGTTCCGCGCGTGCCGCCTGGTCGTCGACACCGGGCTGCATGTGAAGCGCTGGACGCGCCAGCATGCGATCGAGTGGTTCGCGACCACGAACGGCTCGAGCCTCGGCGAAGTGACGAGCGAAGTCGATCGCTACTGCGCGTGGCCGGGTCAGGCCTGCGGCTACAAAGTGGGTCACAGCGAGATCAACCGGCTGCGCACCAAGGCGCAGAAGGAACTGGGCGCGAAGTTCGATCTGCGTCAGTTCAACGATGCGCTGGTGGTCGGCGGCGGCGTGCCGATGGTCGTGCTCGCGCGCAACATCGACGCGTTCATCGCGAAGCGGAAGTAGCCGAGCGCCGGAACCGGCGCAGTGCTTGGCACGGGTCGCTCGCTTTACCTGCTTTGCGACAGGCCAGAGTCAATCCACCGACTTCGATCCGATCGATCTGCATCACGTAGAATCGCGAGCGGCCGCCATTGTTCCGGACTCAGGAACGCAGCCGCGCCGTGACTTTGACCTCGATCAGAGCACCGGGCCGAGCCAGCTCCGTCACACCGACTGCGGTCCAGGTCGGATACGGCGCGTGCACGAACTCATCCTTGACCTGCATGAAGGTCGTCCAGTGTTCTTGTAGATGGACGTGATAGGTCGTCATCTCCAGCACATCGCCGAAGTCGAGTCCGGCAGCGGCGAGTATTGCAGTAGCACGCTGAAAGGCGTGTCTGAATTGCGTCTGCGCATCGGGCGCGATCGTGCCATCCGGACCGACGCCGATGACTCCGGAGCAGCGTAGATGGTCGCCGTCGCGTACGGCGGGCGCGTAGTGCCAGCGCTCGTAAAGTTTGTCCCAGCCGGGAGGAATCACAACATCGTCCGGTTTCACGTTCGTGCCTCATCCAGAAGTGTGGAGCGACTGTAACTCTCGGAGTACGCTGGGCCCAACTTCTGCCATCAGATCGATCTCTCAAGGGGAACACCAGTGCAGGACTCAATGGTCACCACAGCACTCACACTGCCCGGCTACGTGGTGGTTCGAAATCTCGGCGTCGTGCGCGGCATCACCGTGCGCTCGCGCTCCATCGTGGGCAACATCTTTGGCAGCGTGCAATCGTTGTTCGGCGGGAACATCACGATCTACACGGAGCTCTGCGAGCAGGCGCGCGCAGAAACGTACGACCTGATGTGTCAGCACGCGCGCAAGCTCGGAGCAAACGCGATCATATCCATGCGCTACGACGCGACCGAGTTGATGGCCGGTCTGACGGAGGTGCTCTGTTATGGAACGGCTGTGCAGGTAGAACCTGGCCGCAACTAGACTGCGGCGCGAACAGTCAAGGAGAGGCTGGTACACTCCAGCGTCCCTTCCGACACCGGAGTTCCCAATGTCTGGCCAGGGCGACTCGACTCGCGCCATCGTGTTCGCGCTCGGCGCGAACTTCACGATCTTCGCCACCAAAGGCGTCGCAGCATTCATCACCGGCTCGGGAGCGATGCTCGCGGAGACCGTGCACTCGCTTGCTGACTGCGGCAACCAACTCCTGCTACTACTCGGCCTGCGCCAGGCGCGCACGCCGCCGTCGCCGGACTATCCGCTCGGTTATGGCAAGGCGATCTACTTCTGGTCGTTTCTCGTCGCTGTGATCCTCTTCAGCGTCGGCGGTATGTTCTCCCTCTACGAGGGCGTTCACAAACTGCAGCACCCGGAACCGCTCAAGCAATGGTGGTGGGCGGTCGGCGTGCTGGTCGTCAGCATCGTCGCCGAAGCTGTGTCGATGCGCGCATGCCTGGTGGAAGTCGACAAAGCCCGCGGCTCGCGCAGTCTCGTGCGCTGGTTTCGCGAGAGCCGGCAGGCCGAGCTGGTCGTCATCTTCGGCGAGGATCTCGCTGCGCTCCTGGGCCTGGTGCTCGCGCTGTTCGCAGTCGTGCTCGCCGTGCTCACGGGCAATCCCATGTGGGATGCGCTCGGTACGCTCGCGATCGGCGTCCTGCTCATCGTCGTCGCCGTGTTCGTCGCGATCGAAGTCAAAGCAATGCTGATCGGTCAGAGCGCCGATCCGGAAGTCGCCGTCGCGTTGCGCGGTTTTCTCGAGCAGCGCCCCGAGATCGCGCGCGTCTTCAGCCTGATCACCTTTCAACTCGGCAATGACCTGATGGTCGCGGTCAAGGCTCAGCTGAACCAGAGCACTACCGCCAAGGAAGACCTGATCAACAACATCGAGAAGGAACTCAAGCGCCAGTTTCCGCAAGTGCGATGGAGCTTCTTCGAGCCGGACAATGCCGCTTGATGTCCGGCGCCTACATTCACGCCGCCGCGAGAGTGCCACAATGCTCGGCCTCGAATCGGAGGTGATGTATGTACAACACACTTGGCGGCGGCAATCGTGGCGGCGGCATGTCCCCAATCATGCTCGGACTCATGGGTCTGCTCGCCTATCGCACTCTGAAGGGCAAAGGCAAGCTCGCCGACATGCTCGGCACAAATCAGACCGGCACAAATCAGACCGGCAGCGATGTGGGCAATGCACCGGCTGGCGGCGGACTGGGTGGGGTTTTGGGCGGCGGCTCGCTCGGCGCAGGTTTGAAAGATCTGCTCGATCGATTCCGGCAAAGCGGCCAGGAAGAAAAAGTACAGAGCTGGGTCTCCACTGGCAGCAACAAGCCCATCGCACCGAACGAGATCGAACAGGCGCTCGGCGAAGAGCGGCTGCAATGGCTGGTGGAACAAACCGGAATGCCGCGGGACCAGCTGCTCAACGGGTTGAGTGGCGAGCTGCCGCAGGCCATCGATAAACTCACGCCGGATGGCCGCCTCCCTACGGACGAAGAGCTCTCTCGCCTCCAGTAAGCGCAGCATCGTTCGTTCTGTCGTGCTTGCCGGCACCCTCTGGGTGTCGGCCTGCACCAATCCGGCACTGCGTGAGCCGCCGATCGATCCCGACGTCGCGCGCGCCGAGATCGCCAAGCACCTTCCCGCAAAAGTCGGCAACCGCGAGGCCTGGGCTGTCGATATCTTCGCTGCGTTCGAAGCGCTGTCGATCCGGCCCACGACCGAGAACATCTGTGCGGTCGTCGCAGTCTCCGAGCAGGAATCGACGTTCCAGGTCAATCCGCCAGTCCCCGGACTTCCAGCCATCGCGCGACGCGAAATCGACAGCCGTGCAGCGCGCTACCACATTCCTGTAATAGCAGTGAACGCCGCGCTCGCACTGGAGTCGCCCACCGGTGCGACTTATCGCGAGCGCCTCGACAAAGTGAAGACCGAGAAAGAGCTGAACGACATCTTCGAGGACTTCATCAACATCGTCCCGCTCGGCGGCCGGCTGTTCGGCAGCCTCAACCCGGTGCGCACCGCCGGCCCGATGCAAGTCAGCATCGCGTACGCGCAACAGCACGCCGACGCGAAGAAGTACCCCTATCCTGTCCACAACACGATCCGCAACGAAGTCTTCACGCGGCGCGGCGGGATGTACTTCGGCATCGCGCACCTGCTCGACTACCCCGTCGACTACGATGACATGCTGTTCCGCTTCGCCGACTTCAATGCCGGCCACTACGCGAGCCGCAACGCGGCGTTTCAAAACGCAGTGAGCGTCCTCACCAAGACACCGCTCGCGCTCGACGGCGACCTGCTGCTCCACGGAAGCGCCGCGAGCGAGCCGAGCAAGACCGAGCTTGCCATTCGCAAGCTCGCCGACCAGCTCGACCTCAGCGACGCCGCGATTCGCCGCGACCTGGAGCGCGGCGACCAGAGCGACTTCGCCGACACCCGGCTCTACAAGCGGATCTTCGGACGGGCCGACACAGGCAGGGGGAGACCTGTGCCGCGCGCGATCGTACCGAAGATCCGCCTGCAAAGTCCGAAGATCACGCGCCAGCTCACCACGGAGTGGTTCGCAAAGCGCGTCGATGAGCGCTACGAGAAGTGTCTCCGGCGCTAACGCTGCATCAATTGTTAGCAGCTACCTTCGTGTTGCTCGCGAGCTTCGCGCGCGCAACGAGCGCGGCCACTTGCTGCTTCGCAGATGCCATTGCCTTGCGATAGCACGTACCGTCATCGGGCGTCATCGGGTCGGCCTTGAAGCAAGCTGTGCGCGCGGCCTCGCGGATATTGTCGTTCAGAAGCGCGATACCCGAATCGGTCGTCAGTGTCTCGGGATCCGGAATCACTCGCGCCACGACGGTCACGTCCTCGATAGGCGCGTCGGTTCCCATATCGCGGCCGACAACCTTCACGACCGGTTGGTCGATCACGACTTTGTCGAGCTCGGCGGCGTAGACATTGCTGGTGGTCAGAGCCAGCGCTCCGACGGCGAACGCAAGCGTCAGGGTTGCAGTTCTCATGATCTATTCTCCTTGGCAGTGAACAGTGAAATGCGATTGACGGCGCTACCCTGCTCGCGCGCTGTCTCAGTGCGATTTCAGACGACAACGCCCGCGTTTCAGCTGTCATCAGATTAAGCCGCGTTCATCTGCACGCGCGCGCTGGAACTCGCCTGCGCGCCGCACGACTAACTCGACATATGGAGTCCGTCGCTCCTCACGTGCTGGCCCTCGACGACGATCCGGATGTCCGGAATGTCCTCGTTCAATACCTCGGTGCCCAAGACCTGCGCATCACGGCTGTCGCAAGCGGGCGGGAGATGCTGCAAGTCATCGCCGATGAGCCGGTCGACCTCCTGCTGCTCGACCTGCGCCTGTCCGGCGAGGACGGCCTCACGCTCGCGCGGCGCGTGCGCGAGAGCTCCGCGATCCCGATCCTGATTCTCAGCGGCAAAGCCGAAGAGGCCGATCTCGTGATGGGCCTGGAGCTCGCCGCCGACGACTACATCACCAAACCGTTCCGGCTGCGCGAGCTGCTGGCGAGGATTCGTGCGGTGCTGCGTCGCTCGCAACCCGTCGAGTCGAACGCACAGCGCGACGAGCAGCTGCGTGCTTATCGATTCGCCGGCTGGGAATTGAACCTGCGGTTGCATCGGCTGACCTCGCCCGATGGGCGACGCGTCGAGCTCACCAACAGCGAGTTCAACTTGCTGTGCGCCTTCTTGTCGGCACCTCAGCGCGTGCTATCGCGTGATCAATTACTGGAGCGCTCACGCGTGCACGCGCTCGAGGTCTACGACCGGGCGATCGACGTCACGATGCTGAGACTGCGGCGCAAGCTCGAGCGAGATCCGTCCAATCCGGAGCTGCTGCGCACCGAGCGCGGCGCCGGCTACGTGTTCATGGCGCCGGTGAGCACGATGCGCTGAGCGTTGCAGTTGCAATGCCAGCGCGGCAATCGGACATCAAGCAGGAAAATTGAGGGAAAAGAGTTGGGCTCGTGGCGGCGCTTGCCGTTCTCGAATCGAATTGGAGACAGCTCCATGAATACCTTCAACCTGCATACGCTCGGACTCATCGGCATGCTGGGAGCGATCACCGCATGCACCACGATGGGCACCGGCGTCGGCAATGTACCCAACAGCGACCTGCACGCGAATTTCGCGTGGAAGTCGACCGATGATCGCACCGGCACGCTGACGGCCAACCTGAGCAACGGCGACACGTACTCCGGTCCGTTCTTCCAGGTCACGCACGACACGCGCGTCGAGACCCTCGCCCCGCTCTGGTATGGCTGGGCCGGTCCGTGGCATGGCTGGCGCTACTGGGGACCGTATCCCGATACGGCTTTCGTCACTCACTACAGCGGACGAGTCGTCGCGAACCTCGCCGACAGCGCTGGCGATCACATGCGTTGCCACTTCAGCCTCATGCATCCTCAGCATGGCATGGCGGGCGGCGGCCAGGGTGAGTGCCAGATGCCGTCGGGGCAAACGATCGACGCGACGTTCGCTAACTCGTGAACCGGGATACGGACTCGCGCCGCCTCCAGCGCTGGGTCACCGGCGCTGGTGTCCTGTTGATCGTGCTGATGGTGGGCGCGGACAGCTACGAGGCGTGGCAGGACTATCGAACTGCGATCCTGCATAGCGAGGACACGCAGTTGGCCATCGCTCGCGCGACTGCCGAGCAGACGGCGCGAATGGTGCAGGAAATCGACGTCGTGCTGGCCGATCAAGCGGCCGCACCCGACCGGCTGCGCTCCGACATCACGCGCTTTCCATTCGTGCACTCGATGGAGATTTTCGATCGCAACGGCCATCGCGTGGCCACCACCGCACCCGGAGCCCATGCTGACGTCGACTATCACGAGCGCCTGTTCTTCTCGACACTCCAGCACGCTGCGCCGGGCACGCTCTACATCGGCAAGCCGGCAGGTCAGGACTATCGGACGTTCTCACTCGGCCGCGCGATCCGCGGGCCGAATGGTGCATTCGCAGGCGTCGTGCTGGTGCGCGTCGCGTTCGAGTACTTGACTGGTTTCTACTCGACGATCAGCGTCGATTCCTCGATCCGGCTGCTGCGCGACGACGGCATCGTGCTCGCGCGCTACCCGACTCGTGCAGAAACGACGGGAGACGAGGCAGTCAGCAGCTCGGTGGCTGCGCGCATGCGAGGGTCGGAAATCGTACGCCGCGATCCTCCATCCAGCGCCAGTCCCCAACTGCGCGTGCTCCGCAGAGCGCAGGGTTATCCGTTGATCATCGAGCTGACGCAGCCGATGTCCAGCGTACTCAGTCCGTGGTGGCATCAGGAACTTTCGAGCGGCGCGCGCACGCTGGCTCTCGCCGGGCTGGCGGGAGTCCTGCTCCTGGTATTGCGCAACGTACTGCGACGACGCGATCGACTGGAAGAAGAGCGCCGGCGACTCGAGCGAGGTCTGCGGGACAGCCAGAAGGCTGAGGCCGTCGGCTTCCTTGCCGCTTCGATGGCGCACGACTTCAACAACGTGCTCGGTGCAATCGTCGGCTACGCCGAAATCGCGCGCACACAAGTCGATCCCGAGGCACGCGTCACTGCAACTATCGACGGGCTCCTCGCCGCGAGCGAGCGTGCCCGCCAGCTCGTGCGACGCGTGCTCACGTTCGATCCTCATCGCAGCGTCGTGCACGGTGCGCTCGCGGTCGAGCCAATCGCGATCGAAGCGCTGGCCCTGCTCCGGCCTGGCCTGCCGCCGTCGATCAAGGTCACGCCACCCGCAGCGGGAAGCGCCGGCCTGATCAAGGGCGACGCCACCGAGGTCCATCAGGTCATCATGAATCTGTGCACGAACGCCATTCGCGCGATGCCGCGCGGCGGCGAGTTGACTGTCCAGGTTGCAACTGTGCAAGTGGATGCGCTGCGCGATCTGACGCTCGGCCGGCTTCAGCCCGGCTGCTGGCTGCACTTGTCGATCAAAGATACCGGCATCGGGCTGGCGCCCGAGCAATTGCAGTCGATATTCGATCCGTTCTATACGTCGCGCGCTGTTGGCGAGGAAGGATCAGGCATCGGGCTGACCGTCGTCAGGAACATCGTGAGCAGCATGGGCGGCGCGATCGAGGTGCAGAGCAGCCCTGGCTCGGGCACCACGATGAGCGTGTATTGGCCGCTGCTGCGGCCCGCGGCTCCGTGCGCGAGCGCGCAAACGGCCACACAGCAAACTGGCGAAGGTCAGGCGATCCTCATTGTCGACGACGAGCCGGAGCTCGTCCGCCTCGCCGAAGAGATCGTCGCGTCGCTCGGTTATGAGGCCATCGGATTCTCCGACCCGACAACTGCCATCGAATCCTTCCGCCGCGCGCCCGCCCGGTTCGATGCAGTGCTCACGGACGAGCGCATGCCGGTCCTCCACGGCACGACGCTCGCGGGAATGATTCACGAATTGCGCTCGGACATCCCGATCCTGCTCGTCACCGGCCATCGCGAGCGACAAACGGACGTGCGTGCGCTGCGCGCGGGAGTCATCGAGATCCTCGACAAGCCGCTGCGCGCCGGCGCTCTGCGCGAAGCACTCGGTCGCGCGTTCGCTGCGGCTCACTGAAAATTGCAACTGAAATGCGCGCGTGTAGCAATGAAACTGCTGCGACATTGCACCGGGCTAGCCTGTAGTGGTCTGCAACACAGGAGTACTCGGTCATGAAACTTGCCATTTTTCCGGTAGCTCTCATTGCCCTCGGCGGCACTGAGATCGCAGCAGCCAGCAACTACGACGAGGGTCAGTGGGTGACGACGTTCATGGCGGGCAGTCAGCTGAACCCGCAAGAGTCGATCAGTCCACGCGTCAGGACCGACGTCGGTGCCGTGGGAATCACGGAGCTCGACAGCCTGCAGGTCGACGATGCGTTCCGCTCGGGTCCGTCGTTCGGCATCGAGACCGGCTACATGTCGCAGTCGAACGTCGAGCCGTTCGTGCGGCTGACCTACTCGAAGCTGGAGGGGCGCAACACGTCGATCGGCAGCATCAGCTCGCCTGAGCTCGATTCGGCCACGGCGATCGGCGCGAACTTCGACGACATGAAGTCATGGGCGCTCAACCTCGGCACGCGCTACTTCCTCAGCGACTCGGGTACTGTCCGCACCTACGTCGCCGGCTACCTGGGTGCGAACCGCACGGACGCGCTGCGGGCCGATCTCAGCGTCGCCGGCATGCCGGTCTCGCGCGAGGAGTTCCTGCCGCGCGCGACGAGATTCGACGCCGGCGTCGAAGGCGGCCTCTCGTGGCAGCTCTCCGACCAGGCGGACATGGGATTGTCCGTCGGCGCGCAGTACGTCGATGCCCGTAAGGAAACGACCAACGCGTTCGCACCTGTCGGTATCGATCAGGTGCGATTCGAAGACCCGCGTTGGTCGATTCCTGTGAATCTCGGAGTGAATTTCAGGTTCTGACCGAGGGGCGGTGGATACCGCCCCGGGAAATCCCGCGGGATGACAGTCAGTGCCGTCCACGAATCACGTCGCTCGGCAACGGCGGCGTGCTCGCGGGCGGCACTCGATGCTTGGTCGCCTGCTCGAACGCGTATGCCAACGCAATCAGCTTCGGCTCCGAGAACGCGCGACCTGCAAACGTGATGTCCGACGGGAACGGCACCGCGATCGGCGGATCGGCCGGCGTCAGCGTCGACAACGCATTGAAGCCGCCGGGAACCGCAACGCTCGGATAACCGGCCTTCGCCGTCACGTTCGCGTTGGCATTGCCGAGATGCAGGATGGCATCGAAGTCGTCCTTCGTCCCCGGCTTTCCATCCGGCCCGTTGAACACGCCGTCGAGCGCGAGCTTCGAGCGACGCAGGTCCTCTGCTCTGTCGGCCTGGTAGCGAACTGTGTCCGCACTGCCCGGAGATACGTCGAGTGCTTCCGCACCGGTCGCGATCACCTGTCCATACTTCATCGGCGGGACGAACGCGTTGTTGAACGCGATGACGTCAGCTAGCGTCCGCGACGGCGCCGCAGGAGTGGCCGCAAGGTATGCGTTCAAGTCGCGCTTGAATCCGAACAACAATACTGTCGAGCACGTCAGGTCCGTAGGAGCCGGCCGTGCGATGCACGTGCCGAGTTGCGGCACGCCGATGCGCGCGTCGTAAGTATCGATCAACTCGACTGTCGCGCCCTGCGCGCGTAACACCACGATCGCTGCATCCATGAGCGCCTGACGATTCGCAGGCACTGGCGGCACTGCAAGTCGTGCGCCGCGCAGAGCTTTGCGATTCAGGAACTTCGTGTAGTCACGGAAGCAATTCCCTGGACGCAGGCACGCCTGCGTCGCGGGGTCGTTCGGATCGAACCCCGCCAACACGCCGAGCAGAATGGCTGCGTCGGTCACCGAGCGCGTGATCGGCCCGGCCGTGTCCTGGTCGGCAGTGATCGGGATGATGCCGTCGCGACTGACGAGCCCGAGCGTCGGCTTGATGCCAACGACGCCGTTCGCGCTGGAAGGACTCAAGATCGATCCCGACGTCTCGGTGCCGACCGCAATGGCGGCCAGATTCGCATTCACGCCGATGCCGGGACCCGAGCTCGAACCGCCCGTCTGCAACACCGGACGACCGTCGTTGTTCGGCGGATCAGTGCGCGGATCGACACGCGGATCGTAGGGATTGAAGCCGAAACCGCCGAGCGAGCTGTAGCCGGTCGGCATACCGACCGCGAGGAAGTTCGCGAACTCAGTCAGCGTGCCCTTGCCGAGAATGATCGCGCCGGCGTCGCGCAGCTTCCTTGCAATGAAAGCGTCATCCGGCGGGATCGAGCCCGCGAGCGCAACGCTGCCCGCGGTCGTCGGCATGTCTGCCGTATCGATATTGTCCTTGAGCAGCACCGGGATGCCGAACAAGGGCTTGCGCGACGGCCGGCCGCGATGGTGGTCGTTCAGCGCGTCGAGCTGACGCGCCTCGCGCAATGCATTCTCATTGATATGAATGTATGCATTGATGCCGGGGCCGGCTTGCTCGTACGCCTCGATGCGTTTCAAGTACATCTGCGTCAGGCGCTCGACGGACAGAACGTTCGAGCGCATGGCGTCGTGGATTTCCGGGATCGAGGTCTCGACCAGCTCGAACTTCACGCGGTCCCGCCCGTGACGCCCGTCGTCGTCATCGTGCGCGAGTACCGGCAGGTGGAAGGAAAAGAGGGCGGCGGCGCCGAGCGCCAGGAGTAGTCGCTTCATGTAACTATCTCCGGATTATTGGGAGAGCGAATTGCGGCGCCGAATCATCCGTCCGTGCCGCCAACGGGTCAACGCTGTAAAAGGTGCAGACACGTTTCCTCAGCGCAGCTCACCGCGATCGATCGCGAGCACAGTCTGCAGTAGTACGTTAGCTCCGTTCGCCATGTCCTGCTGCGACGTGAATTCTTTCGGCGAGTGACTCACGCCGCCGACGCTCGGCACGAAGATCATGCCGGTGGGGGCGATGTGTGCGATCTCCTGCGCATCGTGCCCTGCTCCGCTCGGCATGACTTTGCTCGTGAGCTTCAAAGCGCCCGCAGCCTTGGCGATGATGCGCTGAAGGCGCTGGTCGGTCGGCGCGGGCTCGGACGAAACTTTGAGCTGGGCGAAGGTGAAGGGCGTCTGGCGCGCCTGCGCGATCTTGTCCGCTTCCGCGCGAACGGCGTCGTACACGGCAGTCATCTTCGCGGCGTCGAGATCGCGAATCTCCAGGCTCAGGACGACCTTGCCGGGAATGACGTTCGGCGCGCCGGGTTCGGCCCGAAGCCTGCCGACCGTCGCGACCTGCCGCCCGGGCATCGAGGTCGCCACGCGATTCACGGCGAGAACGAACTCCGCGGCGCTCAGCAATGCGTCGCGCCGATGATTCATCGGCGTCGTGCCCGCATGATTCGGCACGCCCTCGATCGTGACATCCCACCAGCGAATGCCGACGATGCCCTCGACGACACCGATATCGACGTCGGTTTCTTCGAGGATCCCGCCTTGCTCGATGTGCAGCTCGACATACGCCTTCAGGTCGCCGGGCTTGCGTGCTGCGTCGGCAAGGTGCTCGGGGTCACCACCGATAGCACGGATGCCCTCGCCGATCGTCTTGCCGCTTTGAGTCATGAGATCGAGCGCGGCAGGCTGCAGCCGGCCGATCATCGCGAAGCTGCCGACGGTGCCGCCCTCCTCGTTCGCGAAAATGACGACTTCCAGCGGATGCTTGAGACGAACGCCATGCTCCTTCAAGGTTTGCGCGACTTCGATCGCGCCGAGCACGCCGACGTCACCGTCGTAATTGCCGCCGCTCGGGACGGAGTCGATGTGCGAGCCGATGAGAATCGGCGGCAATTTGGCGTTACTGCCCTCGCGCCGGCCGATGATGTTCCCGCCGGCGTCGGTGCGCAGGGTGAGTCCGGCTTCCTGCATGAGGCCCACGGCGTACTTGCGGCCTGCGATATCTGCGTCGCTGAACGCGACGCGGCTCACGCCGCCTTCGGGATTCGCGCCGAACTTCGCGAGCGCGGTGATGTGCTGCTGGATGCGGTCGCCGTTGACGGCGGGCTCATCTGCAGCGACCGCTGCACTGGATAGTGCCAGCAAGCAGAGAATCGACAAATGACGTTTGTGCATCGGAGTAGCATAACGTCAGTGCTATGTTTGTCACGTCCCGGCCAATCCTGACTCTGGCGCTGCTGCTAACAGCGGCTGCGTGGTCGGCATCGCTCAACGCTCAATGTCTCTACTACGGTGACGCGAGCCTCAGCGGCCGGCTCATGCAACAGACCTATCCTGGCCCTCCTGACTTCGAGAGCGTGACCAAGGGTGACGCGCCGCTGGTCATCTGGATCCTCCAGCTCGATACGGGTGTCTGCATCATCAGTTCGGATCCGAGCTACCCCAATGTGTACAACGAGCGCGAGATCCAGCTGGTCCTCGGCAACGACCAGTACGCGCGGACCGATCGCTACGCGCAGTACCGACACCTGCTCGGCAAGAAAATCGTCGCAACGGGCAGGCTGCAACCTGGCGGCGGCAAATACGAGAAGCCGCAGGTTCTTACACTGCGCTCAATCAAGGAACTTTTCTGACAGACGGTCGGTTCTGACTGGGTGCGACTTGCAAGGTGGATCACACTGCCATTGATTCTGTGTGCGGCTTGCGCCGCCCAGAATCCTCGCTACCAGCCGGCCGAGCAGATGCCGCCGATCGTTGCGCGACAGCGAGAGCTGTCCGAAGACGCCGGCGACAAGGTCCTGCAGGCGGCGCTCGAGCGATACAAGGACGACGCAGCGGTACGCGAGCTGGTTGACTCGGTCCGGCGCTACTCATCCGCGCCGCTCACGACCGGCAATCGCGTCAACGTCCTGATCGACGGGCCGCAAACCTACTCGGCCATCGAGGCCGCACTGCGCGCGGCGCGCCACAATATTCATATCGAGACCTTCATCTACGGACCTGGCGATGTCGGCCAAAGGTTCGCCGATCTGCTCGCGCAGAAGCGCAAGGAAGGCCTCGAGGTGCGTCTGCTATACGACAGCCTCGGCAGCCGCGAGACACCCCGCGAGTTCTTCGAGCAGCTGCGGCAACAGAACGTCGAAGTCCGCGAGTTTCGGCCGCTGAGTCCGATCAAAACGCCGGAGGTCTGGAAGCTGCAGAACCGCGACCACCGCAAGATCATCGTCGTCGATGGGCAAATCGGTTTTACCGGCGGTATCAACATCGACAGCACCTACGACAGCGCTTCGACCAGCAAGCCTGGCCCCGAGCGTGGGCTGGAGGACGGCTGGCGCGACACTCATATAGAGATTCAAGGTCCGGCGGTGGCGCAGCTGCAGACCTTGTTCGTCGGCAACTGGCAGCAGGCCGGCGAGCACGAGGACCTGAGCGCGAAGGACAAGTACTTTCCCACGATCAAGCCGGCCGGCGACAACCTGGTCACCATCGTTGCCAACGACAGCGAATCAAACGATCGCTCGCTGTACGGCACCTACGTCGCGGCCTTCACTTGCGCCACCAAGCGCCTGTGGATCACACACGCCTACTTCGCGCCGAACGAAGAGCTGCTCACCGCGCTGATCGACGCGGCGAAACGCGGCGTCGATGTCAGGCTGATCGTGCCGTCGTTCACCGATTCGCGGGTCGTGCTCAATGCCACGCAAGCGACGTTCACCCAGCTGCTCGATGCGGGCGTGAAGATCTACGAGCTCAAAGACGCCCTGCTCCACGCCAAGAGTGTCGTCATCGACAGCTCGGTCACGATCATCGGCTCCTCGAATCTCGACATGCGCAGCTTCCTGCACAACGACGAAGTCAACGCGATCGTGATCAGTCGCGATACCGCGCAACGAATGGAGGAAGTATTCCAGCGCGACCAGCAGTCGGCGCGAGCCGTCGAGCTCGAGGCCTGGGAACGGCGCTCGCTGTGGCAGCGGACGAAGGAATTTTTCGTCCACATGTTCTCGTATTGGATCTGACGTTGCCCGCGCTAGGGCCTGCACGGTCGACCTGCGTTGTCGAACACGCCGAGGTCATAGACGATCAAGCCGTCGCGCACTTCAAAGAAATCGGCGATCGGCACCTCGAATCGCTGCCCGCCGATCGAGCCCAGCACTCGAAACCGGACCGCGACGTGATTGCCGTCTGCCAGCACGTGATCGAGCCGAACGCTCAGGTCATTGATTGAGAACAGTGCCGTATAGGTGCGTTCGACCTCGCTGCGCCCGATGCGAGGTGCGCAGAAGTCCGAGGCCATGAGCCTCGCCTGCGGAGCATAGGATTCAACGACCGCGCGCAGATCGTGCCTGTTGACGGCGTCGAACTTGGCACGAACGGCATCGAGCGGGGCAGGATGCGGCGGGGTTGTAGCGCAGGATGCTAGAGCGCCGAGTGCAAGGAGCATGCAAGGGGTTTTGCCAACTTTAGTATTCATATTTTCCGACCTGTGACTGAAGCAGGTCAGACGTCCGCGCTGGGTCAGCTGTGACAGCGACAGTTCTCGACCGCTCTCGGCCATCTCTATACCATCGCCCGCGCATGCTTACGGCTCTCCTGATCCCGCTGGCACTTGCGGTACTCGTCTACGCGCTGATGCTGGTCCGCGCCGCTCTGGCCAGCCGCGCCGTGCCACGACTCGAAGCTGTCGCGCTCGGTGCGATCACGAACTTCTTCGATACGCTGGGTGTCGGCTCGTTTGCGCCGACAATGGCGTGGTTCAAGTTCCGCGGGCTGGTGCCGGATCGCTTGATCCCAAGCACCATGCTCGTTGGACATACGCTGCCGGCAGTCGCGCAGGCGATCATCTTTCTCGTTCTCCTGGGCGTGCTGGTCGACCCGGCGCTGCTCTTCGGCTGCGTGCTCGCGCTGCTGATGGGTGGGCTGTTGGGCGTCTCGTTGGTCATCAGAGCCAAAGTGTGGGTGGTGCAGCTGGTGGTCGGCATCGCACTCATCATCGCCGCCATCATGTATGCCCTCACCAACCTGCACCTGATGCCCGGCGGTGGAACGGCAACGGGCTTGCCTCTGCCGCTGATGGCGATCGCGATCGCAGCGAACTTTCTGTTCGGCATCCTGTTGAACTTCGGCATCGGCAACTACGCTCCGACGCTGGTCATGCTCAGTTTGATGGGAATGGACCCGCGCCTGAGTTTCCCGATCATGGCCGCAGGCGCGGCACTGACGGCGACCGGCGCGAGCTTGCGTTACATCTCGATCGGCGCGATCGATCTGCGGATCGCGACCGGAATCGCGCTGGGTGGAATTCCCGCCGTGCTCGTCGCCGCATTCATCGTGAAGAGCATGTCGCTGGAGCTGCTTCGCTGGCTCGTGGTCTGCGTGGTCCTGTATGCCGCGGTGGTAATGCTGAGGGCAGCGGTGAACGGCAGCCGAGCTACGTCATGAAGCGGCCCGCCTTCTCGTCGATGCTTCCGCCTTGTGCAGATAGGTCGTGAAGCCATCACTCGCCGGCGGCACGGAATTGAGCAGCATGACCGCGCTGACCTGTCCCCGGTGGCCGACGCCGTGGGTGATCACGTGCATGAGCATCTCCTCACGCGACATGCAGCCCGGCGCGCCATCGGTAAAAGTGAAGTCGATTCGTTCAGCCAATTGGCCGCGCTCGAGCGCTGATACGTAGTCGACATACTCCCGATCGCTCGTTCTGATGTCTGCGGACAAATCCTCCAGCGTCGGCAGCTCGCTCAGATTGGCCGAAGCATAAGCGTGGCGCTTACCGCGCAAGTGCGCGGCAAAGATCTGGTCGACGACATAGCTGTGGCTCAGCGCCTTGATAGCCAATTTCGCTATGGGGGATTCTCCGCCGAGCTTGGCCAGAGCTGTCAGCAGCTCGTCGTTCGCCCAGGCTTTGCATCGAAACAAGCGTTGCAGTGTGTTGTCCATGTGAGCCAGAATACGAGCGATCATTCGCTTTTTGCTACTCGCATTCCTGACGCGGCAGACCAGTGAGAAAAGCGCTCATCAATCCCAGGAAAGAAGCCTCTCAGGAGCGATCGCGCGCGACCGTCGAAGCGCTAGTCGATGCAACTGCTCGCATTCTCGTCAGGGAAGGGTTCGACAAAGCCAGCACGAACCGAATCGCCGAAGTGGCGGGCGTGAGCGTGGGCTCGCTCTACCAATACTTCCCCAGCAAGGAGGCGCTCGTGGCTGCGGTCATCGAGCGCCATCAGCAGGAGATCATGCAGGTAGTCCGGGCCGAATTGGCGGAGATTGCAAACCAACCGATAGAGCAAGGCGTGCGCACGCTCGTCGCCGCGGCGGTCAAGGCGCATCGTGTCGATCCCAAGCTGCATCGTGTGCTTGCGGAACAGATTCCGCGCGTAGGAAAGCTCGAGAAGGTGGAGACCTTCAACCGGGAAAACTATGCGCTCTTCAAGGCTTACCTCGAGAGCCATCGGCGGGAGATTCGGGCTGCCGACCTGGGGCTTGCGGCATTTGTCTGCGTGACATCGATCGAAGCGCTGACGCACACGGCAGTCCTGCACCATGACATAGTCTCGGACGAGGCGACGGAAGCACTCGTCGACGAGGCTACGCGCCTCGTAGTCGGATACTTGACGGGCTGACAGAACTTTCGCGCAGGTGCCGCGGTCTCAACACCTGAGCCTGTGTGGGAGGTGGCAAATGACTGGGGCAACTCGCACGTCAGTTCAAACCACGATCGCAGCGTTCATCCTGTGCTGCGCAGCGACGCCAGGTACCGCCGCGGAACAGGCGGTCAACAGCAAAGACATCGCGAAGTACCTCACTGAAGCGAAGGAGCTCGCCGCCGGCAAGCGCTGGGCTGCTGCCTGGGCCGCATTGGAAAAAGCGGAGCGCGTTCCCGACGCGTCCCCCTATTCCAAGTACAAGATCGACGAGTTCAAAGGCTCCGTTCTGACTCAGCAGCACAAGTACGCCGAAGCAGGCGCACTGTTCGAGCAGCTCGCGAAATCCGAAGCGGCTTCGGCAGAGGAGCGCAGCGACCATCTCGAGAAAGCTTCGCAGCTCTACATGAGCGCGAAACAGTACGAAAAAGCGGCGCGTGCGGCGGAAACAGCTCTCGAGAAACAACCGAAGGATCCCGTGCTCCTGCAGCTTGCCGGTCAGTCCAAGTATCTCGCCGGAGACTTTCGCGGCGCAGCCGCCAGAATCGGGCAGCTGGTGGCCGCTACCGAGCGCAAGGGAGGCCAGCCGCCGGAAGCGTCGCTGCAACTGCTCTTGAATTCCTACTACCAGCTGAAGGATCGGCAGCAGATCGCGCAGACCTGGGAGATGCTCCTGCGACACCATCCGAAGCCGGAGTACTGGCGCAACGTCCTCGATATCAAGTCCCGCCAACCGCATTCCAAGCGGGTCGATTTCTACTACCTCGCTTTGAAATTCGACGTGGGCATGCTCGACGATGCTGCGGACTACGAGGACCTCGCACTGGGAGCAACCGATCTCGGATTACCAGAAGATGCGGTTCGCGTGCTGGAAACTGGCTTGCGCCAGGGCGTCCTTGCGGGCGAGCACGAGCCCCGCTTTCGACGAATGCTCGCGTACGCACAAGCAAAGACTGCCAGGAGCCCGGCCGACGTGAAGGATCTCGCTCAGCAGGCGCAACGCGCCAGCAGCGGACAACTCGACGCAGACATCGGACGAATCTACCTCGGTCAGAGAATGTATGACCAAGCGATCGCAGCGCTGCGCAAAGGCCTGCAGAAGGGTTCGCTCGAGCATTCGGACCAGGCGCGCATCGATCTTGGAGTCGCCTATCTGAAGAGCGGCGAGACGCAGCAAGCTCGCGAGAGCTTCGCCGCCGTGAAGGTGGACTCCGAGTGGCGCGGTCTCGCGGAGCTGTGGTCGCTGCGCGTAGACGAAGCTTCACAAGATGCGAAGCAGCGCAGATGAGCTCAGCAAGCGCGTATGAAATGAATGCGCTCAGATTTCTAGAGGCGCGAGAGAGTTCGCGAACCGGAGCTGCCATCGTCGCTCAATGGGCCAGGCAGCTGCGCGCGGGCACCGATGTCGTCGAAATCGCCTGTGGCGGCGGATATCCAGTTACCCAGGTCTTAGTGGAAAGCGGCGCTAATGTTTGGGCCATCGACGCGTCTCCGACATTACTCGAACGATTCCGTTTGCGATTCCCCAGCGTCCCTGCTCAATGCTCGCTGGCTCTGGAAAGCGATTACTTCGGGCGAAAATTCGGTGCAGCCATAGCCATCGGGCTGCTCTTCCTTCTAGAAGAGTCAGAGCAAGTCGCCCTGCTACATCGAGTGTCGGAAATCCTGTTGCCCGAGGGTCGCTTTCTTTTCACAGCGCCGATCGAGACAGGGACCTGGCGGGACACCGCCACCGGCCACGAATGTCGCTCGCTGGGTAGAGCCCAGTACGTTCAGATCCTGGAGAGCGCGGGGTTTTGCGTCATCGGCACTCACGTCGATGAAGGCAAGAACAACCACTACGACGTGCAGAAGGTATTGCGAGCACCCTGAACGGCGGCGCATAGTTGCGGCGCGTTCCAGCTGCGCCGATTAACAGATGCGAACGTCCACTGCATTCTTGTGCGCTTGGCTCGCCTCATTCTCCATGCCAGCTTCGGCGGAGCACAGCGCGTATCAGCCACCGCGCCACGATGATGGCCGCCCGAATTTCGAAGGCATGTGGGTCAACACGAGTGCCACTCCTCTTATCCGTCCGCCCGGCTACCCGTACCTGTTCATTTCAGAAGCGCAGGCGCATGAGATCGACTCGGCACGGATCGCACAAGGCGAAGACCGGACGACGCCAACCGAACCCACCGAGTGGACCGATGAGCGCCACATCGAGCGCGTCAGCGGAACATTGCGCAGCTCGGTAGTCATCGAACCGTCGGACGGGCAGATCCCGGGTAATGACGCGTTTCGCAAAAGCGTTGCGGCCGTACCGGCAGCCATCCTGAATGCGATGGATGGTCCCGAAGAGCGTCCCAGCTCCGAGCGCTGCCTTGGGTCGCAGGGAGTGCAACCGCCGATCCTGTCGATCGCGATGGGCAATCTTTATCTCATCGTTCAGACGGCCAAGACTATCGTCTTCTTCTCGGAGTGGCTGCACGAAGCGCGCGTCATTCGTATGAACGCCAAGCATGCGCACCCAGTCATTACTTCGTGGCTGGGCGATGCTATCGGATGGTGGGAAGGCGACACGCTGGTCGTTGAGACGCGGTACTTCACTGCGAGCGACAAGGCGCGCACTTCGCCTACTGGAATCTTTCTCGTATCCCCGGCGACGACGGTTACCGAGCGCTTTACACGAATCTCGCACGAAGAGATGAATTACCGCTTCACGGTCGAAGACCCGAGTTGGTACGACCGTCCCTGGACGGGTGAGACGCACTTCACCTCCAGCAACCAGCGCCTGCTCGAGGCTGCTTGCCACGAGGGAAACTACAACATGCGCTTCAATCTCGAAGCGGCGCGGACGCTGGAGGCGCCCTGACTATGCGAAACACCCTCCCCGCGCACGCACAGCGCGCGGGGAAGGATGCAGCACTTACGGCCGGATGCGCAGCACGCCGCCGTCGCCGGGTGCGAACGAGATGCCCTGATTCGACGTGTACAGCGCACCGTCGGGACCCTCCACGAGCCCGTTCGGAAGACTCGCGAATCCGCTCAACACCGTCGTCCGCTTGCCAGTCTTGCGATCGAACCTGACGAGGTTGGCCGTGTCGGTCGACCATGGATTCTCCAAGGGGAAGATCTCGACGCCATAGAGATCGTCGCACTGCCACGCCAGGCCGACGATCGGGTTGCGGGACTTGAACGGCAGCGTGTAGCTGGAGAAGTGCTTGTTGAACACCGCCAGCTCGGACCGTCCGCCATCCTCGCCGAAGGTGCCGACGAAGAAGTTGTTGCCGCGCCGGGTCATCACGATCGGGTTGTGTTCGCGGTTGTCGATCGACATGTCATACAGTTTCTCGATCACGCCGGTCCGCGGATCTACACGCAGCAGGAAGCCGCGGTTGGTCTCGACGACGTAGAGGTACTTGCCGAGCGCGATCATCGAGTGGAACACCCCGCCCGGTTCCTGGTCGGTCGTCGCCGGGTCGGTGTCCTTGATGAAGTTCGGCGGGTTAGCCGCGTGCCACGCGCTGAGGTCGGCAACACTGGTAGTCGAGCCATCGCGGTTGACTCGAAGAATGGCGGCAGGGCTATCGGGCAGTCCGTGCGAGCAGCCGCCCATCTCGATCAACACGTAGAGCGTGTGACCGATGAAGGCAACATCGGTCGGACCGTAGTTGGCGCCGCCGTTGTCGGTCATGCTGGGCAGATTGTCGGCGACCGTCTCCTTCTTGCCATTGGCGCGCACGCGGATCACGCGTCCACTGTAGCCAGCCGAGTACGGGCTATAGATATTGATGTTGATCGGGCAGCCGGGCTCGTCCGTCGGCACCAATTCGCCGCCTACGCCCGCTTCCGCTACGTAGAGACTGCCGTCCGGACCGAAGGTCAGTCCGCGCGGGCTGGTCAGGCCCGTGGCGTAGGTGGTCACGGATGGCCTGGGGGGCCCGTGCCTGCGATCGCTCGATGGCCCGAAGGAATCCGCGTGGACCACGCTGGAGGCCAGGAGCACGAACCCGGCTATCAATGTTGCAGGCTTGAAGGCGGTGCGGATCATGATGTTTCCCCTTGCTTGTCTGTTGGCTTTCGATCCTCCGAACGCGCTATACCGTGGGAGATTGGCGGGCGCGCTGCATGGCGCTTGGATAATCTTTTGGTAATCGTTCGATAACGATTGGAGCGAGGCAACCATGACGCGCAAGATTGAGATCGACCAGACCCCGGGCTCGCGAGGCACGGACTACCCATCGCCATTCGATGAGCCCTGTCGGGAACGATTTCGGCGTCGACTGGGCGATGCGGCCGGGCTCACGCAGTTCGGCGTGAATCTACTCGTGCTGCCGCCGGGCGCCTGGTCGAGCCAACGGCACTGGCACACGATCGAGGACGAGTTTGTGTATGTGCTCGACGGCGAGGTCGCGCTGGTGACCGATGCCGGTGAGGAGCTGCTAAAGGCTGGCGACTGTGCGGGCTTCCCGGCGGGCGTAGCCGACGGCCATCATCTCCAGAATCGATCCACGCGTGCAGCGACCGTTCTCGAGATCGGCACGCGTCGACTGGCTGACGACGAAGCCTTCTATCCGGACATCGACCTGCATGCGCTAAAGGACGACGCGGGTTATGCGCATCGGGACGGACGGCGCTACCCGCGCGAGTGATCTCAGTGCACGAACGCCGGGGGCAGATGCGGCATGAACATCTCCTCCAGGGCGAAGTCGCCCACTGCGCCGCAGGTCATGTTGGCGGTGGCGTCCAGCTTCATCTGCCGGTCCAGCAGTTCGTGGAACGTGATCGGGTCGCCGGTGCCCGGTTCCATCTTCGGCATGTCCGCTCCCGTCAGGAAGTCCGACAGCTTGGATTCCTCGCCCGGGTCTCGATTGGCGATGTGCACGAACGAAGTCGAGGTCTCGATGGTATGACAGCCATTGCACGTCGCCTTCGCGAACTCGTGACGCGCATGGATATTGATGAGGGTCGACTTGAGAGGGTCTGAGTTCAGCCAGTCGAACCCCGCGCCCGGTTCGATCGCCCCGCCCAGAAACGGCTCGTCGTCCGGATAGCTCAGCGGCACGGTGTGCGCGCCCGTCAGGATGGCGAAATTGTTGTCGTTGATGAAGTCGCGCAACGCCGTCGTGTTCTGCAGCTCGACGGCCGGCGTCTGCGCGATCGTCGTGTGCTCCAGGTTGCCGCTGCAGTCGGAGTCCGCGGAACACAGCCTCGATTCGCGCAGCTGCCAAAACGGCCCCAGGGAGAAGTTCAGCTCGTTGCTGCGGACCTGGTTGATGGCGCTGCGGTTCGGCAGCTGCGATGGACGGGCGTTGCTGGCCGTGAATTGATCGGTAATGTCCTGCAGCGCTGCGTTGAACGCCGCCGAGCCGACGACGAGCGAGTCCAGCGCCTGCCATTGCTGCGCCCAGTCACGCACGCCGAAGCAGGTCGACTTGTCGATGCCGTATTCCAGAATCACGGTGGACTCGGTGGTGTCGCCGCCGAGCTCGAGCGCCCCGTTGCAGTTGAGCAGACCGAAGACGAAGCGGGCTTCGCCACCAGAGGTGCCGCCATAACCCGAGTTCTGGCGCAGGTCGATGCGGTTGACGATCGCGAGGAGGCGAAACGGCGCTTCCGCGAGATCGAGTCGCCCGTTCGGCAGCCGCGGCCACCCGTCGAGCAGGTTCTGGGCGCCGGCGCGCGACAAGACGTTCCATGTGTTGATGACCTGATTCTGCGTCCACTCCTCGATCCAGTGCTCGACGAAATCCTCGGCATGGATGCCGGTCGCGGAGTGATTGGCGATTTCAGTCATCAGGTGTCCGAACGTCCAAGCGCCCATCGGCGTGCCCTCGCCGGTACACGAATCGTAAGTACGCGTTGGATCCTCCACGACGTCCACGTCCGTGATGAGCAGTGTGCTCGCAGGATCCAGATCGAAGGGAATACCGGTGAAGTTGTCCACGACGGTGGCGACGTCCGTGCGCAGCTCGGTGACCCGTGACGGCCGGAATGGAATCCAGCGCTTGAGCTGCCGCTGTTCGAATACCGGCACAGATTGGAAGCGCTGGGCCAGCTGAAGACGCCGTCGCTGCTCGATGCTGTACTGCTTGGCGTTGACCTTGACCAGCGCTGCATAGCTGCCATCGCCTGCCTTGGCATCCGGCGCCTTGCCGTCATCGCGCAACAGTGTCGGTGCTCGGCCGCCGTTGATCACGATGGAAGTGTTCCTGCGCTGATCCTGAAACGTCACGCGCAGCACTGCGTTCGCGGTCTGCGTGGGTTTGGCGAGGAGCTGCAGTGTCGCTTGCTGCACTCGGGGTGGATTGCGGATCAGACCGGGGTCGTACTGAAGCTCGGCAATTGCAACCGAAGTGAAGAGCAGCGACAGACAGACCACGGTAAGAGCCGTGAGCGTCAGGGAGCGAAGAGTTGCATGCATGACGCTTCCCTCGTAGCGGCGATGTGCAAACGCTACTCCAAGCGTGCGGCGCAGGATATCGCCCGGATGGGCGATCGATCACTCGCTCAGCCGTTGCAGCAGTGCTTCCATGTCGACCGGTTTCACCAGGTGATGGTTGAAGCCAGCCTCCAGTGCTTCGCGGCGATCCTGTTCCTGTCCCCAGCCCGTCAGTGCAATCAGTTGCATGGACGCGCCCCACTGCTCGGCGCGAGTGCGGCGTGCTACCTCATAGCCGTTGATCTTCGGCATGCCGATATCGATCAGCGCAAATTGCGGCCGGAACTCTTCGAGCCGACGCAACGCCTCAACTCCATCGTGCACGACCGCAACCTCATGCCCATGCAGCCGCAAGAGCATGGCGAGCGAGTCTGCTGAATCGACATTGTCGTCCGCGACCAGGATCCGTCGAGCAGGCCCGCGAGTTGCGACGGCAGTGGAAGCGTCAGCGGAGGCCACGGCTGCTGGCGCCTGCGGTAACGGCAGGCGCAACGTAAACGTGCTGCCGCCGCCCAGTCCGGCGCTGTGTGCATCGAGCGATCCGCCGTGCAATTCCGCCAAGCCGCGAGCCAGGGCCAGGCCGATGCCCAGCCCGCCTTCGGATTTGTCGAGGACGCTCTTGACCTGCACGAACATCTCGAAGACTCGCGGGAGCATCTCGGCGCTGATGCCGATGCCGGTGTCAGTGACCTTCAGGATCAACTCGCCGCCGTTGCACTGGCCAGTGATGCGGATTTGTCCATGCGGGTTCGTGTACTTCGCAGCGTTGGTCAGCAGGTTGGCGATCACCTGCGCGAGACGCAGCGGATCCGCATACAGCTCAGTGCCAGCCGGATACTCGACGCTCAGAGCGTGATGACGGGCTTCGATGGCCGGGCGCGCGATCTCGATTGCAGCATCCACGACAGCCTGCAGCTCAACGAGCTCTTTGCGGATCTCCATCGTGCCGCGAGTAATGCGCGATACGTCGAGCAGATCGTCGAGCAGTCGCGCCATGTTCTGGACCTGCCGCTCGATCACGTCATGTGCCCAACGGACCTGGGATTCGGTCGCTGCCGGCGCTCGCGCCACCTTCGCCGCCTGCCGGATCGGCGCGAGCGGATTGCGCAGCTCATGTGCGAGCGTTGCGAGGAACTCGTCCTTACGGCGATCGGCATCGAGCAAGGCGCGTTCGGCTGAGCGCTCGCGCGAAGCGTCGCGGAAGACCAGCACCACGCCGATCGTGCCGCCGTCTCTATCCTGAATCGGAGCACCGCTGTCTTCGATGGCGACTTCGCTGCCATCGCGTCGGATCAGCAGCGTGTGATTGGCCAACCCGACGATGCCGCCTTCTCGCAAGACTTTCGCGACGGGACTTTCGACCGTGATCCGGGTGTCCTCGTTGATGATGCGGAATACGGAGTCCAGAGACGCACCGCGCGCATCCACCGCCGTCCATCCGGTCACGGATTCCGCAACCGGGTTCATGAGCGTGATGAGGCCGCGGGCATCCGTTGCGATGACTGCATCGCCAATGCTTCGCAGCGTGATCGCCAGCTGCTCCTCGCTCGCCCGGACTTTGGCCGTGTCGCGTCTGACGATGAACCCGAGCAACGCGAGCAGCGCGATGGCGAGAATCGATACCGTCCCGCCGCTCCACAGACTCAAGGTGCGCGCGCTGCGTTCGCGGCCGAGATACTCCTGGTAGCGTTTGCTTTCCTGAGCCTGCATCTGCTCGGTGAGCTGCCGGATGCGGTCCATCGTGCTCTTGCCTTCATCGGTGAGCACGACTTGCAGCGCGGCCTGCGATTGACCCTCGTCATGCAGAGCTATCGTTCGCGCCAGCTCGGCCATCTTGATGCGGGCGGATTGTTCGAGCTCCGCGAAGCGCGCTGCCGCGGTCGGGTCCGCAGCGCTGAGCGATCTCAATGTGTCGAGCTGCTGATTCACGGTCGCGACTGCCGCCGCGTACGGTGCGAGATAGGCCGGGCGTCCCGTCAGAAGATAGCCGCGCTGCCCAGTCTCGGCGTCGCGCAACGAAGAAAGAGCCTGTTCGAGAGCGATGGAGATCTCTTTCGACCGCACCAGTTGGTCGCCGGCGTCGGATAGCGTCTTCACCGCCAGGAAGGCGGCGACGCCTGCAGCGATGAGTACGACGACTGAGATACCGGCAGCTAGAATGACTAGCGAGCGAGACTTCTGCATTGGTTCTTTGAGTTGGTAAGCGGCCCCCTGTCGTCAGCCGTGATTCTAACTAGAAGGGGACGAGATCGCCGCTTTATGTGTTTGTAAGAGATTCCGAAGAACGAAAGTACGCGCTTTCACGATCGCCTCCTTCTCAGAATCCGATCACCTTGTAGCCGATCTCGATGCCCCAGTCGGCGGAGCGCTCGCCTCCCAGAAATACGCCAGGCTTCACGTACACCTGGCTCGAGCCGCCGAAGGCGGGACCGATCACGCGACCGATAGTCATAGCGACGCTGGCAAACTCCGCGTCGTTCTCCACGTCTGCCGTCAGGGCCGGATCGAACGTGACGTAGTAACGAGGGTCACTCAGTTTCGGCACGTAGTAGAAGTCGGCGACCAGGCTTCTGACGGTCCGCCCGTCAGGGCCGAAGCCTTCGTTGAGCCCGAGCGTGGGAGCGAAGATGGCGCCGCCCTGCAGAAATTTTGCGTAGATGACGGTTCCCTTCAGCACGGTGGCATTGCCGCCGAGCTCGGGTCGCCCGGCGGTATCGAACACGACTTCGCCTTGCAGGACGATGCCGTGATCCCTGGTCAGCTTGTAGACGTAGCTCAGCTTCAGGCTCGCATCGCCGAGATCGTAGTCTTCGTTACCGGCGGTGTCGGTTCGTACGATGGGCACCAGCAGGGTGACCGAGCTGTGCGGTCCGAGAGGCAGCTTGTACGAAGGCTTGAATGTCCCGCGATAGAAGCCGTCACGAAGCGCGATATGCTCGTACGCTACGGTCACGGCTTGAGTCTGCTTCGTCGGATCGGTGCCATTGTCGGGCTGCTTTTCCTCCGCCGCGTTCGCCGCTGACGTTGCCAGAGCGACCAGCAGGAAAGCGTCGTATCGCCTCTGATTCGCCATCGGCACTCCTTGATGCGCTTCAGACAGCAGGCTGCAACTTCAGCTCAGTCTTTCGCGAAGCTCAGCTGCTCGCGCTGTCGACTCAGGTCGCGCTGGATGCGTTCGACCAACGCCACGAACCGCGGGTGGTCGCGAAATCCGGCGAAGATTTCGTTGTGGAGCAACACCAGATGCCAGCGATAGTAAATCGTGCGCTCGCGTTCGGCCTTCTCGAGCGCGTCCAAAGCCGCTTCTGTCCGCCCG
>Ga0134127_10000712_pt1 | contig 28249 bp, 22 predicted proteins | sample KB31753_FD_96459 | JGI IMG/M metagenome (GOLD analysis project Ga0134127, IMG submission 96459) | Terrestrial soil microbial communities with excess Nitrogen fertilizer from Kellogg Biological Station, Michigan, USA - KB3-175-3 | ecosystem: Environmental > Terrestrial > Soil > Unclassified ... | reverse complement strand
GGACTTCTGGACTGCCCGTATCGGTGGGATGCGTTCCGTACTGGTCAATGAGGGATTTCTTTTGCTCTCTGGCTAGCACTAACCTGATGCACTCCTTCTAATTTTTCAACCTTTAAGTTGTATGGATTTAGGCTAACATGCTGCTGGCGAGGCTGTAAAGCAAGCAGGATCAACGTTTACCAGCCGTTTTGGAGCGCCGACTTCAGGCACCTCGGTTCGGGCAAGCAGCTTCCAACGGCAGCAGCCTTTCTGCCATCTAACGAATGCGATATGCTTGAAACAATGTATGTCCGCTGCACCCATTGCGGGTACGACAACAGCCCAGAATACCGTTTCTGTGGAATGTGCGGGGCAGCCCTGGCGCATCCTCAAGTCCCACCAAAACCATCGGTGCGCGAGGTCGCCGCAGTACCTAAGCCCTCCAACGGAAGTGCTGAAGCGGAAAAGCGTGGCCCCTCTGCTGAGAACGTTCATGGCCCTTCCTTCCTCGGCCTTTCTGAAGATCCTAAGACCGAGTTTCACTACCTTTATGAGGACGAGCCACCCCGGTCCTACGCAGGGTTGATCTTTGTCGTGATCCTGCTGGCAGCCATTGGTGGGGCGGGTTATTGGCAATGGAAGCACCATGGGTATCCATTTAATCGCTTCGGAGCAGGCCAATCAGCACAGCAGTCGGCCTCTCCATCGGAAGTAGCACCGGCGCAATCACAAGAGCAACAGACCCACATCGATAGGCCGATGACGGGCTCCGGTGACGTCTTACCCACGCAGCCCGATCAAAACAAGCCGGCGGATACCGGTAAGAGCACTGAATTCCCGCCTGAAGGTGGGCAGCCGCCGCCGGCGCAGGGTGCGTCGGCCGCGAATAACCCGCCGACCGAACAACCGGCAACTGGCGCACAGACACCGCCTGAAAAACCCGCAGAGGAAGCGAAGGCAGCTCCTCCGCCTAGCGTGTCGGCCACCCCGAAGAAGCCGAATCGGACACCAACTCCGAAGCCTGCTGCGAAAGTAGCCACTCCTCCCGCACCAAAGACATCTCCAGATGCGGAGCTCGAAGTCGCGGGTGAACGCTATTTGTACGGAACCGGAGGGACACCGCAGAATTGCGCGAAAGCTGAAAGCAGTCTGCGGACAGCGGCGATGCACGGCAACGGAAAAGCACAGGCAGTGCTCGGCACGATGTACTACACGGGTCACTGCGTGAGCCGCGACCTGCCGGCCGCGTACCGTTGGTTTGCTAGGGCATTACGGCAAGATCCGCAGAACTCGACGCTATCCTCGGACCTGCAAGTATTGTGGCGCCAAATGTCAGCGCAAGAACGGCAACTCGCAACAACCAACGCCCAATAGCCCTTGTGCAGGGTGGGACTAGACTGGAAAGGCACCGCGTACGTGGTGCCTTTGTTTTTGAAGGAACTCAATCGTCTCCCTATTGCCCCCAAAAAAGGGAAGCCCAGCCTACTTTGCTTCGGCGGCTAACTTCCTCAACCGGTCGCTCACGTTCAACAGGGCCCGGCCGTCGTGATAGGCGGCTTTCCATATTTGGCCTTTGTCGGTTGAAACCGGATTCCCATCTTCGTCAACGGTTCCATAGAAACCGTGGGACTCGGAATCGCGCTGGTATTTTTCAATGAAGGCCAACTGCTGTTGGAAAGCCTTGAAATAGACATCCGTCCCCCCACCGTAGGTTTCGTGCATGAGCAACAGCGCATTCAAGCCTTCCATTTCGACCCACCAGTCTTTGCTTTTCTCCTCGGGTTTGCCAAAGGTCGTTCCTTCCCGATAGAAGCCGCCATTCTTTTCATCCCATCCAAATGCAAGCGCGTGATCAACCAGCATCTTGGCCATGTGCTCAGTGCGGGGATCATGCGGCACGCCGAGCACATCTTCAGCTTCGAGCATCAGGTAGGCGGTTTCGACGTCGTGGCCATAGGAATCGTGGTCGGGAATCGGGCGCCAGTCATTGGTGAAATAAAGGTTCATAACACCCGGCTCGACGCAGATCTTGTCACGCACAATCGTAAGAAGTTCCTGCAGCCGGGCTCGTACCAGATCGTCCTTCCAAATCTCATAAAGCTGCGAGATTGATTCCAGCAGATGAATATGCGTGTTCATCGACTTGTACCCAGGGATGAAACCGCCATAAGCCGCATCGTGAGGTGGCATGCCGTTCGCGTCAGCGTTCACCGGATTACCATTTCGCCTCAAGAGTTCGAAGTAGCCGCCGTTTTGTTTGTCATGGGCGTGCTCCTCCATCCAGCGAAATTCCTTTTGCGCTAGGGAAAGCGCTTGCGGATCATGCGCCGCTTGGTACGCGGCTGCCGCGCCATAAAGTCCGAAACTTTCGCCATACATTTCCTTGCGATCGCCGTAAGAAGGCGAAATTGCCGCGTTGTCGTCAACTCCCCAAAAAAAGCCACCGTACTGCTTGTCCCAAAGTACCTCACTGAGGAACCGCAATCCGTGCTGTGCGATCGGAAGAAATCGATCCTTCATCTCGGGACGGCGCACGACAACCTGCGACGAGATCCATGTCATGCGCCCTTGAAACACAGAGAATTTGCCCTCGCTTGTCCCTGGTTTCCACTCCCGGGAGAATACGCTGTAAAAACCGCCGTGCTCCTTATCGACGGTGCGTGGAAACCAGGCATCGAGCACGTCTTCGCGCAGCATGCGTTCGGTTTCGGCAGCAAATTTTGTGTAACTGTCGCGAGAGGCGGAGAGGTAAGGAGCCGGAGATTCTCCTGTAAGGTCGTATGAGCGATCAGTCCAGCCCGGGACGTATGGATGTTGGTCGGCCAAGTTGAATTGGCCCCCGATCAAAGAAAAATACTTCCACCACGCGCGAGCGTCAGCTGCTGCGTGCGGGTTAATAGAGCCGGCGATCCTCTCGGGACGACGGGAAGATTGCGGGTAAAGGGCAAGAGACGGTGACAAGAAGAGAACGAGTAGACAAGCGCGTACCCAGCGCGTCATGAATCGCTCCTTTGCGTTTCGAAACGATGAATTCAGAGGCCCAATTTGGGATACTTCCACAGGGCCGTGCGTACTTCAGACCGCTGAGATAAACGGATGCAAGCGTTGAAACGGGCCTCTTCAAATGCATCCGCGACTCACCAGACTGACTTCAACAGCTCAGTCCACACCTTTTTGTTGGACCAGTAATCCACGTGTGCGACCAGCGGCACGAGAGCATCATCGTCAACCTCATTCTGAATGCACTTGCTCGCCTGGGCCGGATCAGACTTCCATTGCGGCAAATCGTAGAAATCTAATGATCCGCTGACGATGTCGCTCGGTGAAAACACATTGACCCAGTGGATTCGTCCCCGAATCCTGTCATTCTCGATCAAAGGCTGCACCACAGCCGCCAGCTGCTCGCGGATATGCCGCGTTGTCTTCCCAATGACGCTGAAGAAAAACGCTGTCTTGTCTAGCGGGCTGCCGAAGGTCAGTAATACCGGAGTACGTTTCACAATCTGCGCAGGACCATCCACAAATTTCTTGCCGGTTTCGGGATCTGTCTGGGTGGAAATCTGATCATCCGCAATCACCCGATTTAGGGTGTCATAGGCGATTACCGAACCCAATGAGTGACCCACGACGCATACCTTCTCATATTCGAATGCTTCGCCATCGTGAGACTTGGCGCTATACACAGCAGAAAGCGACTCTTTGGCCAACTGCTTGATCTTGGCGCGCAATTCGTCAAAACAGTCCACCTTGTTCGACGCAACGTAAGCAGCCACATCGCCAACAAACTCCACCAACAGCAAACGGACCTGGGCGCTCACAATCGCAAGAAAGGGCCACACCCAGCCGCGCCAGCGAAAGACTCTAGCTAAAACATGAAACGCGCCCTCGACATGAAGCGCGCCGAATGCTGAGAGAATTTCCGCGCGTACAGAAAGGATCGTGACACCTACTAGGGAGGTTGCAAAATCCCCGTGCCATGCGGAAAAAACAATAGCCAAGGTCCCCACCGCAACCGCCAGATGAAACAGGAAAGCGAGATAAAAAAGGGTAGGTCCGAACCAACCAGGCTTGGCATCCGCCCGCTTCGCCGCACTGACCTTCTTGGGGCCGGAGAGTTTCCACCTTCGGTGCATTCGCGAGAGCACAACGAGAATCAAACTTGCAAAGATGAAGACGTTTGCCATGGTTTGCAGGTATGGCGCACCGCCATGCAGCCACGCCGGATTCCATTTCCTCCAGAAGATGATGCCCATGATGGCTGCACTCACAACGAGGTCCGCAATAGTGAAAGCAATACCAAACCAGGTGATGTTGCGCACGGTATATCCCCAAAATGATTTGCTGCGTAGGGGTCTCGTCGCTTCGGCGATGATGAGAATCGCACCGAAGGTGATCGCGACCGCACTTGCAAGCCCGGAAACGACCGTCAGCGGACTGACCAGCGAGCGTTCCGGTAGATCACCTAACCCTGCAATGCTCGCTCCGGTCGCGAGGATAATGGCATTGATCACCATCAATGCCCCCAGCACGGAAAGCGTAGTCAACAAATGTGCTGGCGTTCTCAGGTGGATCTTGAAAGGAACCATCTCCCCAAACAACGCGCGTTGAAACGAAGCAAAGGAATTGATCAGACCGCGAGTCCCTCCATCCCAGAGGAAATCAATTATGTTGCGAAGCTTTACCAGACCCTGCGTTTTCGGAGCCCAATAGCACTCGTAAATATCGACCTGGCGCTGCGTCCCAGATTTTTGTAGGGTCAGTTCAACTCGCTGCAACACCGTCTTGTCTACCTTTACCTCGCGGTAGAGGAGATTAACGACATTGGCATCACCAATTGTTTTAATAATGCCTTCTGCGACCTGCTCCAGCGTGGCAAATGGCACCTGCTGTCCTATCCCATGCACCACCCATACGGCACTTTTCTTTTCTGCGTCAAGGGGCTGCCGGGTGTCTAACATCCTGGCATGGAGTTGCAGCGACTTTTCGTGAAGAGTTGGCTCCGGCGGAGTGAGCGGATAGGCATCGTACACGCGCGATTCAGCAACTTCGAACTTGCTTTGGATGTCTTTATCCATGTGCGCATACTCCTAGGTGCGGAAAGGTGCGCACGGCACCCAAAGATGCCTCAGCGCATTGCGCGGGATAGTATCAGCAGCAAGGGCGAGAAACAAGAAATTGATTCAATTGTTCAATAACGTAACGACAACTGTCTAACTTAGGCTATCCCCCGGCAATCGCGCCAATTACGATGAAGGGCTCTTTGCCGGAAACAACCTCGTCGGGAAGTGGAGTATCTGCAGATTCGTGCGAGAGGTCCTGCTCACAAGCGAAGAAGCGGAGGAAGGCACGGCGTTCTTTACTGACGTGGTCGCGGATGGTCCCGCACAGCATCGGGTAGCGCGCTTCCAATGCATCCAGCAAGCATCCGATCGTTACCGGCGACGGAACATCGATTGCGACCTCGCTGCCGACGTGAGCAAGATTTCGGAGATGATAGGGAAGAACAACGCGGATCACAGTGCACTCACTATAAGCCAGGGGGCCCGGTAATTCGAGCCGCAGCCTCGGCTTGCTTCCTTTTCAGTTGCTTTAGGCGTCCGGACTCCTTCATGAGAGGAAGACGTCGAACGAGCATACGTATTTTATTGCAACTAGACTAGACATTCTTTCTTGCGACATGGCAGCCCTCGACCGTCGCAACAGGGCCTCGGCACCCGTGCTGTGCCGAGGCTCTTCCGAACGGATGTTAAGCCCCCGCTGCGGAGGTATCTTATGGCAAGGTTTGTACCTCCACGCTCAGCACCGCTGGAAGATCTCTCACGATCGCATTCCAGCTATCGCCCGCGTCGTTGGAACAGTAAACCTGGCCGCCGGTGGTGCCGAAGTACACGCCGCAATTGTCCAGCGTATCTACCGACATCGCATCGCGGAGAATATTCACATAACAGTTGCTCTGAGGCAGGCCGTTGGTGAGGGCTTCCCACTCGTTGCCGCCGGTCTTGCTGCGGAAGACTCGGAGCTTCCCTTCATGTACATAATGCTCGCCGTCACTCTTGATCGGAACAACGTAGATCGTTTCCGGTTCGTGGGAGTGAACGTCGATTACAAATCCGAAATCTGTTGGCAGGTTCCCACTGACTTCTTTCCAGGTGTCGCCGGCGTCGTCCGAGCGCATCACATCCCAGTGCTTCTGCATGTACATCAACCCCGGGCGCTTTGGATTCATCGCAATATGATGAACACAATGCCCGACCTCGGCGTTCGGATCGGGGATGTATTGCGAGTTCAGGCCCCGGTTGATTGGCTTCCAAGTCTTTCCGCCATCGTCTGTGCGAAAAGCTCCCGCGGCCGAGATTGCTATCCAAATGCGGTTGGGGTCTTTGGGATCGAGAATGATCGAGTGCAAGCACATGCCGCCGGCTCCCGGCTGCCACTTCGGACCGGTCCCGTGGCCGCGTAATCCGGACAACTCTTTCCAGTCCTTGCCGCCGTTCGTGGTTTTGAAAATCGCCGCATCTTCCACTCCCGCGTAAACCGTATCGGGATCACTGAGGGAAGGCTCGAGGTGCCACACGCGTTTAAACTCCCAGGGGTGCGGCTTGCCGTCGTAGAACTGGTGGGTGGTCATCGGCGCACCCGTCTCCGAGGACGTGTCGTACACAAATTTGTTGCTTTCACCTTTGGGCGTGCCCCCAGGACCGGTGGTCGGTTCGTCTTTCGGAGTTCCCGGCTGGTGCCACGTCCTGCCACCGTCATCGGAGCGCTGAATCACCTGGCCAAACCAACCGCTTGTCTGGGAGACGTAAATCCGATTCGGATCAGCCTGCGACCCCTTCATGTGATAAATCTCCCAGCCCGCGAAATGTGGACCGCTAACGTCCCACTTCTCGCGCTTACCGTCTGAAGAGAGAATGAATGCGCCCTTGCGAGTGCCTACGAGAACTCTTACGCCGCTCATCGATGCTCCTTTGCTTTGATTTGCTTAATCATTCTATTCGCGCCATTTGCACTTAGCCCGGAATCTCCGCCTCCCCAAGTTTTACCGGCAGCGCCAGCGATTCCTGGCGGCAGCCATTTAACCATTGCCTCGGGATCGACGAACGCTCGGTAGATTCTCTCCGGTGTCGCCCGGAGCACGCGATGAAGTTGCACATGATCGGGATCCCCAAGCATCCCCTCGAGTGCAGTCGCAATGGTTCGCCAGGCCCGCGGTCATTTTTCATGTTCTCTCTAAAGAATGAGGCACCTCTTATCCGACGACCTGCCCATAGCCAAGCCACTTCCTCAAATAGCCCATTTGTCCCACGTGATAGATCTCGTGCAAGCACAGGAACGATACGGTTCCCCCCACGCTACCGTCAAGGGTTGGCATGCCCTGTAGGGCCGGCGTTTCGAGCACCTGGGCATTTGCATTCGCCAGTGCCGTCGTAAGCTTTTCCGAAACTTTCTTCCAGGATTCTTGAATGTCATTAGCCGGCGGAAACTGATCCGAATCAACTCTCTTTGTACCGCGGGCAAACAACTTCTCCCAAGGCGCGGACCATTCCGCACCCAGCAGTCTCGCTGCTAAGCCGCGATGGACAACCACGTGGCCAGCGATCCAAAGCAGATGGTTGGAGTCAGTCGCAGGTTGAACCAGCCAGCGTTCAGGTGGAATCCCGGCAATTGCTTTGTCGAACATGACGGTACTTCTCGAAAACATTGCAACCGTGGTCCCGAATTCACTCATGAAGTCCCCTTGTCGATCGGATCATTCCCGGTGCGACTACTGAGTACAGATTGGCAATTGATCATCCAAGGAATATTGAGATGCTGGGTGAACATGCCGAATCGCTCGGCCCAGAAGATTTCTGGAGAGGCATGCGCACCGCGTGCTAGGCGGATCGTTCATGAAGAATTCGTTCCCTTACTGACGCGCTGAGCGATGCTTATCATGCTTTGTCTCGAACGATAGAAGTATGGGGGTCGCATCGCGCTGCTCCCACCTACGCCTGGTTTCCGCCAGGACCTGCGCCCGATTTCGAGACAGGTGTTCGACTACTTCACATGGCGCTCCCGTCTTCTGGTGGCGTGCACCCCAAATCAAAAGTTCCAGCATCACGGGTGCGAGGTCAATTCCCTTCTCGGTCAGCCGATAGTTCACCCGCCTCGCATCTTCCTGGTCAGCCTCTGCGCTAATGATGCCCGCTCGTTCAAGTCGGTCCAACCGGTCCGAGAGAATATTGGTCGCGATTCCCTCGCCTGAGTTTTGGAATTCCTTGAACGTCCCGTATCCGCGCACCATCATGTCGCGGATGATCAGCAACGACCAGCGGTCGCCAAAAATCTCGAGCGAGACGCTAACCGGGCATCCGGAGCGAGCTCGAAGGCTTCCCTTCCCCTGCATCAGGAAGCGACGCTAACAGATATTACTTGTAAATTGCAAGTTATTTTGGGAGATTGGGTCGAGTCCGCTCAAGTCTTCGACTTGTTGGTTCGGAGGCTTACGCCCCCTATGGTTTACGTTTGATCCGGGTTCTAACTTCCGGCATCCTTCATGATGATTTCGGAGGTCGGAGCCGAGGAACCCTGCTCGGGCTCGATCGTGATCGCAAAGGCCTTCGCCTCGACGCCCGCAGGCAGTGCCGGGTTCATGACCATCGCCATTCCGCGGCTGTCGGGCCTGAATACGCCTGCTGGAATCGGCGCACCTTTAGTTGGAATAAGCCAAAGTTCATAGGCCTTTTGGGCGGGAACTGGTTGCAGGTTGCTGGCAACGAAAACCAGACCGCTGCGCTCACGCGAGTAAATCAGCTTCCCGGCTGGCAGTTTGGTCTTGACCGAAACCGGGAGGATTTCGTATGGCATAGCGTCTGCAGCGTGCAGAACGTCGCCAATTCTTCTAGCCTGATCACCCGCCAGGCGCTCACGCTCCACTATGCCTGATAGTTCAGCGACCGTGGAACTCAGACGCCGGTTGTGCCGTGCAACGCCGACCACAAATACCAGCATTACCGCCGCCGTTGCCCATCCCATGATCGCCCACCAGTTGAAGCCCGAGCGCGAGGGTTCGGTACGCGGCTCCCTCGCAAGCGCATCCATGAAGCGGCTTTTTGCTCGCGCAGGTGGGCGTGGGCCTGACGTGCTCAGGGCCAACAAAGCTGCGTCTCCGCGCAACTGCTCCAGTTCACGGCGACAGGAGGGACAATCCTGCAAATGCTTCTCAAGCGAGATCTTCTCTTCACCCGAGAGAGCGCCGAGCGCGTAGAGCGCGAGGTCATCCCCGAATTGTTCGTGCACGGTCATGTGGCTTCGACTGCTTTCCGCAGCAACATCAGCGCTGCGCGGATTCTCGTCTTGATCGTACCGAGCGGTTCCCCCGTTTTCTTGGCGATCTCCGCGTGGCTGAATCCTTCAAAATACGCCATCTCCAGTGCGCTGCGCTGCCCTACAGGCATGTCTTTCAACGCGGAGCGAATCTTTTCGGCGACCCGGGACCGATCAGCCTCGGCAGCCATGTCCGGTTCGACGCTGAGTGTTACGTCTTCAATGTCACTTTGCGGACGCCGCTTGCGGAGAGCATCCACCGCGCGATTTCGTGCAACCACGGCCAACCATGGCGGGAGGCTCCCGCGGCTGGCATCAAACGTCCCGGGATTACGCCACAGATGCATGAAGATGTCTTGCAGCACATCTTCCGCGGCCGCCGTATCACCCAAAACACGCATGGCAACCGCATAAACGATCGATGAATAGCGGTCGTAAAGCTCCGCCATGGCGTTCTGGCTTCCGGCACGAATCGCGGCGATCAGCGCCCCATCATCGCGGCCAGACTGTTTCGATGCCGTAGACAAATGACGCCGCTCTCTCAATAGAAGTACGCGCAGCTTGCCTCACTAGATTCGTCAGCCGCCCGCGTCACGGCAAGATAGCAGCCCGGAACTAACTCCTGCAAGAGCAGGTACCTGGATGCTGACCCGGGCTCTATAGACTCCAGGGCGGCACCATGGTTAGCTATGGTATAACTCTCGCACTGTGCCTGACCCATCCTCCCAAGGTTCCGTTCGGCTTTTTCGCTTTTCCGGGATCGATGTGTTCTTGCACTGGTCGTGGTTTGTTGTTGCTGTCTATGTAATCCAGCAACGTAACGGCCAACGGTACTCGTCCCTCAAGTGGAACATTCTTGAGTACCTCGGACTATTCGTAATTGTTCTACTGCACGAGTTTGGCCACGCTCTCGCCTGCCGTCAGGTTGGTGGCAGGGCCAATCGTATCGTGCTCTGGCCGCTCGGAGGGGTAGCGTATGTAGATCCGCCACCGCGGCCAGGTGCCACCCTGTGGAGCATCGCCGCAGGACCGCTGGTTAACGTGGCGCTGGTACCGGTGATTCTGGGACTCAGATATTTGTGCGGGCACCTGGGATGGTATCAGGGAACGCCCGATCTCAGTGTCCTGCTCAAATGGATCTTATTCATTAACGTTGCCTTGTTCGCCTTCAACATTCTCCCGATCTATCCGTTGGACGGTGGGCAGATCCTGCGAGCGCTGCTCTGGTTTGTTTTTGGCCGCGCCCGCAGTCTCATGATCGCCGCCTCTCTTGGGTTTGTCGGAGTGATCGGCTTCGTTGGGGTAGCGGTTTGGCGCCAGTCGGTTTGGTTCGGCGCCGTAGCTGCCTTCACCTTGTTGAATTGCTGGAGCGGGCTGAAGCAAGCGCGGGCATTGCTGACGGTTGCAAGGCTCCCCCGTCGCGAGGGCTTCGCCTGTCCCGGATGCAAGTCCAAACCCCCGCTGGGCGATTACTGGAAATGCAGCAACTGCCATCATGCATTCGACACGTTTCAAACCGGTGCGGTATGCCCCGCTTGCGGCACGCGATTCAACCTGACGCGTTGCCTCGACTGCGGCTGGGTGTATCCGATGGAGCAGTGGGCGGCAGCGAATCTGACCCCTCGCAACCTGTAAGAGCAAACTCCACTCTCACGACGAGAAAAAACATCCTGCCCACCTGCGATCGTCGGTTCAGAGAAGATGTCCGGAAGAAGAAGCCAGTTCTTTATCCCCGGCTAGTGACCACGTGCAGACGCATGAAGTTTGTTGATCCGCTCGACATTTGAGTCCCAGCAACAACGCCGAGGACATGGCCGGGCTTCACCCGTCCGGTACGAAGAAGCTCTTGTTCTGCTGTGGCGAGCATTTCTTCGGAGCTGAGGGCGTTTTCTCGGCGCACCGGTTGCACTCCCCAAAACAAGTTCATCCGGTTGCAGACCTCGGGCACGTGGCTGAAAGCGTAGATGCGGGATTTGGGCCGATACTTCGAAATCATCCGGGCAGTATTGCCGGTTTCCGTGAAAACCGCGATGGCAGCCATGTCGGTGTCTTCCGCTGAGTGCGCGATTGATTCGCAAATAGTCTCTGAGATGGACAGCATTCTGCGCTCACGGCGACGGCGTGGCTGGGTGAATTCCGCCATGTTGTTCTCAGCTTCCACGATGATCTTGCCCATCATGCAGACCGCTTCGCGGGGATACTTGCCGCTGGCGGTTTCGGCCGAGAGCATGAGAGCGTCGGTGCCATCGAAGACTGCATTGGCTACGTCGCTGGCCTCGGCACGCGTGGGTCGCGGGTTATCGATCATCGACTCCAGCATCTGGGTAGCAATGATGACCGGCTTGCGCCATTCGGCGGCACGGCGAATCACGTACTTCTGAATCACCGGCACTTTCTCCGGCGGAACCTCGACCCCCAAGTCCCCGCGGGCGACCATGACGCCATCCGATGCCTCGAGAATATCTTCCAGTTGATCGACTGCCTGTGGTTTCTCGAGTTTGGCGATCACCGGGACAGTCTGATTGTGCTCCGCGATAATCTCCTTCACTTCCAGAACATCCGCAGCCGACCTCACAAACGAGAGTGCCACTGCATCCACGCCGTTCTCCAGGCCGAACTCGAGGTCCTCACGGTCTTTGTCGGTAAGAGCGGGAATCGACAACGCCGTTCCGGGAAGATTGATTCCCTGCCGCTCCCCCAAGCTGCCGCCGTTAATAATCTGACACTCGATGTCGGTGGTGCCTGCCCGGGTGACACGAAGCTCGATTTTTCCATCCGACAGCAGAATGCGCGCACCGGCGTGCACTTCGTTGGGAAGACTCTTGAAAGACGTAGAAATAACTTCCGAAGTGCCTTCAATATCGCGAGTGGTGATGGTCACCACGCTGCCTGCCTGCAGGGTGACGGGGCCTCCCGCCTTCAACCTTCCGGTGCGGATTTTTGGTCCTTGAAGGTCTTGCAGAACGCAAATCGTACGGCCCTCTGCATCCGCAGCCCGGCGGAGAACCTCGATACACATGGCATGGTCCTCGTGGCTCCCATGCGAGAAATTTAGGCGCGCGACGTCCATGCCGACCTGAAGCAATCCCCGAATGGTGGCTTCGGTGTTGCAGGACGGGCCCAGAGTGCAGATGATTTTCGCCCGGCGCCAAGGCGCAGTGTCGGGCGAGCAGAGAGATGGGGAATCATTTTCAGACGTCATTTAGAGTAGGGATATTGTAAGGGAAAAAGTCGTGCATCAGCCGTCGCAGACGGATTGGTAGTGCGTAACCGGGGATGGCGTACGACGAGTTGGCTCGACCCACGACGATTTTAGGATTTTGCCGACGAAGTGCCCAATTCGCTCCCCAGCGTCGACCTCGGGAACAACATGGCGTTGAACTCGGCGCCGATCAGAATGACCAGCGAAATAAGATACATCCATACCAAGATTGCAATCGCCGCCCCCAACGAGCCATAAATTACGCTGTAGTCGGCGTAGTGCTGCAAATACCAGCCGAAGAGCATGGTGACCAGAAACCACATGGCTGTTGCCAGGGTTGCGCCAGGAAGAACGCTGTGCCACGGCTGTGTGCGCGGGACCGCGTTGTGGTAGATGAGCGCAATTACGGCTACGCTGGTACTGATGGCGATGAGCCATCGAATGAACATCCACATCAGATAAACGTATGGGCTGAACTCGTGGCCAATACTCAGCATGATCCGAGTTTCTATCCGATTGCCAAACGCAACCAGGATCGTTGAGCAAGTCAACGGAATCCCTGCAAGAATGACCAGGGAGAGCGCAATGAAACGTTCTTTGACGAGCCCCCAGACCTTGGGGAGCTCGTAGGAACGACGAAATCCTTCCATCCACGAAACCATCACGCCGGAAGCCAGCCACAAAGTAAGCAGCGAGGTAGTAAAGATCAATCCGAAGGACCTTCCCGTGCTCCCGCGCAAGTAAGCCTGCACAGTGCCGGCACCTGTAGGCATGATCTTCGTCAACGCGTCAGAAATCTCGTGCGACATCGCCTGGGTGTTTCGCCGGGCGGCAAGCACGGAACCGAGGACCAGCAGGGTGGGGAAAAACGTAAGAATCGATGAATAGGCAGAGGCCTTGGCGATAGCGAAAGCATCGTGCTGGAAAGCCCGCCACACGGCCTTCCTCAGAAGATTAAGAAAGCGGAATATCAACGATGCCAGACTAGTGTCGGCGGGCGCTTCGATCAAGCGCAGAGTGGGATAGGGTGCCTGATCCTGCAATCGTTGTGGGTTCGCGTGCATGGTTAACGGGGAACTACTCCCTGTGGCGTTCCCATGGCAAAACTCCCGTCGCTGCGTGGTTAAGCCTTGAAACCTTCACCACCGCGATACGGAGTTGCCAGAGCAAAAACACAGGGGTAAGACAAACGAAAAGGGCGGATTGCTCCGCCCTTCTCTCTTCCCAATTACTCCGCTGCCAGTTCTTCCGTCTCGCCTTCGGTACGCATGAGTTCGAGCGCGCGCTCGGCCTCTTCGTACGCCTGCGAAACCTCTTCCTGCACCTTGGCCGCAGCCTCTTCCATTTCGGGCGAGAGGCGCACGTTTCGGTAATACTCCATTCCGGTACCAGCAGGAATGAGTCGTCCGACGATGACGTTCTCCTTCAAACCGCGCAGGTGATCGACCTTACCGTTGATGGAGGCTTCGGTGAGCACGCGCGTGGTCTCCTGGAACGACGCCGCCGAGATGAAAGAGTCAGTTGCCAGCGACGCCTTGGTGATGCCAAGCAGCAACGGCCTTCCGGTTGCCGGTTTGCCACCCTCGCGGATCACTCGCTCGTTCTCCTCGCGGAAGCGGAACTTGTCGACTTGTTCATCGAGCAAGAACGTGGTGTCGCCCACGTCTTCGACACGGACCCAGCGCATCATCTGGCGCACGATCACTTCGATGTGCTTGTCCGAGATGTTTACGCCCTGCAGCCGGTAAACTTCCTGAATTTCGTTTACCAAGTAAGCCTGCAGTTCCTTCTCTCCCAGCACGGCGAGAATGTCGTGTGGATCGAGCGGTCCGTCCATGAGCGGTTCTCCCGCCTTCACGCGCTCGCCTTCCTGCACGTTCACGTGAACACCGCGAGGCACCGAGTATTCCTTCTCGGTACCGTTGTCGGCCTGCACGTAGAGTTTACGCTGTCCCTTGGTGACCTCGCCGAACTTCACGGTGCCATCGATTTCGCTGATGACCGCAGTATCGTGAGGCTTGCGGGCTTCGAACAGTTCGACCACGCGCGGCAGACCACCGGTGATGTCCTTGGTCTTGGTGGTTTCGCGCGGGATCTTCGCCAGCACGTCGCCGGGATAAACCGTATCACCTTCGGCCACCATCAGATGTGCCCGAGACGGCATCAGGTAGCGCTTGCTGCTCTTCGAACCCTTGACCACGATCGCGGGCTGACGCTTCTCGTCCGGAGACTCGCCAACCACGTGGCGGGACAGGCCGGTGACTTCGTCCACTTCTTCGTGCAGCGTAACACCTTCCTGCAGGTCCTTGAACTGCGCCGTCCCACCAATTTCGGTCAGGATGGCAAAGGTGTAAGGATCCCATTCCACCATCACCTGTCCGAGCGAAACCGGATCGCCGTCATTGACCTTGACGCGCGCGCCGTACACGACCGAGTAACGCTCGCGTTCGCGGTTCTTGTCGTCGACCATCGCGATCGAGCCTTGGCGATTCATGACTACCAGATCGCCTGCCTTCGATTTAACCGTCTGCAAGCCGATGAAGCGGGCTGTGCCGTTCGTCTTGGCATCCAGTCGCGACTGTTCCGAGACTCGCGATGCCGTACCGCCGATGTGGAAGGTACGCATCGTGAGCTGCGTTCCCGGCTCGCCGATAGACTGTGCCGCAATGACACCGGTCGCCTCGCCGAGTTCGACCAAGCGGCCCGACGCCAGGTTGCGCCCGTAGCACATGACGCAAACACCGCGCTTCGATTCGCAGGTCAGCACCGAGCGAATCTTTACACGCTCAATGCCGGCTGCTTGGATTGCACCCGCCAAATCTTCGGTGATCTCGTTGTTCACATCGACAATGACATTTCCGTCATAGTCTTTAATCTTCTCCAGCGACACGCGGCCAACAATTCGGTCGCGTAACGGTTCGATAATTTCACCCGCCTCGACGATCCCGGCGACGAAGATGCCGTCGACCGTTCCACAATCGTACTCGCTGATGATTACATCCTGAGCAACGTCAACCAGACGGCGGGTCAGGTAGCCGGAGTCCGCGGTCTTCAGAGCCGTATCGGCCAGCCCCTTACGCGCGCCGTGCGTCGAGATGAAGTACTGCAACACCGTCAAACCCTCGCGGAAGTTTGCAGTAATCGGCGTCTCGATGATTTCGCCCGACGGCTTCGCCATCAAACCGCGCATACCGGAAAGCTGGCGAATCTGTTGCTTCGATCCGCGAGCGCCAGAGTCGGCCATGACGTAAATTGGGTTGATGTCGCCTTGCTTATCTTTCTTCTGCATTTCACCGAACATCTCATCGGCCACCTTCTCGGTTATGGCCGACCAAATTTCGATGACCTTGTTGTAACGCTCGCCGTTGGTAATGGCACCGTCCAGGTATTGCTGCTGAACGCTGACCACCTGTTTCTCGGCGTCACGAACTAGCGTCCTCTTATTGTCGGGAATGACCATGTCGTCAATTCCGATCGACAATCCAGCGCGCGTGGCAAAGTTGAAACCGAGGCTCTTCACTTCGTCGAGCATTTTGACCGTGGTCTCAAGCCCATACTTCAGGTAGCAGAAGCTGACCAGCTGTCCGATGCCCTTCTTTTTCAGCAAGCCGTTGATGTACGGCATGCCTTTTGGAAGATGATCATTCAAAATCGCACGCCCGACGGTCGTGTTTAGGAAGGCGCGATCATAGCTGACCGGCTCGGTGTGGACTATGTCCTGATCGTCGTAGGCGGTCGTCAGATCAATCACTTCGCCGGTGTAGCGCAGACGGATCGGCGAAAGCGTCTCGATCTCTCCCCCGTGCAGCGCGAGCAAAACCTCTTCGATGTTCGCAAATGCACGGCCTTCACCCTTTGCCCCCGGCTTACCCTTGGTCAGGTAATAGAGGCCCAGCACCATGTCTTGGGTAGGAACCGTGATCGGCTGTCCTGACGCGGGCGACAAGATGTTGTGGGACGCTAGCATCAGCACGCTGGCTTCCACCTGCGCTTCTGGAGACAGCGGAATGTGGACCGCCATCTGGTCACCGTCGAAGTCGGCGTTAAAGGCGGTGCAAACCAGGGGGTGGATCTTGATGGCCTTGCCTTCCACCAGCACTGGCTCGAACGCCTGGATGCCCAGACGGTGAAGGGTTGGGGCGCGGTTTAAGAGAACCGGGTGATCCTTAATCACCTCTTCCAGGATGTCCCAAACGATCGACTCCTGCTGCTCGACCATTTCCTTCGCTTGCTTGATGGTCGTGCAATGGCCGGTCTGTTCCAGGCGGTGATAGATGAACGGTTTGAACAACTCGAGCGCCATCTTTTTCGGCAGACCACACTGATGAAGCTTGAGTTCGGGACCGACGACGATGACCGAACGTCCGGAGTAGTCCACGCGCTTACCTAGCAGGTTCTGACGGAAGCGCCCCTGCTTGCCTTTCAGGGTGTCGGAGAGTGACTTCAGCGGGCGGTTATTTGCGCCCCGCAGCACCCGGCCGCGGCGACCGTTGTCAAACAGTGCGTCCACCGCCTCCTGCAGCATGCGCTTTTCGTTGCGTACGATCACTTCTGGCGCGTGCAGGTCCATCAGCTTCTTCAACCGATTGTTGCGGTTGATCACGCGACGATACAAGTCGTTCAAGTCAGAGGTCGCGAAACGGCCGCCATCGAGTGGAACCAGCGGACGCAGCTCCGGCGGAATGACTGGAATCACGTCGAGAATCATCCACTGCGGCTTGTTGCCGCTCTTGCGGAACGCCTCCACAACTTTCAACCGCTTGGCATACTTCAGCCGCTTCTGCAGGGAGGTCTCGTGACGCATCTTCTCGCGCAGTTCGGTGGCGAGCAAATCCACGTCGACGCGCTTCAGCAGTTCCTTGATGGCTTCCGCGCCCATCATGGCCTTGAAGCCGGCGGGACGGTATTGCTGGTCCAGTTCGCGGAACTTGGCTTCGTCTTTAATCACTTCCCGCTCTTTCACCGGCGCGTCACCCGGCTCGACCACTACGTACGCTTCGAAGTAGAGGATTGCTTCGAGGTCGCGCAGGGAAATATCGAGCAGGTGGCCGATGCGGCTGGGCAGTCCTTTGAAGAACCAGACATGTGAGCAGGGCGAAGCCAGCTCAATGTGGCCAAGGCGCTCGCGGCGTACTTTTGAAAGCGTAACTTCCACTCCGCACTTATCGCAGATCACTCCGCGATGCTTCATGCGCTTGTACTTGCCGCATAGGCACTCCCAGTCGGTGACCGGGCCAAAAATGCGGGCGCAAAACAGTCCGTCGCGCTCCGGCTTGAACGTACGGTAGTTAATGGTTTCGGGCTTCGTCACCTCGCCATGGGACCAGCTCCGGATCTTTTCGGGAGAGGCCAGGCTGATGCGAATCGCGTCGAAATCTGCAATCGGGTTTGCCAGATCGAATGGGCTCGAACGGAACAAGATTTCCTCCAACTCTGCGGTGTTTCGCTACCGCCCGCGGCTCCGAAAACGGTGGCAACTGACTATCAGCTAGTCAAACCCACCGATGTCGGCGTCATGACCTTGGAGCTTTGTCAGACGCCAGGTCCTGCCAAAACATCTTTGGCTGCGTGGCGAGTCACTCGCCACTCGCCACTTCTTATTAATCTGCGGCCGCGCTCAGCACGGGCTTCTTTTCGCCTGCCTTGATCAGTTCGACATCCAGGCAAAGCGATTGCAACTCGCGAATGAGCACGTTGAACGACTCGGGCACGCCTGGCTCCATGGCGGCTTCGCCTTTGACGATGGCCTCGTAAATCTTGGTGCGGCCATAAACGTCGTCGGACTTTGCCGTCAGCAGCTCCTGAAGAATGAACGCGGCACCGTACGCCTCTAGCGCCCAAACTTCCATTTCTCCAAAACGCTGTCCTCCGAACTGCGCTTTGCCACCCAGCGGTTGCTGGGTGATGAGCGAGTACGGACCGATCGAACGAGCGTGAATCTTGTCATCCACCAGGTGGGACAGTTTCAGCATGTAGATGTAACCGACGGTGACGGGCTGCTCGAACTTCTCGCCGGTCATACCGTCGTACAGCTGCGTCTTGCCTGACTCCGGCAATCCCGAACTCTTGAGCAGCGCCTTGATTTCGGTTTCACGCGAGCCGTCGAACACCGGGGATCCGGTAAAAACGCCGTGCGTGAGCGTGTCAGCAACTGCGGCCAACTCGTCATCGGGAACTTCCGAGATCTCCTGCTCCAGGGTCGTGCCCTTGAACAGAGTCTTCAGTTCGCGGCGAATCGTCTCTTCTTTCGAGTTTTCCTTCAACAGCTCAGAGATTTTGGTCCCGAGTTCTTTGCCCGCCCAGCCAAGGTGGGTCTCCAGAATCTGCCCGACGTTCATACGACTGGGAACGCCGAGTGGGTTCAGTACGATTTCCACCGGTGTACCGTCTTCCAGGTACGGCATGTCTTCATCGGGAAGGATTCGCGCGATCACACCCTTGTTTCCGTGACGTCCCGCCATCTTGTCTCCAACGCTCAGCTTGCGCTTCATGGCGATGTAGACCTTGACCAGCTTGATCACGCCCGGCGGCAGCTCGTCGCCCTTGGTCAGCTTGTCTTTCTTTTCGTTGACGATCTTCTTGAGCACATCGATTTGACGCGAGGTCATTTCCTCGATCTCGTCGATCTGCTCGTTCACGCGGGGATCCTTGTCGTTGTACTTGATGCGCTTCAGGTTCCGCGTGGAAATCCGCTCGATCGTCTCGCGGTCTAGAATTGCGCCCTTGCTCAAAAGGCGCTTGTTGGTCTTTTCGTCGTGCAGGTCAGCCTGCACTTCTTTGCCACCGAGAATGTTCTCCAAACGCTTCAAACGCTCATCCGTGAGAATTCGGATTTCATCGGAAAGGTTCTTCTCGAGTTTCGCAATCTGCGCGGCTTCAATGGACTTCGCACGCTCGTCCTTTTCCTGACCTTTACGGGAAAAGATCTTCACATCGACGATCACGCCCTCCACTCCGGGCGGGCAGTAGAGAGAAGCATCGCGAACATCACCGGCCTTTTCGCCGAAAATCGCACGCAGCAGCTTCTCCTCCGGTGTCAATTGGGTCTCGCCCTTGGGCGTGACCTTGCCCACCAGAATGTCGCCCTGCTTCACGGTCGCGCCGATGCGGATCACGCCAGCTTCATCCAGATTGCGCAGCATAGACTCGCTTACGTTCGGAATGTCGCGGGTGACTTCTTCCGGCCCTAGCTTGGTGTCGCGGGACTCGATCTCAAATTCCTCGATGTGTACCGAGGTGTAGTAGTCCTCTTTCACCAGTTTCTCGGAGACCAGGATGGCGTCTTCGAAGTTGTAGCCACGCCACGGCATGAATGCCACCAGCACGTTGCGTCCAAGAGCGAGTTCGCCCTTGTCCGTGCAAGGACCGTCAGCAATAACCTGCCCTTTGGTGACGTGTTGGCCCTTCAGCACAACCGGCTTCTGGTTGATACAAGTGTTCTGGTTCGAGCGTTTGAACTTGGTCAGCTGGTAAATGTCGCTCCCTACTTCGCGGGACAGCTGTCCAGGATGATGTTCGCCCTCCACTCGCACGATAATTCGCTCCGAGTCGACGGAATCAACCACCCCGTTGCGTTTGGCAAGAATCACCGCGCCGGAATCGCGGGCGGTCACTCCTTCCATTCCCGTGCCGACAATGGGGGCCTCGGCACGCAGCAAGGGAACCGACTGGCGTTGCATGTTCGCACCCATCAGGGCTCGGTTGGCGTCGTCGTGCTCCAGGAAGGGCACAAGCGATGCCGCAACCGAAACCAGCTGCTTCGGGCTGACGTCGACATAATCGACTTCGTCTTTGCTCACCAGCACGAAGTTGCCGGCCTTCCGGGCATTAACCAGGTCGCCCACGATGCGGCCCTTGTCATCGAGCTCTACGTTCGCCTGCGCGATGACGTGGCGGTCTTCTTCCCACGCCGAAAGATAGAACGAGAACGGCTCCAGTTCGGCAGGGCGCTTGCGCCGCTCTTTCAGGTCGGCATTGACCTTGTCAGCCTCGGCCTTCTCAACATGATCGCCAGCTTTGTAGTCACTGTCGCCCGCGTTCACAATCGAGACATAGTCCACCACGCGCCCGTTCTTCACGCGACGATACGGCGATTCAATGAAGCCGTAGTCGTTGATTCGCGCGTAGCAGCTCAGGGAAGAAATAAGACCGATGTTCGGACCTTCCGGAGTTTCAATCGGGCAGATGCGTCCGTAGTGGGTCGGGTGGACGTCGCGGACTTCGAATCCGGCGCGCTCACGGGACAGACCGCCCGGCCCAAGAGCCGAAAGACGGCGCTTGTGCGTGATCTCCGACAGCGGGTTCGTTTGATCCATGAACTGGGACAGCTGTGAGGATCCGAAGAACTCACGGATTGCAGCCATCACCGGCTTGGCATTCACCAGGTCGTGCGGCATCGCGGTCGACATTTCCTGGTACACGCTCATCTTTTCCTTGATGGCGCGCTCCATGCGAACCAGACCAATGCGGAACTGATTTTCAAGCAGCTCGCCTACTGCGCGAACGCGGCGGTTGCCAAGGTGATCGATGTCGTCGACAGCGCCAATGTTTTTGCGTAGCTTCAGCAAGTACTTGATGGTGGCGTAGAAGTCTTCCGGATCAAGCGTGCGCTTGTCGAGCGATGTCGCATCGCTGTTCTCGAACAGCTTGATGTTGAACTTCAAGCGGCCTACCCGTGAAAAGTCATACTTCCGCGGATCGAAGAACATCCCGTGGAACAAGGCCGTCGCGGTGTCAAGTGTCGGCGGATCTCCCGGACGCAGCTTGCGGTAGATCTCGATGAGCGCCTCCTGCGGCGTCTTCACCGAATCGCGCTTCAGGGTCTGGCTGATCACCGTACCCACGTCGTCCCGTTCGGGGAAGAACAGGTTCATCTCCACTACGCCCGACTCGAGGATCTTCGAGACCTTATCGGCAGTCAGTTCGGAGTTGGCCTCGAGCAGGACTTCGCCAGTGGTGGTGTCGACGATATCGCCGGCCGCCCATGCGCCTTCCAGGTCGCTCACGTCAACTTCGATTTCGCCGATCTTTGCCTTCTGGATTTCCTTTAGGGTGGCAGCATTCAGCTTGCGTCCGGAGTGTGCGACCTCATCGCCAGACTTCGATTTGATGCTGTGCGCCAGCTTCATCCCGAGCAGATTGGTTGGCTTGTCGCTCGAGGAATCAAGTGTCCAGTAAAGCTTCTTGTCACGAACCACCAGTCGATCGACGGTGTAGAACGCACGCAGAATGTCTTCGCCAGAACGCAAGCCGAGAGCGCGCAGAAAAATCGTGCCCAAGAATTTGCGCTTGCGGTCGATGCGAACATACAGCACGTTCTTCTGGTCGTACTCGAACTCGACCCACGATCCGCGGTAGGGAATGATCTTGCCGAGGAAGTAAGTGCGGTTGTTGGCGGTTTCAAAGAACACACCCGGCGAACGGTGCAACTGGCTGACGATCACTCGCTCGGTTCCGTTCACGATGAACGTACCGTTGTCGGTCATCAGCGGAACGTCGCCGAAGAAAACTTCCTGTTCCTTAATGTCGCGGATGGAGCGGTTCCCGGTCTCTTCGTCTTTGTCGAAGATGGTCAGGCGCATCGTGACCTTGAGCGGCGCGGAATACGTCATGCCGCGCTCTTCGCATTCGGCCACGTCATACTTCAGCTGCAGGCCTACCGGATCGCCGCACTTGTTGCAAAAGTCAGGGGTGTTCGCGTTGTAAGTTCCGCACTTGTGGCAGAGCACGTCGCCGGGATGAAACGGGTCCGTGATAACGGTGTTGCCGCAATTTTTACAAGTGGTCCGCAGATGGTGCAGACCCTTGAGGTGTCCGCACTTGCACTCCCAGTTGCCAATGGCATAGTCCACGAACTCAAGCTGAGAAACGTTGCGGAAGTCGGTGATCGGGAAAACCGACTGGAAAACGGACTGAAGCCCGCCATCATCGCGTTCGCTGGGCAAGCGGTCCATCTGCAGGAAGCGCTCATAGGAACGCTTCTGCACTTCAATAAGGTTTGGAATCTGTATGGTTGCTGGAATCTTTGAAAAATCGAAACGCTTGCGGAATCCGTTTCTTTTCGCCATTCGGAATACTCCCAAAATTTTGCGCAGCGCAGGAGGCTGCTCACAGCGGAACCCGGGCAGATTTACAGCAGCAGGCATCCAGCATTCACACGCGGCGAACGCTGGATAAAATGGCCGTTAATGAAGGCGCACTAGTGCGCCTACAAGGACAGCATCTCCCTGAGGCGCCGTGCACAGCGCATGGCCAAATGAGTTTTGTCTTTTCCGCGCCAGTATGCCTGTTCCCGTCCCGCCGCCCGCAGGACAGTTTGAAATCCGTGTCGTGCAACTCTCTTATGCCGCTTCCCTGGGTCCGAGCAAGAGAGTCGCTACCTGGATGCAGTCGGAAGCGGTGCCGTTAGTGACTATAGTAGCACTTTTTTCAGAACTCCGCCAAGAGCTGGAATCAAAATTGCTAAAGCCACAATCTGCATTGAAAATAAAGCAGTTAGCGCTTGGCATTTAGTATTGGATAACCTGGCAAAACGCCATTGCCAAATACTAAATGCCTAGGAGCGCTAAAAAGAGCTACTTCACTTCGACAGTTGCGCCAGCTTCGGCGAACTTCTTCTTGATGTTCTCGGCTTCATCCTTCGAGACGCCTTCCTTCACGGTCTTCGGCGCGCCATCCACTAGGTCCTTGGCTTCCTTTAAGCCGAGGCTAGTGACTTCACGGACCGCCTTAATCACGTTGATCTTGTTGGCGCCCACTTCCTTCAGAACGACCGCAAATTCGGTCTTTTCTTCCGCGGGTGCTGCCGCCGCACCTGCACCGGCTCCGCCGCCGGCCACAACCACCGGGGCGGCCGCTGCCGCAGAGACGCCAAGGCGCTCTTCGAGCTTCTTCACGAGCTGTGCCGCATCGAGCAACGACAGCCCTACGATCTGTTCTTCCAATTGCTGCAAGTCCGCCATTCTAGTTTCTCCACTCTTTGAGTTATCGGTCTTTTACTTTGTTATCCGGAACAAGTTTCCAGTGCCTATCGCCCTCTCTGCCGCGCCAGACAACGCCGCAGATCCGACTTAGCAACCCTTGACCTGATAACCAAAAATCACTCTGTTGCAACCTCCGCTTCTCCTGGGTCGATGGTTTTCGACCGCAAAGATCGCCAAAGTCGCAAAGCAACGTTTACGCGCCCGCCGGTGCGTTGTTGGAAAACTTCTGCTTCTCTACTCCCTGGTTGATCACCACGGCGAGATCGCGGCCAACCGCGTTCATCACGGTGACCAGACGCTGCGCCGGAGCGTTGATGAGGAAGAGCAGCTTCGAGTAAATCTCTTCCTTCGACGGCATGGTTGCCAGCGCATTGATCTCTTTCACCGAGATCACGCGACCTTCTACGACCCCCGCTTTGAAGGTGAATTCCGGATTGTCCTTTGCGTATTTCGACAGCGCCTTGGCGAGCGCAACCGGATCGCCTTCGGTGTACGCAATCGAGGTCACCCCGGCTAGGTCCTTCAGCGCTCCTTCGACTTTCGTGCCCTTCGCCGCGCGCTCCACCAGCGTGTTTTTCACGACGGCGTACTTCGCACCGGAACTGCGTAGCGCCTTGCGAAGCTCATAGTCTTGTGCGACCGTCAGCTTCGTGTAGGTGGTGACAATGACTGTCGAAACCCTCTGCAGGTCCTTGCTCAGCTGATCAACCTGCTCAATCTTTCTTGCTCGAGTAACCGCCATATTCAGCCCTCAAATCTTTCCTATATAGGAGGGACGTTCTGTCCCACCACTCGAATTCTTCCCAGCCGTTGTCAGACAGGATGGTCCGACTCCCATGGCTTACGCCTTTGCCGCCGTTTCGATTGGGGTCGTATCCAGCGCGATTCCGGGTCCCATCGTGGAGCTCAGGTAGCAGCCCTTGATGTATTTGCCCTTTGCGACAGCAGGCTTTGCCTTCACTACGCTCGTGATCAGGACGGTCGCATTCTCGACCAACTTCTCCGGCGAAAACGAAATTTTGCCCACCGGAACATGCACCAGAGCGGTCTTGTCGGTGCGGAACTCGACCTTACCGGCTTTGACTTCCTGCACCGCCCGCGCAACGTCCATGGTCACTGTGCCGGTCTTTGGATTAGGCATCAATCCTTTGGGGCCAAGCACCTTACCCAGCCGGCCGACGGATTTCATCATGTCCGGCGTGGCCACGAGCGCGTCGAAATCGGTCCAGTTCTCTTTCATGATCTTTTCGACCATGTCTTCGCCGCCCACAAAATCGGCGCCGGCCTGTTGTGCTTCCCGAACCTTTTCGCCGGAAGCGATGACTAAGACTTTTTTCGATTTTCCCAGGCCATGCGGCAGAACCACGGTTCCGCGCACCATCTGGTCGGCGTGCTTGGGGTCGACTCCCAGTCGCATTGTGACTTCGACGGTCTCGTCGAACTTCGCGTATTTTACTTTTTGCAGCAGCGGCACGGCGTCGGCCAGCGTGTAGGGACGCTGCTCGATCGTCTTCCTCGCTTTATCGATGTTTTTTCCTGCTTTTCTCATTTGCTTTTCCTCGTCTCCCACCGCTGAACGCTCTTCCGATCAGCCGTGGTATTTGTGACTGCCGACTTGTAGTTCGTGCCAAGAGGCACGCTTAGCCAACTACCTCGATTCCCATCGACCTTGCCGTCCCTCGCACGCTCTTAATCGCCGCGTCAACCGATGCGGCGTTCAAATCCGGCATTTTCTGCTTGGCGATATCTTCGACCTGCTTCAGCGTGACCTTACCGACCTTGTCCTTGTTCGGAGCGCCCGAGCCTTTCGCGATACCCGCCGCCCGCTTCAGCAGCACCGAGGCCGGAGGCGTCTTGGTGATGAAGGTAAAAGAGCGGTCGTTGTAGACCGTGATCACCACCGGAATAATCAGCCCTTCCAGTTCCTTCTGGCTGGTGCGCGCGTTGAACTGCTTGCAGAATTCCATGATGTTGATCTGCGCCTGCCCAAGCGCCGGACCAACCGGAGGCGCAGGCGTCGCCTTGCCCGCCGCGATCTGAAGCTTCACTGAACCCGTAACTTTTTTCGCCATTGCCTAGTCCTTCAATCCTTTGCACGCTACAGCGCTAAGAAACTTGTTTCTCTACCTGCTTGAATTCCAACTCCACCGGAGTCGAACGTCCGAAGATGGTGACCATCACTTTCAGCGTCTCGCGGTCGTCGTTGACCTCGTCCACCACACCTGTAAAGGTCGCAAACGGGCCTTCGGTGATACGCACCGTCTCGTTCTTCTCGAACTTGACCTTGAGCTTTGGCTTCTCTTTCGACTCGCCTGACTTGTAGACAATCTGCTGAACTTCTTCTTCCGATAGCGGCGTCGGCTGCTGCCCAGTACCCACGAATCCAGTCACTCGCGGCGTCGCTTTCACCACGTGCCAGACGTGGTCATCCATGTCCATCTCGACTAGAACGTAGCCGGGATAGAACATCCGCTCGACGGTGTACTTCTTGCCAGCGCGTACTTCGGTGACTGACTCGGTTGGAATCAGCACGCGGCCAATCTTGTCTTCCAAGCCGAATGCGCGCACGCGCGATTCCAGCGACTCTTTAACTTTGCGTTCAAATCCGGAATAGGAGTGGATGATGTACCACTTCATGTTCGGATTGCGCGGCTTCTCGGCGATGGCGGTCACGTCAGTCGGCTGTGGTGGCGTGCCTTCCGCTTCGTGGTTAGTTTTTCGTTCGTCCTGCATAGTTGAAACCAGAACCTTTTACTTTGCGAACTTGTGGAAGAGGACATCAACGCCTCTTCCGATAATCGAATCAATGACAAAGAAGTAAAGACCGAACAAGAAGACAGTAACAATCACGACCACAGTGGTCGCCTGTACCTCTTTCAGAGACGGCGCCGTAACCTTCCGCATCTCGGCGCGCACGTCGTTATAGAAGGCCTTGATCCGCTCGGGGATGGATCTTACCTTTCCAGCAAAGCTATCGTCGTTCCCTGCGGCTGCTGTATTCGCCATTTTCTTCGTTCCTACTGCCATCACATCACCTGGCCTTCTGCCTTGTCTCTAAAACTTCATCCAACAAATCTGGCAGGGGCGGAGGGATTCGAACCCCCAAGTTCGGTTTTGGAGACCGACAGTTTAACCGTTGAGCTTACGCCCCTGGGTTTGTAGAACGCGGGCAAACTTCGCCCGCTTCCACTATTTCACTTCTTTGTGCGACGTGTGCTTGCGGCATCGCCGGCAGAACTTCTTGATCTCCAGCCGGTCCGGTGTCGTCTTGCGGTTCTTCGTTGTCGAATAGTTCCGCTCTTTGCAATCACCGCACTGCAACGTAATGATCTCTCGGGGCATTGAAACCAGCTCCTAAGCTTCCAGCTCTTAGCTGCGAGCCTAAACTCATAACCAAAAGCCCAAAATCAAAATCTCAAACCTTTGCCGTCCCGGCGAGGCGGCCTTAGGCAGCATCGCTGTTCGGCTTCGACATAATCTCTTCCCTGGCCCAATCCCAACTTGCCCCAGGGCATCCAGAACACGACCCACCTCCACCGCTTGCAAAGCGCCGAGACCGGATGATTTTACTGAACAATCTCCGCGATCGTTCCCGCTCCCACCGTATGTCCGCCTTCGCGGATGGCAAAGCGCAACCCCTTCTCCATGGCCACCGGCGTGATCAGCTCAATCACCAATTGCACGTTATCCCCCGGCATCACCATCTCGGTTCCGCTCGGCAACTCCGCCACTCCCGTCACGTCGGTCGTTCGCAGGTAGAACTGCGGACGGTATCCCTTGAAGAACGGCGTATGTCGCCCTCCTTCTTCCTTCGTCAGGATGTATACCTCCGCCTTGAACTTGGTGTGCGGCGTGATCGACCCCGGCTTCGCTAGCACCATCCCCCGCTCCACGTCCTCTTTCGCCGTGCCCCGCAATAGCAACCCCGCGTTGTCTCCCGCCTGCCCTTCGTCCAGCTGCTTCTTGAACATCTCCACGCCCGTCACCACCGTCTTGCGCGTCTCCCGGAACCCTACGATCTCCACTTCCTCCCCTACCTTCACCTTCCCGCGCTCGATTCGCCCCGTCACCACCGTCCCTCGTCCCGAGATCGAAAAAATGTCTTCGATCGGCATCAGAAATGGCTTATCCAGCTCTCGCGCCGGCTGCGGTACACTCTTGTCCACCGCTTCCATCAGCGCGTCGATCTGCTTCTCCCACTTCTCTTCCCCGTTCAACGCCCCCAGCGCCGACAACCGCACCACCGGTACATCGTCCCCGGGAAACTGGTACGTCTTCAATAGCTCCCGGACTTCTAGCTCCACCAGGTCCAGCAACTCGGGATCGTCCACCGCATCGCACTTATTCAGCGCCACCACGATGTACGGCACCCCCACCTGACGCGCCAAAAGCACGTGCTCTCGCGTCTGCGGCATCGGTCCATCGGTCGCCGCCACCACCAGGATCGCCCCGTCCATCTGCGCCGCCCCGGTGATCATGTTCTTGATGTAGTCGGCGTGCCCAGGACAATCCACGTGCGCATAATGCCGATTCGCCGTCTCGTACTCCACGTGCGCCGTCGCGATCGTGATTCCCCGCGCCTTCTCCTCCGGTGCGTTGTCGATCGAGTCAAACGACCGGAACTGGATCTTCGGGTTGTGCTTCGAGAGTACCTTGGTGATCGCCGCTGTTAACGTCGTCTTCCCATGATCGATGTGCCCGATCGTCCCTACGTTCACGTGCGGCTTTGTCCGTTCAAATTTCTCTTTTGCCATAATCTCGTCTTCCTCAGCTCTTAGCT
>Ga0134127_10000708_pt1 | contig 28344 bp, 40 predicted proteins | sample KB31753_FD_96459 | JGI IMG/M metagenome (GOLD analysis project Ga0134127, IMG submission 96459) | Terrestrial soil microbial communities with excess Nitrogen fertilizer from Kellogg Biological Station, Michigan, USA - KB3-175-3 | ecosystem: Environmental > Terrestrial > Soil > Unclassified ... | reverse complement strand
CTTCTACGGATGTGGCGCTCATGGCCGCACCACCTTGGTAAGGATTGCCCGAGTGTTCTTCAGCCACTCGCCCCAGCCGTGCGCTTCCGTGTCCTCTTCGATGTCGCCCAGTACCGCGAGAGTTTCGGCCTCACGCAGCAAGGCCAGCAGTTCAGGAGCGGCGGCGATGAGGCGGGCATTCGCGTGCTGCTCGGCCGTGTCGCCGTCAGTGGCTAAGTACGCGACGTATGCGATATCGGTATGGCCACCGAGCTCTACGAGCAAAACGCGCGAGGCTTCCGCGTCGAAGGTTCTGGCGTCAAGTTCCTTGCCGACGTTCCACGGACCGCGTGAGGCGGTCGTTTCTTGAGAGCGCGTCACGCCAGCACCCGAATGCCGACAGCCCGAACAAGAGCGAATGCGGAGCGTGGCCCGTCACATGGAAATCGCGTCAGGCACCACGGCTTGCCGTCAGCGGTACCTTCGAGAGCAACGTTGGCCGACCCGGTCGCATGCAGGAAAACCACGTGACCGTGCGCGTCGATCATCTGGCACCGGCCGTCCGCAGAGGCAGACTTCACGTTGATGCCGCGACTGCTGATGTATCCAATGCAATTGCGCGGCTGCCCGGCTCTGCTCGTGCTCTGTGAGCGCGTATCTGTGCTCATGCCGCCACCTGCTGCGGCAGAAGATCGGGTGAATCTTCGGTCTTCAGGTCGCGCAGAAAGTGCGAGATGAAGCGAGCGGTCGCCAGCTCGTCAGCCCGCTGAAAGCGGATCACGCCCGTGTCGGTGAGTTCGTCGTGCTCGTTCACTTACAGCTCCCGCTCGCGCACACGACCGGCTGGTTGGTGACGTCGTGCTGGATCGGCCCGTGGCCGTGGCTATCCAAGCTGAGAGCAGCAGACGCGACGAGTGACGCCGCAATGAACGTGGAGGTGCGCGGGTGCGTTTCGACCCAGTCACCGGTGGCGGCACAGCCCGGGAGAGCCAGTAGCGCGAGGGCGAGGCTGATCTTCACGTGCGCACCGTCAGCTTGAAGCTGCCCGTTGCACCCAGCGCAACGATGGCGCTGCTGAGCGTACTCAAAGTGATCGAGGTGTCAGCCGGATCTAGCATCCGGTGCACCACCATGCGGCTGGTTCCCATGCGGCGGGCCAGCTCACTCTGGGTGAGTCTGCGGCGCTTCATCGCCCGAGCCACGCTCGCGGCGATCTGAGCTTTCATTCCCTGGCGGACGAGTTCTGCAGTCACGTTCGGCTCCCATTGGCCCGGTGCGTCGGGCTCATGGGGGAGCAGTATATGCACGGACGGGACGGTGTCAACCCGTCACTGCATATATCAAAGCAAATCGATGCGCAGACGTTGAGCGGCCTGAAATTTTAGTGCCTGGGGGGTTTCACGAGAGGCGCGACGCCCGACGGCACTGGCGGCGAGGGAATGTCCGGCGGGAGGAGCGCCTTGATCGTGCTATAGATCACGTTACGCTGATCGGTGTTTAGCTCACGAAGCAGCATGATCCAGCGAATCTCTGATGTTGTTATGTCCACGCCCCATGCCTCACTGGAGACCTTCAGGTCGCCCGTGATTACAGCCTTGGGGATACGGAAAAAGTCGCTTAAAACCTGCGCCGTTTCCGGACTGAAGTTGTCTGTTTCCCCAGCATAATTTCGATTGAGGGTCGACTGCGACGGCGCCGTTCGGCCGTGCATAGATGCCCAGCGCTTCAGTGCAACGTGAAGTGCGTAGATGTTCACGACTTTCTTTCCCGCATCGTCGAGTCGCCAGAACTCTTCCATGCCGTCGCACAGTAGCTCGATCATCTGCCGAAGTTTGTCGTTCGGCTTGCGGTCTTTTTCTTTGCTTTTCATTCAGTAAGCTTCGACGCATCACCGTCGAAATACATGTCCGTCCCGCTATCGGGTTGACGCCGTCCCGCGGATGCATATACTCAGGGTGATGGACCCCCTGCAGATCGTCGACAAGCTGAAAGAGAGCGGACTTTCCGAGTACGCGATCGCCAAACGCAGCAAGGAACTCGGTAAGCCCGTCTCGCAATCGACGGTCAACCGAATCGCCACCGGCGAAACCACAAACACGAGCCTTGAAACTCTGCGTGCGCTGGAGCTCGTGCTCGCCGATACATTCCCAAAGCCTCGTCAGTCCACGCGCGCCATCCCGGCGCTCAGCGCCTAATCCATCGTTGCTATGCGCACCTTGCTGCATCAGGGAAGCTTTGGGCAACAACGCCGAGCTTATGCAAAAGCACCACTCGGTATAAGGCTTAACGGAATATTCGCCATTCGACAGAACGAGTTGGGACGATTTCATACAGCACTGTATGAGCCGGCGTTGCCGGCAGGTAATGCGGGGCATGTGGTGATCTCTCCATGAAAGTGACACGAGTAACCCGTGCCCATCCTATGGCTGCGCGCGTCACTCCTATCCGGGAGAGGGCGGTCAGGACCTCAAGCGGTGCGCTGTTTTTCTCCGACGCATTGAACGTAACACAGGTCTGGGCTGACGAGAGTCGGATTTCTCCTGTTCCAGCTCCGATACAGCTGTGGTGCGCCGCATGAACTGGATGCCGCGGTCATGGTTTTCCATGTTTTCGAGGGTCAATTGATGGCCAGTTCTACTTCGTCGTCGCTCGAATCTTCCAGCGCGGGTCGACTAGCTTTTTCGCTAGCTGACGTACGAGTGGTTTGGATAGCAGAAAGTGAATTGCGATATCTCCCGACAGTTGCAACTCCAGGACGTGAGCGCCGCTCTGTTTGTCCAGCCCCACCACGGCTTCCCGGACAGGAATCGCAGGCCGGCGCATTTGCTCACCGACTTCAGGAGGGCGTGCGCTTAGGAGAATTGCTGCCAGTTGATCTGCGGTCTCGTTCGCCACAGATATTTCGTGTGTTGAGCCCTCGGGGTCTTGAGCAGTGATCGTCAGGCCCAGTTCCCCGAGCGTGAACGCCGAACGTTCGTTGATCGTCAGTTTCACGAATCCTATTCCTGTGTTGGTGAGTAGTCCGGCGGCCGTTTCGTTGGTAGCGGGCGGCTGCCGGGCTTTGAGTTTCGCTTGAACTGAAGAATTTCGCCACGCAGCTCCTCGAAGAGCGCGGGCATCGGGTGGTTTTATGGCTGCTGAAAGCGCCTCGGTTTCGTGCGACCTGAAACAGCCAAGCCAGGCTGATCTCGACGCTGCGCTCGAGCGGATGATTGAGACGGCGCGGCTCGCGACTCTTTGCGCAGCCGACCCTGAGTTCCAACGCGCTGGCGCGGAGGCGCTTGCCCGACTGATTGCTCAACGTTCACCTCAAACAGTCGCGCGCATGGAGCGCGAGTTCGGACTCATTGCAGGCTGATGCTGCACGCCATGACACAACCGTGGAGAGCAGAGCAGGTCGCGGCGCTACTTAATAAGCCACAGCGCACGCCGACCGGCTGGAAAGCCTGCTGCCCGGCCCACGACGATCGACATCCTTCTCTCTTTCTGGCCGATGGCCGCGATGGCCTGGCACTGGTGTGTTACGCCGGATGCTCTTATCGAGACATTGCTCAGGCGCTGGAACTGAAGGGCGCCGAGCTGTCCCGCAAGTCGGAAGGAATCCCGGAAGAGCATTTTCAGCTCGGCGAGTATCACCAGCACTGGGATTATCGTGATCCACACGGCGTCACAATCATGCGTGTATGCCGTTGGCAGCAGCCCGGCGGACGGAAGGACATTCGTCCGATCGTGAAGACACCGGAAGGATGGAAGTGGCAGCACCATCCCAATCCGCGTCCGCTATTCCAGCTCGATCGCCTCGCGTCCGACCCGGACAAGCCAGTCATCGTTGTCGAAGGGGAGAAGGCGGCGCACGCAGCCCAGCGACTGTTTCCGGACTACATCGCGACGACCTGGCCCGGCGGAGCTCAATCAGTCGGTCAGGCGGATTGGACGCCTGTCAAAGGGCGTCCTCTAACGCTCATTCCCGACTGTGATGCGCCTGGCCGCAAGGCAATGGCCTGGGTACGCGAGCACGTGAAAGATCTCGCGGCCAGCATCCGCATCATCGATCCCATCGACCGCTTGCCCGATCTTCCAGTCGGGTGGGATATGGCCGATGCACTCGTGAACAACGTTGACGTGGGCGGATGGCTAGAAGAGGCGAAGCCCGAACGGCGACTGAAACGCTTGAGTGAAATCATCGCCGAACCCACAAGGCCGCAATGGCTGATACGGGATGTGATCGAGCAGGGCGTGATCGCCATCCTGCTCGGTCCCCGCGGAACGTACAAATCGTTCGTGGCGATCCATTGGGCAATGTCTATCGCGATCGAGGGTATGCCCATTGTCATCATCTCGGCCGAAGGCCGGGGCATCGATCGCCGCTTTCGCGCGTGGCTTAACAAGAACGCGCCGAAAGTGAATCCGCAGAACCTTCCCGTCTACGCGCTTGAGATGCGCGTAGACTTCAACTCCGCCGAATCGATTGCTGCGGTCTGCGCTGACATCGATTCGCTGGAGGTTCCGCCCGTCCTGATCATCATCGACACGCTGTCGAAGAACTCAGGCGGCCTCGATGAGAACTCCAACAGCGAGGTGAAAGCCTACATCGGCAACCTCGATGTCCATTTGAAGCGCCGATATGGCGCAACCGTGCTCCTGGTGCATCACACCGGGCACGTCGAAAAGGGTCGCGCCCGAGGTGCATCGGCATTGGAAGCCGATACGGACGCAGCCTACGTAATAGCTCGCACGCCCGGTGAAAGGACCATCACCGTGAGTCGCGAGCGTTTCAAGGACAGTGGTGATCTCCCCCCGCTGGCCTACCGGGCAGACGTGATCGATTTGTGTGAGATCGATGACGATGACCGGCCGGTGACCTCTCTTGCCCTGACCCCTGTGGACAGCTCGACCGTCGCAACCGAAACCCGGGGCCGCGCGCCCAGGGGGTTGCGCCAGCGCGAATTGATCGGCGCGCTAAGGGACCTCCAGAGCAAGAGTGAGAAGCCGTTGATTTGGGGACCACCCGAGCTGCGCCGTATCGCGCGTGAGCTTGGTATGAAGCGGCAGACCGCGCAGGAGACCTGCGCAGCCATAGCCGCTTTCTACCTGACCCCCACGATTGGAGGGTATCGGTTGACCAACGAGGACATGTCCAAAATGTCCAAAACGTCCGAAACCGTACCGATTGGACGCACGTCCGAAAAAACCCCGAAGGGGTTTTCTGACGGGCCCAATTTGGACAACTCGCCGGACATCGGAGCGCGAATTTGAACGCGACGGTGGGAGATCAATGGCGCATCGCTCAAGCCGAAAGGGTTCGGGCCGCGATGGGGCAGCAGATGTGCGCCGTGGCTGATGCCTTGCGCGAGAAGTTCGACGCGAAGCTCGACTGGCTCGAAACACCAGCACTCAAGGTTGGCAAGCGCACGGAAGAGGGCGTGCCCACGCAATGGAGCGGCGAGAGGAGGCGAGCGTGAGCAGCCCCACGCAGCGCTCGCTCAAGCACCTTCGCATGCAGGGGTATCTCGCCGAAGTCGTCGAGAAGACGATTCCGCGGGTGTTCATCCGAAAGGATCTCTACGGCTTCATCGACATCCTTGCGATACGCGACGGCGAGATCCTGGGTGTGCAGGCTACGAGCGCCAGCAACGTTGCCAGCCGCGTCCACAAGATTGCCGTCCACGATAACGTTGGAGCGGTTCGGAAAGCCGGAATCCGCATACATGTGCATGGATGGCGCAAAAACGCGAAGCGGCGCTGGGTGCTGCGAGAGGTGGATTGCTCATGACACGCGGACGAATGACCGCTGACGTGATGAAGTTGCTCGACAACGAAGCCTATCGGCGCGCGCGGGGAGATCACATCAGCGAGCGGACTCAGACCAAGGAGCTCGCGAATCAGACAGGGCTTGCGTATGGGTACATCGCGAACATCATCGCGAAGAAGCGCCGCGATCACGAGCGGAGAATCTCGGTTTCGCGTGAAACGTGAATATTGTGTGAAGAAAATGTCAATTCTTAGCTGAGCGCACACATTTCAGACTCGCGACAATGCGAGTCATGAAAATCCTGCGTCTGCTGCCGATTCTATTCGCTGCGATTCTTCTGCCTCAGCTCGCACACGCGACTGACGCAATCATCACGTGCACTGGCCCGACGACCTACACGGACGGAACCGCGATTGCGACGGGCACTGTGCACAGCTATGCACTCTACGGAGCACTGCAGGGCCAGACAAAAACGAAGCTGGCTGTATCGCCTACGTGCAGTTTCACACGCACCAATCTCGCTGTAGGCACCCAAGAGTGGTACCTCACGGATACCATCGCGGGCATCGAGAGTGCGCCATCGGTCCTCGTGACGAAAGTGATCTCCCCGCCCACTCCGCCCACTCCAAGTGCACCGGGGAATGTCGTCGTGACCATTACGGTCACCGTCAACGCGCCGTGATTGGCAGATAACTCGTACTGTCCACTATGTCGCAATCGGAAATCACCGAGCGCACAGATCTGCAGACGCTGCTGGACACGCGGCAAGCGCCTGAATCCCGACCAACGAAAGCGTTCGACGCTCTATGTGGTGACGTCATGGGCCACATATCGAATCTGAGGGCCTCATGAAGCTCTGCGATCTGCTCAAGCCAAAGCGCCCCAGGCCCAAGAAGTGAGCGCCAATCGGCTCTTTCTCGTGTGTTCGCACCATCCGAAGCTCGATGAATCGATCTGCATTGGCGAGCGCGGTGGAAACGACGTCCAGTACATGTCGCCCAACCTCAAGCGACTCGACGACTGGTACGCCAAGCACATGGCCTGTGGCCGTGGCTGCGATCACTTCCAGCTCGCGCTCAACCGCCCGGCAGATTGGGATGTAGCACCCCCTGCCGAAGACACTGCCGCCGGTGCGGTGCGCCTTGCGCTCGTGAACCGGAGCCACTGATGGAAATCATCAACGGCAAGATGCGCATGACGAGCGACCGCATCCTGCTCAAGCCGCTCGAATGGAACGGAGAGTCCGTTCACGGCGAAGGGTCTCGGATCCAAGTCATTCGCAACGGCCGCCCCCTTCGGGGACGCGTAGTCGCCGTAGGCCCGGGTCACTACCCAGTCTCGAAGCGTACCAAGCTCAACGATGGTCGCCAGCGTATCGAGTACAGCAAGCGCTTCCGCCCAACCGAAGTGAAGCCGGGCGAAGTGATCGAACTGGATGGCCTCAACGTGTTTGATGGTCAGGGCTACTCGTTCACCGAAGTGCTCTACAACGGCGAGAAGCACCTGATCTGCCAGGAGCGGGATGTCGTGGGCGTGCGCACGCAGCCTCAGGAACAGGCCAATGCCAACTCCGCCGCCGCCTGAGCGCACACAGTTTGTTGCGGGCCAGTCCGGCAATCCCGGTGGCAAGCCTAAGGCCGCCCGCAATCGCCTGCAGGGCGCCTTCCTGAACAGCCTGGCGGACGATTTCGACGCGCACGGCAAGAAAGCAATTATCGATGCGCGCGAGAAAGATCCTGTCGCGTACATCAAGGCGGTCGCCTCCCTCATGCCCAAGCAGGTGGAGCAATCGCAGCCATTGGACGATCTGACCGATGCAGAACTCACCGCTGGCATCGCCTTACTCCGAAGCCGACTTTCTGGCGGCGCTCGAGAGGGAGCAGGCGAAGCGCCGAGCTCATCGGCGGTTAACTGAGTATGCCCCCTACCCAAAGCAGCGCGAGTTCCACGCAGCCGGCCGCACACATCGCGAACGTCTGCTCATGGCTGCGAACCAGGTGGGCAAGACACTCAGCGCTGGAGCTGAAGTCGCCATGCACCTTACGGGTCGTTATCCCGACTGGTGGGCCGGATACGTATTCGAGAAGCCCCACGCCTGGTGGTGTGGCGGAGTCACCAGCGAATCTACGCGAGACAACCCTCAGCGCATTCTCATGGGGCGCATCGGCGCGTGGGGGACCGGCATGATTCCCCACGATGCGTTGAAGGGTGAGCCTGCAATGCGCCGCGGAGTGGTGGGCGCCATTGACAGTGTTGTCACGCGTTTTGGAGGAGGGGGAGACGTTCAAGCGGGTGAATGCTCCCTCGCCTTCAAGAGCTACGACCAGGGCCGCGAGAAGTGGCAGGGCGAGACGCTCGGTGGAGTGTGGTACGACGAGGAGCCGCCCGAAGACATCTACAGTGAGGGGCTCACGCGTACGAATGTCGGCCTGATGCCGAACCTCATCACGTTCACCCCGCTCAAGGGCATCACAGGTGTGGTGAAGCGCTTCATCATCGACAAGGTGCCCGGCACTCACGTCACACAGATGACGCTCGAGGACGCCGCGCACTACACGCCTGAGCAGCGCGCCGCAATCATTGCGACGTATCCCGCCTTTGAGCGGGACGCGCGTACGCGTGGTATTCCGCAACTGGGAAGTGGCCGTGTGTTCCCCATCGACCAGGACGAGCTTGCCGTTGCGCCGTTCTCTATCCCCTCACACTGGGTGCAGATCGCAGGCCTGGACTTCGGCTGGGATCACCCTTCTGCTGGCGTCCGATTGGCTTGGGATCGGGACGCTGATTGCCTGTACGTCATGGCAGCTCATCGAGCGCGTGAGCAGACGCCTGCAATGTTTGCCGCTGCGGTAAGACCGTGGGGCGACTGGCTGCCCTGGGCATGGCCGCATGACGGCCTTCAGCACGATAAAGGTTCGGGTGAGCAGCTCGCCGCCCAGTACCGCGCGCAGGGCCTGAAGATGCTGCCGATGCGGGCCACCTTCGAGGACGGCTCGTTCGGTGTGGAAGCGGGCATCGCTGAGATGTTCGACCGCATGCAGACCGGGCGCTTGAAGGTATTCGCACACCTGAATCACTGGTTCGAGGAGTTCAACCTGTATCACCGGCAGGATGGGCTCATCGTGAAGTCGGGCGACGACCTCATGAGCGCAACTCGCTACGCGATGATGATGAAGCGCAAGGCTGAAGTGCAGAACAAGGTGGCCACATCTGTTGGTCGCCAGTGCAGGGCACAGGGGTGGATGTCGTGAACGCCTTCGTCCTTCCCGCCGACCGCACCGACACAGCAACGCTGCTTCGCTCGCTCGAGGCGCAGGCCCCAAAGCACATCAAGACTGCGCTGGTCCAGGCCGCGCAGGAGCTTGAGGACTGGCAGAAGCTTGCCGACCGCGCAGCCCGCGAGCTCGATGAAGCATCACGCCTGAGCGCCGGGCAGATGGCATCCCAGAGCCGTCACGACGAGATCGCGCGTCAGGTGAAGCTCACCATGACGTCGCTCGCGCAGACGTTCAGGGAACTTGCGTGAACGCCACCGACTTCGACAAGGACGCCACCACAGACGAGGGCATCTGGCGCGAATGCGCCGAACGCCTGCGCATCTGTACGGCGGCCGAGTCGGAGAACCGCATCAAGGGCATCAATGCCAAGCGCTTCCGCTGGGGTGACCAGTGGGATGCGGATGTCAGTAACTCGCGCAAGATCGATGGCCGACCCGCGCTCACCATCAATCACACGAACACGTTCTGCGCACGGCTCGAGAACACGCTCAGGCAGCAGCGCCCGCGCATCAAGTGCCACCCAGTAGGCGATGGCGCGAATGTGGACACCGCGGCCACGGTGAACGGACTCATCCGACACATCGAAGACCGTTCGAAGGCCTCTGTCGCGTATGACACGGGTGTCGCCAACGCCATCGACATCGGTTGGGGCTATTGGCGCATCGTTTCCGAATATATCGACCCGATGAGCTTCGATCAGGAGCTGCTCATCAAGCCGATCCGTAATCCGTTTACGGTGTACATGGATCCGGGTTCAGTCATGCCGGATGGGCGTGATCAGTACTGGTGCATCATCAGCGAGACGATGAAGCGCGCCGAGTACAAGCGTCGCTACCCGAAGGCTACGAACACCGAATGGCGATACGTGGACGCGCCTGGCGACCTGCAGATGATGTGGGAGACCAAGGAAGAGGTGCGGCTTGCGGAGTATTTCCGCATCCACGAGGTGAAGGATTCACTCGTGAAGCTTTCCGATGGACAGACCAAGCTTCGATCCGAACTCGTCGACCCTGAAGTCATCTCCGCGATGGGGCTCACGATTATCGCTGAGCGTCCCACCACCCGCCGTGTGGTGCAGTGGTTCCGCTTGAATGGGACGGAAGTCGTCGATCGTCGTGATGATCCGGGTGAGCACATCCCTGTGGTTCGGTGCGAGGGCAACGTTCAGGACGTGAACGGGCTCGTTTTGCGCAAGGGCATGGTCGAAGACCTGAAAGACCCCGCGCAGATGTTCAACTACTGGCGCACGGCGCAGACCGAGCGCTATGCGTTGACGCCCAAGGCACCGTGGGTGGTCGCAGAAGGGCAGATCGAGGGCCATCCAGAGTGGAATGACGCGAACCAGAAGTCGTACTCCACGCTCGTCTACAAGCCGATCGCCGGGCCTGATGGCGTCACACCGCTTCCACCTCCGCAGCGCGTAGCGCCGGCGCAGGTCGAGGCGGGCATGTCGGAAGCGGCTCAGGGCGCCGAGCATGACCTCATGTCTGTTGCAGGCATGCCGCAGGAGAACCCTGAGATCGCCGCGCGTGTCGTCGGCGGAAACAAGTATCTGCAGCGCCGGCAGGGCATGCAGGACCTCACGCACTTCCAGTACTACGACAACCAGACGCTTGCGATCGCATGGACCGGTTCGCTGCTGCTTGAGCGCATCCCGTTCTACTACGACACCAAACGCATGCAGCGAATCATCGGGGAAGACGGTGTGCCAGAGCTCGTAGAGCTCAACGCGCCTGGCGATCACCCGGAGAGCCCGGGCGTGAAGGTCGTGAAGAACGATATGAGCGTGGGCCGATACGCGGTCGTCATGGACACCGGGCCAGGCTACGCGACCAAGCGCGAGGAAGCCGCCGAGAACCTCGTCGAGCTTCTGAGCACGCCTTTGGGCGAACAAGTGGCGCAGACGAGCGGCGACATCGTCATCCGCAACATGGATTTCCACGGTGCCGATGAGGTGGCTGATCGGCTCGCCGTCACGATCCCCGGCGCGCTCGACAAGATCATCGAGGGCATGCCCAAGCAGGCGCAGACCATCATCGGGTCGCTCCAGCAGCAGCTGAAGCAGAAGGACGAGCAGCTCCAGCAGGCGAGCCTCGAGATCAAGTACGGCCAGGGCATCGCGCAGATGAAGGAAGAGGGCGCGACCCGACGCGAGCAAATGAAGGGCGTCGTGTCCGTCCACAACACCGAACTGAAGGTCGGCGCCGACAACGCCAACAGCGAGCGCGACTTTGCTGGGTGGATGCACGATACCGACGTCAACAATCGCACCAAGCTCGAAGTCACGGATAGGCAGGGCGCGACAGCTCGCGATGTAGCAGAGATTCGGGTGGGTGGGCAATTGCTCAACACCCATGCAGAGGCGGCCCACGAAGCAAAGGCCGCAGACAAGGCCATTTCGGCAGCACAGAACGACAGGGCGCCCAACGGCGCAGGTAAGTAAATGGTTCAGGTCGTCACGAACGAAAACATGCAGCAGCTCATACAGACGCGTCAGGTGCCAGAGTTCAAGGCACCTGAGGTGAAGGTCGAGGCAGCTGTAGAGCCTGCGAAAGAGACCGCAGCGGATGCCAAAGATGCGCCGCGCGATCTGACCACGGGCAAGTTTGTGAAGGCTGACGGTGAGAAGTCGCCCAAAGACGAGGTTGCCAAGGCGGCAGACGATGATGACTCTGACGATGCGGACCTGCCGGAGCGCGTACGGCGCCAAATCGGCAAGAAGCATCGGGCGATGAAAGAGGCCGAAGAGTTCGCACGAGAGGAATATCGCGAACGCAAGGCAGCGGAAGAGCGGGCAGCAGCAATTGAGCGCGAGCTCAATGAGCTGAAATCGAAGTCGGGGCCCAAGCCGGAGAAAGGTGCTGATGCACCCAAGCCGGAAGACTTCAAGACGGTCGCGGAATACGCGGATGCACTGACGGACTACCTGCTCGAGAAAAAACTCGCCGCGCGCGAGGAAAAGAGCACGAAGACCCGGCAGGCGCAGGCAATCCAGAACGCACAGCAGGCCTTCGGAGAGCGTGTTGCAGCGGTAGCCAAAGACATCCCGGACTATTACGAGGTTGTCGAAGCTGCCGAGGTGGACGTGCCTCCTCACATCGCTTCTCACATTGTGGAGAGCGGCGATGTTGGCGTGCGCCTGGGGTATCACCTGGCAAAGCATCCCGAAGTACTCGACCAGATCAAGAAGTTGTCGCCGATCCGCGCAATCGCGGAGCTCGGCAAACTGGAAACGCAGTTCGAGAAAAAGCCTGACGCGAAGGCTGATGCCTCGCCGGCTGCAACTGCTGCGGTCTCCAGGGCCCCCGCACCGATTACCCCGCTCGATGGCAAGTCAACGACGGTCGAAAAAGACCCGTCGAAGATGAGCTTTCAGGAGCTGCGCGCCCACCGACAGGCAGAGCGCGCTGCGGGGAAGAGGTGAGGGACATGCATACCTCTTTCCGGAGTCCTCTACGTGAGCAACAATCTGTTGACCATCTCCTACATCACAAACGAAGGTTTGCTGGTGCTGGAGAACAATCTGGTCTTCGCCGACAAGGTGGACCGTCAGTACGCTGACGAGTTTGCCATCAAGGGCGCGAAGATCGGCGCCACCTGCAATGTGCGCAGGCCCCCGCGTTACCTCGGCACTTTCGGCCCCGCGCTGAATGTCGAAGACACGAATGAAACGTACGTCCCGGTCACGCTGAACTATCAGTTCCACGTCGACGTGCAGTTCACGACGGCAGACCTCTTGCTGTCGATGGATCTGTTCAAGACGCGCGTTCTGAAGCCGATGATGGCGACGATCGCCAATCGCGTCGACAGCGATGGCCTGTATTTCGCGTACCAGAACACCGCGAACAGTGTTGGAACGCCGGGCGTGAACCCTGCGAACTACCTGACGTTCGCGCTTGCTGACGCACGCCTGTCGGATGAAGCGATCCCCGAAGAGGGTCGTTGCATCCTGCTTTCGCCCCAGATGATGGCAACGGCCGTCGATGGCGTGAAGGGCCTGTTCAATCCCCAGGCTCAGATCAGCGAGTTCCTGAAGCGCAACATGATCGCGAAGAACTTCGCGAACATGGACTGGTACAAGGACCAGAACGTCGTGTCGTATACGACCGGCGCCCAGGGTGGCACGCCGACGCTCAAGGCAGTCACGCAACCTGCGGTCATTTCCACCGGCTGGGCTCAGTCTGGGTTTCTGCAGACGACCGGCTGGACCGCCTCGACGGCGGTCGTCAAGGTCGGCGACATCATCCAGATTGCCGGTGCATATCCTGCGAATCCGCAGAGCCGTACCCAGTATGGCAATGCCACCAAGCAGTTCGTCGTGTTGCCGCCCGGCGGCTACACGCAGAACCCGACGGGTGCTGCGACACCGGGCCTCAAGTTCGCCGCGGCCTCACTCACCTATGGGACGTTCAACGAGACGACTGGCGTCTACACCTCCGACAGTGGCACGGACCTTTCGCTACTCATCGGAGAGGTAGTCATCACTGGTGGCCAGTTCCAGAACGTGGTCACGACCTCTGCGTTCACGACCACCGCGGCCCTCACGGTGAATGGCGGTACGACTTACGCGAGCACCGTGACTCCACAGGGTATCGCGATGAGCAAGATCGCCTTCGCGCTTGCATTCGCGGACTTGCCACTGCCCCGGGGCGTAGAAGAAGCCGCGCGCGCAAACGATTCCGACATCGGCATGAGCATGCGCATGGTCACCCAGTACACGGTGAACAACGATGCGATGCCCACTCGCTGCGACGTGCTCTACGGCTATGCGGGTCTGTACCGCACGGCTGCGGTGCGGGTCGCGGGCTAAGGAGAACACACATGGCAAATCCAGGACCAGCAAGCACCACGGGCAGCACGATCACGGGCCTTTCAAGCCCGTGGGGCGGTGGTGCGTCGGCCTCGAGCACAGTCGGCTTCTACGGGGTCACACCCGTTACCCAGCCGACGAATGCCGCGCAGGCGGCCCTCACGCTGACGACAGCAACTGCAACCGGCTACGGCTTTTCGACCAGCACCGGTTTCAACGCGCTCATCGCTCAGATCGAGAACATCCGCGCAAGCCTCGTGCTGCTCGGACTGCTCAAGGGCTCGTAACCACTCACGGGGCTCCTTCGGGAGCCCCACTTTCGGAGGCTCCCATGGCCGCACCAGTTGGTACCGGACGCGCACTCGGCGTTGCGATGTCCGTGATGGAATTCGATCAGATCTCGATGACGAACGCCGGCTCGAAGGCTGGATTCTTTGGAGTCACTCCCGTGATTCAGCCCGCCAATGCTGCGCAGGCCGCGCTCACTCTCACCACCGCGACCGGCGGCGGTTACGGATTCTCAACGCTTACGGCGTTCAATTCGTTCACCGCGCTGCTGGAGAACATGCGTGCCTCTCTGGTGACTCTCGGCCTTCTCAAAGGCAGCGCCTGATGCCTTTCCGTATCCAGTTCACCACTGACTGCATTGTTCCACTGGATACATGGAAGATGCAGGCTGCCGAAAATGCGCACTGGCCGCGGGTGGAACTCGGCAAGGCACGCAATCGTCCCCTGGCAGTGGTGGGCGGGAGTCCTCAGGTTCTTCACGACCTTGAGGAGCTGCGCGCGTGGCCCGGCGATATCTGGGCCATCAACTACACCGCCGAATGGCTGCTCTCACACGGCATCGAGTCCACGCTGTTCACAGTGGATCCGGGCGGTGATCCGAATGATCCGGGGCCCGTGAACTCTCCGGTGAGGAAACGGCTGCTGGCAACTTCATGCCCTCCGGCCATGTTCACCGAAGACACGCTCGCTTTCGACATGGTGGAAACGCACGCACTGGGCTTTGCGGGGGGCACCTGCTCTGCAACCCGTGCGCCGTTCCTTGCGCTGTCGATGGGTTACACAGATGTGCATTTTTTCGGCTGTGAAGGCTCATTCGAAGGCGCAGATCACGTCGATCGGGATGAGTGCGCCAGACCCGAGCTGAACGAAGTATTCCAGCGCCGGTTCATCGTGCGCGCCGGTGGACGCGACTACATCACACGTCCTGACTACTACGTCCAGTGCATCGAGTTCGTGAGGCTCTTTACGGAGTTCAGTTGCGTATTCAAGAATCGCAGCGGCGGGCTTCTGAAAGCCATGCTCGATTACCCCGACACGTGGGAAGTGATCGCCGTATCCGCAGGGCTCAAGGCGCACCTCGAAGAGATCAACGGCAAACAGGGCCTGTACGAAGGCAATCCCTCTTACCCGCTGGCCGCTCAGGAACCGGCGTAGGAACAAACATGCAAGACACAGAAGCCTTTGCGCCAGTCTACAAGCGCACTGTTATCAATGCGGGCAGCTCCAATACCGCCGGCACGCTGCAGACAAGCGTAACGGTGACCGCGACCAACGCCTCGGCGACCGCGAGTGGTGTGATCGCTGGCGACAATCCGAACGGCAACTGCCAGATTCAGATAGCGAACACGACGACTGCGTGGGCGTATGTGAACTTCGGCATATTGGGCGCCGTTACCGCGGCGACTGTTGCAGCAAGCTATCCCGTCGCTCCGGGTGCGGTGGTAGCGGTGAGCGTCGATCCGGAAGTGAATGCGGCCTCGGTGATTCTGGGGTCGGCTCCGGGAACGAACACCGCCGTCATCTTCACGCGTGGAGCCGGTGTATGAGCGTTAAGTCGCCGGGTAACGGCTCCGTAGGCCCGGGCGGGATCACCGGGCTTGCCAATCCTTCGGCCTCGGTCGGTGAAACTGCAATCAATGGTTCGGCGACGACTGCGATGCGTTCCGATGCGGCTCCTGCACTCGCGCAGCCGCTCAACACGGCGCAGGGCGCAGATATCGCCTCCGCGACTGGCGCCGGCACGCTGAACCTTGAGACGGCGACAGGCAACATCGTCGATGTCACCGGCACCACGACGCTCACCGCGATCACGCTGAGCCAGGGTCACTGGCGCATCGTACGGTTTACCGGCGCGCTGACGCTCACTCACGGCGCATCGCTCGTGCTTCCAGGCGGTGCGAACATCCTCACCGTCGCGGGCGACTACGCGATCTTTGCGGGCTACGCCGCAGGGGTCGTGCGATGTATGGGTTATTTCCGCACCGTGGTGCCGCCGACTTCAGGCTCGTTCACCGGGTCGCTCACCGGATGTACGACGGTACCGACGCAGACCTTTCTATGGGCACGCAATGGCAACGTTGTAACGCTCACCGCTGATGCAGGCCTTTCGGCCACGAGCAATACCACGGCGGCGACTATCACCGGGCTTCCTGCGGCGCTCATTCCCACTCGCGGACAGGCCTGTGTGGGTCGCGTGACGAACAACAGCGCGACCGCCTTCGGTGTGATCCGAGTGGATAGCGACGGAAACATCACACTCTTTCCGGATGCGGTGGGCAGCGCGTTTACTGCCTCGGGTACGAAAGGAATCCTTTCGTGCGTTATCACGTACTCAATGACGTGAGTCCATGACTACCGCGAACGACATCATCACGGGAGCACTGCGGTTCATCAACCAATATGCGCCCGGTGAGAGCCTTGCGGCTGCGGATGCGCAGGATGCGCTCCAGACGCTGAATGATCTGCTCGATTCATGGAGTACGGACCAGGCGAGTGTGTATGCCTCGAACGAGAACACATTCAACTACGTTGCGGGTCAATACGAGTACACGATTGGCAATTACGATGGTGGTGAATTTGCGGGAACGGTGACGAGCGGCTCTGCCGTTATCACGGGCGCCACGGTTCCTTCCGACATGGTAGAGGGCGGAGATCTGTCCGGGTCGGGTATTCCCGATGGCACCACGGTTGACTCGTTCAATTCCGGCGCCAACACAGTGACTATGAGCGCGCTGGGAACCTCTTCACCGGGGCCTCAGCAGATCGGCTATACGATTCCGGGCGATTTCAAGATGGATCGCCCGCTGCGGATCACGAATGCATTTACGCGCATTTACACCCAAGGGTCTGGGCTTGACTACCCCATAACCATCGTCGACCAAAAGCGTTACGTGGACATCGGCTTCAAGGCCATCCAGGCGCCATGGCCTATCGTGCTCTGGTACAACCCGACGTATCCGCTCGGCACGCTTTTTTTCTACCAGAGCCCCTCTGGAACGGCTCAGTTGCACTTGTATTCGGATACGGTGCTCACGAATTTCGCGTCACTGACGCAGGAAGTGGGTCTTCCACAGGGCTACTCACGGGCGCTCAAGCGCGCGCTCGCGCGTGATCTTGCATCTGAATACGGAGCCATTTGGACGCAGCAGCAGGAGAAGCTCTACAAAGAGGGCTATGACTACGTCAAATCGCTGAACGCTGTACCAACGCCGGTTGCGAACTACGACCCCGAACTCATTCAGCATGCGCGTACTGACGCGGGCTGGATTCTGTACGGCGGGTTCCGTTGATGGCTTACGTCGGATCAGACTTCCGCTTCGTTGGTCCATCGAACACGATGGCTGATCCCTATCAGGATCGGCAGCGCTCACTCAACTATTATCCGGAAGCCTCATCCGATAGTGCGTCGAAAGAGCAGATTGCGCTACTCGGTGCGCCTGGTCTCAACGAGACCCTGGATTTCAGCACTACGAGCAGTGACATTGCGATCCCGGATAGCGGCGGGGCGCGTGGAATCTGGGTGCTGCCGGGTGGTTCTGATGCACTGTGGGTCATCGGTTCGGCCGTCATCCTGACGCAGACGACGGTGCCCGCGACGCAGACCAGCATCGCGCAATTCTCGAAAGTGTTCATCGGCAACCTGCTCACGAATTCAGGCCCCGTGTGCATGCGTGACAATGGCCCGGGTGGGTTTGTTGCGATCGTCGATGGGGAGTTCGGGTATCTCTACGAGATCGCAACCTTTACGCTCACGCAGATCACCGATCCCTCATTCGAGCCGGCTGATCGGGTGGCCTTTATCGATGGCTGGTGGATCTTCAATGTCGTCGGCACGCAGCGATTTTTCACGAACGCCCCGACCCCATACACGACGACGTTCTCCGGCTCGTTCTTTGCGCTGAAAGATTCTTCTAGCGACAACCTGATCACGCTCTTCGAGAATAACCGAGAGCTATGGTTGATCGGGGAGCGTACCTCTGAAGTCTGGTACGACGCGGGCGGCGCGAACTTCGCCTTCAGTCGAATTCCAGGCGTGGCGCCGCAGATGGGTTGTTCTGCAGCTCAATCGATCGCAAGGCTGGGCGAGTCTCTCGTGTGGCTTGGCAAGTCGGAGCGTGGCGAGAACATCGTCATTCGGACCAAGCAGTACGGCTACGAAAACATCGCATCGCCTGCTGTGGCGTTCGCGATTACGAGCTATCCCCTGATCTCCGATGCGATCGGCTTTGTATACGAAGAAGAGTCGCATCTGTTCTATGTGCTGACTTTTCCAACAGCCGACAAGACTTGGGTATACGACGCCACCACGGACATGTGGCACGAGCGCGCGTCGTTCGATCCTACGACCGGAGCGTTTCACCGCTTCAAGGGCTCCTGTTTCGCGAACTACCAGAACCTGCGCATGGTTGGGGACTATCAAGCCCAAATCGGCTATCAGATGAGCCGACAGTTTTATGTGGATGGTGATACGCCTCTCGTGTCACTTCGCCGCGCCCCGCACATTTGGTCTCGGCAGGACCGCAAGCGACTATTTCACGGATCGCTGCAGGTGGACTTCGCGCCGGGTGTTGGACTTCAAACCGGACAGGGATCAGATCCTCAAGCGATGCTTCGTTGGTCAGACGACGGAGGTGCAACCTTCGGCACCGAGCACTGGACAACGATTGGCGCGGCAGGCCGCTACAAGAACCGCGCGCTATGGCGTCGACTGGGTCATGCCCGGGACCGAGTCTACGAAGTATCGATTTCAGATCCCGTAAGGCGGGACATCGTGGGAGCCACCCTCTTTGCCCAATCTGAAGTGGGAGATGCTGCGTAGTGGCACAGCAACAGCTCAACCGTCTGCCTCAGTTCGGCCAACCTCTCTCGAAGGATTCGGTCACGAGCAAGGACTGGTATTTCTTCTGGGCGGGTCTGTGGCGTGGGCTGGCGCCAGAGCTCGAATCGCCGGTCACGCCAACCGGCTCGCCGTTTGTCTACAGCGCGCCTCGGCGCGGATCTCTCATCGTGAGTGCTGGTACGGTCTCGCTCATCGAATTCAGCCGGGATGGGACGACGTTCTATGACGTCGGGCAGACATCCGGGATGTTTGCTCTATCGGCGGCCGACCGGCTTCAAATAACCTATACCGTCGCGCCCGACGTGCTCTTCGTACCCTCATGAGCTACGACGCAAACGGGTCTCCGGTGGATATCGAGATCGCCGACAACGGCCAGATCGTCGAGCGCGCTGAGGGGATGCCGACATTCTCAATGCGCGAGCAACTCGCGGACATTGTTCGCGAAGGGCAAAAACTGCCGCAGGTGGAATGCCCGGTGACTCATCGGTTCGCCCCCGGAGTTTACCTGCGCGAGATCTTCATGCCGGCGAACACTCGCGTCATCGGAAAGATCCACAAGACCGAGCATTTCAATATACTCATTCAGGGCGCGTGTCTGATTGTTCATGACGACGGGCGCAGAGAAATTCTCCAGGCACCGATGACCTTCGTTTCGAAGGCCGGCGTGCAGAAAGTCCTACTGATCCTCGAAGACATGATCTGGCAGACGGTCCACGTCACACCAGAGATTGATCTTGCGAAGCTCGAATCAGAACTGATCGAACCTGCGCCCATTGAGGCGCTGGAGATGCTGTCATGACATGGGTAGCCGTTGCGGTCGGTGGCGCCGCAGTGATCGGGGCAGGCGCATCCTACGCAGGCAGTAAGAAGCAGTCAGGCGCTTCGCAGGCTGCTGCCAATCTGAACATGGATCAGTTCAGGCTGCTCAACCAGCAGCAGCAGCCGTACATCCAGAGCGGGTATGGAGCGATGTCGCGCCTCAATACGTTACTTGGCCTCAGCCCAAATCCGAACTATCGACCACAGCAGACTCAGGTAGGGCAGCCCTACATGCCTCCAGCCGCGGGCACGCAACCGACACAGATGCCGCCGCAACAGCATGGCTCTTTCGGCATACCTGAGAACGCGCAGAACATGCGCCTTAACCGCATCTTGAATATGCGTGCTCAGAACGGAGATACCGAGGCCGCGCGAATCCTCATGCAGAGGATGTCGTAATGGGCTTCCTGAAAAAGCTGCTGAATCCAAAGAGCGCCACGCGCGTTGCGTTTGATCCTGCAGGCGGCACGATCGCCGCTGCCCGTAATGGTGGTGACGCCAGCAAAGGGCTGCTGGATCCAGCTGGAGTGATTATCCCACAGGGCAGCAACACGCCTGCTGATCCGGCGATGGCCTCGGCGGATCAGATGGACGGCTACTACGGAGATCAGTCAGACCCTGCTTATGGGTCATTCACGCAGCCATTCGACGTCGAGCAGTTCTACGACTACGCCGATCCGGGCTACGCGTTCGAACTTCAGCAGGGAACGCAGGCGCTACAGAATAGCGCCGCCGCGGGTAGCGGTGCGTTGTCGGGCGCCGCTCTCAAGGATCTTCTCGGATACAGCCAGAATTTCGCACGCACAGGCTATAACGACGCCTTCAATCGCTACCAGACCCAGCAGGGCAACATCTTCTCGCGCCTGTCCAGCATCGCGCAGCTCGGTCAGAACGCCGCTGCGGGCGTCGGCTCACAGGGAACACAGCTTGCCGGGAATGCTGGTCAAGCGTTGACCAACGCAGGTGGCGCTGCGGGAGCTGGCATCGTCGGTGCGGGAAACGCGATCGGCCAAGGTGCTTCCGACTACTGGCTCTGGAAGAACTACGGTGGCGCGGGCGGTGGCGCCGCTTCGGCTGGCTACAAGACCGGAGGCTGACATGGCGGAGTATGTCGGTCTACAAGCGCAGCCGCCGAACACGATTCAGAAGCTCTCGCAGATTCTGGGCATGCGCCAGCAGCGCGCGCAGACTGAATCTGCCGAGCAGAGTCAGCGCCAAAGGGCCGCTATTGCCTCATACGACTTCGGCAAGCATGTCGGAGATGATGGCACCGTTGATCTCAATAGCCTGACCACGGATCCGGATCTTCGAGCTGCTGCAGGAGATCAGTATCTCGAAGTCCTACAGCATGCCGCAGCCGCCAAGCAACAGCAGCTCGAGGCGAAATCGAAACTGTTCAATCTGCGTGGTGATCAGGTTTCGGGTCTTGCCAAGACGCTCGATCCATTGCTCGCGGACTCCGATGTGGTCGAGGACAACGAGAAGGGGCGCCAGAAGGTCAATGAAGCATGGATGCTGTACGGCCAACTCTTTGGAGATGAGGCGCTGCCAGTCCTGCAGGCTTATGCGAGTCCGCTGAAAAATGCCCCCAAGGGCAAGATGAGCCAGGCCCTGCGCATGATCCAAATGCAAGCGCTCGATGTCGAGCAGCAGCGGCAAGCGCAGATGCCTACTCTCGTTAACAAGGGAAGCGCGCTGACCAATGTAAATCCGAACGTAGCCATCGGAAGCGGCGGGGACATTCCACTGTCGGTCGGTCCTGGTGTGCAGATTCTAACGGACCAGAAGGGCGCTCAATTTGCCTTCGACCCACAGAAAAACACTGTGACCCCAGTGGGTTCGGGTCGAGGCGGTCCTGCGCCCGGTGCAGCACCAAATCAGCCGACTTTCCAACAGCCATCCTATGTCGGGCAAACTGCTGACATTCAAATGCAGCAGCATGAAGTGCAGCAGGTCCGAGCAACTGCCGATCAGGCGCCGTCAAACCGCAACATCTTCCAGCATATCCTGAAGCTTGCAGACGAGACGAGCACGGGGCCGTTAGCCGCCTTTTTGCAGAAAACGAAAATCGGTGGCCAGGCGTTTGGTGACAACTTCCAGGAACTGAACAAGTACCTGGAGAAGAATGCCATCGCCAACATGCAAGCGATGGGCGGTCCGCCAAGCGATGCACGCCTCAGCGCCGCAGTTGCCGCAAATGGGTCGGGTGAATTCAATCCCAAGGCCCTCAAGGCCGTAACCGAGTTCAACTACGCCACCAACACCGGCATCGAGAAGTATCGTCAGGGCGTAGATAAAGCGGTAGGAACAGGCGGCGCCGTCGACTACGGACAGCTTCCGCGTTTCAAAGCCGACTGGGCCAAGAACTTCGACGTCGACGCGTTCCGGCTCGAGAACGCTGTAGCGGATGGCGATCAGGCCTCGCAAAGAAAGATTCTCGAAGAGCTCAGTCCGGCGCGCCGTAAGGAAGTCGCACGCAAGATGCGTAACCTGGACTCGCTTGCTGAGACGGGTCGGCTTCCATGAGTGAAGCAGCGCTTGCTCTGCTGAACGACGATAGCGCCTCCTCTGAGGAGGAGACGCCGTCCCAGCGTGCCATATCGTTGCTTGAGGGTCGCGCAGAGCCATCAGACTCGCCCAAGCGCCAGTCCACACCGTCGATCTCTATGGCACCTGTAGGAGCTGCAGAAGAAGGGCTCCGCATGGTTACGCGCGCAGTGTCAGGCATTCCTGGCGGCATCGCATATGGAGGGGCGGCAATTGGTCGAGCACTAGGACTCAATGTGAATCCTGCGCAGACGATGGCCGATGTGTCTGAATACTTCACCTACGATCCGATCAGCGAAAGCGGCAAGGCCGCGCAGGCCGATGTTGATCTCACGACCCAAACCCTCATGCGTCCGGTGGCGAAGATCGCGGACCGTGCAGCGTCTTCTGTTGGAACGGTAAGCCCCTTCGCAGAGAGTTTGTTGCGCGAGGTGCCGGCCGCAGCGGGAGCGGCGAGCGGGATCATGGGCCTTTCGCCTTTCGTCTCTCCTGCCACTCAGATCCTGCGCGAAGTGCCTGGCGCGGTGTCTTCGGGCGCCAAATCTGCAGCTTCGACGGTCGCCAGTGCAGGACGCAGGGTTGCGCAGGCCGGCGAGGCAACCTCAGATGCCATGTTACGAGCAGCAGGCAAGGAGCCAATGCCAGCTTCCAGCGCGGCCCCTGCAACATCGTTCGGTAGTGACACGCTGAGTGCCGCCGCAGCATCGCCCGATATCGTGGCGGCAAGCCCCGAGATTCGCGCGGTCGTGCAGCGTGCAGCTCAAGAAGGTGGCCTCAATCGTGACGTACTGACTCGGCACCTAGAGGCCGACTCGCTGCCCATCAAGATGCGCTTGACCAAAGGGCAGGCGACACAAGATCCAACGCAAATATCCATCGAGCAGAACGCGCGTGGAAAGAATCCTGAGCTCGCTCGGATCTTTAACGAACAGAATCAGAATCTGATCGATAACCTCGATGAGATTCGCCGTGAAGCCGCTCCCAATGTTGTTGGCCAGGACCATGTCCAGAATGGGCAATACCTGATCGACGCGTACAAGACTGCAGACGAGCCCATCGTTGCGGACATTCGCGCGAAATACAAAGCACTCGAGGAGGCAAACGGCGGACAGTTCCCAGTGGACGGAAAGACGTTTGTTGAAGCAGCAGACCGGGCGCTCTCCAAAAAGCTGAAAGGCCGTTACGTGCCGTCTCAGGTTGCGGGCGATCTTGCAGATCTTCGCGAAACCGGCTCAATGACGTTTGAGCAGTTCGAAAACCTGCGCACCAATCTTGCGGCGGAAGCCAGGAAGGCAGAGCGAAGTGGAGATGGCAATGCCGCGGCAGCGGTGAACATTGTGCGCGAATCTCTCGAATCGCTTCCCATGACGGGCGAGGCTGCAAAGATCAAGCCGCTGGCCGACACGGCTCGTGCGGCGGCAAAGGCGCGGTTTGATCGCTTGCGTGCCGATCCAGCCTATCGGGCGGCGGTGGATGATGGAGCAGAGATCGGCGAACTTTCGTCGCTCGCGGATGACTTCGTGCAGAAGTACGTCGTCAAAGGCAAGGCCGCGAACATCAAGAACATGCGCGACAACCTAGCCGCAGATCCGCAGGCAGCCGAGACGATCGCTGCGGGCGCGCTCAACTATGTGAAGTCCAAGTCTGGCGTAAACCTGTATACGAACGAAGGCAACTTCTCTCAGGCTGGATACAACCGAGCGCTCAGTGAGCTAACGCCGAAGCTTGAATTCCTCCTCGGTGAGCAGGTCGCCGAACGGGCGCAGGCACTCGGAAATGTCGCGCGTTACACGCAGGCGCAGCCGCGCGGAGCATTCGTTAACAACTCCAACACGTTTGTAGCCGCGGCAAGAGAGCATGCGGCAAACATCCTGGAGGGCTACGCAAATGTTCAGGCTGGCGGAATTCCAGTGGGGACGTTCGCGCGCAAGAAATTCCAGCAGCGTTCAGAGCGAAAGCTGATCAGAGAGGCAACGGAGCCGGGCGCTGGTATTCGCCGAAGGGAAGGTGACGAGGTGCCGCCATGATTCAGTGGTTGAAGGCGAGCCAGATGAATCCGAGTGCCCAGGCTCCAACAAATAGGCATACCCCCCAGATGATGAGTTGCCGGATCAGCCGAAACAGCCTTTCGCGCTCGGTGTTCATGCGTGGAGATTGTAGCTGGATTAGCCCGGTGACGCTGTGACCGCCGTCTTATCCCCACTGCCAAAACAGCAGTTCCTTGACAATAACGGGAATCCCCTCGTTGGCGGGAAACTGTTCGCCTACATCGCTGGGACCTCAACGAAACAGGCGACGTACGTAGATTCTGCCGGCGTCACGCAAAACGCGAATCCCGTCATTCTGGACTTCCGCGGCGAGGCCAATGTCTGGCTTCCGCCGAACGTCGGGTACAAGTTCGTGTTGGCGCCCGCGAACGATACTGATCCGCCGGGCAATCCGTTCTGGTCGGTCGACAACGTCATCTCGAGCCAGCTACTGACGCTCTACGGCGGTATCGATACCGGCATCGCAAATGCGTACGTCCTGAACTTCACCGCGAACTTCACCGCATACACCGATGGCATCGTCATCTATTGGATTCCATCGAACTCGAATACTGGCGCAAGCACGATCAACGTCAATGGTTTGGGGGCGGTGCCGATCATCAATGCCGATGGCTCTCCGCTGAGTGCGAACGAGATCCAAGCGAACGTACCAGCGACGATCCTGTATCAGGGAAGCACGTTCATCCTAACAACACCCGCATCGCTGAATACCGGTGGCACATTCACGCTGACCGTTGTGGGGTGTACCACAGCCCCCACAAAAACCGCCACATGGGCTCGTTCAGGACGCATCGTCACGATCGTTGTCCCTGCAACCGGATTCCTCGTCAGCAACTCGACCAGTTTTGGATACAGCGGCATTCCTGCGAGTTTGCAGCTAGGGGTTGGTGCGACTGGGGTCGGCATCTATGGCATGGGAGCGATAGACAACGGCGTTGCAACGTACGCCGCAGGAAGCGTGGGGCTTTCCGCTGCGAGCGGAAGCTTCAACTTCTTTCATAAAGGGGGCTCTTGGACCGCGGCCGGCACTAAATCGATGGATGGTTTCGTGATCACCTACCCTGTGTCGAGTAACTTCTCGTGAGCACTGTTCTTTCACCGCTGCCAGTTCAGAAATTCTTCTCCAACAATGGAGAGCCCTTGGTGAAGGGGCTTCTGTTTACCTACACCGCCGGTACAACCACCAAGGTTGCTACGTACACAGATGAGACCGGCGGATCGGTCAACACGAACCCCATTGTGCTCGACTATCGCGGGGAGTGCCGAATCTGGCTAGATCCCGCGCTCAGCTACAAGTTTGTGTTGTCTCCGCCGAACGATACGGATCCGCCGACGAACCCGATTTGGTCGGTGGATGACATTTCGACACTCGTGTCGAGCTCCACTATCGGGCAGTTGCTGTATCCGAAGACGCCAGAGGAAACGGCGGCCGGCGCGGTGATTGTGGATTACGCCGTACCAAGCAACGTGATCGGCATCGTCCTACAAGAGCGATACGCCACCATCGCGAATGCTGTGGCCGTGTCGGACCAGGCACTGCTGCCGCTCGTGGGGCTGGGCTCAGGCTCTGTCTCAAGCAACGTGGTGTTAGGCCGCGCTGCTTTGACGCTCAACACGACCGGCTCCGAGAACGTAGCAATTGGCAAGAGCGCCCTCGAAGTCAACACAACCGGTGGTGACAATACAGCCGTGGGATTCGGTTCACTCAGGGCGAATACTACGGGGGAAAAGAATACCTCGATCGGCTCCCACAACATGGAGTCGAATGTCGATGGCAGCTTCAATACGGCGGTCGGAGAAAACTGCCTCGACTTCAACACTTCGGGCGACGAGAACACGGCTGTTGGGCAAGGCGCGCTGTTCCGCAACGAGACCGGCAGCCAAAACACAGCGGTAGGTGAACACGCACTGCTCACGAATGTATCGGCAAACGACAACACCGCCTGCGGTGCCTATGCGCTGGAAGACTGCACGGGTGCAAACAATGTGGGCGTGGGTCGAAACGCTGGTCTCAATATCTCAACGGGCCACGAGAACACCGCTGTCGGCAAGGACTCGCTCAACAATTGCACGACAGCGAGCGAGAACACCGCTGTTGGTCATGGCGCGCTCAGCTTCAATACAGCCGCCGGAAACACCGCTGTTGGTCAGGCCTCCCTGACCACAAACAGCACCGGTACGGCCAATACCGCGTGCGGCCATCGAGCGCTCGCCAACAATACGACCGGAGCCGGGCATACCGCAGTCGGCGAAGATGCGCTGGTTGCGAACGTTACTGCCGATTTCGACACCGCCGTTGGGAAAAATGCACTTGGCGCGACGACGGGTGCGGCGAATACGGCCATCGGTCATAGCGCCGGGCTTACGAACACTACCGGAAGCACGAACACATTTATTGGCTATACGGCCGATGCGGATGCGGGCAACTACACGAACACCACAGCGATTGGCAACGCTGCAGTCTGTACGGCCTCCAACCAAATCACGCTCGGCAATGCCAGCATCTCTGTAATTCGAGCGCAGGTGACGACGATCACCGCACTTTCGGATATCCGCTTCAAGAAGAACGTGCGGCTCTTCGACATCCCAGACGGGGCGATCGAAGATATCGCTGTCGTTATCTTCGAGTGGATCAACGACGGCATGCCGCCTGGGCCACAGGTTGGTGTGATTGCGCAGGGTATCGACGCCTGGCAAGTGAAGTGGGGCCTCACGTGGCTGCAGCTCGTGGACAAGACTGTTCCCGAGCGCTGGGAGGCCACGCCCGGGAAACTCCTGCTCCCGCTACTTTTCGCGCTCCAGAAGCTTTCAGCGCGAGTTGCAGCGCTCGAAGGCAACGATCAGTGGCGTAGATGAGATGAAGAGAGGCGAGAGTGAGATCACATGAGGACCCACCCGATGTTACAGGTGCATTTTCCGCGCTCTCCGCAGGATTCGGTCTCAACCGAAGACAGCAAGCGCTCGTGCTGCGCATCTTGTGGGTGCTCACCGTGAGCATTCACATCGCATGGGCCTGCGGGTGGCTGTCGATTCTCGGTCTCGTCGGCTTCGCTCGAGCGAACGAGGTCTCACAGATTCAGCAGACCGTGAATGCTTCGGCTCGCGTGACTCTCTCGCAGGAGATCCGAGCGCAAATCCGGACGCGATGCTCGACCACGGATCAGACGATTGCCGATTCGCTCACGCGGTATATCGATAGCCTGCAGAACGAGTACGAGCGTATCGCCGGCCAACGGTATCCGGAATTGCCCTGCAGGGCGCAGGGTGGCTGATGTCGCGGCTCCAGGAAGAATTCGCGCAGAGCGCCGCGAGGCTCATTCAGAAGGCGAGCCAGCTTGGCTATGGGGTCACCTTCGGTGAAGCCTATCGCACGCCAGAGCAAGCGGCGCTGAACGCCGCGAAGGGCTTAGGCATCGGCAACAGCCTGCATACGGAGCGGCTGGCCGTCGATCTCAATCTCTTCAAGGACGGCGTCTACATCACGGACGACCAGGGACACCACATGCTCGGCATCTGGTGGAAGTCGCTTGGTCCTGCGTATCGGTGGGGCGGTGACTTCAGGAAGAAAGATTTCAATCACTACTCGATATCACCTGATGGAGTACGAGCATGAGCTGGTGGAAAAATCACGGCACGAAAATCATTGGCGGCGCGACCACGGTCGTCGGCGTACTGGGCACGGTTGATCCGGCAGTGCTGGCATCTGCGCTCGGCCCGAAGGGCGTCTCATATGCCACGGCTGTCGCCGGCATCCTGACGATCCTGCGCGGCGTGCAGAACACGAACGCACAAAAGCCGCCTCAGCCCTGATTCGGCCACGGCTGAACAGAGTCCCGCTTTTTGGGCGGCGGCCGCATCTTGGGCACCAGGCCTCGATCTGATGCCCTGATTCGAGCTCGCTGCGAATGGTCCAGATGACTTCCATGCAGATCTCCTGAAGGCCCTGCCGCCCGCCGGGTGAGGATGCGGATTTCGTCAAGGAT
>Ga0134127_10000706_pt1 | contig 28403 bp, 27 predicted proteins | sample KB31753_FD_96459 | JGI IMG/M metagenome (GOLD analysis project Ga0134127, IMG submission 96459) | Terrestrial soil microbial communities with excess Nitrogen fertilizer from Kellogg Biological Station, Michigan, USA - KB3-175-3 | ecosystem: Environmental > Terrestrial > Soil > Unclassified ... | reverse complement strand
GCCCTCCTCCACTTCGACGAACTCCGGCACTTCGCCGAATGCCGGCTCTACGTACGAAGGCAGCCCTTCGAGCTCGCGCACGCCGGCATCGTTCTTCCACAGCATCGCCACGGGCGCGATCGCCTTGTGAACCGCTGTCTCAATGTCGGCGCGCATCGCTTCCATGCCGGCCGTTGCGATCTGGCCGACAACGACGTCGCCGAAGCGGTCGAGCACCAGGCCGGGCAGCGCGTCGGATTCGCCGTAGACCAACCGATAGAACGGCCGGTCGTACAGCGAGCGGCGCAGCGACTGCGCAACCTGCAAGCGATGCACGATGAGCGACTTGTTGGGCGGGTACTCGGGATCGCGCCCCAGGATGCGCGCGCAGATCAGCGAATGCGGATTGACATACGCGTAGCCGAGGAACTTGTCGCGGTCCGAGACGACGCGGCACAACGCGCCGGGCGTGAAGCCCGGCAGCGGCGTACGCGCCGTGTCGACCTCGTTGGAAAACACCCACAGGTGGCCCGCGGACAGCCGGCGGTCCTCGCCGCGTTTCAGGCGGAGCTCGGGCAACGGACTCTCGGCTTGCGGCGATTGGCTCATCGGGTGGCTCATAATGGGCGGCGCATTCTAGCCGAGCATCGTCATGACCACGCATCGCAATCGCCTCGCCGGTGAAACCAGCCCGTACCTGCTGCAGCACGCGGGGAATCCCGTCGACTGGTATCCCTGGAGCGAAGAGGCGCTGGAGCGGGCGCGCGCCGACAACAAGCCCATCCTGCTGTCGATCGGCTACTCCGCCTGTCACTGGTGCCACGTGATGGCGCATGAGTCGTTCGAAGATCCAGCCAGCGCCGCGGTCATGAACGAGCTGTTCGTGAACATCAAGGTCGATCGCGAGGAGCGGCCCGACCTCGACAAGATCTACCAGCTCGCGCAACAGATGCTGACGCAGCGCTCGGGCGGCTGGCCGCTGACGATGTTCCTGGCGCCCGGCACGCAGCGTCCTTTCTTCGGCGGCACTTACTTCCCGAAGGAGCCGCGCTATGGCATGCCCGCGTTCACCGACTTGCTGCGCCGGGTGAGCGGGTTCTACCGCACGCACGGTGAGGACATCGCGAAACAGAGCGAAGCCCTGCAGCAGGCGTTCGCGGAGATGTCTCCGCCTGCAGCAGCCGCGGACACAGCGCTCACGCTCGCGCCGCTCGACGCGGCGCGCGAGCGGCTTGCCGATGAGTTCGATGCGCAGTTCGGCGGCTTCGGCGCGGCGCCGAAGTTCCCCCATCCCACCAATATCGAGTTCCTGCTGCGTCAATGGCGCGCCACCGCCGCCAGCGACACGCCCGACCTGCATTCGCTGTACATGGCGACGCTCACGCTGAAGCGCATGGCCGAGGGCGGCATCTACGATCACCTCGGCGGCGGCTTCGCACGCTACTCCGTCGACCAGTACTGGATGATCCCGCACTTCGAAAAGATGCTGTACGACAACGGCCAGCTGCTGCGCATCTATGCGAATGCGGCGCTCGCGACCGGCGACGAGCTGTTTCGTCGCGTCGCTACGGAAACCGCCGAGTGGATCGTGCGCGACATGCAGGCACCGTCGGGCGGCTATTGGTCGACGCTCGATGCGGACTCGGAAGGTCACGAAGGCAAGTTTTACGTATGGGACGCGGCCGAAGTGCGCGCGCTCCTGTCGCAACCCGTTTACGAGGCGTTCGCGCGTCGCTTCGGACTGGATGGCACAGCGAACTTCGAGGGCAAGTGGCACTTGCACGCATATCGCGCGGACGAAGACATCGCGACCGAGCTCGGCATCGAGACGGCCGAAGTGCAGCGACGTCTAGCCGAAGCGCGACAGATCCTGCTCGCCAAACGCAATGCGCGCGTCTGGCCGGGGCGCGACGAGAAGATCCTCACGTCGTGGAATGGACTGGCGATCGCCGGCATGGCCGTGGCGGCGCGCGCGCTGGGGCGCTCAGACTTCGCAGAGTCTGCGACGCGCGCGGTGGATTTCATCCGCGAGCACTTGTTCCGTGACGGTCGCCTGCTTGCGGTCCACAAGGACGGTCAGTCGCGCTTCGCGGCCTATCTGGACGACTATGCCTTCCTCCTCGACGCGCTGCTGGAGCTGCTGCAGACACGCTGGCGCAGCTCCGACCTGCAGCTCGCCACGGCGCTCGCCGACGCCCTGCTCCAGCACTTCGGCGATACCGAGAACGGCGGCTTCTACTTCACGGCAGACGATCACGAGCAACTGATCCATCGCTCGAAGTCGTTCGGCGACGAGGCAGTGCCTGCGGGCAACGCGATCGCAGCACAGGCGCTGACGCGCCTCGGGCTGCTGCTGGGTGAAACGCGCTACCTCGACGCGTCGGCCAGAACGCTGCGAGCCGCGTGGGCTCCATTGCAACACTACCCCCACGCACACGCGTCCATGCTGGTCGCGCTCGCCGAGCATCTCGACCCGCCGCAGCAAGTGATCATCCGCGGATCGCGCGACGAAGCCGCTGGCTGGCGCGACACGCTGGCGAAGAAGTACTCGCCGATGCGCCAGGTGTTCGCGATCGAGGCGCAGGCGCAGGGATTGCCGGAGATGCTTGCGGCCAAGCGGGCGATGGATGCGACCGTCGCGTATGTGTGTCGGGGGACGGTGTGTTCGGAGCCAATACGCGCGTTGGCGGCGCTCTTGGCGTTGGCGGGCTAACGAGTTATTTGTCGTCGCGGGGCTTCTTGCGCGCCTGCTTCATGTGGCGCGAGCGCTCGATGCCGGCGAGCTGCTTGACCTTCGCAGCCTCGATCGCCGCGGCGAGCGCCTCCTCGCCCCAGCGCTTGAGCTGCGCCGGGTCGTCTACGATCTCCGGCGGCACCTGGTGATGGTCGGTGGTGAGATCGAACGCGTTCGGGTACGGCTTGAATTGCGGCATGCCGCGCTGCCGGTAGACCTGCAGATTGTTCGCGTCAGTGTGCAGGTACAGCTTGTCTTCCATCACGATGCCGAGCAGGCGCTCGTCGACGAAGATGCCGATGCCGCCGAATATCGATTTCGTGGAGATGCGGCCGAGGAACGCGAGCTGCTCCTCGACGTAACTGGCGAGCTCCGATCTGACCCGCATGCGAGCGACTCTTTTCTTCCTGAATTGGCTGCTTGGCGGAAAGCGCGAACGACCCGATTCGGCCCGACTCGCGTCCAGGCGGTGCGGAGATTACCTCAGTCGCGCGCGGATCGCATCGCGCAACGACCCATGCAGCTGCAGATCGAAGCTTGGCGCCTGCGTCCAGTCGTAGGCCCACGGGTTGTTGGTGCGCAGTGCCTCGGGCTCGTCCGCATAGCGCGGATGGACGTGTGCATGCAACGCCGGCTCCAGGTTGCCGAAGATCGCATAGTTGATGCGCACCGCTCCGGTCGCCGCGAGCACGGCATCGCCGAGGCGGCCGAGGTCCGCCAGAAATCGATCACGCTCGGCCGCACCGAGCACATTGAGGTGCGGCACTACCGGATCCGGCAGCAGCAGGCTGTAGCCGGCCAGGACCTGGCGCTGACCGAGAACGGCCCAGCCGGAGGGCAGACGCGCAATCACCGCCGGCTCGGTTCCGGCACGACATGCTTCGACGCAACGATGGATCGCCGTAGTCACGCGGGTCACTTCCGAAACACGAAATACACCGCGCCGAGTATGCACAGCGCCGCCCACAGGTAGTCCAGCTTCAGCGGCTGGCGCATGTAGATCATCACGAACGGCACGAACACGCTCAGCGTGATCACTTCCTGCAGGATCTTCAGCTGCGGCAGCGTCAGCACCGTATAGCCGACGCGGTTGGCGGGAACCTGCAGCAGATATTCGAACAGCGCAATCCCCCAGCTCACCAGCGCCGCCACCAGCCACGGCTTCTGGTTGAGATGCTTGAGATGGGCGTACCAGGCGAACGTCATGAAGACGTTCGACAGGGTCAGCAGCACGACGGTACGCACGAGCGGATTCATCGCGACACCTCGATGCGCTTCAGTCGCGGCGGCGTCTCGCCCCGCTCCAGGCGCAGCACGAAATCGAATGCGTCGACCTGGGTGCACAGCTCGAAATCGCGCTGCGGCGCCCAGTCGCACGCCGGGTCGAAGAACATGGCCGCGCTGTCGGCGCCGCGCAGGCGCTGCGGCACATCGGCGACCGGTGGCGTCTCGCCGGCCAGACGCTGCTGCAGGAGTTGCGCACAGAGGTCGTCTTCCGCGCAGCGTTCCTGCGCTTGTTTCCCCATGCGCACCAGCGTGACGACTGGCGGCGCTCGTTCGCGAATGTAGCGCACGATGGCTGCGGCGTTGACGAACGAGCCGGTGATGACCTCGTCCGCCCCGCTGGCCGCGGCGAGGCCCTGGGTTCCCGAGTGGGTCGTGTGGACGAGCGTGCGGTCCCGAAGGTCGAACCGCTCCAGGTCGGCCGGCGAGTTGCCGGAGTCGAAGCCGGGTAACGGCCGCGCATGGCGCTCGCCGATCAGCAGCCAGTCAGGATGAAGACGCTTGAGCTCCCGCGCTGCCTCGACCTCGGCGACCGGAACGATGGCGCGTGCGCCGCGAGCGAAGGCGTGAGGCGCCAGGGAGAAGGCGCGAAAGACGTCGATGATGACCGCAAGGCCGCGGGCGCTGCGAGCGCCCGCGACGAAGTCGGCAGTGCGGATCTCAGCCGGCCGCCATCCGCTTGGCACGCTGCAGTCTCACGACGCGCTTGGCGTCCACCGGCTGCTCGTTCATGACGACGACCCTGGCGCGCTTGAAGAAGTTGAAGTCCGTGGCGCTCGCCCAGGTGTAGGCACCCATCATGCGGCCCACGACCAGGTCGCCGACCTCCAGCTCCGGAAGCGAGATGTTGTCGTCGATGACGTCGATCGAGTCGCAGGTCGGGCCGGCAAGCACGCTTGCGAACAGCTCCCCGCCGTCGCGCAAGGCGGCGACCGGGTACTTGGCGTGGTCGAACAGCTGACCGCTGTACGAGCCGTACAAGCCGTCGTCGAGGTAGTACCACCAGCGACCGTCACGCTTGGCCTTGCCCATCACCGTGCTGACGGCGATCGCGGCCGGCGCGGCGATGAACCGGCCCGGCTCGGCGATCACGCGCACGTGCTTCGGCAGCTTCGCCAGCGCGGCGCGGATCGGCGCACAGAACTCGCCGATCGGCATGACAGCGTCGGTGTATTGCACCGGGAAGCCGCCGCCGATGTCGAGCACGTCCAGCGACGGCAGACCGGCCAGCAGCGCCTCAGCTATGAGGTTGGTGCAGGCGTGGATCGCCTCGATGTACTTGGAAGGATCGGTCGCCTGCGAGCCGACGTGGAACGACAGGCCGCGCACGCGCACGCCGAGCCGGCGGGCGGTTTCGATCAGGCCGAGCACCGCGCCCGGCTCGCAACCGAACTTCTTGGACAGGTCGCAGACCGCTGTCGGGCTGCGGAAGCAGACGCGCAGCAGGAGCTCGGCGCGCTTGCGGTAGCGCACGAACTTGCGAATTTCGTCCGGGTTGTCGACGACGAAGGTCGTGACGCCGAAGCGCAGCGCGTCGCGGATGTCGCTGTCGCGCTTGATCGGGTGCGTGTGGATGCAGCGCTCCGGGGCGATGCCCTGCGCCTTGACCAGCTCGACCTCACCAGTCGTCGCCAGGTCGAAGAACGCGCCTTCGTCGCTCAGGGTCGCGACGACCGACGCGTGCGGCAGCGGCTTGAGCGCGTAGTGGAGATCCACGCCCGGCAGAGCTTCGCGCAAGGCGCGGTACTGACGGCGGACCTGTTCGCAATCGACGACCAGGAGCGGCGAGCCGAAACGGGCTGCCAGCCGACGGATCTCAGTTTCCGTCAGCGTCGTCGAGTCGAAGGAGTAAGCGGGAGAAACAGCTAGGGACTGCTTGGCTGCGCGTGGCAACACCGTTCGGGCACCTCATGAAGCAAAAAAGCTGCGGACTCACTTAACCAACCAACGAGAGCTTCGAACGTCCGAACCTCTCAAAAGTTCTGGTCGAGCGGCACCTGCAGCTGTTCGCATCGGGGTGCTCTCTTACACAGTCGCGCGCAATGTAACAAAAACGCGCAGCGATGCAAGAAGCAGCGCACGCTTTGTCCGCTCGCGCGCGCGACACCGATCACATTTCGAAAGCGTGCGTCTGCTAAATTTCGCGGATGACAGCCGTTCCGTCATCGCCCGACGCGCGCCAGGAGCTCGAAGCGCTGCTTCGCAGCCGCGTGGCACTGGTCATCATCGAAACGCGCGACGAGCCGCGCGCGCTCGAGCTGCTCGCCTCGCTCGCGCCGCGCCTCGCAGCAGCTCACACGCCGGTCTTCCAGTGGACGGTCACGGACGGCCTGCGACGCCTGGACGTCAATCTGGGCGGCGCGCAGCAACACAATGCCGAGCCGGCCGCCGTGCTCAAGTCGGTTCGCGCCTCGAACGTCGGCGGGATCTACATCCTGCTCGACTTCCATCCGTTCCTGGCCGATCCCGTGCACGTGCGGCTGCTGAAGGATATCTGCCTGGACTATGACCGCACGCCCCGCACGCTGGTGCTGATCAGCGCCGAGATCTCGCTGCCGCGCGAGCTGGAACATCTCGCCGCGCGCTTCCGGCTGGCATTTCCCGACCGCGGCGAGCGCCGCGCGATCATCGAAAAGGTCGCAGCTGAGTGGACTCGCACGAACGGCGGCAGGGTGCGCACCGACCGCAAGTCGCTCGAGTTGCTGGTGGAGAACCTCGCCGGCCTGTGCGTCGGCGACACCGAGCGGCTGGCGCGCAAGGCGATCCTCGACGACGGCGCGCTGCTGCCGAGCGACCTGCCGGCCGTCATGCAGGCCAAGTACGAGCTGCTCAACCGCAGCGGCGTGCTCAGCTTCGAGTACGACACGGCGCAGTTCGCCGATCTGGGCGGAATGGCGTGCCTGAAGGAATGGCTGAAGCTGCGCAAGCCGGCGTTCGACGGCTCCGCGCCGCAGCTGGAGTCGCCGAAAGGCTTGCTGCTGCTCGGCGTGCAGGGCTGCGGCAAGAGCGTCGCAGCGCGGGCTGCGGCCGGCATCTTCGGCGTGCCGCTGCTGCGGCTGGACTTCGGCGCGATCCACAACAAGTACATCGGCGAGTCGGAGCGCAACCTGCGCGAGACGCTGGACACCGCGAGCGTGATGGCGCCCTGCGTGCTGTGGATCGACGAAATCGAGAAGGGTGTGGCGACCGGCGACGGCGACAGCGGCACGTCCCGCCGGCTGCTCGGCGCGTTTCTGACGTGGCTGGCGGAGCGCAAGTCCAAGGTGTTCGTCGTCGCGACGGCCAACGACATTGCCGCGCTGCCGCCCGAGCTGATCCGCAAAGGGCGCTTCGACGAGATCTTCTTCGTCGACCTGCCTGACGCCGCCGTGCGCGCCGAGATCCTGCGCATCCACACGCGCAAGCGCCAGCTGCCGCTGAGCGACGACGAAGCAACGCAACTCGCGGGGCTCTGCGACGGGTTCTCGGGCGCGGAGATCGAGCAGGCTGTCGTGTCGGCGGTCTACGCAGCCCACGCGGCAGGCCGCACCGTCGGCGCGGGAGACATCCTGCGGGAGCTCAAAGCCACTCGGCCGCTCTCGGTGGTGATGGGGGAGAAGGTTGAAGAGCTGCGGGAATGGGCCGCTGAGCGGACCGTCGCGGCGAATTAGCTTGGGCCGCCCTCTTCGCCGTAGTCGGCGACCCAGGCGGCGATGTCCTGATCGTAGGTCACGATGTTCTCGGCGGTCGCAGCGCGCTTCACCCGGTCGCGCACCGCATCCCACTTCTCGCCCGGCGGCACTTCCTCGACCAGGATGATCTTGGCGGCGGCCTTGTCGAGCGTTCGCAGGTTCGCGTAGAGCTGGCGCGCATACGCATCCGGCCGGATGCCGGCGTTGATCCAGGTCATGTACGGGTTCGCCCGGCCCGGCGGACGCTGCGCCAGCACCGCCACTTTCTCGTGGTTGTCGGTGAACTCGTTCATCACCTGCTCGAGGCGCCGGCTCGGCACCACGTTTACCGGCGTCACCGGCGAGTAGTGGCGCGTCGTCGAGCCCGGCACGCGCGGCGCGTTCGGGCTCGGGCCGGTCTGGATCGTCGGCACGACGGCCCGCAATTGCGACAGCGTGATGCTGCCGGGACGCAGCACGCGCGGCCCGTCGCCGATGCACGAGACGATCGTCGACTCCAGGCCGACTTTGCAGTCGCCGCCGTCGAGCACGAACTTGATCTCATCGCCGAACTCCTCGCGCACGTGCTCGGCGCGAGTCGGGCTGAGATGACCGTAACGATTGGCGCTCGGCGCCGCGATGCCGCCGCCAAACGCGTTCAAGAGCTGCTGGGCGACCGGATGGTTGGGCACGCGGATCGCGACGGTGTCCTGGCCGCCGGTGATGACGTCGTTCACAGCCGGTGCGCGCTTCGCGACCAGCGTCAGCGGGCCGGGCCAGAACGCATCGGCGAGCTTCTTGGCCTCCGGCGGCATCTCGCGCACCCAGCGCTGCAGGTAGCGCGGATGATCGATGTGCACGATCACCGGGTGCGTCGACGGGCGGTTCTTGGCGCGGAAGATCTTGCGGACGGCGTCGGGATTGTTGGCGTTGGCGCCGAGGCCGTAGACCGTTTCCGTCGGAAACGCGACCAGCTCGCCGGCACGCAGCGCTTCGACAGCTTCCTGGATCTCCTCCTGCAGTACTCGTCCGATCGCCATAAGGGAATGATAACAAGGCCCGGCGGGATGCCGGGCCGTCGCGTTCTAGCTACAACTCAGGTTAAGGCAGCGCGGCGCGTTTCCAGCCCTGAGCCGTCCGTCGCAGCTCGTAGGTCGGCCAGAAGCGCTGATCGAGCTTGAGCGTGATGACTTCCACCGAGCCGTTCCAGCTCACCGTCCGCACGCGCAACGAGGAGCGGTCCTCGCGGCCCGAGACTGCCTTGACGAACGCGTCCAGATCCGAGATCGGCTGACCGTCGACCTCGACGATGCGCCGGCCGGCCCACAGCTGGTAGCGCGTTGCCGGCGAGCCGTACGAGAAGTAGGCGACGAAGACGCCGTCCGGGGCGATACCGCGCTGAGCCGACAGCGCGCGATGCGGCTTCTGCAGCACTGCGCCCGACCACACGACGATGCGGTCGAGGTCCTTGCCGCCGAGCATGACCGTCGGCACCTCGACCGCCTGCTCCTTGCCGGCGCGCAGGACCGTCAGGCGCACCGAGGACTTCTGCACGGCGCGCTCGACTTCACGAAAACGGTTCACGACGACGCCGTCGACATCGAGAATCAGGTCGCCGGACTTCAGCAGCTTCGCAGCCGGCGCGCCGCCGACCAGCCGCTGCACGCCGAGCACCTGACGCCGCTCGGGACTGTGCTGCTCCAGGCGCTGCACCCATTCGTCGGTCAAGCCCAGCTTGCGCGCGCTCGCGAGCGGCACCGGCTGCAGCTCCGTTTCCAGCGAATACAGAGCGCGCCCGTCGCGCACCAGCGGCAGCATCTCGACCAGCACGTCCGCCGGTATGCCGCGATTCTCTTGCACGACGTCGCGGCCCTGCTCATAGGCGAAGCTCGCCCAGCTCGCGACCACTTCGCCGCTCTTGTTGACCAGCACGCCATCGAAGTCGCTTGGCCCGTTGATCAGCGCGATCGTCTCCAGGTTGGCGTCGCGGAACTGCAGCGTGCGCGACAGCGGGTAGGCAACTGGATCGATCGACGCGACGTTCGCCGAGCGCGATTGCACCTTGCCATCCGGCCGAACGCCTACCGCCCACACCTGCTCGCCGGGATGCAGCTCCGTGGAGCGCAGCGTCGCGGCCCTCGCCGGCGTGGTGCCGATGAGCTTGGGGTCGTACGAAACGACCGCGAGGTTGTGGAGCGGATGCACGTATTCGACGCGACCAGGAATCTCGATCGTGCCGGAGAACGTCAGCCGCACGTCGCCGAGCGGGCTCGGCACGGTGTTGCGATCGACGAGCACGAGCCCCCGCTCGGCGTCGAGGATCAACCCCGTCCCGTAATAGCTCCGCTCGGTGATGCCGGAGACGGAGTACGGCATGTCGAAGTTGACCAGCACCAGCGACGGCGCGAGCTTGTTGACGATCGGATCGGCCGTCTTCGCGTAGCTGGTGGTCGCGGGCGCGAGCGGCTGGTCGCCATCGCTGTCCGCCCAGGGCTTGCACGGCCAAGTACCTTTCACATCGTCGCGCTTGCACGAGCGAGCAGGGAACCAGCGACGATCCATGCGCATGACGCGCACCTGCGCCGTGTTCGGATCGTCGAGCGTGAAGAAACGGACCGGCGCGCGTTGCCCCTCGTGCAGCTCCCCGACGACCTGCTCGAAATCGCCCAGCGAGCCAATCTCTTTGCCGCCCACTTCGATGACGACGGCACCGCGCGGCACCGCCGCCGCGCCGAGGATGTAACCGGGGTTCGCGACGTACACGCCGCGGATCGGCACGTTGATATGACGCGCCTGCTGCCACGACAGGTTGTGCACGACGCCGTCGCCGAACTCGAGGAACTGGTCCGGCGTGACGGAGTACAGGTCCTGAACTGCCAGCTCGCGCTCCAGGGCCTGGCCACCGCGCTCGATTTCGAGCTTCACGGTCTTGCCGACGCTGTCGTCGAGCACCTTCGAGAGCAGGTCGAAATCGGCCGTCAGCTCGCCGTTGATGCGCACCAGGATGTCGCCGGGCTCGAGCGGTCCTTCCGCCGGCGCGCCGCGCTGCACTTCCGTCACGATCAGCATGCCGGTCTTGGTAGGGAACTTGCGGCGCACGGCCGCTTCGGTCTCGGCACGCAGGCCGAGACGATGCACTTCGTCGAAGGGCGTGTAGTTGAACACCGTCTGCAGCGTGCCGCGCACGACCGGCTTGCCCTCCTGGATCAGCTGCAACGCGCGGGTGACGCGATCGAGCGGCAGGTAAAAGCTAGACTGCGCGGCCGAGCTGCCGCCGGCATTGAGCGCCAGCACGCGCCCATCGATGTCGATGACGGGCGAGCCGGATGAGCCGCCGGACGTCCCGGAAGCCGCCTGGTAGTAGAACGTGTTGAAGTCGTTGTACTTGCCGATGCCGTAGTTCGGCGCTTCGCGGTCGAGCCGCGCGAGAGTGCCGGCGAGAATCGACAGCTGCTCGCCCGCGTCGTTGCCGATGACGCGGATCTCGCGCCCGACCAGCGCGCCCTGCGGATACAGCTTCAGCTCAGTCGGCTTGATGAAGCGCAGCTTCGAAGGATCGTAGCGATAGAAACCGAAGTCGTGGATCGGGTCGCGATACACCGGGTAGAGCGTGACTTCCTCGCGATTGAGGAACACCGCCTGCGCAGTGACCGGACCCGGAGTCACCACGTGACGATTGGTGAGGATCAAGCCGCGCTTCGCGTCGACGACGAAGCCCGTCGCCTGGCTCGACATGTTCCATTCGGTGTCGAACGCGCGGGCCAGATCGACCTGGATGGTCACGACGCCGGTCGCAACCCTCTCCAGAGTGCGGGTCCAGCGCGAGTCCTCGGCTTCGGAGACCGGCACGACGCTGTTGGTGGCAGCGGGCTCGCGCACCTCCGTAGCGACAGTGCTCGGCATGCCCTGACCGGCTGGGGGAGTTTCGGTGGCAGCCCAGGCCGGGCTGCTGAGGGACGCGGCCAGAAGAACGAACAGTGCAGTTCTTTGCATGCAGAAACCGTTGAGGAAGGCCCCTTAGCCCAGCAACAGGAAGCCCCAGATCACTCCGAGGACGGCGAAGGATAACAGCACGGCGGTGGAGCCCACGTCCTTCGCCAGGCCCGAAAGCTCATGACGTTCAAGACCGATGCGGTCGACAACAGTTTCAATTCCCGTGTTCAGCAGCTCGACGATCAGCACCAGCAGCACCGAGGCGACCAGCAGCGCCTTCTCGACCGGGGTTTTGCCGAGCCACGCGCCCAGCGGCAGAAGCACGACCGCCAGAGCGACCTCCTGGCGAAACGCGGCTTCGGCGCGAAATGCGCCCTTGAAGCCCTGCCATGAGTTGACGAAAGCGAGTATCAGCCGACGCAGGCCCGCGAGCTTCGGACGGTCTTGCATGACTGAGGGGACGTCGCTAGCCACGTTGATAGATCAGGTCGAGTTGTTTCGCGGCGCGGACGTCGTCCAGCCGGCGGACCGGCAGAGTATACGGGGCGCCCTTCACCTTCGCGGGATCCTGTTCGGCCTCGCGCTGAATCGCAACCATCGCCTCGATGAACCCGTCGAGCTCCTCCTTCGCCTCGGTCTCGGTCGGCTCGATCAGCAGGCACTCCGGCACGAGCAGCGGGAAGTAAGTGGTCGGCGCGTGGAAGCCGTGATCGAGCAGCCGCTTGGCGAAGTCCATCGCGTTGACGCCGAGCTGCTTCGCCTGCCGCTTGAGCGTGATGATGAACTCGTGGCTCGCACGACGTCCCGGGTAGGCGGCGTCGAATCCTGCTTGCTGCAGACGCGCGAGCATGTAGTTGGCGTTGAGTGCAGCGTATTCGGCGACGCGCTGCATGCCGGCGCGACCGAGCATGCGCATGTAGACGTACGCGCGCAGCAGCACGCCGGCGTTGCCCATGAATGCCGACAGACGACCGATCGTCTGGGGCACGTCGCGCGCATCGAGCCAGCGATAGCTGTCGCCCTCGCGACCGACGATCGGAATCGGCAGGAACGGCAGCAGCCGCTCGCCGACGCCGACCGCACCGGAGCCCGGCCCGCCGCCGCCATGCGGCGTGGAGAACGTCTTGTGCAGGTTCATGTGGATGACGTCGAAGCCCATGGTGCCCGGCCGCACCTTGCCGAGGATCGCATTGAGATTCGCGCCGTCGTAGTACAGCAGGCCGCCAGCGTCGTGCACGAGCTTGGCGATCTCCTGGATGCGACGCTCGAACACGCCGAGCGTCGAGGGATTGGTGAGCATGATCCCGGCGGTGCGCGGACCTAGCGCTTGTTTCAGCGCCTCGACATCCGTGTCGCCGTTCGGCAGCGACGGGATTTCGATGACGGTGCAGCCGCACATCGTAGCGGTTGCGGGATTCGTGCCGTGCGCGGTATCCGGGACGATGATCTCGGTGCGCTCGAAGTCGCCACGCGCCTTGTGATACGCACGAATCATCGCGACCCCGGCGAACTCGCCCTGCGCGCCCGCCATCGGCGTCAGCGAGACGCCCTTCATACCGGTCACTTCCTTGAGCATCTCCTGCAGCTCGAACATGCAGGCGAGGAAGCCCTGGCTGACCGACTCCGGCGCGAGCGGATGCCGGCCGAGGAACTCCGGCAGCATCGCGAATTGATTGCACGCGCGCGGGTTGTACTTCATCGTGCACGAGCCGAGCGGATAGAAGTGCGTGTCGATCGAGAAGTTCAGCTGCGACAGGCGCGTGAAGTGGCGCACCGCCTGCAACTCGGAGACTTCCGGCAGCGCGGCGCGCTGCTTGCGGCGGAATTTTTCCGGCACTTCGGCTGCGGCAGCCTGCGGATACTGCCCGGCGGCGCTGCGACCGGTGCGTGAATGCGTGAAGATCAACGGTTCTTGCATGGGTTCGCTCACTTCATGACTTCGGTGAGGGCCGCGACGTACTGCGCGATGTCCTCATCGGTGCGCGTCTCCGTCGCACACACCAGCAACGCATTGCCCAGGTCGGGATACTGTCGCGACAGGTCGTAGCCGCCCACGACCCCGCGCCTGGCGAGCGCATCGAGGACGTCGCTCACCTTGCGATCCAGCTGCAGCACCGCCTCGTGGAAGCGAGGACCGCCGAACGCCAGCTTCACACCCTTGACGCGCGTGAGCGCCGCGACTAGCGCACTCGTCTGCGTCTGCGACGCCGCGGCCACTTTTTCCAGACCGGCCGAACCGAGCAGCGACATGTGGATCGTCGCCGCCGTGACCAGCAGGCCCTGGTTCGTGCAGATGTTCGAAGTCGCCTTGCTGCGGCGGATGTGCTGCTCGCGAGCCTGCAGCGTCAGGGTGAAGCCGGGCTTGCCGTCGAGATCGACCGTGCGGCCGATGATCCGGCCCGGCATCTGGCGAACGTGCTCCATTCGCGTCGTCATGAAACCGAAGTACGGACCGCCCGAGGACAACGGCACGCCGAAGGGCTGGCCGTCGCCGACGACGATGTCCGCACCTTTGGTGCCCCACTCGCCCGGCGGCTTCAGCAGCGCGAGCGACAGCGGATTCACGACAGCGATCAGCAGCGCGTTGTTGGCCGCGGCCCAATCGGCAATCGCATCCACGTCTTCGAGCAGGCCGAAGAAGTTCGGCTGCTGCACGACGACCGCGGTGATGTCCTGACCCTTGTAGGCATCCAGCGAAGCTGTCGACAACGCGCCGTTCGCCGCGTCGTACGGCAGCACGTCGAACTTGAGATTCTGTCCCTCGGTGATTGCGCGCGCCACGTCGAGATAGGTCGGATTGACCGCCGCCGGCACGAGGATGCGCGCTGACTTCGACTTGCGATGCGCACGCACCGCCATCAGGCACGCCTCGGCCAGCGCCGATGCGCCGTCGTACAGCGATGCATTCGAGACCTGCATGCCTGTCAGGCTCGCCATCATCGACTGGTATTCGTACAGGAGCTGCAGCGTGCCCTGGCTCGCTTCCGCCTGATAAGGCGTGTAAGCGCTGTAGAACTCGCCACGAGTCACGATCGCCCAGACCGCGGCCGGGATGTGATGCTCGTAAGCACCAGCACCGAGGAAGTTGAGCGGACGACCGTCGCGCGCTGCGCGCTGCTGCATCAGTCGGCCGACTTCCATCTCGGTCAGCGCTTCGGGAATGCCGGCCAGGGACTTGATGCGCAGCGCGGCGGGAATCTCTTCGAACAATGCATCGATGCTGGGCGCGCCGATGGCGGCCAGCATCTCGCGCACGTCGGTGTCGGTGTGCGGAATGAACGGCATGTCAGTGCCCCGCCTCCTCGACCACCTTCTCATAGGCTTTCGCGTCGAGCAGGCTCGCGAGCTCGCCGCTGTTGCTCGGCTTCACCTTGAACAGCCAGCCCTGACCGTACGGGTCGCTGTTGACGAGCTCGGGCGTCGCGCTCAGCGCATCGCTGTTGTTGGCGATGACTTCGCCCGTCACCGGGCTGTAGACGTCGGACGCTGCCTTCACGGACTCGACGACTGCTGCTGCGCCGCCTTTCTTCAGCGCACGGCCGACCTCCGGCACTTCCACGAACACCAGGTCGCCGAGCGCGCCCTGGGCGTGATCGGAAATGCCGATGGTCACGGTGCCGTCGCTCTCGACGCGGGCCCATTCATGAGAGTCGAGGTACTTGAGATTGTTTGGAATGGAGGACATGGCTGTCACCTGTAGCTTTCTCAGATCAATGCTTTGCCATTGCGCACGAATGGATACTTCACGACGCGCGCCGCCAGAAGCTTGCCGCGGATATCGACCTGCACCTGCTCGCCGGTCGCCGCCGGCACGCGCGCGAAGCCGATCGAGCGCTCCAATGTGGGCGAGAACGTGCCGCTGGTCATTTCGCCTTCGCCTGCGCCGGGCACGACGACTTTCTGGTGACTGCGCAGCACGCCGCGATCCTCGAGCACGAGGCCGACCAGCTTGCGAGCCACGCCGGCGCGACGCTGCGCCTCGAGCGCTGCGCGGCCGATGAAATCGCGATCCGCGGGATCGAATGCGACGGTCCAGGCGATGCCCGATTCGAGCGGCGTGAGGTTCTCGTCCATGTCGTTGCCGTAGAGGTTCATCCCCGCTTCCAGGCGCAGCGTGTCGCGCGCGCCGAGTCCGCACTGCTGAACACCCGCATCGCGCAGCGCCGCCCAGAACGCAGCGATGTCCTGCGCCGGCAGGATGACTTCCCAACCGTCTTCGCCCGTGTAACCGGTGGTCGCGACGAAATGATGCTCGAGCTGGCGCGAGAAGAAAGGTTTCATGCCGAGCAATGAGTCGGCGCTCTTGCCGATGACCTTCGCGGCCTTAGCACGTGCGTTCGGCCCCTGCACCGCGACCATCGCCAGATCGGTGCGCGGCTGAATGTCGACCTTGAACGGCGGCGCCCAGCGCTTCAGCCACGCCGTGTCCTTGTCGCGCGTGCCGGCATTCACGACGACGCGGAAGTGCTCGTTGTCGCCGAAGTACGTGATCAAGTCATCGACCACGCCGCCACGCTCGTTGAGCATGCAGCTGTAGAGCGCTTTGCCGGGATCCTTCAGTTTCGCGACGTCGTTCGCCAGCAGATAGCGCAGGTAATCGCGTGCCCGTGCGCCGCTGACGTCGGCAATCAGCATGTGCGACACGTCGAACATGCCGGCATCGCGCCGCACGGCGTGGTGCTCTTCGATCTGCGAGCCGTAGTGGACCGGCATGTCCCAGCCGCCGAAGTCCACCATGCGGGCACCCGCCGCGACGTGCGTTTCGTACAAAGGCGTCTTGAAGCCCATCGTTGCTCCAGCAAAACAAATGATGGCAGCGGTCCGCTTGCGCGGGCTGCCCTCTGTCCTGCTACCTGAGAGATCCGGCGCGCGGCGCGGGCCGCTACCTCTCCCCTTCGGTGAGCCGGCCACATGGAAGTGGCGGCTACTCTCCAGAGCCCCTCGAGGATGTTGAGTCCGTCGACATGCCGTTCTTGTGCCTGAGCGTTTCCGGGCGGTTGCGCCTTCGGCGGACGAAAGGAGGCCCTTTCGACTCTCTCCGGCCATGCCTTGCGATGGGTGCGGTATGGTAGCAGAGAAGCGCTATAGAATTTGCCCCATGTCCACGCTTCCCCGCCGCCGCTCCATCCCCGTGCACATCGGTACCGTCGTCGTCGGCGGCGCCGCACCCATTGCCGTGCAGTCGATGACGAATACCGACACGGCCGACGTCGAGTCGACCGTCCGTCAGGTTCAGGATCTGGCACGCGCAGGCTCGGAGCTGGTGCGCGTGACCGTCAACACCGACGAGGCAGCGGCCGCAGTGCCGCACATCGCCGAGCGGCTGGCGCGCGCCGGCGTGTTCGTCCCGCTGGTGGGGGATTTCCATTTCAATGGCCACCGTCTGCTGAAGGCGCACCCGGCCTGCGCGCAGGCGCTGGCGAAATACCGCATCAACCCCGGCAACGTCGGTCGCGGCAGCAAGCGCGATCCGCAGTTCGCCGAGATGATCGAAGTCGCGTGCCGCAACGCCAAGCCCGTGCGCATCGGCGTGAACTGGGGCAGCCTCGATCAGGATCTGCTGACGCGGATGATGGACGAGAACTCGCAGCGCGAGCAGCCGCTCGACGCGAACGAAGTCATGCGCGAGGCACTGGTCGTGTCGGCGCTCGATTCCGCTGAGCGCGCGGTGGAACTCGGCCTCGGTCGCGACCGTATCGTGATCTCCTGCAAAGTGAGCGGAGTGCAGGACTTGATCGCTGTCTATCGCAACCTCGCTGCGCGCTGCGAGTACGCACTGCACCTGGGCCTGACCGAGGCCGGCATGGGCTCGAAGGGCATCGTCGCCTCGACCGCAGGCATGTCGGTGCTGCTGCAGGAAGGCATCGGCGACACGATCCGCGTTTCGCTGACGCCCGAGCCGAACGGCGATCGCACGCAGGAAGTGATCGTCGCGCAGGAGATCCTGCAGACGCTCGGGCTGCGCTCGTTCGTGCCGATGGTGATCGCGTGCCCCGGATGCGGGCGCACCACCTCGACGTACTTCCAGGAGCTGGCGCAGAAGATCCAGACGCACATCCGCCACCAGATGCCGCAGTGGCGCAAGCAGTACGTCGGCGTCGAAGACATGACGGTCGCCGTGATGGGCTGCGTCGTGAACGGCCCCGGCGAGAGCAAGCACGCCAACATCGGCATCAGTCTGCCGGGCACCGGCGAGCGGCCGGTTGCGCCGGTCTACATCGACGGCGAGAAAGGCCCGACTCTCAAAGGCGAGCACATCGCCGAAGAGTTCCAGTCGATGGTCGAGGATTATGTCGCGAAGACCTACGCGCGGAAGGAGTCGGCATGAGCGAGCTGGCCAGCAAGAAATGCGTGCCATGCGAAGGCGGCGTGCAGCCGCTGTCGCGACCGGACGCACAGAATCTGATGAAGCAGCTGAAACCCGAGTGGCGGCTGGCCGACGACACCAAGAGCATCGCGAGTGAATGGAAGTTCCGCAACTTCTTCCACACGATGAGCTTCGTCAACGCGGTCGCGCACATCGCAAACACGCAGGACCATCACCCGGACCTGGAAGTCGGCTACAGCTACTGCCGCATCCGTTACAACACGCACGCGATCGGCGGCTTGTCGGAGAACGATTTCATCTGCGCGGCGAAGATCGACGCGCTGCCGACGACCTAGAGCCGATACAAGAACCCGAGCGAAATTGCGTCCACGTCCGCGTCGCTCGCAACGTCGTCGCCGCCGACGTCGAGCGTGCGCTGGAATTCCAGCCGCGCCGACCAGTGGCCACCCCAGTCGTACTGCGCGCCGGCGCCCAAGGTCGTCACGTCCGAGTCGAAGCTGGACGAGCTCGAGCTGCCGTTGATGGCAGTCGTCAGGTCCGTGTCGGCAAACAGCATCCCGGCTCGTGCGTACAGCTTCCAGCTGTCGGACAGCGGCACCATGCCGGATGCGGTCAGCGCAGGACCCGCGGTTTCGAGCTCCCGATGAAAGGTGAACGTGCCGCCGCCTACAAACGCGGGCAGGCCGATGGTGTCGGTGGCTGAGAGCGTACCGAGATTCACATAGCTCGCTTCGACGGCGAGATACCGGTTGATGCGATAGCCGGCGGTTACGCTCCATGCCGTGCCCTCGTCATCGTCGCCGGGCAGCCACAAGAGCGGCTGCGCCTCGACGAAGACAGCTCCGGTGAAGATGGGGTTCAGCGGATTCAGCAGACCCGGTGTCTCCGACACTCGGAGGACCGGCGTGATGATGCCGCCAGCCGGGATGACGAGTGCAGCCGGTGGCGGCTGATCGAAATCGTAGGTCGCCTGGCCGCCGAGGCGCCGAAATAGAAACCTCGATCGGCGGCGTAGGCCGAGCTCGCGGACCAGATCAACAGCCCGCACACACCGACACGCATTCCGGTACGCATCGTCTCCTGCCCCGCAATGACCAGCCGTGGTCAGGTGCTCGCTGTTGTTACGTCTGCTGGCGCGTACACCGGACCGACGGGATGCCTGAATTCCTGCTTGGCGAATTCTATACGTTGCACGGCCGACGCTCCGAAATCGGCGCGCTCTTCGCAAATCTTGAGACGACGCAGCAGCCCCTGCCGATTGGCAATCTGAATGGCCAGTCCCGGCCGCGCGTTCAGCTCCAGCACCAACGGCCCGAGGTCGCGATCGAGCACGACGTCGACGCCGATGTAGCCTAGCCCAGTGAGCTCGTAGCAGCGCGCAGCAATGGCCAAAATCGTGTCCCAATCGGGCACGCGCAGGCCGGCGATGGCATGCATCGTGTCCGGATGATGCGTGACGACCTCGGTGCCGATCACGCCATCCAGCGTTATGCCAGTCGCGATGTCGATGCCCGCTCCCACCGCACCTTGATGCAGATTCGCCTTGCCGCGCGAGGCGCGCGTCGGCAGGCGCACCATTGCCATGACCGGGACGCCGCGAAATACGATCACGCGAATGTCCGGCACCCCCTGGTAGCTGACGCGCTCGAACAGCTCCGAGAAGCGAACCATGTATTCGACGATCACGACGTCCTGCACGCCGCCGAGACTGAACTGACCGTTGATCGCATTCGACAGGTGATGCGAGAGGAAGTCCTCGTCGAGGATGTCGCCGCCGATCGTGCGATAGCGATTGCCGCTGCGGCCGGCGATGACGACGATGCCGTCGCCCGCGCTGCCGTGCGCCGGCTTGAGCGCGAATTCGTTGTGACTGCGCACGATGTCGGGCAGCGTGCGGATGTCGTGCTGCGTCTCGATGACGCCGTACAGCTGCGGCACGGCGATGCCCGCCTCCAGCGCCAGTCGCTTGGTCTTGAGCTTGTCGTCCACCAGCGGATACAGGCGCCGCGGATTGAAGCGCGAGATGTAGTCGCCGTTGCGCTTGTTCAGCCCGAGCACGCCTTCGCGGGCGAGAGCGCCGTAGCTGCCGAACATCAAGTCGTACTCCCGGAAGCAGTCCCCGATGTACTGGAACTGCGCAGCGCCTTGAAGCGCCGCAATTCGAGCAGTCGATAGCCGGTGTAACGGCCGGCGAGCAGCGCGGCGGCGATCACCAGCAGCAGCAGCTCGGGAAACACGAAGATCAGGTGCGCGAGCGCGCCGATGCCCATCACGACGTACGCCGCCGCCGCAACCACCAGGCTGCCCGCGCCCTCCTGGATCGCTTCCGATGCACCGCGCTCTTCCCAGACGATCGACATGCGCTCGATCGTCATCGAGATGATGACCATCGGAAACAACGCGATCGACAACCCGGGCTGAATGCCGAGCTTGTGGCTGAGCACGCTGATGCCCGCCATCAGCATCACGACCACGGTCAGCACGACCGTCAGTCGCGGCACCAGCAGCAGGCGCAGCTTCTCGAGGTAAAAGCGGATCGTCAGGCCGAGCGAGACGATCACGACAAACAGCACGATACCCCACACCAGCAGCGTTTCGCGGAACGCCAGCGCGACCAGCACCGGCATGAAGGTGCCGAAGGTCTTCACGCCGACGAAGTTGCGCAGGAACAGGATCACCAGCGCGCCGATCGGGATCATCAGCAGCACGCTGTAGACCGCCTGCGTGGCGATCGGCAGCGAGAACAGCGAGAAGTCCATCGAGTGCGAGCCGATCTTCTCGGCGCGCCGCTCGGCGACCAGCATCGAGTCGAGCAGATTCTGCTGCACGGCCAGCGTCACGTCGGCGACCGAGCCACCTTCGACGTCGGCGATGCGCTCATCGCCGCGCCACCAGATGAAGAAATCGTGCGGCAGTCCCTGCTCGAGGGTGCGTGGATTGAAATAGAGCCACTGCACGCCGTCGTGCACTTCGAGCAACTGCTCCGCCTGGACCGGCCCGGGCTGGCTGCGCAGCAGGATGCCGTGCGCGATACGCGCCGGTATCTGTGCGCCGGCGAGCAGCACGGTCGCAAGATGCGCCCGGTCGGCAGCAGTGCTGCTGCGTTTCAGAAACACGCTGACGTATGGATCGTTCTGCGCGAGACTGAGGTGCCGCAGCAACTCTGTCGTAAAGCTAGCAACGTCCGCGGATTGCCGGCGGACCTCGGCGATCAACCCTTCCATCGCGATTCGCGACGGCTCGTCGAGCTGCGGCGGCGCCGGGAACGGCGGCGTCGTGTCCTCGGCAATGCGCGCGGAGTCCCGATAGACGAGTGCGCGGTAGTAAAGAGTTTGCGGACCGCTCGCCTGGCGCAGCGTCCATTGCGCTTCGCGTCCCTCCGGCGAGTTGCGCGTCGCCTGGCCGAAGCCGCGCGAGACGAAGTTCTCGTCCAGCAGTGCGAAGCCGGGAGTCAGGCTCGGGATGCGCAGCGTCGCTTTCACCGCCGCCGGACCGGGCTCGAAGCGCAGCGCCGCCTCGATGTTCCAGATCTGGGTCTGCTCCTGCGGACGCAGCGGAAAGCCCAGCACGTGCACCTTGTACGCGAACAAGCCCAGGCCGAGCAGCGTCAACACTGCGGACAGCACGTAAATGTGGCGGTTGTTCAAGCGCGCACGCAGCGTTCGGCAAAGGGCGCCAAGCCTACACCAGCAGGCGCGCGTCTTGCGCCACCTCGACGAGAGCTCATGACCGCGCGACTCTCGGCAGCTCGCCCGCGGTGCCCAGCGCGCGGCCGATGAAAAATCGCTTGGCCAGCGCGCTGCGGTTCACTGCGCCCAGCCCGCTGCGGCGGATCCAGCCGAGCGTTTCGTCAGAGGTGCTGAACAGGCGATTCAGCCCGTCGACCATCCCGAGCGCGATCAGGTTCTCGCTCTTGCGCCAACGCTCGTAACGTCGCAACACGCGCAGCTCGGCAAGCGCCTCGACTGTGCCGCCGTCCGCCAGCTCCTGGGCGAGCACCTGCACGAGCGCTGCGCAGTCGAGGAATCCCAGGTTGACGCCCTGCCCGGCAAGCGGGTGGATGGAATGCGCCGCGTCGCCGACCAGTGCGAATCGCTCTTTGCAGTACTGACGCGCGTGCGTGAGGCGCAGCGGGAAGTGCATGCGCGGCGCGGCGACCTCGACCTTGCCGAGCACGCCATCGAGCGCCTGCTCGATCTCTTGCGACGCCTGCTCAGGCGGACACGCTGCCAGATGCTCGGCGTGCGCAGGGCGCGTCGTCCACACGATCGAGCTGCGACCATCCGCCAACGGCAGGTACGCAATCGGACCATCGGCAAGAAATCGCTGCCACGCGGTGCGTGCATGCGGTCGCTCGGTGCGCACGTGAGTCACCAATGCGCGCTGGTCGTAGTTCCAGCCGGCTGTCTCGATGCCAGCAAGCTTGCGACTGAGCGACGCGGCGCCATCGGATCCGACCACCAACGCCGCACTCAGCACGCGGCCGTCGCCGAGCGACACGACCGCGCGATCGCGTTCGAGCGTAAGACCCGCGAGCTCGGCGCGCAGCAAGGTGACGCGCTGACGGAACGGCGGACAGTCGTACAGCGCCCACTGCAAGCGGCGGTTCTCGACGATGTGCCCGAGATTCGGCTCGCTGGTCGCGCTCGCGCTGAAGTGGATCGCACCGGCGCCGCCTGGCTTGCTGGCCGCGTCCCAGACGATCATTTCCTCATAGGGGGACAAGGATTGCGGCGGAACGAGCGGCCATGCGCCGACTGCCGTAAGAATGCGCTGCGAGGCACGCGATACCGCCGACACTCGCAGATCGACGTCGCCTTGCGGCGGCGCCGCGGGCGGATGCGCTTCCAGCACTGCGATCCGCAGCTCGGCGAGCCGCGGATCGACCGCCGCCAACGCCCCCGCGCACGCGCCGACCATGCCGCCGCCGACGATGACGATGTGGAAATCGTGACGCATCAGAGCAAGCTCGCGCCGCGTGCCAGTTTCGGAATCCGCCCGGCTGCGCCCAGCGAGAGCTGCGACAGCGCACCCTTCGCCGCAGGCATGAGATCGAACGCGAGCATGCCAACGTCGCGCAGCGCCTTGATCGGACCGAGCGGCTGGGCGAACAGCCGGACCAATCCGTCGGTGAAGCGAACGATGTTGGTGCGATCGGCCACGCGCCATTCGCGATAACGTTCGAGCCACAGGCCGTCGCCGGGATCGAAGGCGTCCCGCTGTTGCGCACGGCCGTCCGCCAGCACTTCCGCCAGGCTGGCCGCATCGCGCAGACCAAGGTTGAAGCCTTGACCGGCAATCGGATGCAGCGTCTGCGCAGCATTGCCGACGATCGCCAGTCGCTCGGCCACGCGCTCGTCCGCGCGCGTCAGCGCGAGCGGATACAGCTGCCGCGCCCCTACCCGCATGAACCGCCCTAGCCGGAATCCGAAGGCGTCCTGCAGGCGCGCGAGGAAGTCTGTGTCGTTCGCCTGCGCGACCGACTGCGCGACATCCGGCGTGAAAGTCCAAATGAGGCCCAACCGCCCTTCGGACATCGGCAACAGCGCCAACGGACCCGCAGGAGTGAAGCGCTCGTAAGCGATGTGATCGTGAAAGCGCTGCGTGAGCACGTTGGTCACGAGCGCCGTCTGTTCGTAGTTCCAGGTTTGCGCGCCGATACCCGCTGCTTCGCGCAATGCGGACTGCGCACCATCGGCAGCAATCGCCAGCTTCGCTTCGACCGCTGCACTGCCCTGCGGACCGAGGTCGCATTCGATGCGTTGGCGGCCCTCGACCAGTCGCATGCCGCGCACTTTCGCGGGAGCGAGAATCCGCACCGAGCTCTCTTCGAGCCGACGCCACAGCGCCGCGCCCATCGCACGGTTGACGACGACGAAGCCGAGGGCGCTCAGCCCCTGCTCCGCCGCGTCGAGGCGCGCGAATCCAAAGCGGCCGCGGTCGGAAATATGGATACGGCGAATTGCTGTCGCTTCGCGCTCCAGCAGAGGCCAGACGCGCAGCGCATCGAAGATGCGCCGGCTGCCGTTGGACAGTGCCGTGGTCCGATCGTCGAAGCTCGGTTGCCCGAACGTGCCGAACGGATGAGCCTCGATCAGGACGACGTCGAGAGCGAGCTCGGCCAGCGCCAGCGCGAGCGTCGCGCCGACGAGACCGCCGCCGCAGACGGCGACGTCACACTTCACGACCTCAGAGTGCGCGCCCGCTTCCATTCATCAGCTTCTCGATGGCGTCGGCGTCTTTCGGAGCGCCGCTGGTGAGCACTTCGTTGCCGGTGCCGGTGACCGCGACGTCGTCCTCGATACGCACGCCGATGTTCCACCAGCGCTTGGCTACGCCCTTCGTGCCGGCGGGGATGTAGATCCCCGGCTCCACGGTCAGCGCCATGCCCGGCTCCAGCACGCGCCACTGCTCGCCGATCTTGTAGTCGCCGACGTCGTGCACGTCCATGCCGAGCCAATGCCCGGTGCGATGCATGAAGAAGCGCCGGTAAGCGCCTTCCTTGATCAACGCCGGCACCTTGCCCTTGAGGATGCCGAGCTTCACCAGCCCCTGGGTGATGGCCCGCACCGCGGCGTCGTGCGGCTCGTTCCAGTGATTGCCGGGCCGCGTCTTGGCGATCGCAGCGTACTGTGCCTCCAGCACTACTTCGTAGACGGCGCGCTGCTCTGGGCTAAAGCGGCCGTTGACGGGGAAGGTGCGCGTGATGTCGGAGGCGTACAGCTCGTACTCGCAGCCCGCGTCGATCAGCAGCAGGTGGCCGTCTTCGAGCGTCTCGGAGTTCTCGTGATAGTGAAGGATGCACGCATTCGCGCCACCCCCCACGATCGGGTGATACGAGATGTCCGCGTTGTTGCGACGGAACTCGTGCAGCAACTCCGCCATCACCTCGTATTCGGTGCGCCCGGGGCGCGCGAAGCGCATCGCGCGCTTGTGCGCGCCGGCGGCAATGCGCGCGGACTCGCGCATCGTGTCGACTTCCGTACGCGACTTGAACAACCGCATGTCGTGCAGCAAATGATCGAGCGCGACGAACTCCTGCGGCGGCTGCACGCCGCTGCGCGACTGCGACTGCGCCTTCAGCCCGTTGACCCAGCCGATCACGCGCTGATCGAACTCCTGATGCGCGCCCATCGTGTAGTAAACGCGCGAGCAGTTCTCCATCAGTCCGGGCAGGATGTCGTCGATATCGCCGATCGGGAAGGCGTCGTCGGCGCCGTAATCGCGCGTCGCACCGTCGGGCCCCGCGCGCCGCCCGTCCCAGGTTTCGCGTGTCGGGTCGCGATCGCGCACGAACAGCACGTACTCCGCCTGCGCACGCCCGGGAATCAGCACCGCGACCGCCTCCGGCTCGGCGAAGCCGGTCAGGTAGTAGAAATCGCTGTCCGGGCGGTAGTGATAGTGAACGTCGCCATTGCGCGCCTTCTCGGGCACGGCCGGCAGGATGGCGATGCCGCCCTTGCCCATCATCTTCATCAGCTGGCGGCGGCGGCGGCGGAACTCGTCTTTGCGCATGCGCGGATTCAATTCAGACGGGAAGGATCGGGCGCGCCTTTCTCGCCGCCGCCGGCGCGCAGCTCGATCAGCTCGTCGTGGATCAATTGCACGCCGGCACGCACATACTCGACGATTTCCGCGTACGCCTGCTCCTCTTCCTCGGCCTCTGCACCCGTCTCGACCGAGGCTTGGCTGATGTGAGTCAGATCGCGCAAGACCTCTTCGACCTCGCCGCTCAGCTGCTCGCGGGGTATGGCGCCCGCAGTCCCGAAGCCGTACAGGAACCCCTGGCACCATTGCGACAACGCCATCGCGCGCTCCACCAGCGGCGCGTCGTCATCGGGCAACAGCAATTGGAACTCCATCTCGCCGCCGCGCAGAGCACGCACGGTGTCGGCGAACAACAGACGCAGGGGTGCGCGATCGTCGGCCGGGTCCTCGTCGGCATCCGGCACCAGCTCATCGAGCCAGCTCTCCACCGGGTACTGCTGCATGGTGCACAGGGCGCCGCACAGACAGCCATGACTTTCCGCTGCCGCCACCGATGACTGCAGCGACTGCAGTACGCGCGCAACTTCCGGAAAAGTGACCTGAAACATGCGCCGTTATGTTAGCACCGGCGTGACTGGCGTTGTTTGACCGCATGGGGGTGCCGCCGCATAATCCAGGCCGACATGAGCGAAGCGAAGCCCAAAGTCACTGTCGAACAGGAACTGAAGCAGCTCGAGCGTCGGCTCGACGAGCTGCTCGGCACGATCGCGCAGCTCCATGAAGAGAATCGCGCCCTGCGCCAGCGGCAGGATTCAATGATGGCCGAGCGTGCGACGCTCCTGCAGAAGAACGAGCAGGTACGGGCGCGCGTCGAAGCGATGATCGGCCGCCTGAAGGCGATGGAGCACAGCGCATGACGGAGCGCACGTCGCGGGTCAGCGTGCGGATCCTCGAGAAGGAATACCAGGTCGCCTGCCTCCCCGAAGAGCGCTCCGAGCTGCTCGATTCCGCCGAGTACCTGAACGTCAAGATGCGCGAGATCCGCGACGGTGGGAACATCGTCGGCCTGGACCGCATCGCTGTGATGGCCGCGCTGAACCTCGCGCATGAGTTGCTCAAGCTGCGCGGCCGCGGCGATGCCGTGGATACCGACGTCAGCCAGAAGATCCGTCAGCTGCGCGAGCGCGTCGAGAGCGCGCTCAGCCGAGGTCAGCAGCTCGAGCTGTGACCGCGCGCGCGGCAAGGTCCGGATCGAACTTTTTAGCGCGGCCGTTCGTTGCACCAGCGAGCGTCCGAAGACAGATTGCGATATGGCGCCGCCTGCGGTGTTCGACATGTGTCGGGTTACCTCTCGACCCTAACGTTGATACCCCAGGGATTCGGTCTCGTTGCAGCGGTGTGCAAGTCCGTCTCGAACGGAAAGCCTTAGCTGCAGCGGCTGCGTCCCACCTATTGCTCCGTGTCGAGAGCAATGGCTCATGACGGCACATGCGGGTGGCGCCGCCCCTCCTTCCGATCGATCCCTGTTGCGCGCTGAGCTGCGCGCCAGGCGTCGCGCCTTGTCGGCGCACGAGCGCGCGAGTGCGTCGCGACAATTCGCACGCATCCTGCGACGCTCCAACCTCTTGCGTCCGGGTCGTCACGTCGCTGTTTACGTCGCTCACGATAGCGAAGCCGACCCGTCGGCGATCGTGCGACTGGCGCGGCGCAACCGCTGCGAGCTGTACCTTCCCGCGATCGCCGACTACCGCCACCGGCGCATGGAGTTCCGTCGCTATGCGCGCGATACCCGCCTGCGACCGAATCGCTACGGCATCGCCGAGCCGGCGCGCGACGCCGCTGCGCGCCGCGCAGTCGGGCGCCTCGACCTGGTTCTGGTACCGTTGGTCGCCGTCGATCCGAGCGGAACGCGCCTGGGAACGGGCGCCGGCTTCTACGACCGCTGCCTGCATCACCTGCGTGCCGGACGTCGCTGGCGCCGACCGAAGCTGATCGGGCTCGGCTACGAGTTCCAGCGCGTCGCAACCCTCGCGGCGCGCGCCTGGGACGTGCCGCTCGACGCGCTGCTCACCGAGAAAGATCTCTACGCACTGAAGGGCTCGCAATGAACCACTGGCTGATGAAATCGGAACCCGACACGTTCGGCATCGACCACCTCGCGAAGAAGCCGAAGCAGACCGCCGGCTGGGACGGCGTACGCAACTTCCAGGCCCGCAATTTCCTGCGCGAGATGCACGTCGGCGACCTCGCCTTCTTCTATCACTCCAGCTGCGACGTGGTAGGTATTGCGGGCATCGTCAAGGTGGTGCGCGAGGCGTATCCGGACCGCACGGCGTTCGATCCGAAGGACGATCACTACGATGCGGACAGCAAGCCGGACCAGCCGCGCTGGTACATGGTCGACGTGCAGCTGGTGAGGAAGTTCGACCACGTGATCGCGCTCGACGAGCTGCGCAAACACGCGAGCGGCAAGCTCAAGGACATGGCGGTCTTGAAGCGCGGCAATCGACTGTCGATCACGCCGGTGACGAAGTCGGAATGGCAGTTCATCGAGTCGCTGGCGGGCAAGTGAGCACCCAAGAAAGTGCAATTCACATGCGTCATCACCTCGCTGCGACGACTCGAAAGTGCGTGATGCGCGTCGCTCTCCGCATGACTAAATTGCACGCACCCCTTGCTTGCTATTTTTAATTTATGTATATACTGCGCCCGGACTAACTCGACATGGAGATCTACGACTATGGCAACCAAGAAGAAATCGTCCAAGAAGAAAGGCGGCAAGAAAAAGGCCTCTAAGAAGAAGTAGAACTTCTTCTGGACGATTGTGATGAAGACTGTGCCCGCGAAAGCGGGCACAGTCGTTTCCGGCTACTGCAAAACAAGGCATTTCCTGCACACGCGCGCGAAGAGGAAACGACATGAGCGCTGAGTCGAAGAAGCGATCGGCAGCCGAAGCGGCACTGGCCTACGTCCCCGACAACGAAGTGCTCGGCGTCGGCACCGGCTC
>Ga0134127_10000705_pt1 | contig 28407 bp, 23 predicted proteins | sample KB31753_FD_96459 | JGI IMG/M metagenome (GOLD analysis project Ga0134127, IMG submission 96459) | Terrestrial soil microbial communities with excess Nitrogen fertilizer from Kellogg Biological Station, Michigan, USA - KB3-175-3 | ecosystem: Environmental > Terrestrial > Soil > Unclassified ... | reverse complement strand
GCACGTAGATGGTGTAACGGACGTCGCGGGTAGACGCTTGCGACCCCTCCAGCGCGCGGCGTGCGGCAGCTGTATCGTGCCGGCAAAGCGCCCACCACGCTCTCACCTCCCGGCTTTCCTGCGGACCGGCCAGGCTGGCGAGCTCCGAGACCGCAGTAGTGTCTCCGGTGGGGCCGGCCAGCAGGCCGATGGCCGCAGAGCCTCCACTGGCCGCGACCTCCGAACGCCTCGCAGGTGGCGCCGTCCGAGCTGCTTCGGCCGCTCCCTGCCACACCCGCCGGAGCGCCGGCGCCGGCGCGCCGGTGGCCGCGTACAGCTCACCGAGCATCCGCCACCTGGTTTGGACATGGCGCAGTGCCGACTCCTTGGATTCGCCGAACTCGCTGCCACCTCGGCTCACTTGGTGCATCAGCTCGATCACGCGCGCCGCCGACTCGACCTGACCGAGGTAGGCAAAGACATTCGCGGCGGCAGCGATGTTCCAGGCTGTCGAAGCGGCGTCCTCTCCGGCGAAGTCTTCCGCCGAGATCGTGTCCACCGCGCGCCGGAGGTCGGCGGCGGCCCGTTCCGGCTCACCCGCCGCAAAGCGGATTTTCGCCTCGACAAATGGTCGGTCGGGGTACCGCCCCACCGTGGTCGCGAATCGCTCGACCTCGGCCAGCGCTTGACCGGGCTGTCCGGTTTCGATCTGCGCGTCCACCAGCGCCGCGTGAGCCGCCTTGTTGGTCGGCTGTGAGGCGACCCAGGTTTGGGTCTGTTCCAGCAGCTCTCGGCGAGCCCGCGCCGTTCCCACTCGCATGGCGGCACTGTCGATCAGTGGTTCGAAGCTGGAGGTCCAGGCCGGGGCCAGGGAATCGTCGGAGAGCAGGATCACCGGCGGACGCTCACGCGCGGCTAACGCCAGCAGGTCGGCGACGTGGGAATAGGCCAGCGTGTACGCCGGATCGATGGAAAGCGCGCGACGAAATGCACGCAGGGCTCGGGTCCACTTCGCCGGTCCCGCGACTGCCGCCGCCGTATCATGGAACCAGGCCTCTCCGAGCCCGTACCACGCATCGGGATCGCGGTTGTCGCGGCCGATCATCTCATTGTAGAGTTTGCGGGCGGTGGCGTAGTCCCGGTCGTAAAATGCGCGGTACGCGTTGACCATGGCCTGATCGTGGGGAGGCAGCCGGTCCACGTACGATGTAGCTCGCCGGATCGCATGGCGCGCGATCGAGTCGTCCTCCCCGACGGTCCAACCCCGAGCCAGGGCGAGCTTGTAATAGGCCAGGCTGAACGTCGTATCGAGGGCTGTGGCCCGTTCGAAGTCGTGCTCGGCGGCGGGGAGGTTCCACCGGTTGAGCTGTTCCACGCCGCTCAGGTAGGCCCGAAATGCTTCTACCGACGATGTCGTCGCCTGGGCCAAGCCGGTGCGGATATCGGCCGGGGCGCCGGACAGATCCAGCAGCCTTGCCGCCAGCTCGTCGAACATGGGACGAACGTCGGTCCCCGGCCGGCCCTCGATTCGACCAACCTCGACTCGCTTTCCCGTCGCCACGTCGAAGACTCTCGCCGACAAGTGAAGCGAATCCCCGGTCCGGCTGTATTCCCCAAGGACCACGGTCCAAACCCCCGCCTCGCGCGCAAGTTGCCTGGCGAGCTCGAGCCCGATCGGATCACCCGGTTTTACGGCGTGGTGCGCGAGCAGGTCGTGGACCCGCTCGTGATCTACGACCGTGAGGTCACTCCACTGCGACAGATTGAGGCCCAGCATGCTGACCGCGCCGTCCCGCATCCAATCCATCGGCCGGTCGGCTCGGAGGTTCTGAAACGGGAGGACGAGAATCGAATGCCGGGGGTTGATGCCGGCCGGCGGCGCCTCGGACCGAAGTCGTGTAAGGCCGAGTGCGCCGATGAGCGCAAGGGTGCCGATCGCTGCGATCGCAAGCCGCGGGCGTGATAGCCTGGGTTGAGTGCGGCGCTCCGACAGCGCTTTCCGCAGGTCCTCCCCGCCCTGCCATCGATCGGCCGGGTGCTTCTCCAGCGCTCGCATGATGACGGTTGCGAGCGTCGGAGGGACATCGGAGCGGACCCGCTGGATCGGCATCGGCCGCTCGGCAATGTGCTTCGACACCACCACTCGGCGCGGACCCACAAACGGCGGCCGCCCGGCCAACGCTTCGTAGGCGACCACGCCGAGCGAGTAAACGTCGCTGCGAGTATCGACCGGCTCCCCTGCGGCTTGCTCGGGACTCATATAGGTCGGCGTACCTACCGCGACCCCCTGCCCTGTCCGGGTTACTTGCCCAGGCTCGCCGGACGGTCGGGCGATTCCGAAGTCAGCCAGCAGTGCCCGGCCGCTGACGGCGTCCAGCAGGATGTTTTCCGGCTTCACGTCCCGATGAACGAAGCCGGCCGCGCTCGCCGCCGCCAAAGCCGCAGCGATGTCGCCCATCAACGCCTGCGTGTCCGCGGGATCGAGGATCCCGTCGCGATTCAGCCGCTGTCGGAGGCTCTCCCCCGGAATCTCGTCCATGACGTAGTACAGGAGCCCGCTGACGTTTCCGGCGTTATGGACCGTCACGATGTTTGGGTGGCGAATTCGCGCGAGCATTCTCGCTTCGGCAAGGAAGCGCTCGGCGATGGTAGGCTGCGCTGCGAGCTCGGGGTGAGCGGCCTTCACCGCCACCCGACGATCGAGGGCGAGGTCTACCGCCCGAAATACAACGCCCATGCCGCCTCGGCCGAGCTCGCGCTCGAGGCGGTACTGCGGCTGCAGCACGGCCTGAAGGTCGGCGAACAGATCGGTAATAGGCTCGCTCACGGCACCTGCTGGTCCGACGTTCGGGTCGAGCGCCGGGAGGACGGGAGCAAGAACGCGCGCAAAGAGTTCGATGCGGCGCGGGTGCGAAACGTTGCGTCGCGGTGACCGCTCGCGACGTTGACCCTCAATTGAGGTCCCTGGGCTAGCTTGGGCGCGCCCTGAGGAGGTCGCATGTCGCTAGTCGCTGCCCCGCTCGCTCAACCCTCGCCGACCATCGCTGCCGTGCTCCTGCCCGGTGAGCGCTCCCGGGTTGACGCGGCGGGCAACGGTTGCTTCTCGGTCGTGCACCGCGACTCGATTACCGATGCATTGCGCGTCGTGCGCGAGCGGCCGGTCGACGCCGTGCTGGTTTCGGTGCATCGGTGTGTCCCGGAACAGGTCGAGGCACTGGCCCACCTCGTACGGGACTTCCCCGCCATCCCCATGGTGGCGCTGGTGTCGCAGCATGATGCCGGCGCAACCGAGATGCTGCTGCGCTTGGGCGCCACCGGGGTTCGCCAGGTAGTGGACGTTACGTCCCCAACCGGCTGGAGCCGGCTGCGTCAGGTGGTCGGTCAGCCGGCCACCCGTGCGGTTGCCCGGATTCAAGGCCCGATCCTCGATGCGCTCGCTCACGCGCCACCGGATGCGCGCCTCTTCATGGAAGCGGTGATTCGGTTGGCGCCCGAAACGCCGACGGTCCGCCGTCTGGCGGACCGGCTCTTCGTCCGGCCGAGCACGCTGATGTCTCGCTTCGTGCGCTCCGGCCTGCCCTCACCTAAGAACTATCTGGCTGCGATCAGGCTGCTGCATGCAGCCCTGCTCTTCGAGACGTCTGGGCTTTCGGTTGCTGACGTGGCTTACCGTTTGGAATATTCGTCGCCGCAGAGCTTCGGCCGGCACCTTCGCGCGATGCTGGGGATTACCGCGTCGGAGTTTCGCAATCGGTACCCCTTCCCGGCCGCGCTGCGGGGATTCGTCGATCGATTGCTCCAGCCCTACCACTCCATTTGGGCGACGTTCCACCCGCTAGCTCAAGGAAGTTGGGAGGGTAACTCCTAGCTCATGTTTTGCCTAAACCCATTGCTGAGGAGGTCGTTAGCGAGCGCACCGAATAGCCAGCTGACTCGAGCGCCTGCCGACCACCCTGCTCCCGGTCCACCACCGCCAATACCCCGGCAATCTGGCCACCCTCACCCCGAACCGCTTGGATCGCCTGTAAAGCGGAACTTCCGGACGTGATCACATCCTCCACGATTACGACCGACGATCCGGGGACAAAGTTCCCCTCTATGAGCCGCCGGGCACCGTGACCCTTGGCTTCCTTCCTCACGGTGAAGGCGTCCAGCACTGCCCCGGACCCAAAGCTTGCAGCGGCGATAGCGTAAGCCACCGGGTCCGCCCCCAGGGTTAGCCCACCAACGGCCGTGGCCTCCCACGTGGCGTCCCGGATTGCCGCCAGGCCGGCCCGCCCGATGAGCACCATCCCCTCAGCCGACATGGTCGTGAGACGACAGTCGATGTAGTACGACGACCGCTGACCCGAGGCGAGCACAAAGTCACCGTACCGAACCGACTTTGCCACCAGCAGTTGTTCGAGAGGGGTCACCGAGGGCCCTTGCGGAAGAGGTTCGCCAGAAAACCGCCCTTCTGGCCCCCCTCGTCCCGCACGGCCGTGCAGAATCCTCGCGCAAATTCGTCCACCGACTTACTGCGCTTGGAAAGGTCACGCTGCAGCCCGTTCATTACTGCGGCCTCGACCGCTGGCGAGAACCGGAGCCCCCGCTTGGCCTGGTTGAGGGGAATGGGGTCTTGGGAGAGTAGTTGCTGGAACAACTCTCTCGGGTTCCGCCCGGGAAACGGCAGGCACTCGCTGAGCAGGTAATACGTGATTGTTGCGAGGCTGTACACATCCGCCTGCTCGCCAACCAGCTCGCCGCTCAGGGTTTCCGGCGCTACGTATTGCAGCGTCCCCACGAAAAATCCGGCCCTGGTCAGCCGCTCTTCGGCGCTGCCCTCCGCGTCTCGTGCGATCCCGAAATCGAGCAGCTTGGCTTGCTGGGTCGCTGGATCGTACATGATGTTGGCTGGCTTGAGATCACGATGAATAATCCCTGCCTTGTGGGCGACGGACAGGGCGGCGCCTATCTGCTCGACGATCGTGGCCACCAGGGTGGGCGCCAGGCTGCCGGACCGGGTGACGAAGCTGGCAAGCGGCTCGCCCTCAGCCCACTCGAGCGCGAGATAGTTGAGCCCGTCAGCCTCACCGTAGTCGTACGTGCGCACCATGTTCGGGTGGCTGAGCCGCTCGCCGAACTCGGCCTCGCGCAGGAAGCGCTTGATGGCAATGGGATCTTTAGCCAGGCGGGGGATCAAAATCTTGACCGCGGCGGGGCCGCGCTCCGGATGCTCCCCTCGATACACGCTTGCAGTGCCGCCCTCGCCGACATTCTGGACGAGGCGGTAACCCGCCACCGTGCGACCGACGAGGTTCTCAGGGGGCATCCGTGAGCCAACCTAGTGGGTCGCGGGATGACCAGCAAGCGCTTCATTCACACTCGGAGAATTGCCTCGTGCCGCTGCTTGACGCTCGTCGCGTGGCGCCACTAACCTTCGCTCGGACGCCCGAACAGGTGCAGGCCTACCTCCACGACGACCGGAGAATGTCGATGCGGCGCCTCGCGCTGGTCCTTTCGATCGCGGGCGCCGTCGCGGCGTGCGGAGGCGGTGGCGGGGCGGGGCAGGGAAGCTCCTCGCGCACGCCGGCGCCAGTGCCCGACGACATGCCTGCCGCGGCATCCACCACCGGCATCTACCGGGGTGTCGGCCGCCTTGCGACTGCCGACCCCTTGCCCTTCGTGGGCACGCTCGCATTCGCCGCCGGCGTCGGCGACACTGCCCTCGCCATCCTGGGTCTCTCCCTCGAAAACCACTCGCTCAACTTCCAGCGAGAGCCGACCGGGTTCTCGGCACATTATCGGGTCGACATCACTCTCCGGCCGGCGACCGGAGCGCCGATCCAGGTTGGCCGGGAGGAGATAGTTCGAGTAGCGACTCAGCCCGAGACCGGCCGGACCGACGAAAGCGTGCTCTTTCAGCAACACTTCAAGCTTCTGCCCGGCCCCCACCACGTAGTCGTGAACGTCCGGGACGTAAATGCCGGGGTCGAGGCGCGGGCCGAAGGCGACTACGTCGTGCCCAAGTTCACGGCGGGGACATCCAGCGAGCCGATCCTTTCATATCAGGTACAGGGCAGGGCATCCCCCGCGGACCCGCTCAAGCTCGTGATCAATCCCCGGGGCGTAGTGAGCTTCGGCGGCGACACCTTGCTGGCTTACGTCGAAGGTTATGGCTTCCCCCGGCGTCAGACACTCCCGTTCGAGGTGCGCGACGCGCAGGACAGTCTGGTGTACCGGGACTCCCTCCGATTTCAGGGCGGCCGGCCCATTGAGAGCCAGGTAATTCGAATCGCCCCCGACAGCCTGGTCCTCGGCGAGATGCGGCTGGTCGTCGGGTCCGGAGCCTCCGCACGGCGCTCGACAGCCATCGTGTCGTTTACGCCGCAGTGGCTGGTGACCAGCTACGATCAGATGCTGAGCCTGCTTCGCTATTTCGGGCCCAACCCGGCGCTCGATTCATTGCGCCGAGCGGCGCCCGCCGATCGTGCGCGGCTCTGGCGCGAATTCCGCAAGTCGAGCGACCCCGATCCGAAGACGCCGCAGAACGAGCAGCTCGACGAGTACTTCAGTCGGCTGGCGACGGCCAACGCCCAGATCAAAGATGAGGGAATGCCCGGGTGGCGCACCGATCGGGGTGAGGTCTTCGTGGTCCTCGGGGCGCCGGACGAGGTGACCGAACAGGCCCCCACTACGTCCTCTCGGATCATCCGATGGGTCTACTATCGTTACCGTCTCACCCTGTTCTTCATCGATGAGTCGTCGTTCGGCCGCTATCGTCTTACCTCCCGATCTCGCGCCGACTACGACCGCGTCGTCTCTCGGCTCCGACGGGGTGGCGAAACCGCTGAACGACAGTGAGCCGCCCGAAGCCGTAGCAGGGCAGTATTTTCCCCCCATGCCAAATCACACGCCTCCCCAGCTCTTTCTGGTGGACGGCTACGCGCTCATTTACCGCGCCTTTTTCGCCATGATGTCCCGGCCGCTCCGCACCACTCGCGGCGAGAACACGTCGGCGGCCTGGGGCGTGGTGAACTTCCTGCTCCGCCTCCAGGAGAAGTACCGGCCGGACTACGTCGCCTGGATCCTCGACGCCGGCACCTCGTTTCGCGCGGAGCGTTATCCGGACTACAAATCCACTCGGGAGAAGCTGGGTGACGAGCTGCAGGCCGACTTCGATCGTGCGGTCGAGCGCACCCGCCAGCTGCTCGAGGCCTTCCGGGTCAGCTGCTCACAGGTCCCCGGATACGAGGCCGACGATGTCATCGGGACGCTCGCTGTCAAAGCGGCCGCGACGGGCATCCAGGCGGTCATCGTGTCGGGCGACAAGGATTTCTATCAGCTGATCGGGCCCCGCATTGCCTTGCTGAACCCGGGGCGGGGCGGTCCCGCAGGAGTGGACGAGACCTGGGTTGACGAGACCAACGCCACTGCGCGCCTCGGCGTTCCACCGGCGCAGGTCACCGATTTTCTGGCGTTGGTCGGCGACAGCTCCGACAACGTGCCCGGTGTTAAGGGCGTGGGTGAAAAGGGCGCCCAGAAGCTGCTGTCCGACTTCGGCGATCTGGAGACCTTGCTGACTCGCGCCGAGGAAGTGCCGGCCAAGCGGGCCCGTGAGGCATTGATCCAGTATGCGGCGGAGGCGCGTCTCTCGCGAGAGCTCGTTACCATCCGACGCGACGTCCCGGTCGAGCTCCAGTTGGAACGGCTGGCCGTTGCGGAGCCCGACCGCGAGCGGCTGCTTCCGCTTCTTACCGAGCTCGAGTTCTACACCCTGGTTCGAAAGGTCACCGGCACCGGCGAGGCAGACGCGGCGCAGTCCGCGCCGGCGGCCGAGCCGCGACCGGTGTCGGTCGAGCCGGCCGTTGATCGTGCGGCGCCCGCGGTCGTCGTGACGGTGGTCGATGCGCCTGCTCGCCTCCCGGATGTGGTCGCACGCCTCCGGCGAGCGGACCTGGTAGCCGTCGACACCGTCGCCACTTCTGTGAGGCCCCGGCAGGCGGAGCTGGTCGGGCTATCGCTGGCCGCAAGCCCGTCTGAAGTCTGGTACTTCCCGTTCGGGCACCGCCCTCAGGACGGGGAGCTGGCTGCGCCGCCTCCGGTGAGAAATCTCCCGGCGCTCACCGGCCCGGAATGCGCCTCCCTGGCAGATCTCCTGCGCGATCCTGACGTCCCGAAGGCGGGACACAACCTGAAATTCGACTGGCAAGTGCTACGCGGCGCCGGCGTTGAGTTGGCAGGAGTCGCCTACGACTCGATGCTCGCGAGCTTCGTGCTCGACCCTGGACGCCGTTCGCACGCGCTCGACACGCTCGCTCTCGAGCATCTCGGTCGGACCATGGAGGCCTATCCGGAGATTCCCGGCCGGGGAAAGAAGCCGGTCCCGGTGGCCGAGATACCCGTGCCACAGGCTGCCGATCTATGTGGGGCCGACAGTGCCGTCGCCCTCGCGTTGCACGACTTCTTCGCCCCCAGGCTGCGGGACACATCCCTCGAGCCACTGCTGCGCGACCTGGAATTGCCGCTGATCGAGGTGCTGGCTCAAATGGAATGGGATGGCATCGGAGTCGATCGTGCCGTATTCGAGCAGCTGTCCCGAGAGCTGGGCGCCGATCTGTCTCGGCTCGAAGCCGAGATCACTCGCGTCGCTGGTGTAGAGCTCAACCTGAACTCGCCTCGCCAGCTTGCGACCGTGCTGTTCGAGAAGCACCAGCTGCCCATTCAGAAGAAGACCAAGACCGGCCCGTCCACCGACGCCGACGTGCTCGACCAGTTGGCGGCGATGGGGCACGAGCTACCCAGGTTGATTCTCGAGTACCGCGAGCTGCAGAAACTCAAGAGCACGTACGTGGACGCGTTGCCTCTTGAGGTAAGCCCGAAGACCGGCCGGATTCACACCAGCTTCAACCAGACGGGCGCCGCGACCGGCCGACTCTCGTCATCTGATCCCAACCTGCAGAACATTCCAATCCGCACGGCTCGCGGAGAAGCGATCCGGCGAGGCTTCGTGCCCTGTCCGGGCGCGGTCTTTGTTGTGGCGGACTATTCCCAGATCGAGCTGCGCATCATGGCGCACCTATCCGGGGACCCGGCATTTATCGAGGCGTTCCGGCAGGGCGGCGACATTCACCGCCAGACCGCAGCGCTCATTTTCGGCGTTTCGGTGGACCGGGTGACTCCAGAGATGCGGGCCCGGGCCAAGACGATCAATTTCGCGACCATCTACGGCCAAGGCCCTTTCGCGCTCTCCCGCCAGCTGGGCATCGCGCAGGAAGACGCCAAGGCCTTCATCGCCCGCTATTTCGAGCGCTTTGCCGGGGTTCGCGCCTTCCTCGATCGCCAGGTGCAGCTGGCGCGCGAGCAAGGCTACGTGGAGACGCTCTTCAAACGCCGACGCTACATCCCGGAGATCCGGGACCGCAACTTCAACATGCGGGCCTACGCCGAACGAACGGCCCAGAACTCGCCGCTACAGGGCTCCGCGGCCGATCTGATCAAGCTCGCGATGGTGCGTACCCACCGAGCAATCCGGGAGCGGGAGCTCGCAAGCCGGATGCTGCTGCAGGTCCATGACGAGCTGCTCTTCGAGGTTCCGGTTGGGGAGGTGGAGGAGATGCGGGCACTGGTGCGGAGTCAGATGGAAACGGTGGTGCCGCTCGACGTGGCGCTCGTGGTGGACATAGGAGTTGGCCCCAACTGGAGAGACGCCAAGCACTGAGGCTGGCTCAGTTTCCACCGGTCCCGGCCGTTCCCGGCCACCAGTTCCAGCGACCCGCCAAGTGCATCACCGCCGGTACCAGCACCATGCGGATAATGGTGGCGTCGAGCAGCACGGCCACGGCAAGGCCAAATCCCAGAAACTGCATCAGCAGTATCCTGGCAAACGCGAAGACCCCGAAGACCAGAATCATGATCAGCGCGGCGGAGGTGATGACCGATGCCGTCGCGCTCAGTCCCTCGAGCACTGCCTCGTCGTTTCGACCGGTCCGATCGAATGCCTCCTTGATTCGGCTGAGCAGGAAGACCTCGTAGTCCATGCTCAAGCCGAAGACGACCGCGAACACCAGCACGGGGACGATCACGAAAATCGCTGACGTTGGCCCAGTGAGGCCGAAGAGGCGTGATCCGATGCCGTACTGGAAGACCAGCACGATCAGTCCGAACGTGGCGCTCACGGAGAGTGAGTTCATGATGACCGCTTTGACCGGGACCAGCACGGAGCGGAAGGCGACCGCGAGCATGACTCCGGTGGCGGCGAGAATCAAGCCGATCAGGAGCGGGAGGCGGCCCAGCATGTCGTTCTGAAAGTCGAGGGCCGATGCGACGTAACCGCCGATTTTGATATCCAATCCCTTGGTGCCGCGTAGGTGGTCGGTTCGGAGGCCTCGGATCTTTCGAACCAGGTCCATCGCTGTGGTCAGCGAGGTTGTATCCGACGGAACCACGTCCATCAATGTGGCTCGCTCATCTTTGCTCAAGTACGCTTCTAGGAACTCGGGCGGGAGGTCCTTGCGTGCCGCATCGAGGTCGCTGTAGAGGACTGAATACGCCAGCAGTGAGGTCGTTCGCTTGGCGTCCACCAGGCCCCGAACGTCTCGAACCCGCGGGTCGGCCCTGAGCGAATCCGACAGGGTCCGAAGGCCACGAAGCGTGGTGGTCTCTACCGCAGTGTGACCGGGCGGTGCCTCGATGACGAGACGAATAGGCTGAATCACACCGGCAACACCCATGGCAGTAAGCGTCTCGACCCCCTTTCCGCTATCGGCGTCACTGGGCCACCAATGTCGGGCGGGCAACCCGATTCGGATCCAAAAGATCGGCGCCGTCAGGAGCGCGATTGCGAGACCGCCCAATGTGACGGCTCTCCACGGGTGCCGGTTCAGCGTGCGGGCCCAGGTCTCCCAGATTTGGGGGGCGTGCCACCATGCAACTCGGCGGGCCAGCCACCGCGGGCGCTCGATGGTGCGGCCCATGATGGCCAGCAGGGCGGGCAGGAGGGTGGTCGAAAGCAGGACGGCGACGGCCACGGTCACCAGTCCGCCGAGCCCGACACTCCGGGTTTCCACCAGAGGGGTAAAAAAGAGCGCGCCGAAACCCACCACGACGGTAAGCCCCGAAGTCACGACGGCTGCACCCGCGGTCAAGAGCGTCGTAACTGCGGCCTCGCGGCGGCGTCGGCCTCGACCCAGCTCTTCCCGGAAGCGAGTCACGACCAGGAGCGAGTAGTCGATTCCAACCCCAAGCCCGATCATGGTAGTCATGTTGAGCACGAACACGGACATCGGCGTGAAGTGCGCCATGACGCCAATGATCGTGAGCGAGACCACGATGGCCAGGAAGCCGACAATGAGAGGCAGTACCGCGGCGACCATGGCACCGAACGCGAGAATCAGGATCAGCAGGGTAGGGGCAATCAAGAGCCGCTCGACGTGGCGGCTATCCTGGGCGCTGACGCTACGTATGTCCAGGTCGAGCGGCGCTCGTCCGGTGACGTGCGCGACGTAGTGCCGGCCGCCCGGAAGCGCGTCCAGGGCTGTCCTCACGGTTTGGCGCATGACCGGGACCAGGCCGGCGGCGCTGTCACCCGTGGTGGTGCGCAACGCCACGACGAGGAACGTCGTGCGACGGTCTCGACTCACGAAGGACGTGTCGTTGGTGGACCCGTACGAAACCACACCGCGTACAAAGGGCAGGGCGGCGAGCGTACCAGCCAGGCTGTCGAGGACGAACCGCGGCCCGGGCAGATCGAAGGATGCCGGGGCGGCGAGGGTTATGGCGAAGAATTCGCTTACCGGACTGTCGAACCGATGGCTGAGCGTTGCCTCGGCTATCGACGCCTCGGTCTCCCGGGTGCTGCCACCTCGGAGATTGAGCAGCCGCTCCGTCGCCCGGGCGCGAAATGCCGCAAACACGCCGATCACGATCCAGACGACCACTATGACCCAGCGCCAGCGGATCAGGCCCCGGGCGATTCTTTCCCTCGCGCTCAGTTAGTGCCTCCCTGACCGCGCCAACCGCTGGCTGCGGGTGGCCAAATGTTAGACGGCTTCGCCGATCCACGCCAGCATGCTGGCGTCCGACTACTTGGCCACGGCATATTCCGGACACGCTATGAAGCGCATTTTCCTTCCGGCCATGACCGGGCTGCTGCTGTTCGTCATCCTGGCGGACCGGGTGACGAAGACAGCATCTACCACCCTCAGCGCACGCTCTGCACCGGCGCCGGCTGACACCTTGGCGGCTACGCCGACCCGCTCGCTCGCCGCGGTACCGACACCCGCCACTGCTCCGCGCCCAACTCCGCTCCCTCCCGGTGAGCCCTCGACGCTCGACCGACTCGCTCGCCTGAGCGCTCGACGGCAGCTGGCTGCGTCGGCAGACCGCACCTATCTCGATTCCCTCATTGCGACAACCGACTCGGTGATTCGTCGCTGGCCGGATCGCAACGGAGCGCCTCTCAAGGTGCTCCTGGTCGAGGGCGAGACCCCGGGCTATACGCCCCGGATGGGCGCGCTGGTCCGCCAGGCTTTGGCGCGTTGGATCGACGCCGGTGTCGGCGTGACGTTCAGCGAGGCTCGGGATACGTCCGATGCGGACATCATCGTCCGCTGGATCGATCGTTTCGATATCGATCGCGCCGGCCAGACCGATCTGACGTGGGACCAGGCTGGCCGGGTCCGCCGCGCGACGATCTCACTTGCCATGCGGTCGAGCGCTGGAGCCTCGCTCTCCGATCCGGCTCTCTTGTCTGTGGCCGTGCATGAGACCGGGCATGCGATCGGCCTACCCCACTCAGCAGATTCGAACGACGTCATGTTCCCCTCGACCCGGACAGCCCGGCTTTCCGAGCGCGACGTGCGAACAGCGCAACTCCTTTATCAGCTCCCGCCTGGCTCCGTAAAGGACACCGGCAGCCCATAGCGTAGTTGCTCGCACTACGGCGCAATAGGCGTCTCCTCCTGACCCTGGCACCGCAGTTGCTTGGCTAACCCCTGCAAGCCCTGATCGTACCCGACACGTCTCTACGTGAGTGACCGTGACATACCCTCGAAACGGCAGATCACCTCTGGCGTTTGTTGTCGCACTTTGTGGGCTGGTTCTGGGCCCGTCTTTGCTCGGTGCCCAGCAGTTTGCACAGGTTGACGCCGCCGTCCGTGGAGGAATTCAGAAAGGGCTCTATCCCGGGGCCGTAGTCGTCATTGGCCATCGCGACACCGTGCTATACGCCAAGGGCTACGGACACCTCACCTGGAGTCGGCAATCCGCCCGACCGGATCCCGATTCCACCCTGTGGGATCTCGCTTCGATCACCAAGGTGGTCGGCACGGCCAGCGCCGTGCTCCGGCTCGTAGACGCTGGCAGAATTGCGCTGGATACCCCGGTCGTCCGGTACCTGCCTCGCTTCGTTGGCCCCGGGAAGAATGACGTGACGGTCCGCATGCTTCTCGATCATACGAGCGGCCTGCCACCGTATGTGCCGTTCTACCGGCTGGCCCATTCGCCGCAGGCTGTCATCGAGCGGCTGTATGCCCAACCTCTTGAGCGGGCGCCGGGAGATTCTGCCGCGTACAGCGATCTCAACGCCATGCTCCTAGGGCTGCTGCTCGAAGGGGTCGCTGCAAAGCCGCTCGACCAGGTTGTTCGAGAAGAAGTGCTCGACCCGCTGGGCCTGACCCAGACGCTGTACCACCCGCCCCGAGACGCGCGCCGAAGGATCGCCCCGAGCGGACGTTATCGCGGCTACCCGGTGCGGGGGGAAGTCAACGATCAGAACGCCGCTCGATTCGGTGGCGTCGCGGGCCATGCCGGGCTGTTCTCGACCGGGGGCGATTTGGCGCGGTTCGCCCAGGTGTGGCTTCGACAAGGCGTAGGGCCTAACGGCCACTGGGTCCAGGCTGAGACGATGCGGGTGTTTCTGACACCGAGTCTTCGTAGTGGGACCCGGCTCTTGGGCTGGGACGGGCCGACCTTGGATGCGCCGGCCGATGACCCCAGCGTCTTCGGCACGCTGGTGAGTTCGGCTGCCTACGGCCACACCGGTTGGACCGGCACGGAGCTGTGGATCGATCCTGCAAGGAATCTATTCGTCGTTTTTCTTACCAACCGAAGCTATGATCCCCGCACGCGGCGCTCGATCGACAAGCTCCGGATCGTCCGGGCCCAGCTCTCGGATGCCGCTGCCCGTATTTTCCCGCCGGTCTGCGCCGTGGAGGTGGTGAGCCACTGCTGAGACCGACCCTCTTTCTCTGCTCCAAGCCGATACGACGCTACATTGAGGGGTGGAGCTAGGGCATATTGAAGGCGACTACCGGTAGCGTGCCATGCCTCTCTCACCCGATTCCGTTCGCAAGGCCCTCCGAGCCGTCAAGGACCCGGAGCTCAACCTCAACATCATCGACCTCGGCCTGGTGTACGACATCGAGGTTGGTGATGAAGGCGACGTCCAGGTCAGAATGACGCTGACATCGCCGGGTTGCCCGGCCGGCGCTGAGATCCTCCAGGGCGTCAAGGAGGTCGCGGCCGACCTCGAGGGCGTTCGCTCGGTGGACGTCGAGCTGGTCTGGGAGCCCTACTGGACCCCCGAGCGAATGGACCCGCGCGTTCGGGCCTTCCTGGGCCACTGACCAGGCTCACACCCGACCGCTGATCGCGGCGAGCAAGTCGGCTCCCACTGCGTCGGCTTGCCAGCGTCGCAGCCCCGGAATAGCGCGAAGCTCGTCCAGCGTGCGGGGCAACGTGCGAGCAATCGCTTCGAGCGTAGCGTTGGGGCACAAGACCCCGGGCGCGAGGTCCAGCCGAAGCGCCAGTTCGTTGCGTTTGGCCTTGAGCTGCTCTACCCGTGCGTCGAACGCTGGGTCGGGAGCCCGCCTCGGGCCGCGCTCGATGCGAGGAAGCTCCTGCTCGGGAAGGTCGAGGGCACGCCGGACTGCGGCGAGTACCTCCCGACCCCGTCGTTCGACCAGATCGGCCCCCACGCCTCGGATGGCTCGGAGCCCAGCCGTGTCCGTTGGCAACGTCTTCGCGATCTCGAGCAGTGGCTCCGCGTTGAGGATACGAAAGGCGGCGCGGTCGCTCCGCGCCGCAGCTTCGTCGCGCCACTGGTACAGCTCTCGCAGGGCGGCGAGCGATCGTCCCCTGAGCGTCCTCGCCCCTTTGACCTTGAGGTACCCCGGCCCTTCCCCGTCGTTCGGTCCCCACCGAACCTGCTCCAGCTGTGCGAACTCTTCTTCTGCCCAAGCGAGTCTCCCCAGCGCAATCAGGCGATCCTTGAGAATGTCTCTCAGGGCTGGGAGGTGCCGCGTGTCATCGGCGGCATAACGCAGCATGTCGGGTGACAAGGGCCGAATGGACCAGTCCGCTCGCTGAAAGCGCTTGTCGAGCGACACACTCAGGTATTTCTCGAGCAGTGCCGCCAGCCCGATGCCTGGCTCGTTCAGGAGTTGGGCGGCGATCCGCGTATCGAAAAGCCGGGTCGCGTGAAAGCCGTATTGCTGATCCAGCAGGCGGAGATCGTAGTCGGCGTCGTGAAAGACCACCTCGACGGCGGGATCCGCAAGTATCCCCCTTAGTCGCGCAAGGTCTCCAGCCACCAGTGGGTCGACGATGATCGTGCGCGACCTCGAGGACAGCTGGACCAGATAGACCCGGTCGTGGTAGCGATGAAAGCTGGCCGCCTCAGTGTCCACTGCCAGCAGCGGCTCGCGGCCGAGCTCGGCCAGCGAGCGTTCGAGTTCGGCCGCTGAGGCGACCAGGGTCAGGTCGCCATCACTCACGCGCTGCCACCTGCTCCAAACCGGCCGCGATCTCGTCCAGCGCTTTGGACAGCGTCTTGTAGAACTCGGCGTCCGGCGGGGTGGGGGTTCCCATCGCGGCATCCATCTGAAGCTTGCGTGCGAGCCGAGCCGCATGGCGGATGTAGTCTGTGGCTGGTTTCATAGGCAGTCGCGGGAGAGGGCAGTCTGTCGATCGTTGAGACGTCACAGTTGGACTGCCGTAAAGAATAGATCGGCGACACCGGGACGCCACCTCGCAGGACCCTGTCGGTCGGATATCTTTGCCCCAATGGGGGCTCAGGAAATAGACCTCACGGTCTACCCGGACGAGTGCGACGCCTTCGGCCACCTGAACCAGGCGTCGTTTCTCGCTCTCTTCGAGCGAGCGCGCTGGGAGATGCTCGCGCGGGGCCCCGGCATGGACATCTTTTCGCGGAGTAGCGCCTGGCCCGCCGTGCGGAAGACCACGGTGGACTACAATGCCGCTGCGTACCCGGGTGACGTCCTCCGGTTCCACCAGACCCTTACACACCATGGTCGGACCAGCTTCACGCTCCGGCAAACGGCCCGTCGCGTGCGCGACGATGCACTGATCGCGACCGCCGAATTCGTGTTTGTGTGTATCAACCGGGATGGAAAGCCCATGCCCGTGCCGGCGGAATTCGGGGAGTTCATGAACGCTCGCGCGGCGCCCCGAGGGAGTGCCCGCAGAGTCACGGTGAACGGCGTTAACCTGGCGGTCAACCTCGAGGGCGAAGGGCCCACCGTGCTGTTCATTCACGGGTATCCGCTTGACCGGACGATCTGGGATCCGCAGCTCGCAGCCCTAGATGGCTGGCGCCGAGTCGCGCCTGATCTGAGGGGTATGGGGTTGTCCGACGCACCGGACCTCGGGTACAGCATGGCGACGTACGCTGCCGATCTTGCGGCGTTGCTGGACGCGATCGGAGCCGATCGTGCGGTCCTTTGTGGTCTTTCCATGGGCGGCTATGTGGCGTTCGAGTTCCTCCGCCGTTGGCGTGAGCGGGTTGCGGGACTGGTGCTGATGGACACCCGCGCGGAAGCCGACAGTGCGGAGGGGAAGCGGTTGCGGGATGAAGCCGCGGGTCTCGCGCGCGAGGCCGGCGCCGCTGCTATCGCCGAGACAATGTTGCCCAACATGCTCGCGCCGTTGGCCGCGGCCGACCTGGTCGAGCGAGTGCGGGGAATCATGTCCGCGGCGCCTGTTTCGGGGATAGTGGGCGCCCTTGCCGCGATGCGCGAGCGGCCGGACAGCACAGCTATGCTGCCCTCGCTGAACGGCCTCCCTGCCCTCGTCATGGTCGGCGCCGAGGATCGCCTCACGCCCCCAGCCCGCGCTAGTGCGATGGCGTCTGCCATTCCGGAGGCCCGTCTGATCGTCGTGGCCGGTGCTGCTCACCTGCCCACCCTCGAGCAGCCGACGGTGGTGACCGATGCCATTCGTGCCTTTTTGGGCGGCCTCGAGGCGTGGTGAAACTGTTCCGGGGGTTCGTGCGTTCATAGTTGTAGCGGGCCGGTCCGGTGCTCACTGGGCCTCCGCTGTTGTGAGCAGTCCTACCAATGAACGGCCCCGGGGTCGTGCCTGTCGCGGCCTCGAGGGCCGCCTCTCCTTGTAGGCCTTGGCAGTAGCCTTTAGCCTCGATCACGAGAAGCGAACGACCCTCCTCGCCACGGGGCCGAGGAGGGTCGATTGATTCTAAAATCGGCTGACCGCTACCTCTTCGGCCTCCCTGGAGGAGCGTCGGCATTGAAGACGTCCTTGTTCTTGGCGATGTAGGCCTGCATGTCGGCCGGCACATCCTCCTCCGGAAAGATGGCCGTCACCGGGCACTCGGGCTCGCACGCCCCACAGTCGATACACTCGTCGGGGTGAATGTAAAGCTGGTCCTCGCCTTCATAGATGCAGTCTACCGGACAGACGTCCACGCAGGCCCGATCCTTAACTCCAATGCAAGCTTCCACAATCACGTACGTCATTCACCTGCTCCTCTAGCCGTGGCGGACGGGAAAAAGGAGAGTACGACGGGGTCGAAGCGCGCGCAAGGGGAGATTAGCCGCCCAGGAACCATGCAGCCATGCGGCGCGAAGCCGGCTGCCAGGTCGCCATTCGCGCCAGGCCGCTCAGCACTGCACCACGGACTGGCCGGTATCGCAGAGCCCGGGCGAGTCGGTCGTGCGCCCGCTTGACGCGGAGCCAACTTCGCGTCTTGGGCGACGGGAACGTCGGATCCAGAATGCGGCGGGCGGTTTCCTCGCCGGTCACCAGTGCGGCATAAATACCCTCCGCGGTAAGTGAGGAGGGCATGCCCGCGGCGTCACCAACCAGATGGACCCCGCCGGGGAAATCGAAGCCGGCGGCGCTGACCTCGAGGGTTGCTCCCTCGAACGGTATCGCCTCGAGGTCAGCGCCGAGCGCCTGCGCCCGCGCTGCCAGATAGCGGCGTACGAACGCTGGCGCCACGAGCTTCTTCGGCGCCACCGCCCCAATGGACGTGTAGCACGCGTGCGGAAAGACCCAGAAATATCCGTTCAGCAGCGTGTTGGGGTCGCATTCCACCCTGAGGGGTGCGAGATGGAGGCCAGGCACGTTGAATTCCGCGGCGAAGTATGCCCGCGGGTGCGGAAGACCGAGCGCGCGCCGTAACGCCGAATCGGAGCCGTCGGCCCCAATCAGCTGGCCATAGCGGATCATACGGTCACCGGCGCCCACGGTTCGCGCAGCAAGATCGAGCCGCGTCGCCGCCACGCCGACTCTGACCTCCGCGCCGGCTTGGCGCGCCCATGAAAGCTGGAGCTGGCCCAGATCTCGGCGCGGTATCGTACGCACGATGGATGCGGCCGCATTCAGCGAGTGCGCGGTCCCGCCGGTGAACGCAACGTGACCGACCGACTCGAGCCCCAGATCGGCCGGGAGCCCCAGAGCCGCCAGCTCGCGAACGGCCTTGCGGGTCAGCCCTCCGGCGCAGGTCTTCGGCCCCAACTGCCGATTCTTCTCGAGTACCAATACCTCACGCCCGGCCTCGGCGAGCACCTGCGCTGCCCGAAGCCCCGCCGGGCCGGCACCGATGACGAGGTTCTCGACTCGCTCCACGGTTGGGACCTACTGCAGATGAGAGCGGAGGAAGGTGAGCGTCCGCTGCCAGGCGAGATCGGCCGAGGGTTCGTCGAATGCCTCGGGCCGGGTGTCATTGAAAAAGGCGTGACCTGCGTCGTAGAAATGCGCTTCGAAGGACTTGCCGGCGGCGTGGTACTGCTCGACTAGCGCTCGTGCGTCGCTTTCCTTGATACTCCGGTCGCGACGGCCGAAGTGGGCCTGCGCGGGCACCTGCAGTTCGTTCGGGTTGAGAGGGGCTCCGGGGTGACTCCCACCGTAGAAATCCACGACGGCTGCTATCGTTCCGGGAAAGCTTTGTGCGGCGAACAGTGCGAGATGGCCGCCCATGCAAAAGCCCAGTGTAGCAACCTTCTTGGGCTGCACGTTCGACAACGTCAACAGATGTTTGGCGGCGCCCTCGATCTCCTTGGCCGCGTCTTCTATCCGGAGCGCCATCGCAAGCTTGGCGGCTTCATCCGGACTCTTCGTTGTCTTCCCGTCGTAGAGATCGGGCGCGAGGGTGATAAAGCCTTCTGCGGCGAACCGGTCGGCAAGCTGCTTGACGTGGTCCACCAGCCCCCACCACTCCTGAATGATGACGAGCGCCGGTCCTGAGCCCGCGCCGGTGTTCAAATACCCCGGCGCGGTGCGGCCGTTGGTCCGAAACCGTATCATCTCACCTTGCACGTAGCTCCTGAAGCAGTTAGGCGGTCCTCTGCCAGCAACGATGGCTAGCGTCTGTGTTAGCCGGGTCGGTCCGACCAAACCGCCAGCTCGTTACCGCTCGGGTCAGTAAAGTGGAAGCGGCGGCCGCCGGGAAACGAAAAAGTTGGGCGAACCACCTTCCCGCCCGCGGCGACGACTCGCTTCTGGGTCGCCTCGAGATCCACCGCGAAGACAACGATAAGCGGCCCGCCGGGCCGGACCATGTCGGTCTTCGCAAAGCCGCCATTGAGACGGCCATCCGCGAAACTCGCATAGTCGGGTCCGTAGTCCTCGAACCGCCAACCGAAGACCGCCCCGTAAAAGCGCTTCGCGTCCGGGACGCTGGTTACGGCCAGCTCGATGTAATCGACCCGCTGATCGTGTTCGGTACTCTGAAGCTGTTCTGTCGCCACGGTAATCGCCTCCCGGTGGTAGGAAGAGCGACAACCTACAGAGGCACGTCGGACTCGTATTGGACAAATCCGACCTCGCGCGATTCCGCCGCAAGCTCGGCCGGGATGGTGCCGGCCAACGCACGAACCTCGCGAACCAAATGAGCTTGGTCGTAATAACCGGCTTCCGCGGCGAGTCGGGACCAGGACATCGGTCCCCGCCTCCGCATCAGGCCGAGCGCGCGCCGGAAGCGAACTACGCGGGAAAAGAGCTTGGGTGTCACACCCAGGCCATTTCGGAATTGCCGTTCCAATTGCCGCCCTCCCGCCCCGACGGCCTGCTCTAACTCCCGGACGGGTCTGGTTCCACCGGTATGACCGATAAACCGGATTGCGCGTCGCAATGTGGCAGCCGGCTCACTGGTCCAGCGAAGGCGTCGGAGCAGGGCGCCCTCGAGCCGGCGAACGCGGTCGCTGTCCAATCGCGCCTCTCTGACTGTCTGCTCAAGCCCAGCGGCGCCGTTCCAGATGTCACTCAACGGGACTACGCGATCGGTCAACTGGTGCATCGGCAGACGAAAAAAGCGCTCCGCGGCGCCGGGCCTGAATCGTACCCCCAGAAGATCAACGGTGCCCGCCAGCTCGATGCAGCTGGCCTGCTGCATCGTGCCGACGGCATAGGTGCATTGTCTCTCGACGCAGCCGGTGCCGGGAAGCGGGGCGGCGAGGTCAACGATGACGTCGGCGCAGCCGTCAGGGCAGACCCGGTTGGAAAAGGAAGGCGCCGCAGTTGCTCTGATGCTCCAGTAACACTGCACATAGGGGAGGAGTGCAGGACCGGGGGGAACCTCGGCGTACTGCGGCAACCCGGAAATCATCGGCCTTCGACCCGGCGCAGCGCATACTCCAGGGCCTCGATGGTGAAGTCGGCATCCTCCGCGGTAAGGCAGAGCGGCGGCTTGATGCGAAGCACGTTTCCGTCCAGTCCACCCTTGCCCACCAGCACGCCGATCTCGCGAAGCTGCTCGAGAACCTCGAGGGTTTCGTTAGTCGCGGGTTCCTTGCTCGAGTGATCCCGCACCAACTCGACGCCGAGAAGTAGTCCGAGGCCGCGCACGTCGCCGATCAGCCGGCACCGAGCCATCAATCCTCGCAGCCCGGTCTTGAGCCGCGCGCCTACCACCCGCGCGTTTTCCTGCAGGCCCTCGCGCTCGATCACATCCAGGACGGCCAGCCCGGCTGCCGCGGACACGGGGTTACCCCCGAAGGTGTTGAAGTGGAGCCGCTGCGTCAGCGCCTCTGCGATTTCTCGCCGAGTGGTGACGGCGGCGAGGGGCATCCCATTGCCGATTCCCTTGGCCATCGTGACCATGTCTGGAACGACCCCGAAATGCTGAAAGCCCCAGAAGTGCTCACCGGTGCGGCCAAATCCGGTCTGCACCTCATCGGCGATGCAGATGCCGCCACACTCTCGAACGATCCCGTACGCCTCTCCCAAGTAATTGGGGGCTCCGTAGGTCACGCCGCCGACGCCCTGAATCGGCTCTGCGATGAACCCCGCGATGCGGCCGGGTGTGGCCCGACGGATCACGTCGCGAATGTCGGCAGCGGCCTGGCTTGCGATCGCTTCAGGGCTTCCGCTGAATTCGCTTCGGTACGGATCGGGGCACGCCGCGTGGTGGACTGGCGCTCCCTGTTGGGTGGCGAACTTCCAGGTCGAGAGGCCGGTCAGCGCAATGGTCGAGGGAGAACCCCCGTGATAGCCATTACGGACAGCGATGACATCCGGGTTGCCGGTGTAGAGCCGTGCCATCATGACAGCAAGGTCATTGGCCTCGCTTCCGCTGTTCACGAAGTACGTAACATCGAGACCTGGCGGCAGCTTGGCCGCGAGCCGTCGGGCGAGCGTCGGGAGATTGGGGTGGAGGTAGATCGAGGACGCATGCGGCAGCATCGCTACCTGCTGCTGGACCCGGGCGGTGATCTCCGGGTGGGCGTGGCCGCACGCGACCGTGGCTATCCCGGCAAACAGATCGAGATAACGCCGGCCGGTTTCGTCAAAGAGATACTGGCGATGGCCCTCAACGATCAGGAGCGGATCTCGATAGAACGTGAAGAGCGATGGGTGGGCGTACTGCTGGCGGAGCGCAAGCACCTCGGCGCGGGACGGGCCTCGGTACGGGCGAGGCTGGTGCTCGCAGGGCGGGAGCACCGGGGGCGATGCGCGAAGCGCGGTCGCCATCAGGTTGCCCGGTGTCAGCCGAGGCCGGGCACGGGCGCGACGAGGCTCTCGGTGCGCGGCTCGGGCGGACCGTAGCGCCCGACGTGGGAGTGAATTCGGTTCCACTCCTCCCGCAGGCAAAACGGATCCAGGCCGTACGGACGGTCGACCGCGAGCACGCCATCGAGGTGGTCAATCTCGTGCTGGATCAACTCGGCGCGATCGCCCTCGAGGTCTTCTTCATGCCAGGCGCTCTTGACGTCCTGGTACCGGAGGCGGATGCGGTAGGCCCGCTCGACCCGGACCAGCAGGTTCGGAAATGAGAAGCAGTCATCCCACACCCAGAAATCCTCGTTTCCGATATCGACGATCTCTGGATTAATAAGCGCCCAGGGCTTTTCCATTTCGACGTACACCACCCGCACGGGAGCGCCGATCTGCGGTGCCGCAATCGCGCGTCCACTCCCGAACCGGGATTGCCAATCGCGGAGAGTCTCGCGGAGGTCATCGAGCACGACCCTCACCGCCGTGGAGCCCGGCCGGGCAATCGGCTGACAAGAGGTGCGCAGAATGGGGTCGCCGAGAAGCCGAATGCGGTGGATCGTCATGAGCGGTCCAATCTGGCCAGGCGTCGGGTCGGCCGGGAAAAGGTCAGCCCAATATACGGAACCGGTGGTCGTTGGCCAGACGGTAAGACCTGAAAGCGATGCGGCAGTATGTATAGCAACCACTATCTTGTAATCGCTTGCTAATCAAGCAGCTTACTGTATTCAACCCAAATTTGTAGCACGAATTGACAATTCCTACTAATTCACTTACCATTGCCCCCATGGGAGCGGCGTCACTAGCAGAAACGCGGCCAGCGAGCGGTCGCTATCCCCCCGGCCAGCGGGGGCCTCGCGCCGCGATCCTGGCGGAGCTAAAGCGGACGCCCGGCCTTACCGCCCGCCGGCTTGCAGGTGCGGTCGGCGCCTCGGTCAATGCCGTCCGGCGTTACCTGCGCGATCTAGAGACCGACGGCCTGATTCAACACCAGCGTCAGCACAAGGGTGTCGGAGCTCCGGTGTTCGCGTACCGGCTGAGCCCAGCCGGCGAGGCCCTCTTCCCCCGCCGCTACGAGGCCACGCTCCTGGAGCTCCTGGACCGATTGGTTGGGCGAGAGGGGCGGGATGCCGCCGTCGCTGCGCTCGAGGAGCACTTCCGTGGCTTGACCGGGAAGCTCAAGGTCGAGACCGCGGAACTAGCCCCGTCTGGGAGGCTGGCGGTTGTAGCCCGAGCTCTTGCAGACGAGGGCTACATGGCCGAGTCCACCACGGCCGGCGACAGCTTTGGGACACTGACCGAGCATAATTGCGCCATCCAGTCCATCGCTGAGCGTTTTCCGGAGCTCTGTGCGGCTGAGGCCAGGTTTCTCGAGGATGTCTTGGGCGCCTCGGTCGAGCGGCGAGGGCATATTCTCGCCGGCTGCGGGTGCTGCGAATACCACGTCCGCTTCGGCGAAGCCCACCGGAGAACAGAGGAAACCACATGAGTTCGCCGGTCGAAACCCTGGTCAATCGCGAGTATCGCTACGGCTTCGTCACCGACATAGAGTCCGACGTTACGCCCAAGGGCTTGAACGAGGACGTCATCCGGCTCATCTCGGCCAAGAAGAAAGAGCCGGCGTTCATGCTCGACTGGCGGCTCAAGGCCTATCGCGGTTGGCTCAAGATGTCGGAGCCGCACTGGCCCAACGTCACCTATCCGCCAATCGACTACCAGTCGATCAGCTACTATGCGGCCCCCAAGACCCAGAAGCCGCTGGGCAGTCTAGACGAGGTGGACCCCAAGCTCCTCGAGACCTACCAGAAGCTCGGGATCCCTCTGTCGGAGCAGAAGATCCTCGCCGGTGTCGCGGTGGACGCGATCTTCGATAGCATCTCGGTCGGGACCACGTACAAGAAGAAGCTCGCCGAGGTGGGGATCATCTTCTGCTCGTTCGGTGAGGCGGCGCAGGAGCATCCGGAGCTGGTCGAGAAGTATCTGGGCTCGGTGGTTCCTCCCAGCGACAACTTCTTCGCTGCTCTCAACGCGGCCGTGTTCAGCGACGGCTCCTTCGTGTACATCCCGAAGGGCGTAAAGTGCCCAGTCGAGCTGTCCACGTACTTCCGGATCAATGCCGCCGACACCGGGCAGTTCGAGCGCACGCTGATCATCGCGGACGAAGGTGCTTCGGTCAGCTACCTCGAGGGCTGCACGGCGCCCAAGCGGGATACCAATCAGCTCCATGCTGCCGTGGTGGAGCTGATTGCACTGGACAACGCGAGCATCAAGTACTCGACAGTGCAGAACTGGTACGCCGGAGACGCAGAAGGCCGCGGCGGGATTTACAACTTTGTCACCAAGCGGGGGAAGGCACTTCGGAAGGCCAAGATCTCCTGGACCCAGGTCGAGACCGGGTCGGCGATTACCTGGAAGTACCCCAGTGTCATCCTGCAGGGGGATGACTCGGTCGGCGAATTCTACTCCGTCGCGGTGGTCAACAACCGGCAGCAGGCCGACACCGGGACCAAGATGATCCACATGGGCAAGAACACCCGAAGCACGATCGTGTCCAAGGGCATCTCGGCGGGACGGGGCAACAACAGCTATCGCGGGCTGGTGAAGGTTCTTCCCAAGGCCGACGGGGCGCGCAACTATACCCAGTGCGACTCGATGCTGATCGGGCCGGGGTGTGGTGCGAACACGTTTCCGTACATCAACGTCCAGAACCCGACCGCGTCGGTGGAGCACGAAGCGTCGACGTCGAAGATCGGTGAGGATCAGATCTTCTATTGCAAGCAGCGGGGCCTCAACACCGAGAACGCGATCTCGATGATCGTAAACGGCTTCTGCAAGGAAGTCTTCCAGGAACTCCCCATGGAGTTCGCGGTGGAAGCACAGAAGCTGTTGGGGGTCAGCCTAGAGGGGAGCGTTGGGTAAGCGACTGCGTAAACAGTGAACGCCAAACGGTGAACGGGAGCTCCGGCTCCATTGAAACCCCCGTTCACCGTTCATTGTTCACCGTTCCCGTGGTTCTCAATTGGAGGGTTGCGAGTGCTGGAAGTCAAAGACCTGCGTGCATCTGCCGGGGACAAGGAGATCCTGCGGGGGATTTCGCTCACGATCGGAAAGGGCGAGGTGCATGCCATCATGGGGCCCAACGGCTCCGGCAAAAGCACACTCGCTCAGGTCTTGGCCGGCCACCCGGCTTACGAGGTGACCGGCGGCCAGGTCCGATTCGAAGGCCAGGACCTACTGGATCTGCAACCAGAGGAGCGGGCCCAGGCCGGGCTGTTCCTCGCGTTCCAATACCCGGTGGAAATTCCCGGCGTCACCAATGCCTACTTTCTTCGAGCTGCCTACAACGAACTCCGCAAGGCGCGCGGGCTCGAAGAAGTCGATCCAATGGACTTCCTCGACGTGCTGGAAGAGAAGCTAAAGACCGTCGAATGGGGTCCTGACATCATGAGCCGGGCGGTCAATGCTGGCTTTTCAGGCGGTGAGAAGAAGCGGAACGAAATCCTCCAGCTCGCGGTGATCGAGCCCAAGCTGGCCATTCTGGATGAAACCGATTCAGGCCTGGACATCGATGCCCTCCGCATCGTTGCTGCTGGCGTGAACAAGCTCCGGAGCGCGGAACGGTCCTTTCTCGTTGTAACCCACTATCAGCGACTCTTGAACTACATCGTGCCGGACGTAGTCCACGTGCTGGTGAATGGACGGATCGCCAAGTCAGGCGGGAAAGAGCTTGCCCTCGAGCTCGAGGCCCGAGGGTACGATTGGGTTGATGAGGCGGCGGGGGTAGCGTGACTGAACCGTACGTTCGGCAATTCGAAGCGGCTGGGGGCAACGGCGGGGGCGACGGGCCGTCGTGGTTGCCTCGGGTGCGGCGCGCTGCCTTGGACCGATTCGCGACTGTGGGATTCCCGAGCTCACGGGACGAGGAGTGGCGCTTTACCCCGGTGTCGCCAATTGCGCAGACCGACTTCCGCCCCGCCGCGCCCGCGAAGCTCACACGGTCGGCGCTGCAGCCGTTCCTGTTCGGCCACCCGGAATGGCCCCAACTCGTCTTCGTGAACGGCAAGTTCGCCCCAGACCTCTCAGTGCTCCCATCATTACCCCTAGGTGTGCGGCTGGGAAATCTCGCAACGGCGCTGGCCGGCGATACCACGCTCCTCGAACGCCATCTGACGCGACATGCCGCTCCGGAGACGACCCCCTTCGCGGCGCTCAATACCGCGTTCATTCGGGATGGCGCCCTGGTCTACGTGCCGGTTGACACTGCGCTGGATCGGCCGGTCCACCTGCTTTTCGTCACCAGCCCGGATGCGGGAGGGACAGTCGCCCATCCTCGCAACCTGATCATCGTCGAGCGGGGCGCCAAGGCTTCCGTGGTCGAGAGCTACGTGAGTCTGGCCGGCGGGGCGACGTACTTCACCAATGCCGTCACCGAGGTTGTCTCGGGCGAGAACGCGTGGACCGAGCATACCCGCATTCAGCGCGAGAGCGAGCGCGCGTACCATGTAGGGCTTACCCATGTGGATCAGGCCCGGGGCAGTCACTACCGGTCTTTCACGCTTGCCATGGGAGGAGCGATCGCCCGGCACAACCTGCACGTGCGCCTCAACGCCCCCGGCATCGAGACCCTCATGTATGGGTTGTACCTGACCCACGGTGACCAGCTCGTGGACAATCATACGGCGATCTACCACGATCACCCTGAATGCAACAGTTGGGAGGTTTACAAAGGGGTTCTGGATGACCGTTCCCGGGCGGTGTTCAACGGGAAGGTTTTCGTGAAACCCGAGGCTCAGAAGACCGATGCCAAGCAGACCAACCGGAATCTGCTGCTGTCCAGCGGAGCCAAGGTGGATACCAAGCCCCAGCTGGAGATCTTTGCCGACGACGTCAAGTGTACCCATGGCGCGACGGTCGGCTTTCTGGATCCCGCGGCGCTTTTCTACCTGCGGAGCCGGGGATTACCTCCCGCAGTGGCGCGGAAGGTCCTGACCTACGCGTTTGCCGGCGAAGTCGTGAACGAGGTGGCGCTCGAGCCGGTGCGGCGAGAGCTGGATCGCCTGGTGCTCGCCCGCCTCGGCTATCCGGCTTAGAGGTCCAACTTGAGCCTCGTTTCGTCGTTTGCGCCCGGCAGCACCTCACGCTCGAGCAGCGGCTTCGATCCTGGTCGCATCCGGAGCGAATTCCCCATCCTGGCCACTCGGGTGAACGGTAAGCCGCTCGTATACCTCGACAACGCCGCGACCACCCAAAAACCGCAGGTAGTCATCGACGCGACCGACCGGTACTACTCGGCCGAAAACGCGAATATCCACCGGGGTGTCCATCACCTAAGCCAGCTGGCAACCGAGGCCTACGAAGGGGTTCGCCGGCGCGTCGCTGAATTCCTGAACGCCAGGTCGCCACGGGAAATCGTCTTTTTGCGGGGGACGACCGAAGGCATCAATCTGGTCGCACAGAGCTACGGGAGAACGTTTTTGCAACCCGGCGATGAGGTCCTCATCACCGGGATGGAGCACCACTCGAACATTGTCCCATGGCAGCTGCTCGCCGCTCAGAGCGGAACCGTCCTTCGGGTCGCGCCGATCGACGACCGTGGTGATCTCGACTGGGCGGGGTTTGAGCGGTCGCTGAGCAAGCGAACCCGCCTAATTGCGGTGGTACACCTCTCGAACGCGCTCGGCACGATCAATCCGGTCAGCCGAATCACCGAGGTGGCACGCGCGCGGGGCATTCCGGTGCTGGTCGACGGCGCGCAATCCGCCGCTCATCTCAAAGTGGATGTCCAGGCGCTGGGGTGCGACTTCTTCGTGTTCTCCGGCCACAAGCTGTTCGGCCCGACGGGAATCGGCGTGCTGTACGGTCGCGAGGAGCTGCTCGAGCGCATGCCCCCCTGGCAGGGGGGCGGCGACATGATCTCCACGGTGACGTTCGCCGAGTCCACCTGGGCCGACCTGCCCGCGAAATTCGAAGCCGGCACCCCCAACATTGCGGGCGTGGTGGGCCTCGGCGCGGCAATCGATTGGGTCGCGGACCTCGGGCTCGACGTCGTGGGGTCATATGAGCGCGAGCTCCTCGAGTACGCGACGGCGCAGGTCTCGAGCGTGCCGGGGGTGCGAGTAGTGGGAACCGCCCGCGAGCGAGCCAGCATTCTGAGCTTTGCGGTGGAGGGGATTCACCCCCATGATGTCGGCCAGGTGC
>Ga0134127_10000703_pt1 | contig 28441 bp, 37 predicted proteins | sample KB31753_FD_96459 | JGI IMG/M metagenome (GOLD analysis project Ga0134127, IMG submission 96459) | Terrestrial soil microbial communities with excess Nitrogen fertilizer from Kellogg Biological Station, Michigan, USA - KB3-175-3 | ecosystem: Environmental > Terrestrial > Soil > Unclassified ... | reverse complement strand
GCGCCGAAGCCGTTGCCCGGAGTCGTCACGATTCCGGCTTTCTCCAGCAAGTGAGCCGTGAAGGAGGCGGAGGTGTATCCTTTCGGCACCGTGACCCAAATGTAGAAGGCAGCCGGGGGAGGATCGACTTCGAGACCGAGCTGTTTCAGGCCTGGGACCAGAGTGTCGCGCCGCTCCTGATAGATCTTGCGCAGGCCATCCGTTACAGAGTCATCTAGATTGAGCGCGGTAATGCCGGCTTCCTGAATGGCCTGGAAACAGCCGGAGTCGAGATTGCTCTTCACCTTGCCCAGTCCAGCCAACACCTGCTTGTGCCCGACGGCAAAGCCAATGCGCCAGCCAGTCATGTTGTATGTCTTCGACAGCGAGTGGAATTCGATGCCCACGTCCTTTGCGCCCTCGACTTCCATGAAGCTCGCAGGAGGCTTCCCGTCGTAGAAAATTTCTGAATAGGCTGCATCGTGGCAGACAATGATTTGGTTCTCCTGGGCAAAATCCACCACTTGCTTAAAGTAGTCCTTGCTCATGATGACCGATGTCGGGTTGTTCGGCGAATTCAGGAACATCAGCTTCGCCTTCTTCGCCACATCTTTGGGAATCGATTTCAGGTCGGGCAGAAAGCCGTTCTGCTTCGTGAGCGGCATGAGGTGCGAGACGCCTCCGGCGAAGCTGGTCCCCACGGGATAAACCGGATAGCCGGGACTTGGGACGAGCACAATGTCTCCCGGATCGACGAATGCAAGTGGAACATGCCCGATGCCCTCTTTCGAGCCGATCAACGTCAGGACTTCGCTGGCCGGATCGAGCGTCACGTTGAATCGCCGCGTATACCAGTCGGCGACGGCCTTCCGAAACGACAGCATGCCCTCATACGAGGGATACTGATGATGCTTCGGGTCTTTGGCGGCCTTGCCCAGGCTTTCAACGATCGGCATCGGCGTCGGCAAATCCGGATCACCGATGCCGAGGTTGATGATATCCACTCCTCGCGCGATGGCGGCCTGCTTCATTGTGTCGATCGCAGCGAACAGATAGGGGGGCAGAGTTTTGATTCGTGTGGCAACCTCGATGGGAAAACCAGACATGCGAACAGGCTCCTTTCCAGCAGGATGTTGAAAACAACCGCCAGCGTCGTTCTCGCGTCGTTCAGACCTTCAACGTACCGATTAAGATTCTTGGAGATCGGAAACACTAAATGGGGCTTATCCGTTCGCCAAGTTCCATTCATATGGGCGAACGGCCCTCACAAAGTGCAGTCGGTACCTCCTCGGCCCTTCACTCGCTGCGGCCTCGCTGGACGGCTGTTTTGACCATCCTGCGATGAAGACTGGTAAGAGTACAGCAGGAATGAGGCGGCAATCAATGTTGAGGAGAGAGAAGGTGGGCAATCAGCCGATCGGCGATCTGATGGAGTTGCGGTAGATGAGGGACGGCTGCTGTCTTCACCAATTGTGCGGCCAAACGTGCTTTCGAGAGGTCCGGTGCACATTCTCGGCACAACGAATCGATGCCGTTTTCTTCCATCTCCAAATGAAACAGAAGCCCATAGGCCTGACTGGCATAACGGAAAGCTTGCAAGGGGGAGATATCGGAGCCAGCCAAGGGCACACAGTCTTTGGGGAGGTCGAACACCTCTCCATGCCATTCGAATACCTCGAAAGACTCCGGGAGTGTACTGAACACAGGGTCTTGCTTCGCTTCAGCCGTCAGTCTGACCGTCGTCATGCCGATTTCCAGTGCCTTGCCAGAACGTACCGTGGCACCCAGCGCTTTAGCCATGAATTGACTGCCAAGACATACGCCAATGACAGGCTTGCCGGCCAGAATTGTGGATCGAATAAATGCCGTCTCTTCGGCAATCCAGGAGTCAGGATCGTTTACCGACATCGGTCCACCCATCACGATCAAGAGATCTCCCGCATCTTTGGGCAGTCCGTCTTGTGGGACGAGATAACGCTCCAGACTCACGCCTCGCTCCGTCAGCGCCGTCGCGAAGGCGCCGGGCCCTTCAAAGGGAACGTGTTTCAGACAGACTGCGCGCATCGGAAGACCTCGTGTCGTAACAAAAATTAACTGGTTGTCTCGGATAGTCCATCGAGTGAGAAACATACACGGTCGCGGTATTGACAGCAAGGGCTGTCGCATTGCCGAAGGTCGTGATAGACGCACGCTTTTCCAGGACTTATACTAGTAGAGCTTGAGGAAGTCATGGGCGGTTCCAGCAGCCTATTGGGCGGAGGACACATGTCATTCCCGACTGACGAACAGCAACAGATCCAGCTCGAACTGGAGGGGTTGAAGCGCACGCTGGAGTGGACGGAGATTCAGCGAGAGCAGCTCTTGGATCGCTTAGATTTACTTCGGATCGAGAATACCCGACTGCAGGATCGCGTAGAGGAGTTGGAGCGTCAGGTGGATGGGCTTAAGCAGCAGCAACCCTTATTCTAATAGGATGCTGAAAACGCCCGCCAGCGGCGTTCTCACCTCGAAAGCATCCTCAACGTAGCCCAGAGGCTACGCCTCCGGTGCTTTCGTCGGCTGCGGCCTTGCTGGACGGACGTTTTGAGCATCCTGTTTGGGCTTCTTCTCATGTTCCAGAAGTACCGTCCATCGAAGGTTCGCTGAGGTCAAATGGTTTTTCAGAAGTCTGCTAAGATCCGTCGGAGTGCGCGAGCAGTCATATTATGAAATACCATGTTGTGAACATCGAAGATTTGCGCTGGCTGCTGGGCCACACTGGCGGGTTTTGCGGCGGCTATGTGACGGATGTGCAGGTGTCGAAGCGACGGCTGTTGGATGAAGCGTCGGGTCGAGAGGTTCCGGCGGGGACCACAATGACGGTCGTGATCCGCTACCATATTCGCCAGATGGTTCGCGTCGCAAAACTCACAATGATTGGCGTGACGGATTTCTCGATGTTTGAACAGGAAGGAGCCGATTGCTCGACGCTAGGGGTGATCCAGGCAGAATTAACTGATGGACGATTCCGTTTCTGGTTCGATCCGCAGGGCGAACTCTATGTGGTGTGCGAAGAAGCGCAGCTGGAGGAAGTAGCGGCGCCGAGCCTCGAACCCTTGTCGCTGGAACAGGTGGCTCAATGGACCTTTCAAAGTGGGACACCGGATTGGCCGACAGTCACATGGCTCTTGGCGGAATTGGATGTGGCGGGTGTTCCCTGTACCTGGCGAGCCTCAACTTCCTCCTCCCGGCGGCATCCTTCCATTCAGTGGGAGGGTGACCTGCTTCCAACGTCGATGCAGGAAGCAGTAGATGCGACAGGGGTTCACAGTATGTTGTATGGACTGCTTGAGGGGCCCGGGTTCGGTGTGGTGCTCCGGGTCCGTGGGGTGCAGGATCGCCGCGCCGGTCAAGTGCTCTCGCTGCTAGCGGACTTGATCGCCCAACGGTTCTCCGGCCAGTGCCTGGTGGGCAATACGATCATTCCAGGTGGGGAATGGCAGAATTGGAAGTCATTCGAGCAGCAACGTGGGGCTGATTCGTCTCACTAGCCTAAGGCTTGTCCGCTGGCATGTTCGGGTAGACGTGTTCCGTTGAGATGCGCATAGGCCGCGGCGCCATTCCCGTTTTTCACGCCGTTGACGTGTGTCTTGCCGTTCACATTCTTCTCATTCACACATTCCACCAAGGCCCAGAGCCGAAACGGATTCACATTCTGCTTGCGAGCGACGTGTAGCGGCGTTCCATCCAGCACGGTCTGGAGTGCCAGGTCCGTCCGCCACCCTAAGTGCTTTGTGAGAGGGGACAGGATTTTCTCCATGGCGGAGATGATTTTATTGTCGTTACTGAAGTGATTCAGCATGATGATCCGTCCGCCGGGCCGGCAAACACGGATCATTTCGTTGACCACCTTGCGGTAATCTGGGACAGCGGTGACGACGTAGGCTGCGACGACGGTGTCGAAACTATCGTCCTTGAATTCCATCTCGCCGGCATCCATTCGGTGCAATTGTACGTGGCCCATCCGCTGCTCCGCGGCTCGTTGCTTCGCTTGATCCAGCATGCCTTCTGAGAAATCGATACCGACGATCTGGCAATGGCGGGGGTACATCGGCAGGGCCAACCCGGTCCCGATTCCGACTTCGAGGATTTTTTCATCGGGCTGGACATTCAAGTTCCGGATCACCGATTGACGCCCTTCGTGGAACACTTTCCCAAACACCCTATCGTAGATCTTGGCGTACGACGTATAGACACGCTCGATCTTCGCTAAATCCATATCACCTCCGACTCCACATTAAAGGCGACTTGCGCTCCTCGGCCTGCGAGGGATGAGCCAACTGCCGCAACTACAGATTGGGGAAAAATTAGTGCGGCGGAGCACCTATAGTGGAGCGAAGGGACCCGCCTGAACAGCACCGGAAGCTACTCTAGCCAACTCGCTGTGACGAGTCAACAGATTATCTCGGTTTCATCACTTGATTCGTTCGCGGCCCCTATGGGATAGGTACAAGTATGATCTTCGCAGGCTTTTTCGCCAGTGCGTTGTGTCTCGGTCTCATTCTCGGAGACTGGTTCTACTTCATGCGCCTCACCCCGGATGCGAGCCGGTACGGATGCGGAATCGCCCGCACGTACGATCGGTTTACGCATACAACCATGAGGCAGCTGGCCGACCGGTTCGATGCCGGAGGGATCTTAATGTTGCCGCATGGCACAGCCCGGTTCTACCGGGACCTGAACCAGATTGTGATTCGTCAGAAATATCGGCTATTCGCGTTGGGCTTTCGGACAGTGTGGCCGTTGAAAGGGTTGATCTTCTTATCTCCGGAAGACGATGCGCTCGCGGTACTCTGCCGAAAGCTCACTCCCTGGTCCTCGGCTCTTCTCACCGGTATCTGGTTTGTCGTCGTGGTTGCGGGTACGGTGGGGGCCGTGATCTCGTTGTTCATCGAAGGAGAAATGACGGCGCCCGGCGGAATGGTTTTGGCGCTTGGAGTTGTAGGGTTGGGGGTTGTGTTTTTACTGTCCGGAGCCATCACAGTGGTCTTTGCGTATCGGCTGGAGAATTCCCGGCTGATGATGGTGTATCAAGAACTCCGGGAGGTTCTCGAAGGAGCCAGACTGGCGTCCTGAGATAAGCCCGGTCTATCTGGTCTATTCGGTCTTTCTTGTCTGTCTGGTCCATCTGGTTAGTCTCATGCAGCCAAGCAAACAAGACAGACTGAACAGACAAGACAGACCATATGAACGAAATTAGGAAAGATACAGATTGAGGAATTGATCATATTCAGCAGGGAGATTCAGGCTGGATCGGTTGCGAGCGAGACCTGCGATGATGCCGCGATGTTTCTTGTTGAGACCGGATGATTCAAAGGCTCGAGCAAAGTGCTGCCATCGCGCAGCCGCATCGGTGTCTAGACGCGCGCGCTCTCCCGGCGGCAACGCGTGAACCGAGGTTGTGAGGGAACGAATCGCCTTTTCGACGCTCTCATAGGGCGGCGCCAGCTTGAGTTGGGCGTAGAACATCTCGAGGTGATGGCGGAACTCCTCTCGGAGCGCCAGCATAGGATCGATTGGGGACGCAGTAGGTTTAGACATAGCAGCCGGAAGTATGATACGGGAAGAACTGTCGTTGCGACAACGTGTCATCCAAACTTTTCTACAAGGAGACTCTTCTATGAAGCGTATTCAGCGGTATGTCCTCGGACTTGTTGCCGTGCTTGCCTTGGCCGGTTGTTCGTCTCACCATCATTCTGGGATGGCCGGTGGAGGGAAAGGTGATGCCTATTGGCAGAAGGGGCAACAAGATATGGCGGCTTTGATCGATCGAACTGTCAAGGATCAGGAGAAGGCCGGGCAAGTCAAATCGATTGTGGGAGAGATTGTCACAGAGTTGAAGGCCAGCCGCGAGCAGGAGCGCGCGGGGCATCGCCGGCTCTATGAGTTGAGCGCCAACTACGCGGCGACTCCGGAGGAGTTTACCAGGGTCCTGGACGATGCGAACAATCAGCGAATGCAGTCGGCGGCGAAGATCCTCTCGCTCCGTTTCAGAATGAAGGATCTCATGACAGCCGAAGAATGGAAAGCCTTGTCGGACCAGATGCTGGCCTACAGCAGCCGATACAAACATAGCGAGTCGGCGCCGAAGGCCGGCTACTGAGTATTCGCCGGTGCGGCTTTGAGAGGGATTGGAGTCCAGGTCGCGCCGGCGTCGGGCGAGCGATACAGGCCGCTGCCGTTCGTGCCGGCATAGAGGAGGCGCGGGTCGCGTGGGCTCATCGCAAGCGTCCGAATGTTCAGCGAGCCCAATCCGCTATTGATAGCGATCCACGTTTGCCCGCTGTCGGCGCTTTTCCAGACTCCCCCCGGCCCTCCGATATAGAGAGTTTTCGGCTGGGCCGGGTCGAGGAGGATACTGCTCACGAATAGATCGGGGAGCGATTGCCCGATTCGCTCCCACTGCTCTCCGCGCGTCGCGGTGCGGAAGAGGCCCTTCGTGGTTCCGGCATACACGATGTCCGGGTTCACCACATCGAAGACAATGACGTTGACTCCTAACGCCATTCCTCCCATCAACTCCTGTTCAGGGATCAGCCCATTGTTTATTTTTTTCCACCCCATTCCGGCGCTGTCGGATCGATAGATCCCTCCCGTGGTTCCCGCATAGAGAACACGAGGATCGCGGGGATGAATGGCGATGGAAACCACGATGTGGACTTCCTTCATCCCGGCCATGCGTTCTTCCCATTCACGCCCGCCGTCTTTGGTATAAAAGGCGCCCACGGTCGTGGCGGCATAGATTTGATCGTGGTCAACCGGATGAAAGACGAATTGATTGATAAAGGAGACGTGTTCCTTGAGTCCGACATTGTGGGGAAGCCAATGTTGCCCGCCATCCGGACTCTTGTAGACGGCGTCGGCCATGGTGCCGGCATAGATCGTGGCCGGAAATTCAGGATCGATCGCCAGCGTCGTCACTCGTCTAGCGCTGAAACTCGGGAACCGTTCCCACAACCGGCCTTCGTCGCGCGACTTATAGACCGCGTCGTTCGTGGCGACATAGAGAATGTTCGCGTTTGTCGGATGCAGCGCGATCGAGACGATCGCCTCGCTTTCTTTTTGGCATCCGGAGCCTGCCAGGCAGAGGAATAGGGCGAACGCGCAGGCGAACAACTGCGGGATTTGGCGGGTCCAAAGCATGATCATGATGAATAGCCTGCCGGAGAAGATCGGCGAGAGACCTAATCACAGCGGTTGGAGGGGAGTCAAGATGGCGATGGAGTGAAGAAAAGAGTCGGGTTTAGACGTGGGTCGCGCGAGTGAGGCTAGATTGCAAGGCATGGTGTGGGAAAATGGAGGTGACGGTGTTTCGGACGCTTGAACCGGCAAGCGACTGCCATGCAAGGGCGAGTCAAGAACTGGTTTCTGAAATAGCCAAAGTGCGAGGTGAAAGGTTACATAACGACTCCAGAAATCGACGACCCCAGAAATCGAATATCCCAAGAGCATCCATCATTGCCCCATACTGACTGCACCCCTCCGTTTGAGCTTGTGGCCAACCTGAACAATTGCTTCGATGGCTGGCGTGAGCTCCTGCCCGAGATCGGTCAACGAATACTCGACGGTCGGTGGAGAGGTGGGTATGACCCGGCGAATCAGGATGCCGGACTGCTCTAGTCTCTTCAGCCGTGCCGTAAAGACTTTTGGCGACACACCGGGGATGTCGGCCATCAATTCACTGAATCGTCTCGGCTCGGATCGCAGATACCAAATTATGTTCGGAGTCCAGGCCCCGCCCAAGAGCTGCATACACATCGTGACCGAACATTCTTTCGGCGGTGGCGGCACTTTGCTTTTCCGACGTTTAATCGCCATGGGCTCTTCTTCGTCGTGACGCTGTCGACTTTCCAAACGGAAAGTGCAAAATGCACTTACCAATAGAAAGCATATATCACAATGAAAGTTGATTCAAGTAGGATGGAAACCACAGCGGACATTCACCATCACCTTTATTCTGAAAGGAGACTGCATATGACAACCATGAAGACAGCCATTGTGACCGGTGCGTCAAGCGGCATCGGACTCGGCGTGACCATCGCGTTACTGGAACACGGCTATCGAGTTGTTGCCAATTCGAGACAGATCACGAACGCGGGGACACTTACACCCTCAGCAGATCTGGTACTCGTGGACGGGGATATCGCACATCCGGAGACGGCACAGAACGTCGTCGAGACGGCCATTCGCCACTTCGGCACCGTTGATCTTTTGGTCAACAATGCCGGTGTCTTTATTCCTAAGCCCTTCACCGACTACACAACGGAGGACTTTGATCGGCTGGTGTCAACCAACCTCGCGGGCTTTCTCTATGTTACACAACATGTTGTTCGACAGATGCGGAAGCAAGGAGCAGGTCATATCGTGAACATTACGACCTCGCTGGCTGACCAGCCCATTGCCGGAGTGTCTGCCGCCATCCCCGTCCTCACGAAAGGAGGCTTGAATGCCGTCACGGCAGCTCTTGCCATTGAATTCGCCGGCGAGGGCATTCGGTTCAATGCGGTCGGAGCCGGGATTATTGATACGCCCATGCACAAACCAGAAACCCACGAGTTCCTGAAATCGCTCCACCCTATCCATCGGATCGGCAACGTGTCGGAGATTGTCGATGCGGTCCTCTACCTAACGGATGCGACCTTCGTCACAGGCGAGGTCCTGCATGTCGATGGTGGGGCACACGCTGGCAAATGGTAAGGCATGACGGGTCCATCAGTCCATGGGATCTCAAGATATGCATCAAGGAGCGAGAACATAACAAGCACGGAAAGGACTTCACATGCCGTATGTGAATATTCAAATCACGCGCGAAGGAGCCACGGTCGAACAGAAAGCAGAACTCATCCAGAGGGTCACGGATCTTCTGGTCCGGGTTCTGAATAAGAATCCCGCAACGACTTTCGTCGTCATTCAAGAAATCGATATGGACGGTTGGGGCGTCGCGGGCATGCCGGTCACCAAATATCGACGTCTCGAACGTGAGGCAGTGGAAATGGGAAATGGGAGATGGGAGACCAGGGCGAGCCCAAACATGAGCGCTCATGCCGCGTGCGGAGACGAAGCGAAAACAGTTTTACGCTGGCGCATTGGTGGCAACCTCACTAAGCGAGGTCGCCACCTGCAAACTGCTCCACGATTTCGGTTAGACGGCTAGGGCTTTCTGGTATAGGTGATCTCCAGTACCTTCATCTCCTTGCCGCCGTGGTGAGCCCCGTACATGTCGAATGTCTGGGTATCGTTGTCGACGATCTTCCACACGGCTCGATGCGTCATTTTTCCTCCGCCAGGCTCAGGGTGCGACCCCCTCAGCGTGATGGTCTTGCCGTCGGCGCTGGCCGTGCCTTCCATCATGAAAATCCCCGTCCCCATCGTATCTATCCAGGCCGTCATATATTTCTTGGTCATGTTGTCGTAGGCGTCGATGCCGACGCCGGAGAAGGGCTGTCCCATCATTTGAGCGTTGTATTCTTGATAGAGAAAGCGTCCGTCGAGCAGCATCTTCATCTCCGCGGTGCCGGTTGATTCCGTGGGAGGCTTGCCTGGTTCCATCCACTCCTTTGTGGTTGTCGTCCAACTACCGGCCAAGGTTGCGAACAGCTTGTGAGGTTCGCCAGGGGTAGCCAGCTGCTTCCATACCTCCATCATTGCTTGGGGGTCCATTTGCTTCTCGTGCTTTTTCTCTTTGGCCAGGGCCGGAGACACCAGGAGCAACAGCGCAAGGCAGGTAAGGGGAACGAATCGAAAATGCATAACGGCCTCCTTCATATGAATGTGATCGGTTGATTGTGCCTGTATCGAAACAACGTCTATACACTCCCGTCTCTATTTCTTTTTGGCCGTCTCCGCCCGCAACCGTTCTTCCTGTTCTCTGAGCTCAGGCGTGAACTCGGCGCCGAAGTCCTCTGCCTCGAAGACCTGGCGGATTTCAATCTCGGATTCCCCCGGCATGGGGTTAGGGCAGCGTTTGACCCATTCAATCGCCTCTTCTTTCGATTTGACTTGCCAGAGCCAGTAGCCGGCGATCAACTCTTTTGTCTCTGCAAAGGGCCCGTCTATCACGGTTCGCCTGCTTCCCGAAAACCTGACACGTGCGCCCTTCGAGCTCGGCTGGAGTCCTTCTCCGGCCAGCATCACACCGGCGTTCACCAGCTCTTCGTTGAATTTCCCCATCTCGGTCAGCAACTGTTCGCTTGGCATGACGCCGGCTTCCGAATCTTTGGTCGCTTTCACGATAATCATGAATCGCATCGCATGGCCTCCTTCTGGTTGGAAGATGATGGTTTTTCGCTGATCGACATACCAGTCGCGCGAAGAGGCGAGCCTATCGCCCCTCGTAGGCTTGCTGGACTCGCTGCATGTCGGGCTTGCTCATTTGGAGGATCGCTGCCATGACTCGTTCCGATTTCTCCGAGTCCTTGTCGCGCAACATCTGATCCCATTCAGGCACGACGATCTGCCACGACAGACCGTATTTGTCTTTCAGCCAGCCGCAGGGTCCTTCTTTTCCGCCCTCGGAGAGCTTGCTCCACATCTCATCGATGTCTTGTTGCGACTCGCACTTCACCATGAACGAGACCGCCTCGGTAAACTTGAAGAGCGGGCCGCCGTTGAGGGCCACAAATTCCTGCCCCTCAATCTCAAACGTGACGGTCATGACCGAGCCCTTCGGCCTTCCTGAGACCTGTGAACCGGAATTTCCATAGCGGGTGACCTGTCCGAGTTTTGAATTCTTGAAAATCGAGATGTAAAACTTCGCCGCGTCTTCGGCCTTGTCGTCAAACCACAAACAGGGCGTGATCTTGTGCATAGTCTGTTCCTCTAAATCGAATCAACCGGCGTCTATCTCTTAGTCGAACGGGACGTCTCAAAATCGACATGGGTGGCTAGCCTCCCGCCATGGCACCGACGATGAGTAATGGTTCGACTCCGCTCACCACAGCAGCGGGCAGGGGACTGTCCGATGGCTCGTGCGACAAATCCTGCTCGCAGGCGAAGAAACGGATGAACGGTCGGCGTTGCTGTGTCACGTGGTCGCGGATCGTCCCGCGCAACATCGGGTAGCGGACCTCCAATGCATCGAGCACCGATCCCACCGTCATTGGGCTGGCGACATCCAACGTGACTTCGCCGTCCACTCGCGCGAGGGTTCGCAGATGCTGCGGCAAAATTACGCGAATCATAAGCCGTATCTCGCCTTCGAATGTTTCGTGTTGCGAGTTTCACGTTTCGAATTCAGGAGGTCGTAACTCGAAACCCGCAACTCGATACTGTTATCGCATCACGTTCACAGTGTTTGAACTTCCACCGACAAGACTGTGGGCAAATCCCGTACAAGCGGCGTCCAACTGTCCCCTGCATCGGCCGAGGCGTAGACCTGCCCGCCGGTCGTCCCGAAATAAATCCCGCAGGGATCGAGCGAGTCGACGGCCATCGCATCGCGCAGGATATTGATGTAGCAATCCTGCTGCGGCAGCCCCTTGGTCAGCGCCTCCCACTCGTTCCCGCCGGTCCGGCTTCGGTACATGCGTAACTTTCCTTCCGGCGGGTAATGTTCGGAATCGCTCTTGATTGGAACCACATACACCGTGTTCGGTTCATGAGCATGCACGGCGATCGGAAATCCAAAATCGCTCGGCAAATCGCCGCTGATCTCGTGCCACGATTCCCCGGCATCGTCGCTGCGCAGCACGTCCCAGTGTTTCTGCATGAAGAGCACGTTTGGACGGGAGGGATGCATTGCGATATTGTGCACGCAGTGGCCGACTTCGGCATCCGGATCGGGCAGTTCATACTTCGAGACCAAGCCTTTGTTGGTTGGCTTCCACGTCTTGCCGGCATCGTCGCTGCGGAACGTGCCGGCAGCCGAAATGGCCACGAAGATCCGATCCGGATGGACCTTGTCCAGCAAGATTGTGTGCAGACACATCCCGCCGGCGCCAGGTTGCCAGAGCTGTCCCTTCGCGCTTCGCAGTCCCGCCAGTTCCTTCCACGTTTTCCCTCCATCCACCGACTTGAACAGCGCCGCGTCTTCCGCGCCGGCATACACCGTGTCAGGATCCGTCAGCGCCGGTTCGAGATGCCATACCCGCTTAAATTCCCACGGACGCTGTGAGCCGTCGTAATGCTGGTGCGTCGTGAGCGGTTTCCCGGTTTCCGCAGAAGTATCGTAGAGAAACATATTGCTCTCGCCCTTCGGCATGCCGTCAGGGCTCATTAAATCTTCGGGTTTGGTGCCCGGCGGAGTCCACGTTTTGCCGCCGTCATCCGAACGCTGAACGACTTGCCCGAACCAACTGCTGGTTTGCGAGGCGTACAGCCGATTGGGATCGGCGGGCGATCCCTTGAGATGGTACAACTCCCATCCGGCGAACAGAGGACCGTTGACCGTCCACTGTTTCCGATTGCCGTCCGACGTCAGGATGAACGCGCCCTTCTTCGTTCCAACCAATAGCCTTACACTGCTCATCTCCGTACTCCTTTCTTCGTCGTTCGTATCTCGTGGATCAAATGTTTCGGGTTGCGAGTTCGAGGTTTCGTGTTATTTTCGAGACGAGAAACTCGAAACCCGCAACTCCTCCTCTTGGTACGCTTCGGGTCACACATTCGGCAATCCATCGATTTCGATCAACGGCCGCACTTCGACCGTTCCGATGCGCGCGCCCGGCACTTTGCCCGCGATGCCGATAGCTTCACGAAGATCCCGCGCCTGGATCAGAAAATATCCCGCAATCTGTTCGCGCGTTTCGATGAAGGGGCCGTCGGTCACCAGCGGCTTGCCTTCACGCACTCGCACCATGACCGCCGTCGCCGCTGGTTGCAGCGGCGACGCATGGACGTATTGTCCCGTGGCATGCAACTGGTGCGTCAGTTCGATGGATTCGGTGAGGAGTTGCGCTTGCGTCTCCATGTCCATTCTCTCGAAGGCGTCTTCGTTATGATGCACGATCAACATGAACTTCATCGTGTGACTCCCGGCATGATTGCAGCTGGTTGTTACGCGCACCCGTGTTCTTTGAGCGGCCGAACCTCGATGCTCCCATACTGGGCTGCGGGAAATTTCGACGCGATCCGTACGGCGTCGTTGAGGTCTCTGACGTCGATCAGCAGGTAGCCGCCGAGCTGCTCTTTCGTTTCGGCGAACGGACCATCGGTCGTCGACGTCTTACCCTCGCGGACTCGCACGGTCGTGGCGGTTTCCACCGGGTGAAGCGGTGAGGCGGCAAGGAGCTGGCCTTGCTTCTGCAGCCCATCGCAGTATGTCATCGATTCGTTGGAAAGCGCGATCCGCTCGTTCTGCGGCATCGCGTGAAGTGTCTTTTCTTCGACATAAACCAAGCAAAGGTATTTCATGATGTGCTCCTCCGTGGGTTCATGAGGCTGCTGGCACATGATAGTCGTCGAGGTCGGTCAAGATCGACAGCGTTCGACCCCCGTGTATCAATCTTATCCTGTGGCTACCCATCAGCGGTCATCGACCCGCGTGAGTACGGGTTTGATATCAACGACTGGAGTCCCATCAATGGCCTCCATCGGCCCAACTCGTAACCGATGTCCGACGACTTCCAAGACCGAAACCCGATGAAGTCCGACAGGGTTGGGACGATCCGGCGACCGTGTCGCAAACACACCCATCAACGGTGCATCAAGCTTCCCCCGTGGGTGCACCAGCAGGACATTTCGTTGTGCGAGGTGAAGCCATGTGAGCACGATGAGTTCGTCGCCTGCCGAGATGCCGACGAGTCCTTCTGCGACCGTAGTCCTGAGTTCCAGCCACACGTCAGGAGTACCTTCATCGCCCTGAAGGGGCGCATTCTCGATGCTGGTCAGTTCGGAACGTACAACCCCGATGGGTTCGATCGTATAGCTGGTTTCATTCATGTCTCGCTCCACGGATGCGGATGGTTATTTCGCTACTGCACCACCGTTCGAATTATCGAAGATTTGGCGAATCTCGGTCTCCCCCTCCCACTCCGGCCAATGTTCCTTGTGCAACTCCATGAAGCGTATTGTCTGTTCGATCGCCTCTTTCTTCGATTTGACCTCAATCACCGCGTAGCCGCCGACCACCTCCTTGCTTTCGACGAACGGCCCGTCGGTCACGGTCAGCTTGCCGTCGGCAAGTCGGACGCGCACGCCAGCCGCACTCGGGAGAAGCCCCCCGATCTCGATCATGGTTCCTTCTTTGAAGCTTTCGTCACCAAGCTTCGCCATGGCATCCATGAGGGCCTTGGGAGGAGGACCTGCATTTTCGGCGGACTTGACCATCGTCATGAATCGCATTCTCGTGTCTCCTTTCTTGTGTGCATTGTTTGTTGAATTGATCGTTGACACCTTATAGTCGTTCGGGAAGGCCAAAATCGACAGCGGTTTCCATTCTCCACGGTTGGGCAATTGACAAGTTCATGTAAGCGAGTGATATTCCAGGCACAATAGGGTTTCGTTGGATAAGGGAGTTACCACCAATGGGCCGCTTGGATCACGATCATTGTAGCCGCTCACCTAAGAGTTTGGCAGCAACCCGGGCAAGGAGAGTCGCGTGAAGCTCTCGTACGAAGATCAAGAGGCTCTACGGTACGCAAAGGCGCTCCTTGAGAATCCCGGTCTTGCCGCGAAGATTACGGGATTGATCGGTATGCCGATTGAGAAGGCGCTGCAGCTACTTCCGGGCAAATGGGCGCAAGTCGTCAACGAGGCGACCAGGAGGTCGCTGGAGACGGCGCTACAGGCCGCGCTGCTGACCCTTGATGACAAGCCGAAATCGAACTCTTGGGAGTTTCTCCACAAGCTAGCAGTGGTGGCAACCGGCGCAGGGGGAGGCGCTCTCGGACTGCTCGGTCTCCCGGTCGAACTGCCCTTATCCACCACGATCATGCTGCGCTCTATTGCGGATATCGCACGAAGTGAGGGTGAACGTCTTCGCACGCCAGACGCCAAACTGGCCTGCCTTGAGGTCTTCGCTCTTGGCGGGCCCAGCAAGAGCGACGACGCGAGCGAATCCGCCTACTTCCTGATGCGTGCCGCTCTGGCGAAGTCGGTCTCGGAGGCTGCGGGGTATATCGCCCAGAGAGGTCTGGTGGAGGAAGGCGCACCGGCCATCGTCAGGCTCATCGCGCAGTTGGCAACGCGCTTCGGCGTGAACGTTTCTGAGAAGGTTGCTGCGCAAGCCGTACCCGTGATCGGTGCCGCCGGAGGCGTCGTCGTCAACGTCCTGTTCATAGACCATTTTCAGGAGATGGCGCGGGGTCACTTCATTGTCAGAAGGTTAGAGCGAATGTATGACCCGCAGTTGGTGCGGGAGGAGTATGAGCGGTTGTAGTGTTGCCGGCTAACCAGACCTTGGTAGTGGGCTGTTCCAGACACCGATTGCATACCACCATTCCTACCGATTTTCAGGACGCACAGCTCTGATAGCGGCCGAGAATAATTCATGAGCCACCCCGTCAACTGGCCTGTGTTGTACTGTCGTGCTTGCCGGGTCCTTGCCAAGAAAATTGTCGTTTTCCCAGTTTGTCGACGGTCTGACGGGTCTGGGCACGAAGCCGCCGCCGCAATTGGGACAGACATTGCCCAACACCTGTTCAACACAGGCGGCACAGAACGTACATTCATAGGAGCAAATGCGCGCGTCAAGGGAATTGGGCGGCAGCGCTTCATTGCAATGTTCGCAGGTCGGTCTGAGTTCCAACATGATCATGCCTTCTATGTGACGTAGCTGAAAAGAAGTCCATCGCATTTCTGCCAGATGTTACGCATAGTGGGCCGAGGATTTTTGAACCTTCCCGTTCGGAGCAAAGAAGAAGACCTCCGCCGCCACTCCTCTCGTCCCTCGATAGTAGATGACGAGGCTGTCTACGCCCACCAACGTCGAGTGAAACTCAAAGTGGAACGTGGGCATGCGCTGGAGAGCTTTCGCCCAATAGGCAGCGACAGCCGCTTTCCCTTTCGGAACTCCTGACGGTTCCCCCCGCAATCTAGGCGATATAGGGAGAGGACATTTCGATGTGGTCTGTGTAATGCGAAAGAATGCGATCGAGATCGCGGTTGTTCCACGAAGCAATCCACTCGTCGGCAAAGTGAGAGGCAAACTCGCGAGTGATCATCCGGCTTCCAGGCAACAGGTCTGCGGGCGAGTCTAGCTGAAGGTCTGAGGTATAACCATCACCCCATTCCTCATCGTTTCACGCGGCGGGAACCGCTAGCCGATGGGCGGCGGACAGCGCTGCCGCGGGCTGATTTCGATTGGCTCCGGAAGCGGGCCGGCGGGAGGCCGAACTCACGTTTGAAGGCGCGGTTAAAGGACGACTCCGACTCATAGCCCACCTCCGCAGCGATCTGCGCAACGCCACTGCTGCTGGACTTGAGCATTTGCGCACCGAGCTGAAGCCGCCAGCGTGTGAGGTAGGCAATGGGGGTTTCCGAGAGGTAACGCCGGAAACGCTCGGCCAGTACGGAACGCGAAATTCCGACCTGGTTTGCGAGTGCGGCAATCGTCCAAGGATGAGCCGGCTTACGATGCATTAGGGCTAAGGCTTTCCCGACTTCTGGGTCGCGGACGCCGGCGAGCCACCCGGTTTGTTCCTGCGGGAGCTGCGCAATGTAACGTCGCAGCGTTTCGACGAACAAGACTTCGGACAACTTGGCGAGCACGGTTTCATCACCGGGCCTGGGAGTATCCGCATGATCCACCGAATAGCGAATAGAGTTTTCCAGCCATTGGCCTGACGAGTCGTCGCGGATGTTGACTTTCATAATAGGTGGCAGCCCGCCAAGGAAAACCCGACTCAGTTGCGGATCGCAAGACATGTAGCCGCAGATGAACTTGGTGAGTTCCCCACCTCCTCCCATTCGGGAAACTTTAAGACCTTGAGATAAAACTTGTTCCAGCACTTGTTCGCGACCCACCGGCGTGACGGATGGGCCGTTTCCTAAGATATGCGCATCGCCGTGCGGAACGATGACGATGTCCCCTGCGTTCAGAGGGACTGGCCGGTCGTAACCCTCGACATGAGCATAGCCGCGGCCCTCGGTCAGCAGGTGAAAGATGATCACTTGCTGAGAGTTCGGTGAAAGATACGAAGTCACGGTGCGCGCGTCGATCGAGCGGGCACACCAAGGCGATGAAAACTCAGCATTGTAAAACATGGCTCCGTCGAGCTTAACGGCCTTGAGGACTTCGGAGAGGATTTCCATGCGGGCTCCACTCTGCAGCTTCGGTGTTTCGGCCAACCGTACCGGACGCTGAGTCAAGGATAATACATCGTGGCACGATCCTGTCAAGAGAGTCAGACTCCCGGATAAGACTCTATCAGAACAATCACTTTACAGTGCGACACCTGAATGCAGCGGCGATGGCCGAATCGACCATCGGCTCAATCACACTTCTCAAGGAGGAAAACCATGACAAGCAGCGCCATTATGCCCGATGTGGAGAATCTGAAGTCTCGTCTCAAGCAGATCTGGATGGCCGGCGACTACGATCGAGTTGCACGGTACACGGAAAGCAATGCGCGAGAATTCTACGAGCGACTCCTTGTTGTTCCCGGATACCGATTGCTGGACGTGGGCTGTGGCTCAGGCCTGCTTGCGCTGATGGCCGCAAGGGATGGTCTGGACGTGACGGGAGTGGACATCGCCGACAATTTGGTTGAGCGGGCGCGTGTGCGCGCGCAAGCCGAAGGGTTAGTGGTTCGCTTCGAGGAAGCCGATGCCGAGGCGCTGCCCTTTGAAGATGCGAGCTTCGACGTGGTGGCGAGCAGAATCGCAGCGATGTTTGCGCCACGACCGGACCTTGTCGCCAAGGAACTGCTGAGAGTGTGCAAGCCGGGAGGAACGATTGCCCTGGCCAATTGGACTCCGCAGGGTTTCGTCGGGCAAATGTTCAAGACCGTCTCGGCCTTCATTGCGCCGTCCGGGATGCCTTCGCCGGTCCTGTGGGGTGACGAAACCACGGTTCGTGAACGGCTCAGTAAGGGACTGTCGGAACTCAATCTGGTCAGGCGCCACTATACATTCAGTTATCCATTCCCTCCGTCGGAAGTAGTGGAGTTCTTCCGCCTCTACTACGGACCGACCAATCAGGCGTTCGCGTCTCTGGACGCAGACGGCCGTGAACGTCTCAGCCGGGAACTCGAAGAGCTCTGGTCCTCTCACAATCGAGCAGGGAAGGACTGCACGACGGTCTTCGCGGAATATCTGGAAGTGATCGGCATTCGAGCATGAACGGTCACATGGAGAAGAGCGGGCCAATTCTTAACTGACTCACCAGCAATCATGAGGAGGCTGTCATGTACGACATTGAGAATCTCGGCAGGATGAAGAATCTCGCGGTTCATGCATCCCAAGCCATGCAGGCGTTTGTAGCGTTCGACAAGGCCGCTTTGTCTGAGGGAGCGATTCCAAGAAAGTACAAGGAGCTGATGGCCATCGCTGTGGCTCTCACGACCCAATGTCCCTACTGCATCGAGCTCCACACAGACAAGGCGCGAGAGACAGGCGCCTCGGATTCCGAGATCGCCGAATCCGTGCTTGTCGCGGCAGCGTTGCGCGCGGGCGGGGCCATCACCCACGGCACCCATGCCATGAAGGGAACCTGAACGGAAAGGAGCACGATGATGTCGCCACATTTCCATTGTAGAAGCCCTTGCCTCTGACGTCGGCCGGGCTTGAACTAAACCAAAAACATTGTTTCTCCACAGGTCTCTATAAAGAGGCCACAGGATCACTTTACCCTGAGGAGGTTGTCATGGAACAGATGAACATACAGACAGTTGCGAAAAGAAAGACACAGGGAACGGTCAGAACGCAGATGAAAGCGGCGCAGTGGTTTGTGGTAGTCGGGATGGGATTGACCTTGGCAGGTTGCGGATCTGATGACAATGGCTCGGCTATTGCTCAACAGGGTCAGCCCCAGCCCTTCGTGGCGCCAGTCGTGTTTCAAGCGGCCGGACCCAACATCGCCTCAATCCAAGCCACGGTTGATCAGTACCGGGCTGCGCTGGGAGCTGCCAACAACGGGAACAATGCTGGTCCGCTCGTCGACGGTCGCAGGGAGATCAATTGGGACGGAGCGGGCGGAGTGGCAATAGACACGGCCCCTGCGCCCACGCCGTTTGAAGGATTCCGGAATACGCGCGGCGCTCGATTCACCACGCCGGGGACAGGCTTCGTCCAAGCGACCACCCAAGGCATGACGGACCACTTTGCCAACCAGAGCTACGTCACCATATTCCAACCATTCAGCAATCAGCGGCTGTTCAGTTCAGATGGGAGCAACGTCACGAACGTGGAGTTCTTTGTGCCGATCGGGGCCAATGTTCTTCCTGGCACGCTGGCCGACAAACCAGCAACGACCAAAGGGTTCGGCGCGGTTCTTACCGACGTCGATCAACCGAATGGGAGCGGGCCCAACCACATCAATGGCGATCGTAGCCCCAGTACGTTCATTGAGTACTTTGGCACCGATGGAGGGCTCCTCTTCAAGAGTGTCGTGCCGGCCTCGCCGGGCGAGAAAAGCGTGTCCTTCCTCGGTATCGTCTTTACCGACTCCCGCATCGCCAAAGTGAAAATCACGAGCGGTGATACTGCGCCGGGGCCGAATGATGACGGAACGCATGACATCGTCATGATGGATGACTTCCTGTACGGCGAGCCGCAGCAGATTCAGTAACACGCTGATGAGCGGGTCCGGCGAAAGCGGGCTCGCTCATCCCGACTCCGTTTCTCTTTGAGCATGACATACACTGTTGGTCGGAGTGTAAAGGGAACAGATAGGACTGGAGAAGAGTGTCGGAACCTTTGGTCCCAGGCTCGCGGCATAACAAGAGGAACATCCTACAGGAGAAGAACAGTCAGTGGATGATGGGGTTCACCTATCCGAAGAAAGGAGCACACAATGATTCGATTGTGGTTGTCAGTCATCTTCATGATCGTCGCCAGTCCAAGTTTTGCGGCAGAATTTCAGATAACGAGTCCAGTCATCAAACACAAAGGAATAATATCGAACGAACAGGTGCTCTCTGGTTTTGGGTGTAGTGGAGGCAATGTCTCCCCGGAGCTTCACTGGCAGAATCCCCCGAAGGGTACCAAAGGCTTCGCCGTGACCGTTTATGATCCGGATGCCCCGACTGGGAGCGGATGGTGGCACTGGGTGATTTTCAATATACCAGCTACCGTGACGGCGCTGGCCGCCAACGCCGGAAAACCGGATAGCGGCATCGCTCCTCAAGGCAGTCTTCAAAGCAACACTGATTTCGGTCAGCCTGGTTACGGCGGGCCCTGTCCTCCGCCAGGAGACAAGCCGCACCGCTACATTTTTACCGTCTTCGCATTAAAAGTGGATCAGTTGCCGTTGAAGCCGGAGGCATCCGGGGCGATGGTGGGGTACTATCTGAGTCAGAACGCGATTGGGAAGGCGACCTTCATCGGGTTATATGGCCGTAAGTAAGGCTCCTTGTGACGACATCAACGTTTCCCGGAACGTTTTTAGGTCGGCATAGGCGTTTGGTCGTGACCAGTCCAACTTTTCTCGTGGTGAGTCTGTGGATTCGTGAAGGGCGAATAGCCGGCTTTGAGGCGTACGAGCAGAAAACGTCCCGCATCATGAAACGATACGGCGGCGTTGTTGAGCGTACGGTTCGCGTCTCTGAGCCAGGGACCGCATCAGGCCAACCATTCGAAGTGCACGTCGTCTGTTTTCCAAGCCAGGCGATGTGTGAGGCCTATCGCACGGACGCAGAAGTGAAGGCGCTTTCTTCTGAGCGAGAAGCAGTCATCATGAAAACAGTGGTTCTGGAAGGCACATTGGTTCCAACATATGCCGCCTAACCATTCGCCCCACCCGAGGTGCATCGGCAAGCCGGCACACGCGGGTGAGTTCAAACGTTAGGCTAAGAAAGATGGCCGCGAACATTCTCATTCAAAGAGCAACAGCAGACGACGACGCAAGAAGTTGCTGTAATGGCTGGCGAGTTGCTGGCCGAAATCATGAACGCTATTGGTATTCAAGCATTCAACTTTGATCTTGCCGAAACAACATCCAGACTCAAAGACTTCCTTGACCACGAGAAATACTTTGTGTTTGTCGCTCGTATCGGGAATACGTACCCGGTAGGGTTTATCGCACTATATGAAAGCTATGCCCTTTACGCGGAGGGGGCATTTGCCACCATTCCTGAGCTTTATGTTCGGCCCGAGTACCGCGTAAATGGATTGGGGCATTATCTCGTATCCCAAGCGAAGTCATTTGGCACATCGCGGCGCTGGACACGCTTGGAGGTTACGACTCCACCGCTTCCGCAGTTCGACAGAACTTTGGCATTTTATGAGCGTGAGGGGTTTGCCATAAGCGGCGGTCGCAAACTGAAGGTTTCTTTATTGGTATCTAGTTTGTCCGGTTGAACCAGTGTATTTCGTGCTGCTGACCAAACCAACCAAACGAACCAAACAAACGAGGTGAACTAAACTCCCACCGCGCGCCATGAAATCGTGATGGCATCTTCTTCTTTCCCAGGTACCACCAAATTTCTTTGTGTTTCATCTTGTGCGGGACTTGCCCTGGATCTTGGCCAAGATCTCAGCCTCAACGAGCAGGACATCCCGCATCCTACAGAATCCGGACGCCTCGTTCATCGTTTCGGATTGCGGCGACCGGTCGTCGATGTGTGGCCAACGGCTCTGCTGCGGGCTGATTTCGATTGGCTGCGGAATCGGGCCGGCGGGAGGCTGAATTCGCGTTTGAAGGCGCGGTTGAAGGACGGCTCCGACTCATAGCCAACTTCTGCAGCGACCTGCGCGACACTATTGCTCGTGGATGTGAGCAGTTGCGCGCCGAGCTGAAGCCGCCAGCGAGTGAGATACGCAATGGGGGTCTCCGAGAGATAACGCCGGAAGCGTTCAGCCAGTACGGAACGCGAAATTCCTACCTCGTTCCCAAGCGAAGCAATCGTCCAAGGATGGGCCGGCATGCGATGCAGCAGGGCCAAAGCTTTCCCGACTTCCGGGTCGCGGCCGCCGGCAAGCCACCCCGTTTGATTCTGAGGCAGCAACGCGATGTAGCTTCGCAGCGTTTCGACGAACAGGAATTCCGACAACTTGGCGAGCACCGCCTCACCACCGGGCCTGGGCTCACCCGCATGATCCACCGAGAAACGGATAGTCTGTTCCAGCCATTGGCCCGACGCGCCGTCGCGGATATTGATCTTCAGAATGCGTGGCAGCCCGCCAAGCACGACCTGGCAAAGGTGCGGCTCGCAGGTCATGTAACCGCAGATGAATTTGGTGATCTCCCCGCCTCCGCCCATACGGGCGACCTTGAGACCTTGCGAGAGAACTTGTTTTACCTGTTCCGCATGGTCCACCGGCTTGATGAATGGTCCGTTTCTCATGGCGTGTGGATCGCCATGCGGGAAAACGACAAGGTCGCCTGCGCTGAGCGAAAGCGGCCGGTCGTCTCCCTCCACATGGGCGTAGCCGCTACCCTCGGTCAGCAGGTGAAAAATGATCACATGCTTCGAGTCAACTGAAAAATACGGAGCAAGAATAGGCGAAGGGGGTGAGTAAAAGCACCAGGGTGCGGGAAACTCGGCGTTGTAAAACATGGCACCGCCGAGCTTGACGGCCTTGAGGACTTCAGAAAGGACATCCATGCGGACTCCATCAGGCGGGAATGGACTTTCGGCAAATTGTACCGGACGCCCAAGCAAGCAACGTGGAGCGTAGCACGTCCCCTGTCAAGAGAACCAGACTCCCAGATAAGGCATCAACAAGTCCATCGCCCTATAGTGCGGCACGTGGATACAGTGGCAATGCCGAATCGTTCTTCGACCCGAGAACACATGTACAAAGAAGGATAAACATGTTTACCAGCATACGATCGTCCGACGTGGAGAGCGTGAAGGCTCGTCTCAAGATTATTCGGGCGAACTGGTTCACGAAGAGAGGAGCGCTCATCGTGATTCAATCACGCGTGAGGCATTCGTCATCATGGGGTTCATCGGCTATTCATGTAAGTGAGTTATCGTACCTTCGAGGGAAAGGAATCAAGGCAGACACAAAGAGGCACCCTCTTCTAGGAGTCGGAAAGCAAGTGTGCAACCCTACTTCGATTGAAGGCGTTAAGAGCAAGATATTTCAGTCCATGGCAATGCTGGTACTCGCACTCGTCGGTCTGGTGGGCTGTGACTACGAAGCACAAGCAGTCAGGGGTGCGAATCCAGTCCGTGTGGCAGAGATGAAGCAGACCCTTCGCGACCTCTGGCTTGGGCACATCTATTGGGTTCAGCACGCCGTATTGAATAGCGGGACGAACAGTCCGAGGAAGCGAGATGCCGTTGAGAAGGAAGTCGACGCCAATACGAAACAGATTGCGAACATGATTAAGCCGTTTTACGGTGAAGCCGTGTCGCAGAAACTCTTTAGCCTGCTGGACATCAACATTGGTGCAGTTAGAGAATACTCACAAGCTACCGTCGCGGGGGATAAACACGGGCAAGACGCCGCGCTTGCCCGCCTGGGGTCCAATGCAGACGACATCGCCGAATTCCTGAGCCATCTCAATCCCTATTTGCAGAAAGAGAATGTTCGGGGCTTGGTCGCGGCGCATGGAGCCCACCACGTTCTCCAAATCAACCTATACAAGAGAAAGGACTATGCGCAATTACAAGAAACCTGGCCGATGATGCGACAACACGTCTATCTCATCGCGGATATTCTAACGACAGCATTGGTGAAGCAGTTTCCGAGCCAGTTCTCATAACTGGTGTGTGACGCGCTGCATGCGTCGATTCCGAGGGAAGCACATATCAGCGGGGTGCGACTTTGATGCAAGGCGTGCGCCGGAAACGGCAGGCTTTCGCGTCGTGCGTCAGAGCAAGCATATCGTGATGAGCAACGGACAGCGCATTCTGACAGTGCCCCGCTACAACACTGTCTATGCGATCACGAGGGACGGTATTGTTTGTGACACTGGCCTCACTGTTGAGCAGTTCCGGGAGTTGCCATGAGGCGCCTACCAAAGCACTTCAGGTGATGCTTATTACGGTCGCGCCTATGAGCTTGGCCATTAGCCGCATGGCGATGAATGTTTCAGATCCCAGTACTCTTTGCCAGCTCTATCCAATCAACTCCATACGATGACCGAATCACTCGACATGGGCAGTGCGATGTGGATGGGATCATGTTTGGCGCAGGACTCATTGTCTCACTCCGACAACTCGCTTAGCCGTCGCTCCAGAAACCGCCGTTCCGGTTCTTGTTGGGTGAGATCAAGGGCTCGTTGGTAAGAGCTGCGAGCTTCTGCAGTTTGTCCCAGTCGGCGGCAGAGGTCAGCCCGCGCCGCATGGGCCAAGTGATAGCTTCCCAGGTCACCTCGCGCGAGGATCGCATCGACCAGTTCCAGACCGGCTAACGGATTGTTTCGCATGGCGACTGCGACTGCGCGATTCAGCTCGACGACGGGAGAAGGGTTGGACTGCATCAGCATATCGTAGAGCTGGACGATCTGAGCCCAGTCTGTTGCAGCCGAGGTGGGAGCCTGGGCGTGCACCGACGCGATTGCGGCTTGGATGGTGTAGGGGCCGACTTGGCCCGCAGACAGTGCTCGCTGTACTAGCGAGACTCCTTCCGTGATTTGACCCCGGTTCCACAGAGAACGATCCTGATCCTCCAAGAGAATCAAATCACCGGCCGGCGTTGTGCGTGCGGCACGCCGTGAGTCTTGCAACAACATGAGCCCCAAGAGCCCGATTGCTTCAGCTTCTGGGAGCAGTTCGATCAGTATCCGTCCCAGGCGGATGGCCTCGCCCGAGAGATCATGACGTGTGAGCGAATCCCCCGAAGAAGCCGAATACCCTTCGTTGAACACCAGATAGATGACCCGAAGGACGGCGTCCAATCGATCCTGCAACTCTTTCTCCAGCGGCACTTCATAGGGGATACGGGCCTCGCGGATCTTTGTTTTCGCCCGCACGATCCGCTGCGCGATCGTGGCCGGTTTCGTCAAGAACGCGCGCGCGATCTCCTCGGTTGTGAGCCCGCAGACTTCGCGTAACGTCATCGCGACTTGCGTTTCCGATGCTATGGCGGGATGGCAGCAGGTAAAGATTAGCCGCAGGCGATCGTCCTCGACGCGCTCGTCGTCCCACTTATCAGGATCGCTGGTGCTGGTTTCGAGTTGTTTGGTGAGTTCATCTAGCGCCGCATCATGCCGAGTTCGCCGTCGTATGCCGTCGATGGCTTTGAAACGTCCGGTCGAGACGAGCCAAGCTCTGGGATTGGCTGGTATGCCGTCGCGCGCCCATTGTTCGACCGCGACAGCAAAGGCTTCATGCAGCGCCTCTTCGGCAGTTTCAAAATCGCCGAGGAGACGGATCAAGGTTGCAAGCACCTGGCGCGACTCAGTTTGGTAGATTGCTTCCACCGCCTCGCGCACATGTTTCGAGGGATTCTCGCTCACGGTCGACAAGCCTTCATGCTGAAACAGGCTGCGAGATCATTGTGGCTCTGCGCGCGACGAGTCCTCAGTCTTGAGGAAGCAGCAAGCCTGCCATGCGCCGAAAATGGTTCTGCCGGCGCTTTTTCATGTCCAGGCACTTCCCGAAGCACGTTGTGAATCATCTTGCAGGGGACTTGTCTTGGACCTTAATCGAGATCCCAGCGACAACGAATCGGACATTCCGCGCCCCGCATAATCGGCATCGCACTCCTCATCGCTTCACACGCCGGCGACTGCTCCTCGATACATGACGAACGGTTCTACTGCGGGCTGATTTCGATTGGCTGCGGAATCGGGCCGGCGGGAGGCCGAATTCGCGTTTGAAGGCGCGGTTGAAAGAGGGCTCGGATTCGTATCCTACCTCGCCCGCCACCTCGGCCACGCTCTTAGAGGTTGACGTCAACGATTGAGCGGCAAGCTGCATCCTCCAGCGCGTGAGATACCCTATCGGTGTGTCTGACAGATAATGCCGAAATCGCTCGGCCAGCACGGAGCGGGACACGCCAACTTCATTCGCCAGCGACGCGATCGTCCAAGGCTGGGCTGGCAGCTTGTGCAGGAGCGCCAGGGCCTCGCCGACGTCCGCATCCCGCACACCGGCGAGCCACCCTGTCTGGGTCTTCGGCAAATGCGCGATATAGCGGCGCAGCGTTTCGACGAACAACGCTTCGGACAATTTCGCAATCACAGTCTCACCACCTGGGCCTGAAGCCTCGGCATGATCGACAGAATAGCGAAGGGTGTCCTCTAACCACTGCCCCGATGGGGTCTCGCGGAGGTTGAGTTTGATCATCGTTGGGAGTCCAGCCAGGAATATCTGACTCAATCGTGCCTCGCAAGTCATGTAGCCGCAGATCAGTTTGGTGAGCTCTCCCCCTCCCCCGAATTGCGAGAGCATTTTCCCATCCGCGAGAACCTGCCGGAGTTGTTGGGCACTGTCGACCGGTTGGACCGGAGGGCCATTACCCATCAGGTGAGCATCACCGTGTGGGAAGATGACGATGTCGCCGGCCGAGAAAGAGATAGGGCGGCCGTCATCCTCAATGCGCGCGTACCCGCGACCTTCGGTGACGAGATGAAAAATAATCACGTGCGCGGAACGGGCAGAGAGATATGAGGCCATCGCGCAGGCGTCGGGCTCTCGTACACACCAGGGCGATGAGAACTCCCCGTTAAAGAAGACTGCGCCGTCCAGTTTCACGACCTTCAGGACCTCAGACAGCACATCCATAGGCTGTAACTCCATGGCAAGGCGCCTTAGCTAATTCGGCCGGACGCCCGGATAAATGAGCCGCAGCTTAGCATTCTCCTGATAAGAGAGCCAGACGCGCGGATAAGACGCCGCAACGCCTGTTGCGTATAGTGCGAGCAGAGACAGCGCGGCGCAATGATTTGCGGCATACATTATAGATCGAGGGAAAGGAGGCCATCATGACCAGCGCAGTAACCTCAGAAGTTGAAAACCTCAAGGCCCGTCTCAAATCGATTTGGACGGCCGGAGACTACGATCGATTCTCACGGTACATGGAGGGCAGCGCGAGGGAATTTTACGAACGGCTCGACATCGCGCCAGGATCTCAGCTGTTGGACGTTGCCTGTGGCTCCGGTCAGCTGGCGCTGATCGCAGCGAAAGACGGCATCGGAGTGACCGGTGTGGACATCGCTGGCAACTTGGTGGAGCGGGCACGGGCCCGCGCGAAAGCGGAGGGGCTGAATTCCAGATTTGAAGAGGCCGATGCCGAGTCGCTTCCATTCGACGATGCGAGCTTCGATGTCGTGGTTAGTCTGATCGGCGCCATGTTCGCACCGCATCCTCAATTGGTCGCTCAGGAATTACTTCGTGTCTGCGTGCCGGGAGGCACCGTGGCCATGGCCAGCTGGACGCCGCAGGGGTTTGTCGGTCAAATGTTTAAGACGGTCTCGAAATTCATTGCGCCGAATGGAATGCCCTCGCCGGTCTTGTGGGGCGACGAAGCCACCGTCCGTGAGCGACTTGGCCATGGACTCTCGGAACTCAGCCTCACGAGGCGGCAGTACCTTTTCAGCTACCCCTTTCCGCCGTCGGAGGTGGTGGAATTCTTTCGTCTCTACTATGGACCGATTCATCACGCATTCGCCTCGCTCGACGCCGACGGCGGTGAGCGTCTCCGCCGTGAACTCGAAGCGCTCTGGTCCGCTCACAATCGGGCGGGGACGGCCTGCACGACGGTGCTCGCTGAATACCTGGAAGTGATCGGCGTTCGAGCGTGAAGAAACATGGAGCGGCACAATCTCATTCACCAACCGACAATCAGAAGGAGCAGTCATGTATGGCATGAAGAATTTGACCAAGATGAAGGATCTCGAGGTTCTTGCTCCCGAGGCGATGAAAGCGTTTGTAGTCTTTGACAAGGCGGCTCTGGCGGCCGGAGCCATTTCGGTCAAGTACAAGGAGTTGATCGCGCTCGGCGTCGCCTTTACGACTCAATGCCCCTATTGCATCGAGATCCATGCGGGAAATGCACGAGGGGCTGGCGCATCGGAACAGGAGATCGCGGAAGCCGTTCTAGTCGCCGCGGCGCTGCGAGCGGGTGGGGCGGTTACACATGGCACTCATGCGCTGAAGGGAATCTAGGAGACTGGGCAGTCGGCCGTTGCCCCTACATATCAAACAAATGATATACCTATTTTACAATTCTAAACCTACAAGGAGATTGTCATGAAACCGTTACGACTGCTCTCGTTGAGTTGGGATTCTTACTCACAGGTCTGGCTCCGACGTCGGTGGAAATTCTGGGGCTCATCAACTCAATTACATTCTGCGCCCGAGAGAGGAAGGAGGCACGCCATGACGTCTACCTGCTTCATCGGGTTCGCCGCGGTTGCGCTACTCGCCTGGGCTGCTCCCAGCGCGGGCACCGAGGCGACGGTGGCGCCCGCGCCGCCGCCGAGCCT
>Ga0134127_10000698_pt1 | contig 28537 bp, 25 predicted proteins | sample KB31753_FD_96459 | JGI IMG/M metagenome (GOLD analysis project Ga0134127, IMG submission 96459) | Terrestrial soil microbial communities with excess Nitrogen fertilizer from Kellogg Biological Station, Michigan, USA - KB3-175-3 | ecosystem: Environmental > Terrestrial > Soil > Unclassified ... | reverse complement strand
CGACAAACCGGAGTCGCTCGTCCATGACGTGACACTCCTTCCAAGGCATGCCCCCTCCCTGAAGGGGGCAAAGTGTCACCCATCCGCTCGGAATACGCTGTCACCTAACGCTCAGGAAGGACATCGCCAAACTCCCAACTCCCAAATCCCAAGGTCCATTCCGGACACATGGTGACAGTTAATTCCGGAGACATGGGTAACACTTTCGGACGCGAAGGCATTGTCGATCGGTTCGAGTCGGCACGTTTCGTCGTCGAAGTAGCTTGAGCACGCACTCGTTGACGATGGCGATGTGCGGCGCGGCGAGGCTGCGCCACGCGCGTTCGAAGAGTGTTTCTGGCGCTACGGCCCGGGCACTAGCCCATCTTTCTCGTACACCGCCTCGGATTGCAGCGACGCTAAATAATCCACTAACGCCTTCGCCACCTTGGCATCCCTCGCGTGCGTCGAAATAAAGGCCACGATGTCCGTCGGCGGCGCAAACTCCGCAGGCAGCGCACCGGTACAGGTGGCCGTTCATCGCCGTGCGGATCTGTTCGACGGCGGCAGCGCGTTCTTCGAGAGCAACTCGGCGCTCTTGACGATCCGCGGCGAAGCGCTTCAGGACCGCGGGACGCGAAAATGGGAGGGGTGAAGAGCGTCCGTGCCGCGCGGATCGCGGGTTGCGACGCCGCGCGGCTCGATTGTTTCAGTGATTGATGCGCACCGACACCGCCACGGCGGTGCGGCGTTCACGCGCGACGTTGGCCGTCGTCCCGAACGCGGCCACGTCGAGCGACAGCCGCTTGCCGAGATTCAGGCCGACTCCCGCCGTGGGGTTCCATTTCTCGCGCGAGTAGATGGCACCCGTGCGGAGCTCCACCGCGCGGAAGCGATATTCGTACCCCGTGCGGAACCGGCCTCCCCCGTAGCCGCGGCCGAACTCGGCTTGGGCCGTCCATCTGTCCGCGTTGTAGCCCGCGTTGCCCGAATAGTCCACGGGCAGCTCGCGCACGACCTCGCCCGAGAAGGCCGGGACGCCCTCGGCGAAATCGTCCTCGCCGCTGACGATGTCGTCCATCGAGTACGTGGCGCGCTGCACATCCCTCCATCGAATCCGGTTCCCGACGCCGTTTGCGCCAAAGCCGACCTCCCACGGTCCGACCACCGCCCCGAGGCCGAGGTCGATCGCCACCCCGGACCCCGAGGTGGAAGACTCTCGAACGAGGAGCAGTGGCGACGGCGCGTTGGGCAGCGCCGTCACCAGGCCATTGCGATCGGTGTCGAGCCGCACGCGTCCGTCGATGCGCTCGTAGCGAAAGCCGTGGAGGTACTTGTAGTTGGTCGCCACGTACAGGCCGTCCCGTGTGGAGGCGGCCGGCGAGGCTCCACTCCACGAAAACCGCGCTCGGTAGCCGCCCGCGACCGCGAGGGCGAGCTGTGCGTCCGAATCGTCGCCCAGCTGCATGTGTGCATTTGGCATGTACACCCCGGTCCGACTGGCGAGGATTTCGCTCAGCTGCGGATCGACGCCGAGGTCGGTGCGCATCGCCATGTAAGGTCCGGCGCCGACGTAGATGCCCTGGAAGGCGCCGCCCGCACCTTCATGGACTCGAAACGTGCGCCCCCAGGTCGGTGATGCCAGCCCCAGCGCGCGCATCGGCCTCGCCGGCAGGAAGCCGCGGTAGTCGTTGAGGTCGCGGCTGATCTCGCCGTTGCGCATATCCACCGCGAACTGTGCGCTCCGGCCGTTTTCCCGGCGACCGAGCTGGTAGTGCAGCGGCGCCGCTGCGTACTCGACGGTCTTGATCAGATCGAACTCCTCGTGCCTCGGGTTCAGCCGGCCGAAGTCCTGCAGCACCTGCAGGAGCCCGAGCGGCAGCACGATGGATCGGTATGCCTTCGTCTCGCCGATCATCGACGAGGCGAGGTTTTCAGAGCCGCCGGTCGCTCCGAGCGCGATAGCACGCGCATCGAAGGACCAGTTCTGCGCCTGCGCGGTCGAGGCACAGACGAGCGAGAAAGCGATCATGGGTAGGCACACGAGTGTCTTCATATCTCCTCCAGCAATGCGTGTTGACGTGGGCCGACCCCGCGTCGGCGCCGCGGGTCAGCGAGGGTCGGTGTAGGCGGAGGGCGCGCGGCCGCCGGAAGCGACGGATGCGAGCGGCAGGGACAGTGGAGCGCGCGTGTCGGAGGGCTCTTTGAGCGTCCGCCGCATACGTTCCCCTTCGTCTGGCGAGAAGCGCCACCCGTGCGCATGCGAACGGTGCAGTTCGGCCTGCGACCACGGCGCGCCCATGAGTCCGTCAGGCCCGTGACCGGCGCCCAGCAGATGCGCGATCTCATGGGCCATCACGGCGCCGAGCAGCGAGGCGCGCGGAAGTCCGGCATCGCGCGCGACGACAGCCACCCGATCGGCGAAGATCGTCGCGAACGAGCCGGTGCCGCTGTCCCCGTCAACCAGCGCCTCGCCGAGCCTGCGTGGATTGGGCGCGCCCTGCGGCGCCGACGCCACGCGGACGATGACTTCGCGCTGCTGCAGGGGATCGCCGCAGAGCGAGGGCACGGCGCTCGCCGGACGTGCCGCAACGGAGCAGTCGTGCCATTCCGCTTCGACGCCGGCCTCGCCCAGCAGGCGGGCGGCTTCGCGTATCGCGGTCGAGAATGTCCGTGCCGTCACGCTGGTGTTGTAGACGCGGACGCTCAGGTGCTCGCGGTGCGCGCCGAAGGCGGCGGTCGCCATGCTCCACGCCACCAGAGCCATCACGATTCGGTGCACTCGATCCATCCGTTCCTCCTCGCTCTGGTAAGCGGGATCGACGGCGATCGGGGGCCAGGGATCAGGGACTAGGGATTAGGGATGCGGGGATGGTGCGTGCGAGGTGAAGCCGACGCGATCGGTGAAGCGGCTTCGGAACGCATCGCGTTCGTTGAGTGTGCGGAAGACCGAGAGCCAGTTGTTCAAGTTGTCGGGGCCGTACAGCCGCTCCAGCATTTCATGACTTCCGGTGAGGAAGTTGAGCTGACCCCAGTGCGGCCGCGCGCGGAACTCGCGCGTCAGCAGCTGCTCGTATCGCCACAACAGCTCGCTCGAGCCGTAGACGTCCCGGAGCATCGGCAGCTCGATCATGCACGTCGGCCGCGGCTGCATGGAGAGGAAGCCGGGCGACCGCGCGACGTAGCGGAGCGCGATGGGGCCGCTTTGGAAGATACCCTGACGCTCGACGTCGGCCACGAGCGCGAGTATCGCGTCGGCGGCCTGCACGTGCTCTTCGACATCGACGCCAAACTCACTGCACACGGCGGCGAATCCGTTGCTCGCACCGACGTCCAGAATCCGATCGCTGCGGTCGATGTAGGGCGTCTTCTGCTCGAGGGTATGCAGCGCCTTGTCGATCAGCTCGGGCGCGTCGGCCGGGAACGAGTTGAACAGCCACGCCAGCACGCGGTCGGCGCCTGGCAGGCTCGCGAGGAACTCGCCGAAGAGGTTGCGAAATAATCTGTGGCCTCCGGGCGGCTTCTGCGTCTCCTCGCGAAGCGTCAGCAGACAGGTGTGATCGCCCCCGCGCGCGTGGGGGTTGATCCAGACTTCGACGTGCCGGGAGGCATCCGGCAGGCCTTTCAGCAGACGTTCCCGCAGGTCGCTCCACTTCTCGATCGTCCGCGTTTCCTCGAGCCGGTACTTCGGTTTGACGCGCAAGGTCACGCTGATAATCACGCCGAGGCACCCGATGCCGACGACGGCCGCGTTGAACGTGTTGTTGTTCGGTACGAGCTGGATGCCCAGCTCTCCTGGCTTGAACCTCTTGGGATCCGTGATACCGGGGTCGGTTTCGATCTGAACGATGCGTCCGTCGCTCGTTACCATGACGAGCGCTGCCACGAACTCGGGAAAGGCGCCGAGGCGCAGGCCGGAGCCATGCGTCGATGTCGAGATGGCACCAGCCAATGTCTGGCCGGCGTAGCCCCCCATGTTGATGAGAGCAAGCCCGAGCTCGTCGAGCTCCTCATTGAGGTTGGCGATGGTGATGCCGCCAGGTGCCGTGACGAGCGTCTCCGCCTGCGCGGGATCGCGCAGCGCACCGGGGTCCACCTTCCTCACATCCTCCAGGAGACGAGTTGTCTCGATGACCACGCCGTCGGTGACCGCCGCGTCCGACCACGCGTGGTGAGAACCGACCGCGCGGACCGGCAGTCCGTCCCTTGCTGCAGCCCGGATGACGTCCTGAAGCTCGCTGACGGAGGTCGGACACGCGATCCGGAATGGCTGCGACACCTGAGTGCCGACGTAGTTGCTCCACGTCTCCCGCTCGCCGCAGGGATACGCATGTCCTGCTGTGGCCCGCGCGTCCGTGAACGCAGATTCCGGCACGGCGTACTCGGCCAGGATCGCGCTGACGAACCGTCGGCAGTCCGTGAACGCGATAGCCGTAATGCCCGCCGGCTCACCAGGTTTACGGCTCTCGAGGTCAGCGACCGTCCGCAGGATCTTGCGCTCCTTGGGGCTCAGCACCTGGTCTTTCCCCAGACCTGCTGCAGCACCCGCAGCGCGTTGCCCCACAAGATCTGTTCGGCAATCTCGGGTTTGTACCGGCTCCGGATGAAGTGCTCTATCACACCGATGTGCGCGTAATTGGGGCACTCGCGCACCGGCTCGATGAAGCCGTCCATGTCGGTGCCGATCGCCACGTGGTCGTAGCCGTGCGTCACGCCGGCGATGTGGTCGATCGTCGCGCCGACCAGTTCGAGGCCGTCGGCCGTCCCGCCAGACGGTTGCAGCCAGTACGGGTAGATGATCGTGCCGATCACTCCACCAAGCCGTGCGATCGTGGACATCGCATCGTCGCTGAGATTCAGCTCGTAATTGGCCATCTGCCGCGCTCCGGTGTGCGATGCGATGACCGGAACCCCGCGGTGCTCGGCGATGCGGAAGACCTCCTCCCGCGCGCGGTCGGTGCAGTGCATGACGTCGAGGATGATGCCGCAGTCGATCGCCGCGTTGGCGATTCGCTTTCCCAGCCCCGTCAGCCCCTGATGCGGCAGCTGCGGGTTCAGGAGGTGGTAGATCGCGTCGGGCATGTGCGGCACAGTGCTGGCGCACGTGGCGATGTTGCGGAACTTGAAGTGCGCCAGGATCAGGTACGCCACGCCGAGGCGTGCCAGCCGCGGGACGTTCGCTTCCGTCCCGCCGCATGCGAATGCTCCTTCCACGCAGTGGATGAGGAACTTCTCTTTGCGGTGCAGACAACGCTCCACGGTCGCGGCATCCTTCGCCACCACAAGCCCGAGTTGCTGCGCCTCCGCTTCCACATTGCAAGCCTGTGCCTCGATCCGGTCGATCGCCTCCGGCCGCTTGGCCCTCCGGCCAACGAGGAATTCGTCTTCCGCGTCGTAGAGGACCGAGGCAAAGCCGCCGAATTTGCCAGCCGCCACGTGGTCTGGCGCCATTCTCGCCACGCCGTTCTCGTAGTTCAGCGCATCGTTCGCCTTGGCCATGAGCTTCTTCTTGAACTCAATGTGGGGATCCGTCGAGGGCTTCGGCGGAAAAGGCGTGTGCATCGGGAAGTGCGCGTGAAGATCGAACAGATGCATGGCGTTCAGAAACCCGGGACCATGACCGCCGCGAGGCGGTCTGGGTTGACGATGGCCTGGTCGGTCATCCAGCGGGCCGCCCGGTCGCGCTCCTCGGTCAGCTCCGGCCGGAGCTGATGCAACCGCATGCGGACCGCGGCCAGGTAATGGTCCATCCGCGTCTGCGCGAACAGGTCCGCCGCCTGGCGGAGGTGGCGTTCGGCGTCCTCGCGGCGGTCCTCCAGCGAGGCGGCGCCGGCGTGCAGCGCGTGGCCCATCGCCACCGCCCACCGTGGACGCAACCGCAGAAGCCGTGACGCATCCTGACGTGTCGCGCGCAGCAGCCGGGTGCGGCCACTGCCGTCGGCCGCCGCGACGGCCAGGCTCGTCCTGCCCCGCAGGCCGTGCATCAGCACGCGATAGATCTGGACGTGCAGGAGCTGCGATCGCTCGACAGCTTTCCAGTTGCGAGCGATCTCGTCGAGCGCAGCGTAGACCTTTCCTTCGTACAGGTAGGTTTCCACCTCGCCGACGAGCGCGTCGCAGTGCTGCATCTGGAAGTCGGGGTAGGGCCAGTCGGCAATCGCCTTGCGGATCATCGCCTGCGCGTCGTCGGGCCGATCCGCCGCGAGGCTGTTGACGTACGTGTAGGCGATCAGCGGCAGGCTGACGGCGCCGTAGCGATCGCCGCGGGCTTCCGCTTGCTGGATCAGCACCGGCAGCACGCGCGGGAGCTCCCGCCAGCGTCCCATGAACACGAGCGCGGACAGCGCGAACGTGTGCGCGGTCGTGAGCTCCCAGCCGACGCCTGAGCATTTGTCGCGGAACAACGTGGCCGCCAGGTCGTTCTTCTCCCAGCAGTCGGCCCAATCGCCCTCGATCCAGGAGGCGACCCCCTTCATCGAAGTGGCAAACGCGACCGCGCGCGGGTCGTGGCTGTCGTTGGCCAGGCGCAGCGCCGACGCGAAGAGGCGTTCCGTCTCCGCGCGGGGGCGGCCGCCGTCCATCCGGCCCATGGCGAGCTCTGCGGCCAACCCGAGCGACACACGCGATGGCTCGCCGCTCTTCAGCGCCAGCAACGTGTACTGGGTCTGGAAGTCGGCGCCGCGCAGGACGTCCACCATGCTCATGCCAACGGCACACGTCCAGCACACGTCCAGCTTCATCTGGTCGGCGGCAGTCGCCGATGCTGATGGTTGCGCCTCGAGCATCCGCCGTCGCGTCATCCGTAACCGCAGGCGGTGCCAAATCAGGGAGAGGAGAACGTGCGAGCGCCGTTCGGGATACCACACGCCCACTTCCCGCAAGAGCGAGCGCACGAGCGCGATGCCCTCGTCGAGGTGGCCGCTGCGCAGGTACTGCTCGCAGGCTCGGCGGCGCAGGTCGACTCTCCGCACGGGGTCGCACCGGTCGCTGGCCTGAAGAAACGCTTCGGCCGCGTCCTTGCCGCGCGCGGCGTTGGACAGCGCGTCGCCGAGCTGCTCCAGCACCTGCACACGGCTCTGCAGCGCGTCGCCACCAAGCTCGAGGACGCGCCGATACAGCCGCGCGGCGCGATCGAAGGCCAGCGCCTCGACCGCGTCGCCGGCTGCCAACAATGCGTACCTGATCGCCTTCTCGGGATTCCCTGCCGCGTCGTAGTGCACGGAGAGCCGCTCACGGTCAGCGCAGCCAGCCTGATCGAGCGCCTGCGCCAGCAGGCCGTGATAGACGACCGCTGCCTCAGCGGACAGATACCCAGTAATCGCCTCGCGCACCTGGTCGTGGTACACGTCGAGCTCTTCGCCGTTTTCCTGGATCGTCGTGCGCAGCAGGTGCTCGCGCGCGAGCAGGCTGCGAATCTCCAGGTGCTCGTCGGCGATCCGCGCCGCCTTCAGGCCGACCTCGGACGCCAGCGGCTGGCCCGCGACCGCGACCAGCTCCAGCAGCCGCAGCGCCGGCTCCGGCAGCAGGCCGACGCGCCGCTTGATCACGTGTCCGATGCCGAAGGCGCCGGCCGTCAGATCCCTGCGGTCGGGCAGCGCGACCACGTAGCGGACTAGCTCGGTCACGAAGAACGGATTGCCCTTCGACTCGCGCGCGATCTCGTCGGCCGCCGCCGTCCCGTCTGCGTCGGCATGCTCCCGCAGCAGCGCCAGCGCCAGGTGACGCGCCTCGTCGAACGACAGGTTTTCGACCATAACTGTTCGGACTGAGACGGCGCCAGACGACGACCGATCGCCGCGGTCGAGTGCCGCCAGCACCGGATGGGTGTCGACGTCGGTGTCGCGGTACGAGAGCAGCACCAGGCAGCCGAACGGGTCGGTGGATTGCACGAGGCCATTGAGGAGGCGCACCGTGTCGGAGTCGCACCACTGCAGGTCGTCTATCCACAGGATCAGCGGCCTCGATTCGGAGATGCGCGAGAGACACTCGCGAAGACACGCAAACGCGCGGTGACGCTGCTCGCGCGGGTCGGCGATCTCGGGCAGCGTGCGACTGGCCGGCGAGAGCTGCTGCAGCACCGGGAAGATGCGGGTCAGCAGCACGAAGTGACGCGGCAGCAGCGCCTGCGCCCGCTGGGGCTCGAGGCTTTTCAGGAAGAGCGCCAGCCGATCCACCAGCTCGTCGAGCCCCTTGTGCGGCGCCGCCTCACTTTCATAGCACCGGCCGTTCAGGACGATGCACTCGGGCCGCGCGTCGCGCAGCCGCTCGAGAAAGGCGCGGACAATCCCGGTTTTGCCGACCCCGGACGCGCCGCGGACGTGGACGCAGACGGTCGCGCCCTGCTCGGCCTGATCGAACGCCTGCTGCAGCGCCGTCAGCTGCAGCTCGCGGCCGAACAGCACGCGCGATGCGACGCCGCGGCTTGGCGGTTTGACCACGGAGATTGGCGCGGGTGTGCCTTCGAGCGCGCGGACAACCTCCGGGCCCGTCGGGCGGCGGCTTGCATCGTGGTCCAGCAGCCGCTGACACAGCACATCGAGATCGCCCGGAACGCCAGCGACCCAGGCCGAAGGCCGGAGCGGCTCTTCGGAGCGCTTCCGCGACAGCACCTGAAGGATGCTTCCTTCGAACGGCATGCGGCCGGTGAGCGCCTCGAAGAGCACGATCCCTACAGCGTACCAATCCGTCGCGGGTGTCGGTTCGCCGCCGTCAATCTGCTCCGGGGCCAGGTAGTGCGGCGTACCGGCTAGCGCCAGCGTGCTCAGCGAGACCGTCGCGTCGAGCTGTTTCACCAGCCCGAAATCGAGCAGCACGATGCGCCCCGCGTCGGTGACGAAGACGTTGGACGGTTTGATGTCGCGGTGCACCAGTCGCGTCTCGTGCAGTGCGGTCACACCTCGCGCCAGCTGCAGCATGAAGCCGCGGAGCTGCGTATAGAACGTCTCGTGTTCCGCGGCGGAGCGGTCAGCGGTCTCACGAATGAAGTCGCGGAGGTCCCGCCCCTTCAGCAGCTCCATCGTGAAGAACGGCGGATCCGCGCTGGAGAACAGCTCGTGGACGTGAATGAGATTCGGGTGCCGGATTTCGGTCAACGTCCGAAACTCGCGCTTCAGCCGGTACAGCTGCTCGGGTTCGAACCGCCGCAGATACTTCAGGGCGACGAGCGCATTCCTCTTACGGTCGAACGCCTCGTAGACATCGCCGAAGCCGCCGGCACCGAGCCGTCCGCGGATCTCGAAACGTCCGTTGTGCAGCAGGTGCTGTTCTGGCACCGCGTCGCCACGCGCGTTCTGGGCGCCGAGCGGCCGGGGACGGACGTTCAGCGGCTCTTCGAGGAACTCACCCGCGTTGAGGTGCTCGACCAGCAGGCGATTGACTTCGGCGCGCAGCTCCACGTCGTCGCCGCAGGCGCGGTCGAGGAAGGCGCCGAGCGCGCCGGCAGGCTGCTCCAGCGCCGAGCTGAAGACGTACTTGACGTTGCGCCACTTCTGCGCGTCCATGCCTGTTCCGCCTATGCGTCCGCCGCACCGTCATGTGGCGCCCCGGCGAGTTCGCCGCGCAGCCAGGCTCGCGCCAGCACCCACTCGCGCTTGACCGTCCGATCGGACACGCTGAGGAGGCGAGCCGTTTCCTCGACCGACAAGCCGGCAAAGTAGCGCAGTTCGACGACGCGGGCCTGCCGCTCGTCGTATTCGGCGAGTCGGGTCAGCGCCCGGTCGAGCGCCAGAATCATCTCGGGATCCTGCGCCGCGCCCGCGATCGACTCGTCGAGCTGCTCGGGGGCGATGCCGAAAGCGCGTTTTTCGGCCTTCGCGCGCCGCGCGCAGTCAACGAGCACCTGTCTCATGATCCGCGCGGAGACCGCGACGAAATGGGAGCGGTTGGCCCATTCCTTTTCGCGCTGGCCGACGAGCCGGAGGTAAGCCTCGTTGACCAGCGCCGTCGGCTGGAGCGAGTGATCCGGACGTTCGCCGCGCAGATAGTGGGCCGCGAGGCGGTGCAGCTCCGCGTATACGCGGCTGAACAACTGGGCCTCGGCGGTCGAATCCCCTTGCCGGTACTGGTGCAGCAGCTGGGTCACGTCACCTGAACCTGATTCCACGTCCTCGTCTCCAACTTTCTGCCGTTCGAGCGTGAGACTGTACCCACGCCGGCAATGCAGGGTCAAATACCGTCCTCGGAGGCCCGTTCTGTCCTGTAAAGCGCAGTTCACGCGAATATGGGCCAAGGCACGTCTCATTGCGCCTCCAGGGACCTGGCCGCATTCTTGCCATGCCCCCGTCAGAGCGAATCGAACCAGGGGTCCAGGGGTCCATTCCTCAGGGTTTACCCACCGCTCCAATCCGGCCACCACAACACTCGCTGACTAAAGTCTGCTGGTTCGGCTCGGCAGAGCCATGTAGCACCGGCATCGACCCGTCAAGAGTCAGGAGTGGCGTATGCGGTGCCGGGCCGTTCAGGTTCGTTTGCCCTTCAACCTTTCGAACGTTGCATTCAAGGCACGACGCCGGTTTAGCCGGGCGCCCAGGAGGACACAGTGATCAGCCGGCGATTTCGACCGACGTTCCATCCGATTGCGTTCCTCGCCCTGTTTTTCACCATGGTGAGCGGCCCTGCGGCGGCGGACACCGTCTATACGTACGTCGGCAAGCCCTTCGACACCTTCTTTGGAACGGCCTGCGCTCCTAACTGCAGCATCACAGGTTGGTTTTCCGTCGCGGCGCCGCTCGCGCCCAACCTGCCGCTCTCACAGGTGACTCCCACTGCCTTCAGCTTCACCGATGGCGTCCTCACGTTCGACAACTCGACGACGGTGGCATCGTTCAGATACATCGGCGTCGTAACCGACTCCATGGGCAACATCACGGGGTGGAACAGTCAATTCAAGATCGAATTCGCGAACGGCACGACCGCGTTCATGTTCTCGGGCACCAATCCGCCAGGTTGCACCTGTTTTGTCACCGATCAATCCAGCGATCCGAACTACTTCGTGAGCGTCAACGACAACCCAGGTTCCTGGTCCAGGTCGATGGCACCAGGGCCGGAACCCACGGTGGAATACGTACACCTTTACAAGATCACCGAACACGCACAGACCTCTGATGCGCCGCCGGTTCCGGATGCGACGCCCTCCGTCCCGGGGGATGGGGGCGCCTTTGGCTTCGGCGTCGAAATCGGAGGAACCAATATCGGCCCGACGGCCATCGTGGCGCCAACGCTCAGCGTACCGGCCGGCTCGGGGATCCTGGACCCGATCATGGCGCGGACCTACAACCGCGGAGTCCTCGGGTGGAATTCACAGGAGGAGGAATGGAAGTTCGGCTCGCCGAATTTCAATAACTTCGGCGCTTCCACGCAGGCGGAGATCGACTACCTGTTCCGCAGCGGCGCCTACACGTTCGGCATCCTTGGCTCGACTATCACGCTCAATCTTGTCCCGCCGCCAGTGGTCAGCCAGCCGCCTTCATTCACGCTGACTGGTGGCGCATGGAGTGGGGGCAAGTACGTCGTCGACGTCCATAAGACGCTGACCATCACGTCCAATACGTTTGACGGATATGGCGCCACCGGGCATGGCGGGTTCATGTACATGGACGTCGGTCCGGCCGGCCCTGGAGAGTCGGTCACGTTCGTGAGCCACAACTATGCGGACCAACCGCAGGCCAACCGCCTCAGCGTGACGATTCCGCCATGCACGCTCGTCAGCGGGCAGGAGTACGGCGCCCGCGGGGCATTCCTCGCGTTCGTGGACCGCAGTGGCGAGATTGCGTGGGCGGCTGATGAGCTCAGCACCGTCCTGGGCATCGTTGCCGTCGGCGGGCCTTGCCAGCCGGTGACCTTCGAAACCGTTGCGGATGCGGTCACCGCGCTCGGAATCGGCGCCGGCAATCAGCAGGCGCTGCTCACGTCGCTGCGGGCCGCCGAGGCGGCCGCCGCGCGGGGCAATACGACCGCGGCGCAAGGACAAATCGGCGCGTTTATCAACAAGGTGCAGGCATTGGCGAACAACGGCCGGTTGTCACCGCAGGCCGCAGCAGCGCTCATCGCGAAGGCACAGCTCCTGCTCTGAACGTCACCACGCGAGGCGCGCCGACACCTGCAGCATGCGCGGGAGCCGGCCGCCTCGCGGATCAACTCGAACGACGCGTGAGGGTCGCGGCATTCTAGCGATCGTCGGCATCGACGAATTCCCGCCCGACCGAACCGCACACGGCCGCCGGCGACGCCGATGGTGCACCAGGCGGTGGCGATCAAGCACCGCACGGACCGTGCTGATGGCTGGTAGGTGCGGCCCGGTGAACGCCAGGCGAATCGATTGCCGGCGCCCATTGAGGCCTCGAGCAGGCGGGCGCTCGCTGCTGAGCGTCCTTCTCCACGATTGAAACGAGCTGATCAGGGGTCGTCAGCAAGCCTGGCTTCTATGTCGTGGTGAAGAGATGCGAATTGCGCACGATCAGCCACGCAATCACGAGCACCACTCCGAGCCAGAGACGGTACCCGGCGCCGGACCAGAGCATCTCCGAAGCCACCAGACTGGCCCCAGTGACCAGGACCATCAGACTGAGCATCCGCATGTGTTCCTACTCTCCTTGATCGGGTGGCGTTGCGCTGTTCGATTCCGAACACATGTCCGGGGGTGACGACAACATCGTTAACACGGAATCGACAATCACCGTCGAGGGCACTCCGGGTTGAAGAGGGTGTCGAACACGCAGGAAGGACAGAGCCGCCGCCGAGCGGAACGTCATAAAACCAATAGCGCCGCGCGTTATCTGTACGGGGGTAGACGTCGGCGGCGTCATGGCCGCCTGGGCGATAGCGGCATCGAAGCGGCGCGCGTACCGCAGCACCCTCTGATCCGCGCTACGACGCGCTCTATTGCGAAAAGCCGGCTACGGAAGTTCACCGCGACGTCCTCGGCACCCGCGTGCGTTGCTCGACGTCGCATGAGGAGGACCGCGTCTCTGGATAACCTCGGAATCGACGGAGCACCTCCAGGCGGGCGCCCTCGGCGGCATCGAGACAGGCGCTACGGCTTTCATGTGATGCGGCGGTCGCATCCGTGACGACGTTCATGTGCGAGTTCACCAACCTGACAAGAGGACCAGTGAAGTGAACGATCTTTCCAGCGGTAGTATCATTCGCCAGGGCCGCAAGTGCCGATTCACGCGATTTTCGAGTACATCGACGCGACACGCAGTTCCACGGCGCTTCGCGAGTCGCTGTACGTGTTTCCGATTGTCGAGGGACTTCACGTCGTTTCGCTGGCGTTATCGGTGGGGCTGGTGATCTGGTTTGACCTGCGGCTCGCGGGATGGATTCTGAAAGACCAACCGGTGTCGGTTGTGTTCCGGCCGTTGCGTCCTTTCGTGCTGACGGGATTCGCCATCACGTTCGTAACGGGGAGCTTGCTCTTCTGGTCGCTGGCGATGCGCTGCTACGGCAGCCCCTTTTTCTGGGCCAAAGCACTCATGCTGGTGCTCGCGGGCATCAATATCGCGGTGTACCACCTGACGATCGAACGGCGTCAAGGCGAATGGAACGCGGCGCCGATTCCGCCCCGGCAGGCGCGAATCGCCGGGCTGGTGTCGCTCACGTTGTGGGTCGGCATCATCGCCGCCGGCCGCATGATGGCTTACTTTTTATGATCTGACCTGTGTGGGACCGCCTCTACCCATATTTCCTGTGGATCGAAATGACCGGGCTGGGGCATGCCATCCGGGAATCGAAGTGGACGTTCGCCCTTGCCGAAGTGTTTCACCTTTTCGGAATAACACTGTTTCTGGGCACGATACTGGTTCTGGCGCTGCGGCTGTTCGATGTGGTGTTGCGGGAGAAAGGCGTGGCCGAAACGGCGCGGGAATTGATGCCCTGGTCAATGTCAGGGTTGTTCTTGACGCTCGTCACCGGGGCGCTTCTCTTTACCTCGGAAGCCGTCAAATGCTGGGGTAACGTCGCGTTCCACTACAAAGCTCTGTTTCTGTTGCTGGCGCTCCCATTCCAGTTTACGGCGCTACGCAGCGTCACTCGGGCGGACAGGCAGGGCCTTCCGCCGATCGTTCGCAAGCTCACCGCTCTTGTGGCCGTGCTGTTGTGGTTTGGCGTGGCGGTCTTCGGGCGCGCGATTTTCTTCTTCTGATTCCCGCAATCAACTGTCGCGCTGCCGCTCTACCGGCGCGACGGCGCTGGCGTCACGGCTGTTGTTCGTCCTCAACGTCTTTGGTAGGGCCTGAAGCCGGGAGCGTTGGCAGGTCGGCGTCTGCCTTGGCTTTTTCTTCAGGAGTCTGCACCTTGCGAAGATGGCCGTACATCAGCTCTTCCACGAAGGGCACGCAGTTGTAATCCAGCAACTGAATATTTTTTTCCAACCTGCGGTACAACGGCATGCTCATCTTCCAGGGCCGCGTGTAGACCTTGGGATCAGTGATCGTAACTTCATAGAGAAGGGAAACAGGACTTGTCGGAGTGTAGCGTTCGACGACGTGCAGTTCGTCGCTGTGAAAATCGCCCGCGCGGTCAAACCACGTATCCTCCACTTGCGCGGTCACGTCCACAACCAGCGTGTCCCCTTCCCATTTGCCGCTTGACCAACCCATCCAGGAGTCTACGGGCGCCTTGCTGGTCATGCCGATATTCACAACTCGAGACGCGAAATCGTATCCGTAGGTGAACGCGACGTACTTCGCGGATTGCGTGATTTGAAATGGAAAGCCCATGTAAGTTGCGCGAGGTATGCCGGGCAGGAAGCATTTGACCTCGGGATCGAGGGCCAATGCATTTGCCTCATTTTCTTTCTTCTTCGCCAGCGCCTCGGGCCGATAGGGAAGCGGTCCTCCTTCAACGACACCAATACTCGGCGCAACGCCGCCCCAGGCACCCATTACCACAAGCGGGCCTGGCCTGGCATCGTGGGCCTGAATGTCATATTCGGCCTCGTTCATGGCTTGCCAGATCCCGCTCAAATTGGGCCTTCCGTCGGGCGTGCGCGGCGCGCGGTAGGCTGTCGTCGCGCTCGGCTTCGCGGCCGCGGGGGCCGGTGTCGCGGGGGCGGTGCGAGGCGCTTGAGCCGTGCCCGTGGCTTGCGCTGGCCGAGCGGTAGGAGGAGTTGTCCGCGTGGCCGGCGCGGTCTGCGCGAATGACGGGGAGGCGCTGAAGCATAGCGCACACAAGGTCAGCGTTCGTGCAATCCTCAAGGCGTTATGTTCAGCTGACACACTCATCGAGGGCCCCTCTCGGTTATCGCCTGGTCTGGTTGGCGTCCGCGGTGTTCGTTCCCCTTTGCCAGCACGTTCGGGAAAGATACAGGACTGACTCGGCCCTCATTTCAGCGGGACGATCCTCTTTTGCATCCGCCAGTATTGGACCTTTGACTTCCACTTCGTGCCCAACCTGGAAATTCAGCATGTCGGTATCGCCCTGGAGCCGCAGCACCAGCGGCTTGGTCGCCGCGAACGCCGGCGCACCCGCTCCATTGGATCCGCCCGCGCCTCTCCAGTCGGTGATCTGAAATCCGGCGTCTGAAGTTTTGGAGACGCATCCCACCGAAGTGAAATTGCTTCCTCGATTCGGCGCCTTGGCGTAGATGGACGTCCCGTCGGGAATGCCGGGGATCTTGACTCTTTGGGTCGGCGCACCAGCCTGCCCAAAAGCACTGGCTGCAAAACAGAAAAGAACGCCAAACGCACTGACGGCGCGGAGCGTGCCCTTCATTCGAACTCCGAATCGACCCTTAACGCTTTTCGCGGACCAGGCGAAAACCGAGGTCAAAATGTTTGTAATCTTCCAGAAAATGCTGGCGCAGCGAGACTCGCGTCAGCCAGGGCCCATCGTCGTGAAATGACCCGCTGCGAACGACGCGGCCGCCTTCAGCGACCTCGCTCTCGGGCCCTCTGGGATCAGCCATCGGACTCTTCGAGTAATACCTGGGGTCATACCAATCCTGAACCCATTCATTCACGTTCCCGCGGATATCGTAGAGGCCCCAGGCATTGGGCTTTTTGACCGCGACGGGACTCACTTGCTCGACGTTGTACCACGCCCATTCGTCCGGCGGGGCATAGCGTGCCAGTGAGTTCGCGACTGTGGCTCCGCCAAACTGATCGAGCTTGCCGGCTCGCGCGGCGTATTCCCATTCCGCTTCGGTTGGCAGGCGATAGAGATAGCCGTCATTACGCGCGTTCAGCTTCGCAAGAAACGCCTGCACGTCTTGAAAGGTGATTGTTTCGACCGGAAGATCATCCCCTTTACGCTGACTGGGGTTCGAGCCCATCACGGCCTGCCATTGCTTCTGCGTCACTTCCGTCTTGCCGATTTCAAACGGTTTGGTGATTTGTACGGTGTGTTTGGGCTTTTCTTCCGCGCTGCATTCGACCGGTTTTACACCGTCGGAGCATCCCATCGGGAACTGTCCGGCCGGAATCGGCGCGAACTCCATTCCCAGGTCACTTGTGATGTACTTGACGGGCGAACCTTCCTGCGCAGAGACAGACGAGAAAACGGCAATCGCAAAACACACTGGCAAGAGGCTTACCCGTCGATGCACGCGAATGTGATCAACCATCGGTGACCTCTTCATCAGCCATTCTTACTTGCTCGTCCCCGGAAACTCTTTCGGTGCTCCGGGACTGGAGCCGCCGACGAAGAGCAGTCGGCCATCGGGTAGCGTGATGTCGCGCCCGTTGGCTCGCAGCGCGCCGTCTTTCGCGCGGTAGCCGTTCACCTTGATCACCGTCTTCGCGGCCAGCGATTCCTTGGTAAATCCCGCGCGAACCAGCGTGCCCGGTGGACCTGCCTCGACGGCCCAGTTCTCGACAGTACCGTCAGCTTTCTTCACGTCGATGTAAATCCACGAGTGAGGATTGATCCAGGCCATCTTGGTAACGGACCCAGTCAGCGTCACCGGCTTATCCGCATCGTATTCGGCGGCAAATGAGTGATGCGCGAGCGCCGGGCGTGCCAGGGTCATCACCGTGAGAGCAAGCGCACGAATAAACAGGGTTCGAGCTTTCATCGCTGCCTACTTTCCTTCGTCTGCCGCTTCTTCCCGGTCCTTCGCACGCGCTGCAGACAGGGTGAACTCCAGGCCGACATTGCCCTCGTGGCACGCGTACTCGACGAGTTGTTCCTGATCCGTGAGTTTCCACAACACGAACTCGACGCTATAGGGCTTGGTGCGCGTTCCGGGGTCATCCATCGTGTATCCGAACAGCAGGCGGTTGGCATCGAGCAACTTGTACCGGGCGGTGAGATGCCGCCTCCCGCCGTCCGGGCCCGAAAAATTCGTGTACTCGACGATCAGTGTGTCGCCGTCCCAATGCCCGCGCGCGGACCCCAGTTGGAGATGGACGTCTGCCGGGGGCCGTGGACGCGCGTCCATATAAATCACCTGTGAAACCAGTGACTCCCCACGCACAAGCAGCGTGTCGGTGCCCTGAATAATCTCCAGCGTCGATTCCTGGCCTCCGGGACCCGATCCGTTGAACGCCGGACCCGGTGTGCCCGGCCGCTGAATGCAGCGGCTCGACATGGGCCGGTCTTCATAACTGATGGCCCGGCGATTGTCCAACTCGGCGGCGCGGTTCTGTCGTATCCGTGCGGCAAGCGTGAGCGGAGGCAGCCGTCCATTGGGCGGATCGACGACCTGAGACGTGCGCAAACTCGACATCGGCACTTTGAACCAGAAGCCGTCTCTCCAGTACGTGTTGTACGCGTCCGTGGTTTTTTCGCCGGGAGGGGTATCGGTAGGTTCGGTGCGAAGGTCAATCTGTTTTTGCTGCGCCTCGTTTTCAAGCCTGGCCGCAGTCGCGGCGTCAATTTCCTTCTTGTCCTGATTCCGCGGCCGCTCCACCGGTACCAGGGTGGTGCGGCTCCAGATGCCCTGCATGTCGGGGTGGCCGTCCGCGAGGCGCGGCACCTTGCCCACTTTGTATTCCTTGAAACTCGCCTTCCAGTCGTACGGCTTCGCCGGAGGGCCAGCATCGCTTTCAGCGGCCGGCTCATCGGGCGCTGCCGCGCAGCCGTTGCCCCGGCATTCGTCGTTATTCGAGCTTTTCGGTGCTGCTTGAGACGCCTGCGCAGACAGGCGAGACGGGGCGGTTGCTAATAGGGCTGCTGCGACGATTGCTGCTGCATACGATACGGAGTCTCTAGGACGCATCGGGTGCCTCCCTGTGACGAACTCGTAGCCATCGCGAGCACGGGCATCCTGATTTTCAGCCCTTAGTATAGTAATTCTGGAGTGCTGTCAATGTTCGGTGGCACAACCGACCGGTACGCCGCCCGCATTCGCGCGCAACCTGCGCCGCAACAAAGTGCTGCACAAGCGTGTGGTCGTGCTCGCGAAACCATCATCGTGACGCGCCGCGGGGAGATGGTCATCTGGCGCGAGAAACTGTTCGTCCTGGTGGCTTCAGGCGGCCGTGCGCGGCGTGTTGCCGCGCCGTGCAAGGCGGCGGCAACACGTGGTGAGGACTGTACGGCCCCGAGTTACTTGGCGGCGGCGGGCGGGACGATCGTGATACTGATGGTCTTGGCGTTGATCATCGACTTCTCTTCCGGACCGTACGCCACGACGCGATCCCCAACCTTGAGCACCTTGGCGTCAACCTTCTCCTTTCCGCTGTTGATCCTGGTCTTCGCGTTCAGCATGACCATTTCGTCCTTGCCATCGAGGCTCTTCACCGTCACGTTCGCGCCGTCGATCTTCGTGATACTCCCCACGACTGCCCTGTCGGCGGCGCTCGCGGCAACCGGAATCATCACCAGACACATCAACGCGATTGCCACGACCCATGTTCTCTGCATTCCCTTGACTCCCTGTGAAATTGCCCCCCGGGGGCACCTGCGAGCGTGCTCGCTCGTGTCTATATACGTGGGAGCCGGCACGTTTGTGCCGTAGTCACGTTCGAAACAGTCGTGCGGTCTGGCGGGCGGCGTCCTTGCCCTCCCCGAACGCGATTTCAGAATTGTCAGTGTTCCCGGTGAAGATCCGAGCCTGTTTTGAGCCCTGAGCAGGCAGGTGGTGTGGATCGGCAGTTACGGGGCGGCGCCAGCTGGAGGGGGCAGCAGATCGCGACTGAGAAATGGCGGGTCCACCTCGCTGCGCGGATCCTCGACCGTGCAGTCCTGAAATGGTTTGTCGCTGATCTCCACCATGGTGAAGCGGAATCCCGTCTCCCATCGCACGCGGTAGTAGCGCATCGGGCCGTCGAGGATCCGCGTCGCCACCTGCCAGAGATCGGCGCCTGCGGTGCAGCGGCGGGTTGGCTCCGCGAAATCGCCGTACGGGTGTTCGAGATGGAGCGCGGTGTACGGGTCTTTCAGCGCCTCGGACGCCGCACGGGTCCGGCTTTCTTCCCACGGCGCGCTCAGCCATTCGAGCACGAAGTCATGCGGCTTGCCGGCGATGGGATCGGTCTGCACCGCGACGCCATCGCGAACCTCGAAGTGCCGCACCGCCGTATGCGTATCCCCGTCAGCGAGACCGCCGGTCGTGTATTGCACCACCAGATCGTCGGGTCTGATGCGTCCCTGGATCGGGGGATAGCCGTCGTCGGCGTAGGCGCTCCAATCGAGGACGCGTGTCGGCGCTAACGCGGCGTCGAGCCGCCACGCGCGCGCGTAGAGATCCTTGAACCCGCCCAGGCAGCCGCTCTGCGAGCCGAGCGTCGCCAGCAGCCGCCGCCCGCCGGCACCGGTCGGTGAGATCAGGACGTAGTACACCTGCTGCGGTCGATACGTCTCTTTCGTGTAGCTGTTCTGCTCGCTGTCCCAGAAGCGCTCCCAGCGCCCGTTCCGCCAGGTATAGGCGTAGGCCGACTCGTCGTAGCCGCAGTTGATGCCGACGGCCGTCACGACGCTGAGAAACTCCCCCGCACGATTGACCCTGACATCATCGATGTAGCCGAGCGGGTTGGTCGGACAGTCGCCGGTCATCTCCAGGCACAGGAACTGACCGTCGCGGAGCGCCACGTGCATCGCCTCGGCGAACGCGCGTGTATCCACGCTCTGCGGCGCCGCCATCAGCTGCGATTCAACCCAGTCACGCACGCCGTGCTTCACGGTGGTCATCGCCTCGCTCGCCCCGAGGGTCTCACGGTGAGCGGCAAATTCGCTGCGCAGTTGCTGCAGCACCGGCCGCAGCGTCACGAGCGCTGCCGGCTGGGCGAAGCACGGCGCTGCGATCGACAGGGCGACGAATAGAGCGGGAAGCGTCTTTCCGCCTCCGCTAAAGCTTCGGCGAGACAGGCTAGCGAATGTTGAACGGGACATTGATGGTGCGCGTCGTCAGATGCTCGGTGACCTTCTCGAAGACATCGATATCGAACGGCTGGTCAATCCGATTGCCGGAGGCATCTTCAAGGTCGGTGTCCACCATCAACTGGTACGCGCCGGCGGTCCATGGCATGCGTGGCGTGAATCGCCAGGATGTTTCGTTGCCTTCGACGGCGATCGTGCCGTCTACGCGGCCGCCGGGACCAGCGACCTGCAGCATCCGTTGCAGCAGGGGGTAGTTCATCGAACGGCCGAATTCGACCACGAGCGGTGCCGATGTCCCCGCGCGCGGCGGCGTCACCTTCCATTGCTTCGGCGTCGGCGGCACGCGCACGGGCGGCCCGCCGCGAAATTCCTTGTGGTAGTCCGACGCCAGCGGCACGCCTTGTGCATCCGGCCAGCCGCGATCGATGACCAGCGTGTACCGCTGGCCCTCCGCGATCGGCGGTCCCATCTTCGAATTCGATTCCAGGCCGCGCTTGATCCGCCCGGGATCGAACGTCATCGTCAGCCGTTGATTGTTGGGATCCCACAGTTCCTGTCCCGGCAGCAGCACGTCCTTCAATTCCTTGCCCGTGCCGTCGAGGATGTGGAGGCGAGCCGCGACTTCACCGCGACTCACCGGAGCGGAGAAGTAAACATAGAGGCGCAGGGTGTTGCTCGCCAGGACGTCGGCTGATGGATACACGCGCTCGACGCGCGTCGCCGGGGCCGCGGCCCGCGTCGGACCGTCGAAGCTGCGTTCGATCGGCGTGCGGCCGGGTTGTCGGAAGACGGCCCGGTATTTCACGCCTGCTGCCAGCGGATAACGGGGGCGGAAGACGAGCGTGCCACCGTCGACAGAGTAGTTGCCGAGCATCGCGGGAGCATCGGCGGTTCCCGCGTAGAGGCTGAACACGGATACCCAGCCGGCAGCTGGCGGTGTGGCGGGCGCCTGCCACCCGGTCACCCGGAACGCACCGGAGTCGAGTTGAATGGAAACGGCTTGCGCCCTCGCGATCGTCCCCAGGACGAGGACGATCGCGAGGATGTGGAGCTGCGGCCGCAAAGCAGGCCCGAACTAGGGCAGCGCGATCGTCTGCAGGTTCGTGTTGCCCGGGGTCGCGCTGACAACCAGCGCGTGGCCGTCATCGACCTGCGCGAGGTGCCGGACGTTGGTCAGGCTCGAGATCTTGTCGTACGGAGCGCCCGCGACGTCGACCACCGTCGGCGAGTCGATCGGCTTGTCGGTGGCGAGCGTATCGGCGTGCAGCTTGACGACGCCGTAGGTCGTGTTCGCGATCAGGATGAACTCGTGGCCGTCCTTCGTGTACGGCACCATGTCGAGCGGCTGGTTGCCCGACCCGAGGTCGGCGATGGTGACGCCCTTCACCTGTGCGCCCGGCTTCAACGCGCTCATCGGGATCTTCACGAGCGGCGTGCAGGTGTAAGCCGCGAGGACATAGGACTCTCCGCCCAGCTTGTAGGGGACGAAGGTCCGCACCGGCGCCTGCGTCTCGAAGCGCCCGTGCGAGGCGTGCCAGATCTGCAGCTGCGTGCCCTTCGCGGCGCTGTTGAACGGATACGGAATCGAGCGCAGCGCCGAGTTCCACTCCTCGTTCGACATGCCGGTGACCAGCAGGTTGCCGTTGATGAACTCCATGTCGGTGATCGTCGTCGTCCGTGGATTCTGACGCGCGGCCGGGTCGTTGTTGGGCGCGTCGACCAGGGCGACCGAGGCGTGCGGGATGTTGTCGAGCGACAGCGGCGTCACCTTGCCCGACGGCTCGACTTTCACGACGAGCGGCATCGCGTCCGGGCCGCGGCCGCGTGCCGCCGACACGTACACGTTCTTGGAGATCGGGTTCACGGCGACGTCGTTGATCAGGATCTGATCGGGCATCACGCCCACCAGGCCGGCTATTTTCTGGTCCAGGCCCTGGACGTTGATGGCCGCCGTCTTGACGGGCGTCTTGTCGTTGGTGTCGAGGGCGACGATGGCGCCGCCGATCGAGTCACCGACAAACAGCACGCCGTCAGGACCGAAGGTGAGCGCGCCGGCCGACTTGAGGTCGGCCTTGCCGGCCGAGAGCACGGCCGCGGCATCAACCGGCCGATAGACGCTCAGGACCAGGAGCGCAATCATGGTTGTCGCGCAGAGCGCGATCGCGGCACGAACGAGGAAACGAAGCTGCATATTCCCTCCGCAAAAATCGGACACCACGGGACGCAAACGCCAAATCATAGACCAATTGCCAGCGGCAGGACACGGAGCCGGGATTACTGGTGATCGAACGTTCCGCTGCGTTCGCTCAGCGCATAGACGCACGCCAGGCTGATGACCGCACAGATGGATATGTATGCCGCAATCGCCATCGACGTCCCGAACTCGCGCAGGAGGAGCACGGCCAGGAGGGGCGCCGGGCCGCCGGCCGTGACCGAGGCCAGCTGAAACCCCAGCGCCGACCCGCTGTACCTCAGCGATCCGGGAAAGCTTTCCGCGATGAATGCGGCTTGCGCGCCGTACTGCAGATCGTTCACCGGCAGCCCCAGGACGATGGCCAGGAAGACGAGCCCGAAGGATTTCGTGTCGAGCAGGGCGAAATAGACGAATGGAAAGACGATCATCGCGACGCACCCGAGCGCGATGACCCTCCGGCGTCCGTACACGTCGGACAGATATCCGAACAGCACCACCGTCATGGTCGAGACGATCGCCTGGATCATGACCAGGTTCAACATCGTTCCCCGGCTGAACCCGAGCTCCTGTGTCCCGTAGGTGACGATGTAGGTCGTGAACACGTAAAAGGGGACCTGCTGACCCGAGCGCAGCAGCGCCGTCAGCACGATCTCGCGACCGTGCCTCTTCACGACCTCGACGACCGGCGCCCGCGCGATGGTGCCGCTGGCCTGATGGTGTCTGAAGACGGGCGTCTCGAGGACGCCGGCGCGGATATACAGGCCGACAATGACGAGCACGATGCTCGCCAGGAACGGTATCCGCCACCCCCAGTCGAGGAACTCCTGCTCGGAGGTAACAGCCGTCATGAGCGCAAGAGCGCCATTGGCGAGAACCATGCCGGCCGGCCCGCCGGCCTGCGCGAAGCTGGTCGTGAACGCGCGGCGCGAAGGGTGCGACCATTCGCCGGCGAGCAGCACGCCGCCGCTCCATTCGCCCCCGATGCTCATCCCCTGGACGACGCGGGCGATCGTCAGGAGCACCGCCCCCCAGATGCCGATGCTCTCGTAGGAGGGCACCAGGCCGATCCCCACGGTCGCAACGCCCATCGTCATCATCGTCACGATCAGCAGCGCCTTGCGGCCGACGCGGTCCCCGTAGTGGCCGAAGATGGCGGCGCCGACCGGCCGCGCGGCGAACCCGACGAAGAAGGTCGAGAACGACAGCAGCGTGCCGACGAACGGATCAACAGCGGGAAAGAATTTCTGTGGAAAGACGGTTGCGGCGGCGACGCCGTAGAGCAGGAAGTCGTACCACTCGAAGACCGTCCCGATCGCGGAAGCGCTGACCGCCTTGACAAGCTGCCGTCGCTGCTCCGTGGCGTCGATCGGCGCGGTCGGACCTCCGACGACGGTGGTCGATGAGGACACGTTCAATGAGATAGTAACTGACGCCGATGCCCAGAGGGTTCATCAACGGTGTCAATCTCTACTACGAAGAGGCCGGGCACGGGGTCCCGATGATCTTCGTTCACGAGTTCGCCGGCGAAGCGAGAAGCTGGGCGCCGCAGGTCCGGTTCTTCCGCCGGTGGTATCGCACGATTACCTTCAACGCTCGCGGCTATCCTCCCTCCGACGTACCGGAGGATCCGGCCGCGTACTCGCAGCGCCAGGCGGTGGAGGATATTCGCGGCGTCCTGGACTACTTGCAGATAGACAAGGCGCACGTCGTCGGCCTCTCGATGGGAGGCTACGCCGCGCTGCACTTTGGTCTTCTCTATCCCGAACGCGCGTTATCGTTGGTGGTCGCCGGGGCGGGCTACGGGTCGAAGCCCGAGGAGCGTGAGACCTTCCGGCGCGATTGCGCGGCCCTCGCGGAGCGGTTCGAGCGCGAGCCGATGGAGAGCGTCGCCGCCGTGTATGCGATGGGTCCGGCCCGCGTCCAGTTCCGCGACAAGGACGCTCAAGGATGGGAGCAGTTCCGCGAGCTGCTCACGCGGCAGTCCGCACAGGGTCACGCCCTCACGATGCGTCGCGTGCAGATCATGCGGGAGTCGATCTACGAGTTAGGGGACCGCATGGCGCGGCTGACCGTGCCGACGCTGATCGTCACCGGCGACGAGGATGACGCATGCCTCGAGCCCGCCTTGTACATGAAGCGCACGATTTCCACCGCGGGCCTTCTCGTCATTCCCAGGTCTGGTCACACGATCAACCTGGAGGAGCCGGACGTGTTCAACCGTCACGTGCTCGATTTCATCACCGCTGTGGACCGCGGGCGCTGGACGTCCCGCAATCCGGCCTCGGTGAGCCGGTCCGCGATCCTGCCCGCCGATTGGCAGCTGTAACCGTTTTTCCCCGCCGGTCGTATGATCGCCCGCATCGACAGGAGAGGGCTATGACCATGCGACATCGGTACATCGGCGCAATTGGCGCAGCGGGCGTTCTGGTCCTGACGGTCCTCATTGCCGCGCAGAACAATCAACAGAACAACGCGCCACGATCTCCATGGAAGTACGACCCGGCGGACAGGGCCGTTGGCGACGGCGGCCCCGCGCCGAAGCGCGATCTCACCGGCACATGGGCCGGACCGGCCGCTGGCGCGGGTGCGCCCACGAGCCGCGTCAACCCCAACAATCCGCCCGCGCCGCCGCTCACGCCGTTGGGCGAGCAGTTGTTCGGCCGGAACAAGACGCTCACGAAATACAGTCCGGCCGGCACCAACGATCCGCATGTCCGCTACTGTGATCCGTATGGTTTTCCCCAGAACATGGCCAATCAGATCCGCGGGATGACGGTTGCGACGTTGCCGAACCGGACCTTCATCCTGCTCCAGTACATGGATCTCTGGCGGGAGATCTGGACCGACGGACGAACGCTGCCGACGAATGTGGGCGGCAGGGGCCGCGACACCCTCGATCCGAAGTACAACGGTTACTCGGTGGGTCACTGGGAAGACGACTACACGTTCGTGGTGGATACCACCGGGCTCATGCCGAATACCTGGGCGACCAACAGCGGCTATCCCCATAGCGTCGATGCGCACGTCACGGAACGTTTTCACCGGGACAGCAGGAACGACCTGACGCTGACGATCACCATGGACGACCCGAAGCTCTATACCAAGTCGTTCTATATAGGGGACGTGCATTTCCGGTGGATTCCGAACCAGCAGCTCGACGACTACACCTGCATCCCGTCGGAGTTGCAGCAGTACCTGAAAGAGATGGGCGATCCCGCCGGCAGCGATCCCAGCGCCGCACGGTAATCGGTGGTTGGTGACAACCTCCTATGGGTCCTGCGGCAGATCGCACTGAGCGGTGAAGGAATGAGGGGCGTATAATCGCCCGAAATTATTATGAACGTCAGGAAACTGGCCGTGACGGTCGCGTGTGCATGTGTCCTGATGACGTGGCCGGCCGCCGCCCAGGAGGGTCATCCGCTGAAGGGGTCCTGGCTCGGGACGTGGACCGGCAACACGACGCACGATCCCGATCTCATCCTCGTGCTGAACTGGGACGGCAAAGCCATCACCGGCACCATCAATCCCGGCACCGACAACCTCGCGATCAAGAACGCCTCGCTGAATCCCGACGGGTGGGTCGTGCATTTCGAGGCCGACGCGAAGGACAAATCAGGCCGCGCGCTGACCTACGTCATCGACGGGAAGATCGAAAACCTGCACCTGCCCAACCGGGCCGTGACGGGCACCTGGAAGAACCAGAAAGAAAGCGGCGCGTTCAAGATGACGCGGCAGTAGGAGCGCAGCACGCGATGAGATCAGCTACGCGTCGCCTCCTCGCCGCCGCGCTCACCGCACTCGTGCTGGCCGCCGGTGCCTCTGCGCGTCTGGCCGCGCATCACGAGATTCTCGCGAAGTTCGACGACAGCAAACGCATGACGCTCAAAGGCGTCGTCACCCTGATCGACTGGCGCAACCCGCACGTGCACGTGTTCATCAACGTGCGTCAGGGGGCGGGCCAGCTCGCCAACTGGGCGATCGAGCTCGAGAGTCCGATCGATCTGCAGAAGAGCGGGTGGAATCGCGCGACGCTGCAGCCGGGCGATGCCATCAGCGTCGAGGGATGGGCGGCGCGAGATGGCGGCCGTCAGATGTGGGGTAACTCCGTCGCTCTCGGCGCGACGGGCCGCCGCGTGCTGAATGTCACGCCACGTGCGCCAGCGCCGCTCGTCTCGGCGCGGCCGACGCCGCGCTGGCCCGACAAGCAGCCGCGGCTTGGCGCGCTGCCGGGCGGGACGGAAGGATACTGGGCCTATCCCTCGTCCACCGTGCTCGTCGAAAACGGCGCGAACATCCCGATGGACGCGTGGGGGCTGTTGAAGAACATCGCCGACGCGCCGAAGGTGGCGCCGATGCAGCCGTGGGCGCTCGCGCTCTACACGGCGCGGCAGCGGCGGTTCCTCCGCGACGATCCGATGTTTCTCAACTGCAAGCCGCCGGGCGGGCCGCGCCAGTTCCAGCAGTCGTACGGCGTGCAGCTCGTCGAAGACCGCGAGCGATCGCGCGTGTTCGTCCTCATCGGGAGCGGGAACAACAACTACCGCATCATCTATACCGACGGCCGCGGCCACGTCGGGCAGATCGGCGGCGACGATGACAACCCGTTGTATTACGGGCGTGGCGTCGGCACCTGGGACCGCGACGCGTTGGTCGTCGACACGCGCGGTTTCAACGAGGATTTCTGGTTCACCAACGGCGGCCTGCCGCACACCGAGCAGCTGCGGCTCGTCGAGAAGTTCACGCGCACCGATTTCGACACGATGAAGTACGACGTCACCATCGAGGATCCCGGCGCATATACGCGGCCGTGGTCGAGCAGCTGGACGCTGCGCTGGGTCGCCGGCGAAGAGATGCCCCGGCATTACTGCCAGGACAACAGATCGTAGGAGGAAAAGATGAAAGCCTGTGTCCTCGGGATCCTGATCGCGGTGGGTGTTGTCGTCGGCGGCAAGGCGGTGCTCGCGCATCACTCCTTCGCCGCGGAGTTCGACGCCAACAAGCCGATCACGCTCAAGGGCATCGTCACCAAGGTCGAGTGGACGAATCCGCACGCGTGGATTCACATCAACGTGAAGGACGAGGCCACCGGCAAGGTGACGAACTGGGGCGCGGAGATGGGGCCGCCGCACGGTCTGCAGCGCCGGGGCTGGCGCCGCGACACGCTGAAGATCGGCGAGGAGGTCACGATCGCCGGCGCGCGCGCCAAAGACGGCAGCAATCGCATGAACGCGCAGAAGGTGACCCTCACGTCGACGGGCGGGCGTCCGGGTGAGACGCTCGACGCCGACTCGAGCGGCTCGCCAGGCGTCGATAACTAATGCGACGCGCGCTCCTCTTCATCGCGGCGGTCGCGTTGATCGCGGGGCCGCTCGTGCGAGCGCCGCTGCATGCGCGGCAGGGCGCGCCGCAGCCCGCCGCGCAGCAACAGCCGCCGCAGCCGAACCCGGGCGTGCAGGTCGGCGTTCCGCAGGGACGCGGCGGCGCCCCCGCGCCGGGGATCGCCGAAGGACGCGGTCCCGCCGGGCCGGCGCCGCGCAACGCCGCGGGACGCGTGATCCTTGGCGGACCGACGCCGGCCGTCAAGGGCGTCTGGCTGCCCGGCGCAGGCGGGGCGCAGGATACCGGCGACAACACGCCGCTTCAGCCATGGGCGCGCGCGCTGCTGGCCAATCGCAACAAGTTCCAGCTCGAGCCGCACACGCGCTGCAAACCGTCAGGCGGCATCCGGCAGTTCCTGACGCCGTACGGCGTGGAGTTCGTGGAGCTGCCGGAGCTGCAGCGCATCTTCATCTTCGACATCGGCGGACCGCATACCTACCGCACGATCTACATGGACGGTCGTACGCATCCGGCCAACCTCGAGCCGAGCTACTACGGCCACTCGATCGGCTGGTGGGACGGCGACACGCTGGTGGTCGACACGACGGGCTTCAACGAATCGTTCTGGCTGGATCGCCGCGGCACGCCGACGACCGACAAGCTGCGGCTGCTGGAGCGGTTCACCCGCACCGACGCGAACACGATCAAGTACGACGTCGTCGCGGACGATCCGGGCGCCTTCACCGCGCCATGGAAGACCGGTTTCAACCTGCGCTGGGAGAACGG
>Ga0134127_10000696_pt1 | contig 28617 bp, 32 predicted proteins | sample KB31753_FD_96459 | JGI IMG/M metagenome (GOLD analysis project Ga0134127, IMG submission 96459) | Terrestrial soil microbial communities with excess Nitrogen fertilizer from Kellogg Biological Station, Michigan, USA - KB3-175-3 | ecosystem: Environmental > Terrestrial > Soil > Unclassified ... | reverse complement strand
TCGAAGAAGGCGAGCGGCACGTAGGCGACGTTCGGCGAGAACGGCTCGCGTGCGATGCCGACCACCTGCCACGCCACCTGCGCGGGTCCCATCGAGAGCGTGACCGAAGCACCCGGCTCGAAGCCGGTCAGGCGCGCCGCCAGGCGGTCGTTCGCGACCAGCGCCTTCGTGTCGCCCGGCTGCAGCCAGCGTCCCTTCACGATCTCGGGCGCGAGCATCTTCGTGTCGGCCGGCAGGGCGACGACCGTGAAACGGTCGGCGTCGCTCGCGTGCGCGGCGCTCGGGCCCGCTCCGTGCAACCCCTTCGATTCGGCCTGGGGCCCGCTCGCCCCGCCGGCCGGAGACGCCTCGGTGACGATCCAGCCTTCGAACGCCTTCACCCCCGGCGTCTGCCGGACCGCGCGCTCCACCTGCGCGAGCGGCGCCATCTGGGCGAGCGCCACCGAAAGGTCCGACTTGCGCGCGGCGAGCAGGCGGTCGATCGTGCGCACGAGCGATGTCTTCACGTTGAAGGCCGACATGAAGAAGACGCCGGCGGTGGCGAGCGTCGCGACCGTGAGGGCGAGGCGCGTCCGCCGCCTGAAGCCGTTCCGCAGCGAGAGCAGCAGCGGCCGACTGGACCCGCCCACGCCCGCGAGCGCACGGTCGAAGGCCGAGGCGCCGAACCCGGGCGCGCGCACCTCGTGGTCGGCGAGCGCCTCCCTCACCGAGACCGCCACGCCGCGAAGCACGGGTCGCGCCGCCGCGAGCACCGGCACGACGAGCCCGACCAGTGCCGACAGCAGGAGCACCCATGCCGGGACCGCGAAGCTCAGTAGGTCGAAGTTCAGGAAGACCGACAGGTAGCGGCTGAGTGCCCGGCCTCCCCACAGGCCCAGCGGCAGCGCCACCACGAAAGCCGCGCCGCCGAGCAGCAGGGCCTGCGCGAGGTAGAGCCCGGCGATCCGCGCGTCGCTGCCGCCGATCGCCTTCATCACGCCGATCTGGCGGACCTGCGAGGCGATGAGAGCCGTCAGCAGGTTGACGACGAGCACCCCGCTGAGCGCCAGCGCGAAGAAGCCGAAGGCCGCCATCAGGAGCAGCAGCAGCCCCATCAGGTCGGCGTGCGGGTGCTGGCCGGGCTTCGGGACGTCGACGCGGCGCACGCGGCCGCCGCGGCCTTCGACGAACCGCCGCACGCTCTCGGCGACGCCGCGGACGTGCGCCTCGTCCGTCCGATCCCCGGCCACCAGCAGCTTGAGCTGGTCGAGGTACGGCTCCTCGCCCAGCTCGGCGAGGGTCGCGAGCGTCACGTAGCCGTAGACGACCTGCTCCATGCGCGCCTGGGCCTGGCCGACGTCGGCCACCGTGCCGCTCACGCGGAGCGTCCGCTCGACCCCGCCGGGCGTGCGCACCCTGACCGACTGGCCGATCCGCCCGCTCACGACCTGGAGGGCGTCGCGCTCGACGAGCATCTCCCCGGTCGCGGGCGGCCAGGCGCCCTGCTGCGGCGTCAGCCGGCTGATGCGGACGTCCGCGTAGTCGCGGACGACGAAGAGCTGGAGTCCCTTCCATTCGCCCGGCCCCGCCTTGATCCTCCCCCGCAGGCTGCGGCGGCCCTCCACCTCCGCGACGCCCGGCTGCCGGGCAACCGCGCCGACGAGCGCGTCGTCCAGCCGGTCGAGGACGAGCGTGGCCGAGGCCGGGTTCGTCGCGAGGTATCCCCGGTTCAGCTCGCGCGTCAGGATCGCGTACGCCGACAGCACCCCCGAGAAGGCGGCGATCCCGAGCGCGATCGCGAGCACGACGAGCGCCGTGCGCAGGCGCTCGCGCCACAGGTCGCGCAGGATCTTGCGCTGGTAGGCCGTCATCGGACCGCTGCGGCGCCGTCCACCAGCTCGACGCGCCGGTCGATCCCGGCGAGATCCCGCTCGTGCGTGGCGATGACGACCGTCGTCCCGCGATCCGACAGCGAGCACAGGAGGTCGAGCACCACGGCCGCGGTCTCCGAGTCGAGGTTGCCCGTCGGCTCGTCCGCCACGACGATCCGCGGGTCGTTCGCGAGAGCGCGCGCGATCGCGGCGCGCTGCTGCTGTCCCCCGGAGAGCTGGGCGGGCAGCTTGTCGGCCTGGTCGGCGATCCCGACCCGCGCCAGCAGCTCGAGCGCCCGTGGCCGCCTCTCGCGGGGTGCGCGCACGTTGCAGAAGTCCATCGGCAGCATCACGTTCTCCGCCACCGTGAGCGTCGGCAGCAGCTGGAAGAACTGGAACACGACGCCGACAGTCTTCCCGCGCCACGGCGACAGCGCCTTCTCGGGCAGCTCGTGCACCCTCGCGCCGGCGACCACCACCTCGCCGCGGCTGGGCCGGTCGATCCCGGCGATCAGGTTCAGCAGCGTGGACTTGCCGCTGCCCGATCGGCCGGTGACTGCCACGAGATCGCCCGCCGCGAGCTCGAGGTCCACGTCGCGGAGCGCCGGCCAGGTGCCGGCCGGCGTCTCGTAGCTCTTCGAGACCTTGCGCAGCGAGACGAGGCTCTCGCGGCCCGGTGCGGCCGGTGGCTGGCTCATGCACGGAGCCTACTCCGTCGGCGCTGAACCGCCCTTGAACGGCGTGTTCAGGTGCCGTTCAGCCGGGTCTGCACTATAAGAAGGTGTTGCGGATCCTGGTCGTCGAAGACGAGGCGGTGCTGGCGGGACAGCTGGCCGAGGCGCTCGAGCAGGCGGGCTACGCCGTCGACCGCGCGAGCGACGGCGTGGAGGCCGAGTTCCTGGGCCAGACGGAGACCTACGACGCGGTGGTGCTCGACCTCGGACTTCCCCGTCTGGACGGGCTGAGCGTGCTGCGCCACTGGCGCGAGGCCGGCGTCTCGGTGCCCGTGCTGGTGCTCACCGCGCGCGGCAGCTGGCACGAGAAGGTCCAGGGCATCGACGGCGGCGCGGACGACTACGTCGCCAAGCCGTTCCGGATCGAGGAGGTGCTCGCGCGGCTGCGGGCGCTCATCCGCCGCGCGAGCGGGCAGGCCCATCCAGAGCTGCGCGCCGGCGCGCTGGTGCTCGACCCGCGGCTCGCGCGCGTGAGCGTCGCCGGCAAGCCGGTGAAGCTGACCGGACACGAGTTCCGCGTGCTCTCCTACCTCATGCACCAGCGCGGGCGGGTCGTGTCGCAGACCGAGCTGCAGGAGCACATCTACGCGCTCGGCTCCGACCGCGATTCGAACACGGTCGAGGTGTTCGTCGCGCGGCTGCGCCGCAAGCTCGGCGCGGGCTCGATCCGGACGGTGCGCGGCCTCGGCTACCGGGTCGGCGGCGAGGAGTAGCGGCTCCTGCGCTCGCTTCGCTCGCGCGTGGTCCTGGGCGCCGTGCTCTGGACGATCGGGCTCTTCACGGCGACGGGCGTCGCGATGACCGCGATCATCCTGCACGTTCCGAGCGCTGGCCGGACCTTCCACCGGCCGTTCATGCACACGCTGCCGGCGCTGCTCTTCGCGCTCGCGTGCATGCTCTGGGGCCTCGCGGAGGTCCGCTGGGGCCTGCGGCCGATCGAGCGGCTGCGCGCGCGGCTGCTGGCCATGCGTGACGGCCGTGCCACGCGCGTCGAGGGCGACTACCCGAGCGAGATCCAGCCGCTCGTGAGCGACCTGAACGCGCTCATCGACCAGCGCGAGCGCGCCGTGCAGCGCGCCCAGGCCAAGGCCGGCGACCTCGCGCACGGGCTCAAGACGCCGCTCGCGGTGCTCGCGCAGGAGGCGGACCGTGCCGGCGCAGCGGGCCACGCCGAGCTGGCCGCGCTGATGCGGCAGCAGGTCGACCGCATGCGCGGCCAGGTCGACTACCACCTCGCGCAGGCGGGCGCCGCGGCCGGGGCCGCGGGCGCTTCGCACTGCTCGGTCCGGGAATCCGCCGACGGGCTCGCCCGTACGCTGCTGCGCCTCCACGCCGAGCGCGGCGTCTCGATCGACGTGGCGGTGGATCCCGGCCACGCGTTCCGCGGCCGGCGCGAGGACCTCGACGAGATGCTCGGCAACCTGCTCGACAACGCCTGCAAGTGGGCGCGGGCGCGCGTGCGCGTCGGCTCGACGCTGGCCGACGCGAGCGTCGTGCTCACGGTCGACGACGACGGGCCCGGCCTCGATCCCGCGCTGCGCGAGCGCGTGCTGCAGCGTGGCGTGCGCGCCGACGAGGCCGCGCCGGGCACCGGCATCGGCCTCGCGATCGTGCGCGACCTCGCCGAGCTCTACGGCGGGAGGATCGCCCTCGACCGCGCGCCGGCCGGGGGCCTGCGCGCCGAGCTGCGCCTGCCGGCGGGACGCCGCGGCGACGTCAGCGACGCAGGCTGAGCACCAGGCTCGGGTCGACCGGGTAGCGGCCGGTCTCCTCGCCGTAGACCGCGAGCCCGCCGGCAAGCGCCTCGTCCACCTCGAGCCGGACGCGGAACTCTCCCGACTGCGCCGCCGCGCGCACGGCCTCGGCCGGAAGCGTCGCCGTCACGAGATAGCCGTACGAGCCCGCCTCGTCCAGGTGGCCGTCCCGCTTCTGGGCGTGCCACGACAGCAGTCCGCGGTGGTCGGCCGGATCGTCCGGCAGGTCGAAGGCCCCCGCCGCGACGCCGTTCACGACGACGCGCACGGCGCTCGGGGTGCGGACCGTGTCGGTCATCGGGTACGCGTTGCGGTTCAACCCGGGATCGTGCGTGCCGCGGCCGAGCATGAAGTCGCCCTGCACCTTGTCCTTGTCCTGGCGGTCCTTGCCGAAGAGCTGCTTCGCGCCGAGCTCGGCCACGAAGCTCGCGCCTTCGACCGCTTCGGCGCCGAGGCCCGCGGGCCAGGCGATGCGGTACTCGAAGGCGCCCGCGCCGGCGCCGTTCTGCTTGCGGCCGTCCATCGCGGGCCATTGCCGCACGCTGAAGCGCGCCTCTTTGAACTGGCCCGGCGCCACGCGCAGCACGCGCAGGCCACGTCCGGCTTCCGAGAGCGTCTCGTCGCGCGACGAGGCCCCCTCGCCCACCGCGAAGCTCGTGAAGTTGAGGACCAGCACGCGCCCCGCGCCGTCCTCCAGGGTGGCGCGCAGCACGGCGAGCGCGCGCGCCTGCGGCATCGGCACCGGGACGGGGTCGAGCGCGCGCGACAGCCACGGCTCGAAGGCGATCTGCCGCTCCCCCTTCCACCACGCGCGGTAGCGGCCGAGCGCGTCGTAGCCGACGAGCTCGAGCCGCAGCCGCAGCGCGCCGCCCGGGGCCGCGTCCGTCATGAACGACGCCCAGAGCGGGACCGACACCGTCTCGCCCGGCTTCGCCCCGCTCGCGGGGTAGGCGCCGATCGCGACGTAGAACGGCCCGTGCCAGTCGCGGAGCGACATCCCGGGCACCAGCTCGCCGAGCCCCGTCTCCTTCTCCGAGCGGTCGGCGCGTACGTAGCCGTTCCACTCGTTGATCACGTCGTGGTGCTCGGTGTAGAGCCACCCCGCCGTCTTCGGGTGGCGCCGGAACTCGTCGAGCATCGCGTGGTAGTCGAAGCTCCAGTCGACGTCGCCGGTCGAGCCCTCGTAGCCCCAGACGTTGCCGCACTCGCTGTTGAGCATCGGCTCGCCGCGCTGGGTGCGGCCGCCGAGGTAGTTCCAGCTCGAGCCGGGCTTCGTGCCGGCCTCGGCCTTGTCGAGCTCCTCCTTCCATTTCCAGCCCGGCAGGTACATGTGCCAGGTGTTGAGGTCGGTCTTGACGTGGCCGCCGGTCTCGCAGCACGGCGAGTTGTCCTCGATGAGCCGCGTGGCGTCGAGCGACTTCGCGAGGTCGTAGGCCGTGACGACCCAGTCCTGCGTCGCGGGCAGGTACACCTTCTTGTCGCCCTTCGGAGGCGTCAGCAGGCCCCACTGCTCGTTGAACAGCACCCACGAGAAGATCGACGGGTGGTTGAAGTCGCGCTTCAGCATCCCGCGGAAGGCCGTCTCCCACTCCTTCTTCATCGCGGCGTCGGGCTCGCCCCAGGAGTTCGGCACGTCGCTCATCACGAGCACGCCGAGCTTGTCCGCCCAGTAGAGCTTGCGCGGCAGCTCGACCTTCACGTGCGTGCGGATCGCGTTCAGGCCCAGCCGCCGCGCGATCAGCACCTCCTCGCGCATCGCCGCGTCGCTCGGCCAGGTGTAGAAGCCGTCGGGGTGCCAGCCCTGGTCGAGCGTGAGCTGCAGGTAGATCGGCTTGCCGTTCAGCGAGACGTACGGGTGGCCGAGCCCCGGCAGCTTCGTGACGCCGATCTCGCGCAGGCCGAAGTACGTCTTCACCCGGTCCTCGCCCGAGGGCGTCGTGAGCGACAGCGTCGCGTCGTAGAGGTACGGGTCCTCGAGCGACCAGAGCCTGGGGCTCGCGCCGAGCGGCAGCGTCAGCCGCACGTCGCGCGCGCCGGCCGTGAGCGACTGCCGCGCTTCGGCGGCGGGAGTCCCCGCGGAAGCGCCGGGCACGCGAAGGAGCGCCACGGCCCCCGCGGGCGCCGGGTCGCTCAGCCGCAGGCGCAGCTCGACGCTCTTCTGCGCGAGGCTCGGATGCACCTCGAACGAGTCGACGTACACCGCGGGACGCGCCTCGAGGTACGCCGTCTGCCAGAGGCCGCGCGCCTTGCCGTAGCCCTGCTTGCCTTCGAGCTTGAAGTCGTGCGGCGAGTCGTCGACGCGCAGCACGAGCTTCTGGTCCTGCCCCGGCCTCGCGGTCTTCGTCAGCTCGAGCTCGAACGGCGTGTAGCCGCCCTGGTAGTTGCCGATCGGCTGGCCGTCGAGCCAGCCGCTCGTCTTCCAGTCCGATGCGCCGACGACGAGGAAGATCCGCTTCCCCTTCCAGCCTTCCGGCACGCGGACGCTGCGCGCGTACCACGCGATGTCCGCCTCGTCGGGCACCCCGGAGAGCTTCGAGCCCCACGGGAAAGGCACGTGGATCTTGAGCGGGAACCCGCTCGGCGCGCTCTCGAACCAGCGCTCGGCCTCTCCCTTGCCGTCCTTGTCGAAGCGGAACGACCAGTCGCCGTTGAGGTTCACCCACTCCGCGCGCTCGAGGTCGGGCCGCGGGTGCTCCGGCAGGGGGATGGCGGCGTCCTGCGCCTGCAGGGACGTCGCGACGAAGAGCAGCAACGAGAGGGATGCGCCGCGCATGATGCCTACCTCCTACTTCGACGACTCGCCTTCGACCAGCACCGCCCAGATCGGCAGGTGATCGCTCGCGCCGCGGTTGTCGTTGACGATGCCGCGCGCGTCGTCGCCGGCCGCGAGCCGAAGGCGCTTCGTGACGACGTGATCGTAGCCCAGGTTCGCGATCGGGATCCCGAGCAGCTTGAAGCGGGTCGTGGGCCCGAGCTTCCGCGTCAGCCAGTCGAAGCCTCCGCGCTGAAGCTCCTCGACCTTGTCGTGCGAGTTGAAGTCGCCCAGGATCACGACCGGATCGGCCGACGACGCCGCATCCCGCGCCAGCACGCGCAGCTCGTCCTTGCGCGAGCCGCCGGAGATCGCGAGCGGCGAGGGCAGGTGGACCGAGTAGGCGCGGACGCGCGAAGCGCCTCGCACGAGCGTCGCGATCGTCGCCGCGCGCCGCAGGCCGCTGCCGCGGGCTCCGTGCGGCAGCACGAGCTTGCGCGGCTCGACGAGCGGCCACGGCGACAAGAGCGCGCAGCCGAAGTCGCGATCGTGCTTCGGATGCACGCCGCTCGGGAAGTAGACCGCGTTCAGGCCGAGCGCCTTCGCGATCCGCTCGGTGCCGGGCGCGTCCATCTCCTGGAGCGCGATCAGGTCGGCGCCTCGAAGCGGCCCGCTGCCGCGCAGCACCTCGATCGCGCGCTCGATCTCGATCGCGTAGGCGATGTTGAAGCTGACGACGCGGAGCGGCTGCCCAGGGGCTGGTGCTTCGGGCGGCTCCGCCTCGCGGCGGAACGCGTAGAAGGGCGCCGCCGGATCGAGGTAGCTCGTGGCGGACGCGCAACCGACGGCGGCCGCGGCCAGAAGCGCCGCGGCGGCCAGGCGCCCGCTCAATCCTAGCTTCCGCCCACCTTGCGGGGCAGGCTCGTCTTGCCGAAGCCCTGCGTGTTGGTCGCGGTCTTCTTCCAGGGCTGGTGCGTCTTGTGCCTCGGCGGCCCGCTCGCGGCCTTGACGGTCTCCGTCGCCTCGGGGGCGGGCGCCGCGGCCGCCGCCTTCTCGCGCGCCTGGCGCGCCTTGGCCTCGTCCGCGGCGAGGTGGCACTGCTTGTACTTCTTCCCCGAACCGCAGTGGCAGGGATCGTTGCGTCCCGGTGTGGCTGGCAAGTTGTCCTCCGGTCTCACTCTATCAGCGGCGCCGCGTGAAGCCCAATACGACGCCTGCTCCGAACAGCAGGCCTTCCCACGCCCCGAGCGCGGCTCGCGTGAGCGGGCCGATGTCGGGCTCGCCGAGCAGCCGCGCGAGGGGCGCGAGGCCGACCTGCGAGCCCTGGAACGACCGCGCGACCTCGTTGAGGCTCGCACCGGCGAGCGTCGCGCCGAGGAGCGAGATCAGCACGCAGCCCGCGGCGGTCGCGAGGCCGGTCAGGACGGCCGCACGCCGCCGCGCGGGCGCGCCGAGGCCGCTGCCCTGCGGCGGCCGAGCCGAAAGCCCGTACGCGAGGCCGACCAGCGCGCCGATCGCGAGGCCCTCGACCCCGCCACCCACCGCCGGTATCCCCCGGCCGAACAGGCCTGCGATCGTCCAGCGGCCGACCGTGTGCGCGACGAGACCGATGACTCCGCCCCCGATCGAGGCGGAGGCCAGCAGCACGAGCGGGCGCCAGGCCCGGGCGCGCGCTTCGCCGAAGGCGAGCCCCGCGCCCACGCCGAGCCCGCCGACGGCGCCGGCCAGGGCGCCCACGAAGCCGAGCGCGATCGCCACGGTTGCCGGCACGTTCCAGTCGCCGGCCCAGCGCAAGAGCAGCCCGCCGCCGAGGCCGCCCGCGAGGCCGGCGAGCGCACCGCCGCCCGCGGCACCGGCCGCGCGTCCGAGCGGAACGCCGGCTCGGCCGCCGTCGTCTTCGCGCCGCGACGGGGTGATGCTGGCCGGGCCCGCAGGGGCGTCCGGCTCGACCGTCACGCCCGGGAAAACGAACTGATAGCCGTGGCGGGAGACGGTCCGGATGTAGCGCGGCTCGCGCGGATCGTCCCCGAGCGCCCGCCGGAGCGTGCGCACGGCCTGGCTGAGCGCGCCGTCCGACACGACGACGTCCGACCAGACGCTGTCGAAGATCAGCCGCCGTCCCACCACCTCGTTGCGGCGCTCGACGAGCAGCAGCAGGAGGTCGAAGTAGCGCGGGATGAGCGCCACCTCGCGCCCGCTTTCGAGCAGGAGGCGGCGCGGCGGCGCCAGCACGAACGCGCCGAAGCGGTAACAGACGGCCGCCGGGTCGCCCGTGGACGCCACGGCGAGATGCTAACGGCGATCGGCGGTCGGCCGTGAGGCGCTAGCCGTGGAGCGCGCGCGGCGCGGGGCCGCGCGGGGCGCCGCCGAACTGGGCCGTGAGCGTGTGGCTGCGGCCTTCGGCGTGGTCCGGCAGGCTCTCGCCCGTGACGAGGTACTCGAGGTACCCCCGGATCGCTGCTGCCCCCGGGTTGCCGCGGACGCGCGCCCGCTCGGAGCCGGCGCGCCAGAAGAGGAGCGTCGGGACGCAGGTCAGGTTGTAGCGGGCGGCGAGCCAGCCTTCGGCCGATTCCGAGACCCGGATCACGCGCACGCGGTCGCGAAAGTCCCGTGCCAGCTTCTCGAGCGTGGGGCGGAGCGCCACGCAAGGTTCGCAGTCGGGGGTCTCGAAGACGATCAGCGCCGGGGGACCGGCGACCAGGATGCGCTCGAGGTCGGCGGCGCCCACCTGGATCGGCGCATCGAAGACAGCTCGCATCGCGCACCTCCCGTCGCTTGCAATATAGGCCCGCGGAGCCACGGCGCCAGAGCCTTCCGTATCAGGCGCGCAAAGACGGAGTGAAAAGAACATCGGATTCGTCACGTTGAGAGACAATGGCGTCCGGCATGTTGAACCGGCGGGCCTTCACCCGAGCGGCGCTCGTCGTTGCGGCAGCGGCTGTGGTGGTTCTGCTCCGCGCGACGGTCTTCGCGCCCCTGCCCATTCCGGTCCGGGTGGTCGCGGTCGAGAAGGGGCGCGTCGAGGAGACCGTCACCAACTCCCGGGCCGGGACGGTCAAGGCCCGGCGCCGGGCCAAGCTCGCGCCCGAGATCGGCGGCCGGGTGCTGTCGCTGCCGCGCCGACGCGGGGCGCGCGTGCGGCAGGGCGACCTGCTCCTGCGGGTGGACGACTCGCTCCAGCGGGCGCGGCTAAGGCTTGCCGAGGACGAGCACAAGACGGCCGGCGCCCAGCGCGAGCAGGCGTGCCTCCTGGCCGAGCGCGCCGGCCGGGACCGCGAGCGCACGCAGCGCCTCGCGAAGGACGGCCTCGTCGCCCACGACTGGGATGATCGCGTCGAGAGCGACTCGCGCGCGGCCGAAGCCGCCTGCCGGGCCGCCGCCTCGGCGGTGGAGCGCGCGAGGTCCGCGGTGGCCCTGTCGAGGGCCGAGCTCGACAAGACGGTGCTGCGGGCGCCTTTCGACGGCGTCGTGGCCGACACCTTCATCGAGGAGGGCGAGTGGACGGCTCCCTCGCCCCCGGCGCTGCCGATCCCGCCGGTGCTCGACCTGATCGACACGCGCTCGATCTACGTGAGCGCGCCGATGGACGAGGTCGACTCGGGCCGCGTCAAGAAAGGCCAGCTCGCGCGCGTGAGCGTGGACTCGCAGCCCGGCCGGCACTTCGCCGCCCGGGTGGTCGAGGTCGCGCCCTACGTGCTCGACCGCCTCGAGCAGAACCGCACGCTCGAGATCGAGCTCGAGCTGGACGACGCCTCCGCCGCGGCCGCTCTGCTGCCGGGCACCTCGGCCGACGCCGAGGTGATCCTGAGCGCCAGGGACGACGTGCTGCGCGTGCCGACGCAGGCGCTGCTCGAGGGTGGCCGCGTGCTCGTGCTCGAAGGCGAGCGGCTCGTCGAGCGGAGCTTCCAGGTCGGCCTGCGCAACTGGGACCTGACCGAAGTCGCCGGGGGCCTTTCGGCCGGCGAGCGCGTGGTGACCTCGCTCGACCGTCCCGAGGTGAAGGCCGGCGCGCACGCCCGCGCGGCGGAGGCCGACCGGCGCTAGCCGGCGCCCGATGATCCGGCTCGCGGGGATCTCGCGCACCTACGAGGTCGGCGGCGAGCCCGTCCACGCGCTGGTGGACGTGAGCGAGGAGATCCAGGCGGGCGAGCACCTCGCGATCATGGGCCCGTCGGGCTCGGGCAAGTCGACGCTGCTCCACGTGCTCGGCTGCCTCGACCGTCCCGACCGCGGCACGTACCAGCTCGACGGCCGCGACGTCTCCCGCCTCGACGAGGCCGAGCTCAGCCTGGTGCGCCGCCACACGATCGGCTTCGTGTTCCAGTTCTTCCACCTCGTGCCGCGGCTCTCCGCGCAGGAGAACGTCGAGCTGCCGATGATCTTCGCCGGGACGAAGCCCGCCGAGCGGCGTGAGCGGGCGCTCGCGCGGCTGCGCGCGGTCGGGCTCGAGCCGCGCGCGAAGCACCGGCCCGACCAGCTCTCGGGCGGCGAGCGCCAGCGCGTGGCCCTCGCGCGCGCGACGGTGCTCGAGCCGAAGCTGATCCTGGCCGACGAGCCGACGGGCAACCTCGACACCGCCTCCGGCCGCCACGTGCTCGAGCTGCTCGAGCAGATGAACGCGGCCGGCCTGACGCTGATCGTGGTGACCCACGACCCGGCGGTGGCGCGCCGCGCGAAGCGCGTGCTGGTGCTGAAGGACGGCAGCGTCGTCTACCGGGGTCCCGGCAGCCGGATCCAGGAGGCAGTCGAGATCCTGGCGGCCGCGGAGAACGGCCCGTGAGCCTGGTCGATCTCGTCGCCTTCGCGCTGCGCGCGCTGCGCGGGCATCGCCTGCGGACCGCGCTCAGCCTGCTCGGGGTGGCGATCGGCGTCGCCGCGGTGGTGACGCTCACCGCGCTCGGCGAAGGCGCGCGCCGCTACGTGCGCGGCCAGTTCGCCGCGGTCGGCAGCAACATGGTGATCGTGCTGCCGGGCAAGAGCGAGACGACGGGCGCCATGCCGGGCTTCGGCGGCGTGCCGCACGACCTCACGCTCGACGACGCCCTCGCCGTCGCGCGCGGCGTGCGGGAGGTGGACAAGCTCGCGCCGATGGTCGTGGGCACGGAGACGGTGGCTTTCGGCGAGCGGCGCCGGCAGGTGGCGCTCTTCGGCTCGTCGCACGAAGCGCTCGAGGTGCGGAGGCTCGCGATGGCGCAAGGGCGCTTCCTGCCCGCGATCCCGTGGGACCGCGGCGCCCCGGTCGTCGTGCTCGGCTCGCAGCTGGCACGGGAGCTCTTCCCCGCCGCCGATCCCGTCGGCCAGGTGGTGCGCGTGGGCGACTGGCGCATGCGCGTGATCGGCGTGCTCGAGCCGCGCGGGCAGCAGCTCGGGATCGACATGGACGACGTCGTGATCGTGCCCGTCGCCACCGCCATGAAGATGCTCAACCGCTCGGGCCTGTTCCGGCTGGTGATGCAGGTCCGCAGCTATGCCGACCTCGGGCGCACCAGGGAAGGCGTGCTCAGGATCCTGACGGAGCGCCACGGCGAGGAGGACGTCACCGTCATCACCCAGGACGCCGTCGTCACGGCTTTCGACTCGATCCTCGGCGCGCTCACGATGGCGCTCGGCGGGATCGCGGCCGTCTCGCTCGCGGTCGCCGGCGTCGGGATCATGAACGTCATGCTGGTCTCGGTCTCCGAGCGCACGCGCGAGGTCGGCCTGCTGAAGGCGCTCGGCGCCGGCCGCGGCCAGATCCTCGCGGCCTTCCTGGCCGAGGCGGTGCTGATCTCGTCCGCCGGGGGCGTCCTCGGCCTCGGACTCGGCTGGGCCGCCGTGCTGGGGCTCGTCGCGGTCTACCCCGCCTTGCCCGCCTCGCCGCCCGCCTGGGCCGTGGCCGCGGCGTTCGCGCTCGCGGTCGCCGTCGGCGCCGTGTTCGGCGTGCTGCCCGCACGACGCGCCACCCGGCTCGACCCGGTGACGGCGCTCGCGGGGAGGTGAGGTTTGCCCGATCTGCTGCGTCTCGCGACGGGCGCGCTCGGCGCCCATCGCCTGCGCTCCTTCCTGTCGATGCTGGGGATCGCCATCGGCGTGGCCGCGGTGATCCTGCTGACCTCGATCGGCGAGGGCACGCGCGTCTACGTGCTGTCGCAGTTCACGCAGTTCGGCACCAACATCATGGCCGTCAACCCCGGCCGCTCGCAGACGCTCGGCGTTCCCGGCGTCCTCGGCGGCGCGCAGCGCAAGCTCACGATCGACGACGGCGAGGCGCTCGCGCGCGTTCCCGGCATCGAGACCATGGTGCCGGTGACGATGGGGCTCGCCCGCGTCGAGGCCGGCGAGCGCGGGCGGAGCGTCACGGTGCTCGGCGCGACGCCGGACCTGCCCGCGCTCTGGAAGTTCGGGGCGCGCCAGGGCTCGTTCTGGCCGAAGGGCGACCCGCGCCGCGGCGGCGCGGTCGCGGTGCTCGGGCCCAAGCTCGCGCGCGAGCTGTTCGGCGAAGCGAGCCCGCTCGGGGAGGTGGTGCGCATCGCCGGCCGGCGCTTCCGGGTGACGGGCGTGATGCAGCCCAAGGGCCAGATGATGGGCTTCGACGTCGACGACATCGCGATCGTTCCGGTCGCGAGCGCCCTCTCGCTCTTCAACCAGGACGAGCTGTTCGAGATCGACCTCATCTACAGCAACATGAGCGAGACGGAGCGCGTCGCGGCCGAGGTGCGCCGCGTGCTCTCGGTGCGCCACGGCGAGCAGGACTTCACCGTCACCACCCAGAAGGCGATGCTCGACGTGTTCGGCAAGGTGATGGACGTGATCACGATGGCGGTCGGCGCGATCGCCTCGATCTCGCTGCTGGTGGGCGCCACCGGGATCCTGACCATGATGTGGATCGCGGTCGGCGAGCGCGTCGGCGAGATCGGCCTGCTGCGGGCGCTCGGCGCGACCGCCGCCCAGGTGCAGGCCGTCTTCCTCGCCGAGGCCGTGGCGCTCGCCTCGCTCGGCGGCCTCGCCGGCACCCTGATCGGCCTCGGCTGCGCGGCGCTCATCCGGGTCGTGGTCCCCGGCCTGCCGGTCGAGACGCCGACGCGCTTCGTGGTCGCGGGCCTCGTCACCAGCTTCCTGACGGGAGTCGTGGCCGGCGTGGCGCCGGCGCGGCGCGCCGCGGCGCTCGACCCGATCGAGGCGCTCCGCGCGGAGTAGGCGCCTAGCGCATCGCGTCCCGCGTCGCGGCGAGGAAGCGGTCGACGTCGGTCAGCCGGATCAGGCCGAAGCGCGGGAACTCGAGGTCGATGATCACGTAGACGACGATGGCGAGCACAGCCGCGTAGGTGACCATGTGGAGCCGGCTCGCAGTCGGGCTCTCGGACATGCCGTCGCCCACCAGGTAGGAGGACAGCAGCGCCACCACCATCAGCACGCCGAAGAGCGCGATCGGCGGATGCCAGTACGCCGCGGCGGTGCGCGCGGTCGCGATGTCGAACGCCTCGTTGAGCGCCGGCAGCAGCGACAACACGGCCGTTCGGTCCCCGGCGAGCGAGGCCTCGACGGCCTCCTTCCAGACTTCGCCCTGGAGCGCGTTGGCGCGCGCCAGCTCCGCCTCGGCCGCGTCGATGTCGGGCAGCTTTCGGTAGATCGACAGCCGCGCGTCGACGTAGCTGCGGAACTTCTCGCGCAGGCTCGGCTGACGCTCCGCGGGGAGGACGTCCAGCCGCAGGTACGCGGTCGACAGCGCGTTGGCCTCGGCGATGATCTGGTCGCGGCGATTCTCGAAGCGCGTGCCCGCGCCCGAGAAGCTGAAGGCGATCAGCAGGCCGAGCAGGCCGTAGACCGCGGCCTCGACGCTGCCCAGCCCGTGGCGGCTGCTCTCGGGGTGGCGCACGGCGCGCGCGCGGCCGCGGCGATAGCCGTACTCCTGCAGGCCGAGCATGCCGAAGAAGAGGGCAACGGCGGCAGCCGCCGCGATCAGCGTGAAAGCCATCGAAGTCCTTCCCGGCGGCGACGCGAGCCCGCCCTGGGCGCGCACGTTAGCACGCGGGCTAGAACACCCAGCCGAGCGAGAAGCGCACGGTGTAGCCGTTGCCGCTCGCGCCGAGCGGGCGGGGCGCGTCGCTCGTCCGGCCGCTGCGCGTCGCGTAGACGATCGGCCCGCCCGCGAGCGATACGTAGAGCCGTCCCGCGGGAGGCGCCCAGTGCAGGGACGGACCGACGAAGAGCCGCGCGCCGCCTTCCGCCTCTTCGGCTTCCCAGAAGCCCTCGAGGTCCTCGCCGAGCGCCTCGACACCGGCGTGCAGAGCGCGGCCGAAGCGATAGTGCCATCCCAGGCTGGTGATGAGGTCGACGGCGTCGCGGCCTTCCTCGAACGGCTTCTCGAGCCGCAGGTTGCCGAACAGCGTGGAGCGCCGGCCGGCGTACCCGGCCGACGCGCGCGCGAGAAGCGTCGCTGCGCCCGTCCACTCGCGGCGGATCCCGCCGCCGAGCGCCACGCGGGCGGGCGACGACGCGCCGAGCACGTCCTTCAGCAGCTCCGCCTCCAGGATGCTGCCGGTCCCGCGGTCGCCGCCGAGGCCGACCCCCGCCTGCGCGACGAGCGTGAAGCCGCCGCCCAGCACGGCCTGCGCGGCGAGCCGCTGCTCCAGGCCGTCGTAGCCGAAAGCGGGCGCCGTCCGCTCGGCGTAGCCCGCGTCGTAGCGCATTCCCACCCGGCCGCCGCCGTCGCGCGGCAGCGTGGTGAGCGTGAAGACGAACGGCTGCACCTGTGCCCGGCCGGGCGTGGCGGCGAGAACCAGGACGACCAGCGCGACGAGCTTCCTCACGACCCCCTCCGGGAGCGAGCGGATCATAACCGCGCCTCGCGACGATGGTATGTTCAGCCGGAATGTCCCGACCCGCCTTGCTGTCGACGGCCTTCTCGATGCTGCTGCTCGCGGCGCATGCTTCGGCCGCGCCTTTGGCCCAGAAACCGGGCCCGGTCGGAGAGGGCGTGACGCAGCTGCCGAACGGCTGGCGCATCGCGCCCGCCGGGAGCCACCTCGACGTCGGGGACCTGCCGCTCGCGATGGCGCTCCACCCCGACGGGCGCCACGTCGTGATCACGAACAACGGCTGGTCGAAACCGAGCCTGCGCGTCGTCGACCTCGCCCGTCGCCAGGTGATCCAGAAGCTGTCGCTCGACCACGCCTGGCTGGGTCTCGCCTGGCACCCCGACGGCAAGCGGCTCTACTCGTCGGGCGCGGCGGACAACTCGATCCGCGAGGTGGAGTGGCGCGGCGACCGCCTGGTGGCCGGCCGCACCCTGTCGGTCCAGCCGCCCCAGACCACGAAGGACGAAAAGCTGATCAACGCCGGCTTCATGGGCGGGCTCGCCGTCTCGAAGGACGGCAGCGCGCTCTACGCGGCGCAGGTCTACGGCAAGGCCGTGGTCGCGCTCGATCTCGGCACGGGCAAGATCCTCGCCCGCCGGGATCTATCGGCCGAGGCCTACACGGCCGTGCTGGCGCCCGACGAGAGCGCCCTCTACGTCACGGTCTGGGGAGCCGCGAAGCTGGCCGTCCTGCGGCCGAAGACGCTCGAGCCCGTCGCGGAGATCGCCGTCGGCGAGCACCCGAACGCGATGCTGTTCTCGCAGGACGGCCGCCGCCTCTTCGTGGCCTGCGCCAACACCAACGCCGTCTGGGTGATCGACGTCGCCACGCGCCAGCCGGTCGAGCGGATCGGCGTCGCGCTGTCGCCCAAGGCGCCTCCCGGCTCGACGCCGAACGCGCTCGCGCTCTCGCCCGACGGCAAGACGCTGCTGGTCGCCAACGCGGACAACAACACGATCGCGGTCGTCGACGTCGAGCGCGCCGGCGAGAGCCGCTTCCAGGGCTTCATCCCCACGGGCTGGTACCCGACCGGCGTCGCCTTCGACCGCGAGGGCGAGAACGTGCTCGTGCTCTCCGGCAAGGGCCTCGCCTCCGCGGCGAACCCCCGCGGCCCCCAGCCGGTCACCCCGCGCGAGGACACCACGTACATCGCCGCGCTGCTGAACGGCGCGCTCAGCGTCGTGAAGCGCCCGGATGCCGCCGAGCTCGCGAAGCTCACCGCGCGCGTGTTCTCGATCAGCGCCTACAACGAGGGGCGGCGCGACGCGCCTCCCGGGCGGCCCGACGGCTCGCCGATCCCCGGCCGCGTGGGCGAGCCGTCCCCTATCAAGCACGTCTTCTACGTGATCCGCGAGAACCGCACCTACGACCAGGTGCTCGGCGACCTGCCGCAGGGCAACGGCGACCCGAACCTCACGCTCTTCGGCGAGGACGTCACGCCCAACGCGCACGCCCTCGCTCGCGAGTTTGTGCTGTTCGACAGCTTCTACGTGGACGCCGAGGTGAGCAACGACGGCCACGCCTACTCGATGGCGGCCTACGCCACGGATGCCGTCGAGAAGCTGTGGCCCACGCTCTACGGCCAGCGCGGCGGGCTCTACCTGAGCGAGGGCGGCCACGAGATCCGCAACAACTACGGCAACCTCGCGGCGCCTGCGGACGGCTATCTCTGGGACTTCGCCACGCGCGCGGGGGTCTCGGTGCGCAGCTACGGCGAGTTCGCGTCCTGGCAGACGAAGGGCGGCGAGATCACGGCCACGGTGCCCGGGCTCGTCGGCAAGGTGCACCCGAGCTACCCACCCTACGACCTGTCGATCCCGGACAACAAGCGCATCGACGTCTGGCTCGAGGAGTTCCGCCGCTTCGAGAAGGAGGGCGGGCTGCCGCGGCTCAACATCGTGCGGCTGGGCAACGACCACACCGCCGGCACCTCGCCGGGCCAGCCGACGCCGCGCGCGTTCGTGGCCGAGAACGACTTGGCACTCGGGCGGCTCGTCGAGGCGATCTCGAAGAGCCGCTACTGGCCGGAGTCGGCGATCTTCGTGCTCGAGGACGACGCCCAGAACGGGCCCGACCACGTGGACGCCCACCGCTCGGTGCTGCTCGTGGCGAGCCCGTGGGCGAAGCGCGGCAGCGTCGACTCGACGCTCTACAGCACCTCCTCGGTGCTGCGCACGATCGAGCTGGTGCTCGGGCTGCCGCCGATGAGCCAGTACGACGCCGCCGCGACCCCGGCTTTCGCGGCCTTCGCGACGAAGCCCGATCCCGCGCCGTACACCGCGCGCCCGGCCCGCGTCCCGCTCGACGAGAAGAACCGGCCCGACGCGCCGGGCGCCCAGGCCTCGCTCGAGATGAACCTGATCGAAGCCGACCTCGCCCCCGAGCGCGCGCTCAACGAGATCGTCTGGAAGTCGGTCCGCGGCAAGGACTCGGTCATGCCCGCGCCCGTCCGCGCCGCCTTCGTCCGCCCGATCGCGGACGATGACGACGAAGAAGACGACGACGAAGAGTAGGCTAGACCACCGCCCCGCTCGACGCCCCGCCGCTGCGCAACAGCTCCGCCACGGTCCCGAGGCCTCGCGCGAGCGTCTCGCGCGAGCGCGCCGCGCCCATGCAGATCCGCACGGCGTGCGGGGGCTGCTCGCGGCCGATACTGAACGCCTCGGCCGGCGTCACGAGCACGTTGCGCGCCCGCGCCTCCGCGGCGAACGTGTCGCTCCGCCACGGCTCCGGCAGCCGCAGCCAGAGGTAGTACGCCTCCGGCTGCGCGTCGTAGTCGAAGCCCGCGAGCCTTTCGCGCGCGAGCGCCTGGCGGGCCCGCGCCTCCTGTCGGCGCGCGTCGACGATCGCGTCCGCCGTGCCGTTGCGGATCCACTGCGAGGCGACCGCGGCGGTGAGCGGCGCGACCGCCCAGGTCGTCGCGCGCAGGCTGGCGGTGAGCCGCGGCACGTCGACCGGCGGCGCCGCCACGTAAGCGATCCGCAAGCCGGGCGCGAGCGTCTTCGACGTGCTCGTCAGGTAGTAGGTGAGCTCGGGAGCGAGCGTCGCGAGCGGCGCCGGCCGCGCGGTCGCCAGCAGCCCGTGCACGTCGTCCTCCACGATCCGCAGGCCGTGGGCGCGCGCGACGTCCGCGATCTCGCGCCGCCGCCCCTCGGGCATCACGGCGGTCGTCGGGTTGTGGAGCGTCGGAATCAGGTAGACCGCCTTCATCCCGCCTTCGCGACAGGCCTTGGCGAGCCCGTCGGGCCGCAGGCCAAAGGCGTCGATCGGCAGGCCGCGCAGGCGCAGGCGCAGCAGGCCCGCCACGGGCTGGAGCCCGGCGTAGGTGAGCGACTCGGTCAGCAGCACGTCGCCCGGCTCGAGCAGCGTCGCGAGCACGATCGTGAGGCCGTGCTGGCTGCCGGTGCACACGAGCACTTCGTCGGGCGAGACCCGCAGCCCGGCGCGCGCGATCCACGCGGCTCCGGCCTCGCGGTCGGCCGCTCCCCCGCCGGCTGCCGGATAGTCGAGAAGGGCGCCGACGTCGCCGCTCGCCGTCAGGCTCGCGAGCGCCTTGACCAGCGCCGCGCGCTGCGGCCGCGCGGCCGGCTCGGGCGGATGGTTCTGGCTGAGATCGCAGACGTCGCCTCCGTCGCCCGCCGTCTCGGACACGGGCCCGCGGACGAAGGTGCCGCGTCCCACCTCTCCCGAGACGAGGCCGCGGCGCGCGGCCTCCGCGTAGGCGCGGCTGACGGTGCCGACCGTCACGCCGAGCGACTCGGCAAGGTCGCGATGGGTCGGCAGCCGCGTTCCGTGCGGCAGCTGGCCCGCGGCGAAGTCGTCGGCCAGCGCCTCCACGATCGCGAGATACCGCGGCCCCTTGCGGCTTTGCAGGCGCGGGCTCCAGATTGTCATGGCTACAATATAGCGATTGACAGCATGGCGAGCCAAGATTAAATTGGCAAATAGCTGATCCAATAGGCGATTATTGTATCGATACAATCGACTGGAGTCAGGAGCGAGACGATGGACGAGAAGAAGACGGGAACGCTGACCCTCAAGACCGGCCTCGCCGAGATGCTGAAGGGCGGCGTGATCATGGACGTCACGACCCCGGAGCAGGCGAAGATCGCCGAGGACGCGGGCGCCGTGGCGGTGATGGCGCTCGAGCGCGTTCCCGCCGACATCCGCAGGGACGGCGGCGTCGCGCGCATGGCCGATCCCGAGATCGTCACGCGCATCATGGATGTGGTCTCGATCCCCGTGATGGCCAAGTGCCGCATCGGCCACTTCGCCGAGGCGCGCGTGCTCGAGGCGCTCGGCGTCGACTTCATCGACGAGAGCGAGGTGCTGACGCCGGCCGACGACGCGCACCACGTCGACAAGCTCGCGTTCAAGGTGCCGTTCGTGTGCGGCTGCCGCGACCTCGGCGAGGCGCTGCGCCGGATCGGCGAGGGCGCGGCACTCGTGCGCACCAAGGGCGAGGCCGGCACCGGCAACGTGGTCGAGGCCGTGCGCCACATGCGCGCCGTGCAGTCCGGCATCCGCCGCCTGACGCTGCTCGCGCCCGAGGAGCGCATGGCCGAGGCCAAGAACCTCGGCGCGCCCTACGAGCTCGTGCGCCTCGTCGCCGAGACCGGCAAGCTGCCCGTCCCGAACTTCGCGGCCGGCGGCATCGCGACGCCCGCCGACGCCGCGCTGATGATGGCGCTCGGCGCCGAGTCGGTATTCGTGGGCTCGGGCATCTTCAAGTCGAAGGACCCCGCCCCGCGCGCGAAGGCCGTGGTGCGCGCCACCACCCACTGGCAGGACGCGAAGGTCGTGGCCGAGGTGTCGCGCGGGCTCGGCGAGGCGATGAGCGGCCTCGAGATCCCGCAGATCCCCGAGGGCGAGAGGCTCGCGACCCGGGGCTGGTGATGGCCGGCGAATTCGGCGTCCTGGCGCTGCAGGGCGATTTCGCCGCTCACGCCGCGGCCTTTCGCGACGCGGGTATCGCCGCGCGCGAGGTGCGGCGCGTGAGCGAGCTCGACGGCCTCTCGGGCCTGATGATCCCGGGCGGCGAGAGCACGACGCTCCTCAACCTGATGCGCGACGAGCCGTGGTTCGAGGCCGTCCGGGACTTTCACGCCGCCGGCGGCGTGGTCGCCGGCACGTGCGCGGGCGCCATCCTGCTCGCGCGCGACGTGCGGCCGCGCCAGCCGAGCCTCGGCCTGCTCGACGCCGTGATCGAGCGCAACGCGTTCGGCCGCCAGGTCGACTCGTTCGAGGCGAAGGTCGAGGCGGACCCGCCGATCGGCCCGCTCGACGCCGTCTTCATCCGTGCGCCGCGCTTCCGCGCCCTCTTCCCCGACGTGGAGGTGCTCGGCCGCTATGCAGGCGAGCCGGTGCTCGTGCGCCAGGGCCGCGTGGTGGCCGCGACCTTCCACCCCGAGCTCACGGGCTCGCGGGCGCTCCACCGGTACCTGGCGGGCGTCTCTCAAACGGCGGCCGAGGCGAAGCCCAGGGCGCGTGCGTCGGCCGGGCTCGTCAGCCGAGCACGCGCGCGTAACACAGCACGTCGAGCGGCTCGCCAGGGCTGAGGTTCGGGAACACGAAGTAGCGCCGGAGCGTGCCCTCGCGCGCGAAGCCGGCCTTCTCGAGCACGCGCGCCGACGCCGCGTGAGCGGTGTGACAGAGCGCGTAGAGCCGCAGCACGCCCGCGTCCCGGGCCAGCTCCACCATCGTGCGCAGCGCCTCGGTCGCATAGCCTCGGCCCCAGGCGTCGCGCGAGAGCAGGTAGCCCGTCGCGGCGCGCTGCTCGGTCTCGAACGAGAGCCCGGTGCTGCCGAGCAGATCGCCCCCGTCCCGGCTCTCGATCAGGTACGGCCCCGCGGGCCAGCGCGACCACTCGGCGTCGCTCAGGGCCAGGAACGCCCGAGTGGTCGCGAGCGACAAGTGGCGCGGAAAGCTCAGGTAGCGCGTCACCTCGGGGTCGCTCGCGTAGCGCTCGAAGATCGCCTCGGCGTCGTCGGCGCGCGGGCGTCGCAGCACGAGCCGCTCGGTCTCGACGCGTTCCGGCTGCCGGGCGCCCACGCGCCCCTAGGGCCGCGGGCGGCGCCCCGCCGGGCCGCGCGACGAGCCCAGCGAGGCGATCAGGCGTCGAGGAGCGACCTGCCGCCACGCCCGCTCGACCACCTCCAGCGCGCTCGCGTGCCGCGCCTTCGAGAGCCGCAGCAGCACCCACGGGTGCGCGCGGTAGTGCTCCGTGAGGAAGAACGCGGCGGGGTCGGCCGCGAGCAGCACGTCCCGGTCCGAAAGCTCGACCCGCACCGCGACGGTCTCGCCGTCCTCGCGCAGCCGGGCGATCAGCTTCTTGCGCACGTAGAGCGCCGGCGTCGAGTAGCTGGTGCCCCGCTCGACGCCGGGCAGCCGCACCGCATCCTCGCAGAGCCGCTCCCAGCTCGTGCCGTGGCGCGTCTCTAGAGCCACTCGACCTCGCGCGTGCGCTCGCCGCCCGCGTTGCCGGTGTTGACCGTGCTCTTCGGCTCGAGCAGCAGCACGTGCACCTCGTCGTCCCCCACCGGCCGGTGCTCGGTCCCGTGCGGGACGATGATGAACTCGCCGGGATCGACGACGACCTCGCGGTCGCGGAACTGCATGCGCAGCCGCCCCTCGAGCACGAGGAAGAGCTCGTCCTCGACGTCGTGCGAGTGCCAGACGAACTCGCCCTTCAGCTTCACCAGCTTGACGTGGAAGTCGTTGACCGCGCCGACCGCCCTGGGGCTCCACAGCTCCGTGAACCGGGCCAGCTTCTCCTTCAGGTTCACCTTCTCCATGGATCCCCCATCCCTATCACGAAACGATGTGCTCAGCGCCCTCTAAGGAAGCTCCGCCGCGCTCGCGCGGTGCCAGACCAGATGGCTGATGCGGAAGGCGCCGTCCGCCGCGCGCCGCAGCAGCATCACGAAGACGTCGTCCAGCGCGCGCGCCGCGCCGCCCGCGCGTGCGATCAGCCGTCCCCGGTTGCGGCCGCGCACGAACGCCAGGCCGTCCGAGGCGCAGGCCTCGTCGACCGAGAGCTCGATCTGCGGCGTGAACGCCTCGAAGAGGCCCACGTAGCGCGGGCGGATCGCCGCGAGGCCCTGGACGGGGGCTTCGCCGGGAGGCAGCAGCACGGCGTCGGCGGCGTAGTAGCCGAGCACGCGCTCGAGATCCCGCGCGTTGTCGGCGTCGACGATGCCGGTCGCCAGCGCGCGGGCCTCGCGGACGGCCGCCGACTGCGGACGGCAGTCCGGCCCTCCGCCGGATCCCGCGGCCTGCAGGGCCAGGACGGTCACGACCAGGCTCGTCACGGCGTGGCTCCCGTCTCGGCCGGCCGCCACTCGAGGAGGTCCCAGCGATTGCCGTAGAGGTCCTCGAACACGACGACCTGCCCGTACGGCTCCGACCGCGGGGACTCGACGAAACGCACGCCGCGCGCACGCAGCGCGTCGTAGGTCCGCGGAAAGTCGTCCGTGCGCAGGAAGAAGGCCACGCGCCCGCCGGCCTGGTTGCCGACGCAGCGCTCCTGCTCGGGCGTCGCCGCGCGCGCGAGCAGCAGCGCCGCTCCCGAGGATCCCGCGGGGCCCACCACCACCCAGCGCTTCTGCGGGCCGAGCGGGCTGTCCTCGAGCAGCCGGAAGCCGAGGCGGCCGGTGAAGTACTCGATCGCCTCGTCGTACTCCCGAACCACCAGCGTCACGCAGGCCAGGGCCTCGGTCATCGGCCTAGCCCGCGCGGACGCCGTTCGGCACGGAGCGCTCCGGCACCGCGAGCACGGGCGTGATGCCGTCGGCGAAGCCGATGTCGAACAGCATGCCTTCGGAGGTCTCGCCGGCCATGCGTTTCGGCTCGAGGTTCACGACGAACAGCGCCTGGCGGCCGCGAATCTCCTGCGGGTCCGCACGCTCGGCCTTCATGCCGGCCAGGATCGTTCGCGTGTGGTCGCCGAAGTCCACGCGAAGGCGCAGCAGCTTCGCCGACTTCGGGACGTCCTCGACGGCGACGATGGTCCCGACGCGCACGTCGAGCCGCTCGACGTCCGCGACCGTGACCGCCGGCTTGATCGGGGCAGCCATGTCAGTCCAGGAGCTTGATGCTGACGACCTGCTTTCCGTGCGGCTCGCTGACCGTGACCTCGCGGACCGCGAGCTGCTGGAGGTCGCTCGCCTGAAGCGACCGCGTCTCCCCCTTCGGCCCCGCCACGACGAGCGCGGGCCCCTCGGCCGCGAGCGCGCTCGCGGCGAGCAGGATGCTGACGGCTATGGCTCTCACGTCTCCCTCCCGGATCGCCCGATCATACTTGCCCCCGCTCCCCCGAGCGCTGCGGCATAGAATCCGGCGCATGGACGTCCGCTACTCGGATCCAGCGGTGGCCGCGTTCGTGCTCATTCCGCTGCTGCTCGCCGTGGCGCTCGTCTGGGGCACCGGCGTCGCCTGGCGCCGGAGCGGCGCTTCGGACGCCGAGGCGGCCCGCGCGTCGCTCGCCGTCGGGGCCGCGACCGCCGCGTGGATGGCGGCGACGTGGCTCGCCGCGCGGAGCGGCATCCTGCGGCTCTGGGACAGGACGCCGCCGCCCTTCGGCGTGCTGCTGCTGACGATCGTCGGCCTCGCAGCGCTCCTCGCCTTCGGCGGCGTCGGGCGCCGGCTCGCTCTCGTCGTCCCGCTCTGGGCGCTCGTCGCGGTACAGGGATTCCGTTTGCCGCTGGAGCTCGCGATGCACGCGATGTACGAGCGCGGCATCATGCCCGTCGAGATGAGCTTCTCGGGCCGCAACTTCGACGTGGTGACCGGCGCGAGCGCGCTGGTCGTGGCGGCGCTGGCGTTCGCGGGTTGCGGCGGCCGCAGGCTGGTCGCGGCCTGGAACGTACTCGGCCTGGCCCTGCTCGCCAACGTCGTCGTCGTCGCGCTGCTCGGGACGCCGCGATTCCGGTACTTCGGCGATCACCTGAACGTCTGGGTGACCTATCCGCCGTTCGTCTGGCTGCCGGCGGTGATGGTGTTGGCGGCCCTCGCCGGCCACCTGGTGATCTTCAGCGCGCTGCGCCAGCCGTGCCGCTCGCCACCCTCGCTCCCGTGACGGCCGTCGGTTACTCCGAGTACACCGTCTCTTCGGGCACGTCGGTAGCGCTCTCGAAGTCGATCCGGTAGCCGTCCGGGTCCGAGAGCGACGTCACCCACATCGCGTTTCCGACGAACGGCGTCTGGACGGCGACTGCGCGCGCTCTGGCTTCGCGGTAGAGCGCGAGCGCGTCCCTGCAGACGAAGCAGATCGACACGCCGAGCCCGAGCTTCCCTTCCGGCTTGCCGCCTCCGTGCCCCGTGGGCGCGTACTCCTGCAGCATCAGGGCGGCCGCCCCGATGCGCATCATGCACCAGCGGAGCTTGCCGTCGTCGACGACCCAGCGGTGGGTGATCTCGAACCTCAGCCCGTCCACGTAGAAGCGGAGCGAAGCCTCCATGTCGGTGACCATGAAGAACGGCACCGCCTGTCGGACGTTGGCCTCGGCCTCGGCCTCGCCTTCGCGGCTCAAGACGCTCGCCTCATGGGGCCTCCGTCAGACGTAGCAGCTCGGCGAGCTGCCGATCGGGTCGGGGCGGCAGCTCGACGACCGCAGGCGCGTCGCGATCGTCGAGCAGATCGTACTCCTCGTCGAAGAGCGCGCGCCTGAGGCAGCGATCGACGCGGCGTCGGAAGCCGCCGTCCTCACCCGGGCGCCCCTCGAGCCCGCCCGGTGACACGGGAAGGTAGGCGATCAAGTCGAGCCCCCGAAGCGAGGCCTTCACGATCGGCACCTGAACGGAGAGGAACTCGCCGACGGACGACCCTCGCCAGGCGCTCCGGCTCGCGGCCGCGTAAGCGAGGTAGTCGACCGGGCTGCGCTCGAAGACGACGCATTTCTGCGACGCGCGGCTCGCCACGGCAGCCACCGTGTACTCGATGAGCGTCCGCAGGCCATCGGCCGTCGGCTCGCCCTCTTCGGTGAGCTCGACGTCGTCCCCGAGCGTCTCGAAAGCCTCGGGCTCGTGACGATACTCGGGCCGCTTCGCGAGAAACGCCGCGATCAGCGTGCTCTTGCCGGTGCCGTGGGAGCCCGACACCGCGAGCCGCATCACTTCGCCGGGGGTTCGGGCGCCGACCCGCAGCCCGGCACGTCACCCAGCGCGTGAAACACCTGGCGCCCCAGCTTCTCGGCCGTGCGGACCATCAGGTCCGCTCCCTGCGACGCTCCACCAACGCGCAGCACCGCGTCGCAGTGTTCGAGCAGGCGCTCCGCGATGGGATGGAAGATCTCGTCGAACGCCGCGTCGCCGACGCGGCGCGAGCCGGCCAGCGCGACGAGCGGCAGCGCGAGCCATTCGCCGACGACCGGAACGTGCCCGGCGCGGAAGAGCGGCAGGGCGTACGCCTCCATCGCCCGGACGTTCGCCGCCATCTTGTCCGGATCGTCTCCCGTGCCCGACCGGTAGGGGCCCGCCACCAGGATCATCAATCCGCCCGCCTCGCTCATCGCTTCCCCCTGGCCGGTTTCGCCCGCGCTCACGGCTTCCGAAAGTGGCGCAGCCCGCGCGCGACTGCGTCGCTCCAGCCGGTAGAGTCGACGAGCCTCGCCGGCGGAACCGGCGCCTCGGGATCGGGGCGCTCCGGCTGCAGCTCGAGCTGGTAGTGCGCGACGTCGCGCCACGCGCCGAGCTTGTAGCCGACGCCCCTGTAGACGCCGACGGACGCAAACCCCATCGCCTCGTGAAGCGCGATGCTACCGGGATTCGGGAGCGCGATGACCGCGTGGGCCTTGAAGAACCCCTGCTGCCGCAGCAGCTCGAACAGCGTCGTGTAGAGCGCCCGGGCGACGCCGCGGCGCAGGTGGCTCGGCGCGACGTACACGGTCGCATCGACGGACCAGCCGTAGGCCGCACGCTCGCTGTGGCGGCCCGCGTAGGCATAGCCGGCGACGGCGCCGTCGTCATCGAGCACCAGCCAGGGGTAGCCGGCGGTGACCGAGCGGACGCGGCTCGCGATCTCGTCCTCCGACGGCGGCTCGAGCTCGAACGAGACGCTGGTCGTCGTGCAGAACGGCGCGTAGATCGCGCGGATCGCAGCGGCGTCGGCTTCGCGCGCCATCCGGATCGTCGCCATCAGCGGCCCGAGAGGCGCGCTCCGTGCTCGCGCAGCAGCTGCTCCAGAACGGACCGGTGGCAGCGCGCCTCGTCCTCGCAGTAGCAGCCCACGGACAGCGCCGTGTCGCGCGAAAGCGCGGCCAAGAGCGCGAGCACGCGGACGGCCGGCGGCTTCTTCATCTCCGCGCGATAGCGGCGCGCGAAGGCGCGCCAGGACGACTCGCTCGAGCCTCGAATGGCCTGCTTCACCAGCCGCTCCGACGGCGCGAGCTCGGGCAGCCACACGTCGTAGAAATCGCGCGAGGCGTGCTCGGCCTTCGGCACGCCACGGGGCGGTCGCCGGACGGTGCCGAGACGCAGCCCCTCGCCCTTCGCGCGCGGGCTGCCCAGCCTCACGACTCGAATCGCCATCGGAGCTACTTCCTCAGGCGAAAGGCCGACCACACCGCGTCGACGCCCACGATGCCCAGTGGCCGCATGTCGAGCTTCTCCGCGACGGCCCAGACGGTGTCGCGGTTCATGTCGAGCCCGGCGCCCTTCGAGCCCTTCTGGAAGAACACCCAGAGTGCCGCGCCCTCGCCGAGCGCGGCGACCGCCTTCGGCATCCGCGATTCGAGCTCCGCGCGCGTCCGCGCGAACAGGAACACCAGCTGGGCCTCGGCGGGCTTGACGAACTCGACCCCCTTCGGCAGGCCGAGCGACTCCACGATCCCGGGAACGGGACTGATGACGGCGATGGTGGCGCCGGGCTTGACACGACCCTTCTGTGCGACCGACTTCTCTGGCATGGTCGACTCCATCAGTAGATCCACACGCGTCCGCCCGATGGTAGCGCCGCGCCCGTTTGCGGCGTGAGCTGCTCGAGGCCGAAGAGCCAGCGGCGTTCCGGCGGCAACAGGCGCAGCGTGACGCCCTCGATTCTCGAAGTCTCCTGGGCCGACGGCGGATGAACGCCGAGGATCTGGAGCCAGGCCCCGTAGCGCGCGATCCGGCGAATGTGGATGGGATCGAGTCCAAACCAGGACGGATCCGGTCGGACGAAGCGCGAACCGGTAGCCACGGCGATGGTTGCGAGGCCTTCGCTCACCCGTTCGGACCTGTCCAGCACCTGCCGCAGCGAGAGTCGGCAGGACGGCACCAGAACCGAACGGAACACCAGGAACTTCAGATTCGACAGCCGGCGGATGCTCGCGAGCGGCAAGTCGGTCACGACGACGTCGCGGGTGACTCCGTTCAGCCGCTGGACGGCCTCGTCCACCCATTCGAGGGTCTGATCGACGGTGAATCCATAGAGGATGTCGTTGCCGACGTCCGTGACCACGGCCCGAGTAGCCCGCTGAGGCAGGGACTCGAGCGCCCGCCACAGGCCCGATTCGAGAATGCTCGGCAGCCTCCTGAACAGGACTCGACTCTGCGCCCCATAGGAGCGGCCGTGACCGAGCGCGGCCAGGATTTCGATCTGCGATCCCCACGCGGCTCGCGCACTCGAGCAGAGACTGGGAAAGCCTCGCGTCAGGTTGCTGGCGCCGAGCGCGACGACACGGCCGACGCTAGCATTCACCACTTCATCGCGTT
>Ga0134127_10000694_pt1 | contig 28656 bp, 22 predicted proteins | sample KB31753_FD_96459 | JGI IMG/M metagenome (GOLD analysis project Ga0134127, IMG submission 96459) | Terrestrial soil microbial communities with excess Nitrogen fertilizer from Kellogg Biological Station, Michigan, USA - KB3-175-3 | ecosystem: Environmental > Terrestrial > Soil > Unclassified ... | reverse complement strand
TTGGAAACCTACGATCATGGTAAATTGTGCCATCGTCAATAAGAAGCCGGTAAATATTGCCGTGCCAACCGTGGCCCGTTTTAAGGTGGTGACAAGCGTTTTAAATTTAAAGTTACTTTGATTGTTTAACCGGCTTGCTTTGTCGGACGGATTGGTTTCTTTTAGCAAAAACAGGGCGCAGAGGGTTCCGATAAGTGCGATACCGGCGGCAAAGAAAAACGGGGCCTGTTTGCCAATCTGGTTAAGCAGACCGCCTATTGCCGGGCCGATCACGAACCCAAATCCAAACGCCGAGCCGAGGATACCGAATTTTTTCGCCCGGTTTTCCGGGGTCGAGGTATCTGATATCATGGCCTGCGCCACAGAGATATTGCCGCCGGTTAATCCGTCCAATATCCGGGCTGCAAACAGCATCAGGATGCTGCGGGCCTCGGCAAAAAGCAAAAACGAAATACAGGTTCCCGCCAGGCTGATCACCAGTAAAGGTTTGCGGCCCCACTTGTCAGACAGTGAACCTAAAACAGGCGTGGCAAAAAACTGTGCAATAGAAAACGACGCAATGAGTACTCCGAGTGTTTCTCCGGTAAGTCCGAACTGTTTGCCATAGGGATAAAGTACCGGCACAATGATGCCGAAGCCCATTGAATTGATAACACATACAAACACCAGTATCCAAAGATTTTTATCACTCTTCATAGCCTGAATTTGGCGGGTCCCGGCGAACAAGGTAATAAAAAAAGGCTCTGAAAAATCAGAACCTTTTTTTACGTTATTTATCGTTAAGATTATTTACTCTCGAAATCCGAGGCAGTGGGTAATGCGTCGCCTGCGGTCCCGATCTTGCTGTTTTTGCGGCTATAGGCAAAATAGATTATTAAACCCACTACCATCCAGCCAAGTGCGCTTAGCTGTGTGCGCGCGGGTAAGCTTAATATCATAGCTGCGCAAACAATAATTCCCAATATCGGTACCAGCGGAACAAGCGGCGTTTTAAAAGGCCTTACCATAGTAGGCTCCTTCTTCCGTAATACCATTACCCCTATACAAACAAGCACGAATGCAAACAAAGTACCGATAGACGTTAAGTCCCCGGCCACCGTTTCCGGCAAAAACGCGGCAAACAATCCTACAAAAACAAAAAGGATCATGTTGCTCTTATAGGGCGTGCGGAATTTTGGGTGCAGATCCGAAAATACCCTTGGCAGCAAACCATCCGTCGACATGGTATAAAATACCCTCGACTGGCCTAAAAGCATCACCAATATCACCGACGAAAAACCAAGCAATATAGCAATGGTTACCAATGTCGACAGCCATCCGTATCCTATCATATAAGTGCTTATGGCATAAGCCACCGAAGCTTCCTTCCCCGCTCTCATAAAATCCTGGTACGGCGCAACACCGGTCAGTACCCATGAAAATAAGATATACAACACGGTACAGATAGCCAAAGAGCCAAGGATACCAATTGGCATATCCTTTTTCGGATTCTTCGCTTCCTGCGCAGCCGTAGAAACTGCGTCAAAGCCAATAAAGGCAAAAAATACGATACCGGCGCCCCTGAGCACGCCACCCCATCCATGCCTGAAAAAATCGAGATATGAATATTGTGTCCCATCGGGCAAAGTGGCCGCCGGCGCATTTGCAGGGATCAAATAAGGATGATGGTGAGCCGGGTTAATAAAGCCCCAGCCAATGGCGATAAATACCAGCACGATGGCAACCTTTAAGATCACGATGATGGCGTTAACCACCGCTGACTCCTGCGTTCCTTTGATCAATAATGCCGACAATAGCAGCAAGATAACCAACGCAGGCAGATTGATAATGCCATGGTGATGTACGCCGGCGATAATAGCCGATTCCATAGGCGAGTGGCACCATTCATACGGTATTCGCCCGCCGAGCAAATTATTGGCGTATTCGCTCCAGCTTATCGACACAGTAGCCGCTCCCAGGGCGTATTCGAGCACCAGGGCCCAGCCTATAACCCACGCGATAATCTCGCCCATAGTAGCATAAGCATAGGTATAAGCGCTTCCGGCTATAGGAATGATCGACGCAAATTCGGCGTAGCATAACCCCGCGAAAGCGCAACCCACAGCTGCAATAATGAACGAAAGTGTAACGGCCGAACCGGCAAAACCACCCGCGGCAGCTGCCGTCCGTACAAACAAGCCGGCCCCGATAATAGCCCCAATGCCCAGCGCGATAAGGCTTCCTGAGCCAAGCGTTCGTTTAAGGCTCCCTTTTCCCTCTTCGGGCGTGGCCATCAGTTGCTCGAGAGATTTTTTTACAAATAGCTTCATACGTTAAATATAAGATCAGTTTAAATTAATTATAATCAGTTTTCCAAACGTACTTAAATTTATTTAAAACATAAAGCGCACAATGTAACAATGGGAACGGGAAGAATCGCAGAATTTAATTAGTGATTTGTTAGTTGGAATTATAGATGTTAGTTATCCGTTTTATTTATTTGATTAGGTTAAATAATTTCCTTTTAATTTAGTATTAATTTAATGTTGGGCGTTCCCGCTTACCAGCGGGCCGGGCTGTACGCTCATACGCCTGCAAGCCTTATGCTCATGGCCGGTATCCGCTGCCATCCCTAACGCTTTTCATTAATACCCGAATTAACCATAAACAAAAAGGGATACCTTTCGATATCCCTCAATATGCTTATATCCTTATTTGTTACCCTTTTTTATCAATACTGGTAATTTGGCTAACCGGCAACTGTACTTTAACAACCTTTTGGATTGGCTGATGATCGGTCATCGCCGTTTTTGCGTTATGCACATTTAAATGTGGTGCGATAACCAGTGAAACGATGGACATCAGCTTGATCAGGATGTTCATCGATGGGCCGGAAGTATCTTTGAACGGATCGCCTACGGTATCGCCGGTTACCGAAGCTTTATGCGGTTCCGACTTTTTATAATAGGTTTCACCGTTGATCACAACGCCTTTTTCAAATGATTTTTTTGCATTGTCCCACGCACCACCGGCATTGCTCTGGAATAAGCCCATCAATACACCTGATACCGTTACACCCGCCAGCATGCCGCCCAGCACTTCCGGGCCGAACGCAAACCCTATGATCATCGGTGTGATCAGGGCGATCAGTCCGGGGGCAACCATTTCGCGGATGGAAGCCTGGGTAGATATCGCTACACATTTTTCATACTCGGGTTTACCGGTGTATTCCATAATGCCTGGAATCTCGCGGAACTGGCGGCGAACTTCTTCAACCATGGCCATTGCCGCCCGCCCTACTGCCGAGATAGCCAGCGACGAAAATATAAAAGGGATCATGCCGCCAACAAATAACCCGGCTAATACATCGGCCCTGTAAATATCAATATGCTCGATGCCCGCAACGCCTACAAAAGCGGCGAATAAAGCCAGCGAGGTTAACGCAGCCGAAGCGATGGCAAAGCCTTTACCGGTTGCAGCTGTTGTATTGCCAACTGCGTCGAGGTTATCTGTGCGGTGCCTAACTTCTTCAGGTAAACGGCTCATTTCGGCTATACCACCCGCGTTATCGGCTATCGGGCCAAAAGCGTCAATGGATAACTGCATGGCAGTAGTAGCCATCATACCCGCCGCCGCAATGGAAACACCATAAAGGCCGGCAAAATGATAGGAACCATAAATACCCGCTGCTAAAACCAGGATCGGCAATACGGTTGATTCCATACCCACCGCCAAACCGGCGATGATGTTAGTAGCATGTCCTGTGGACGATTGCCTGATAATACCCAGCACGGGGCGCTTGCCCATCGCTGTATAGTACTCAGTGATCATCGACATTAGCGTACCCACAACTAACCCGACAAAAATAGCCCCAAATATCCCATCCTTTGTAAAATGAGAGGCGCCGCCCTTCAAAACGCCGGGCCTGCCGTCGATCAGGTCGCGGGACATGTGGAATTCGCCCGCCGGCAACATCCACTGCACCACGAAATACGTGGCGATAGCCGTTAATATGATCGATGTCCAGTTACCTATATTCAATGCTTTTTGAACGCTATCCGTTTCATTTTTAATTTTAACAAATGCAGCGCCGACGATCGAGAATATCAATCCCAAACCTGCGATTACCATCGGCAGCAATACCGGGGCAATGCCGCCAAAGTTATCGTTCGAAACAATCTCGCGGCCTAATACCATGGTAGCCAGCATCGTGGCAACGTACGACCCGAAAAGGTCGGCGCCCATACCTGCTACATCGCCCACGTTATCACCAACGTTATCGGCGATAGTGGCGGGATTACGCACATCATCCTCGGGGATGCCTGCTTCCACTTTACCAACCAGGTCGGCCCCCACATCGGCCGCTTTGGTATAAATGCCGCCGCCCACTCGTGCGAATAACGCTATGGACTCGGCGCCTAACGAGAATCCGGCCAAAACGTCCAGCGCTTTAGCCATGGCTTCGTGATTTACATCAGCGCCGGTACTTTTAACATAGATCGTATAAAACACAATAAAGAGCGACCCTAAGCCAATAACGGCCAAACCGGCAACACCTAAACCCATTACGGTACCGCCTGTAAAAGATACATTCAGCGCTTTTGCCAAACTGGTTTTCGCAGCTTGTGTGGTGCGAACGTTTGCCTTGGTGGCGATACGCATACCCAGGTATCCGGCAAATGCCGACAGGAACGCGCCGCATAAAAACGAAATGGCGATAACCGGGCTCGAAGTAACAACGGTTGTACCCGACCACGCCAGCAACGTCATGGCAATCACCACGAAGTACGCCAGCACCCTCCATTCAGCTTTCAGAAAAGCCATGGCCCCGGCGGCTATGTAGCCAGCGAGCTCGTTCATACTGGCATCGCCCGTCTCCTGTTTGGTAACCCATGCAGCTTTGACACCCATTGCAATAATGCCGATGATGCCCATTACAGGAATAAGATAAATAAGGTAGGTGTTTAAAAAATCCATATTAATTATTAGTGTTTATTTTTTTATAATTCGAAAAAGTTTGCAAATATAATGGGTTTTGCAAATAAGCGAATTAATTTCTTTACAATCGCCTGTCAATTACAAAGTTTTTAAATAGTTTAGGATCTTAAACTTTCAGCAATACATGAAACCAGATACAGTAAAACCAACCATGAAGCATTCTTTGGGCCTGCTCGACGGCACCATGATCGTAGCAGGCTCAATGATCGGCTCGGGTATATTTATCGTCAGCGCCGACATCACCCGCAACGTGGGTTCGGCCGGCTGGCTTATCGTCGTATGGCTGATTACCGGTTTCATGACTATTACCGCCGCAGTTAGCTATGGCGAGCTAAGCGGAATGTTCCCGAAGGCCGGGGGCCAGTATATTTACTTAAAGGAACAGTATAATAAATTGACCGGTTTTTTATATGGCTGGAGTTTTTTTGCCGTGATCCAAACAGGCACCATCGCGGCGGTGGGTGTGGCATTTTCAAAATTTACGGCTTATTTGATCCCGGCAGTCAGCGAGGATCACATTCTTTTCAAACAAGGGTTTATTAGCATCAGCGCAGCGCAACTCGTTTCAATAGGCATTATTGTTTTACTTACGTACATTAATACCAAAGGAATCAAAAGTGGCAAACTGATCCAAAATACCTTCACCATCACCAAGCTGTTGAGCTTGTTCGGGCTGATCGTTTTCGGGTTCCTGGCATTAAAGGGTGATATATGGCATGCCAACTGGTCGAATGCCTGGAATATGCATAAAATGAACCCGGCCGGCAGCATTGGCGGGCTCACCATGGCGGCTGCGCTCGGCGCGGTCGCGGCCTCAATGGTTGGCTCCATCTTTAGCAGCGACTCATGGAACAACGTAACCTTTATTGCCGGCGAAATGAACAACCCAAAACGCAATATCGGCCTAAGCTTGTTTTTAGGGACGCTGATCGTCACCATTATTTATGTGTCGGCCAACGTAATGTACACCGGGGTACTGTCTTTACACGATATCGCATCTGCGGATAAAGACCGCGTTGCCGTAGCGGCGTCGCATTCTATATTTGGCAATGCCGGCACGTACGTAATAGCCGTAATGATCATGATCTCCACTTTTGGCTGTAATAATGGTTTAATATTATCAGGCGCGCGGGTGTATTATTCCATGGCAAAGGATGGGTTGTTTTTTAAAAGGACAGGCGTTTTAAACAAAAATGCCGTGCCCGAATTTGGGCTATGGATACAGGCGCTGGTCGCGTCGATCCTTTGCCTGAGCGGGAAGTACGGTGATCTGCTGGATATGATCTCTTTCGTGGTGGTGATCTTTTATGTGCTAACGATCTTTGGAATTTATAAACTAAGGATTACGCGTCCGGACGCGGAAAGACCGTATAAAGCTTTTGGTTACCCGATTCTACCGGCCATTTACATATTAATGGGCATTGCGTTTTGCATTTTGCTGATCATTTATAAGCCTAGTTTCACCTGGCCCGGCCTTATTATTGTGCTTATCGGGATACCCATTTTCTATATAACACAACATTACTCGAAACATGAGGATAAAGCAGGCATGGCTGATTAGTCTATTTTTTATCGCGGGCCATACTGTTGCACAATCGCTGCAGCACAATTTACAAACCGCATTCGGCAGGCTGCAGGCCGACAGCCAGTGCCGTTATGCGTCTGTTTCATTAACCGTGCTCGACGCCAAAACCGGCGAAGAAGTATTTGCCGCCAACCCCTATATGGGACTGGCGACCGCATCTACACTAAAAACGATTACGACGATAACGGCATTTAACCTGTTGGGAAAGGATTTTCAGTATCAAACCCAGCTTGGTTACAATGGAACGATCTCTCCGGACGGCACCCTTACGGGCGATGTGATCATCAAAGGTGCAGGCGATCCAACCCTGGGCAGCTGGCGGTATGAGGAAACGAAGGAAAATCATGTTTTGAGTTTAATGGTTACCGCGCTTCAAAGGGCGGGTATTAAAAAGATCGATGGGCGCATTATCGGCGACGATTCGGTTTTTGGTTCGCAGTCGATTCCCGACGGGTGGATATGGCAGGACCTCGGCAATTATTACGGCGCGGGCACGTCGGGGCTTTGCTGGCGCGAGAATTCGTTTGACATCAAATTAAGAACCGGGCGGATAGACAGCCTTATACAAATAGCGCGCGAAGTTCCGGCTGTGCCCTACCTCAATTTTAAAAGCGAATTGTTAAACGCGCCTGCGGGCACGGGCGATGAAGCATACGCCTATTTACCTGTCGACAGTAAAATGATGTATTTAAGGGGCTCGTATGCGGTAGACCAGGCTAAGAAGAGCATATCTGCCGCACTGCCCGATCCGGCATACGATGCCGCCTTCCGGTTAACAGATACGTTAAAACGCCTGGGTATTTTGGTAAGCAATGATCCCGAATCGACAAATAGTCTAAAAGAAAAGAATTTACAAAGTCCGCAAGTCGCTAACAATCTAACCACAATCCTATCGCCGCCATTAAGCAAAATAATATACTGGCTCAATCAGCGGAGTATTAACTTATACGCAGAGCAATTGCTAAAAACTCTTGCCTGGAAAGCGGGCAGGGAAGTTACCACGGCCAATGGCGTGGATGTTTTGCAGAATTTCTGGAAAGCAAAAGGTATCGATATTAATTCTCTAAATATCACCGATGGCAGCGGACTTTCGCCAGCTGACCGTGTGACTACCCTGACCATGGCCACCATCCTGCAGTCGGCAAAAAAAGAAAGCTGGTTTCCTGATTTCTATGAGAGCCTGCCCACATATAACAATATGAAAATGAAAAGCGGCAGCATCCGTAATGTACTCACTTATGCCGGCTACCAAACCCACAACGGTCGCGAGCTTTGTTTCTCTATCATGGTGAATAATTATAACGGATCGAGCCGGGCAATAAAGGAAAAGATGTTTAAGGTCTTAGATGAATTGAAATAAAGCCGTTAATTAACTTCATTTTGTCTGAGCTGGAATAATTAGTAAATTTGAATTATGAACTTGCAGGCTGAAAAACTTGAAGTGGTTAGAATGATATTGGACACTGATGATAAAAGTATAATCAGGGACGTAAAGTCCTTGTTCAAAAATCGTCGAAAGGAAATCAAGAAGGAAACTGACCTTGACGAATTTTACAAAGGATTTCGGGATGGCGCGAGGGAAGTAAAGTCGTCTTTAAATGGAACGATTGAATTAAAAGACGCCAAAACCTGGCTTGATGAACTTCAGGATTAAAATTACCAGTAATTTTGATAAAGAAGCGAAGCCACTATTAAAGAAGTATCGCTCTTTTAGAAATGATATTGCCAAACTCATTGGTGAACTTGAATTAAATCCCAAATTGGGAACGCCGTTAGGGCATAACCTATTTAAAGTAAGGATAGCAATAGCCAGCAAAGGCCGCGGTAAATCGGGCGGCGCCCGGATTATTACGTATGTTATCCTTGAAAATGAAACGGTTCATTTGATTTCTATTTACGATAAAGCTGAATACGATACGGCGGGGATTGCAACTCTTCTAACAATCCTAAAAGACGAAGGTTTATAATATTTAAACCCACACTAATACTAGAAGTGATTCTCAAAGTAAGGAGCAGCTAGTTATTTGCTATCAACTTTCCAAAACATATCCCTTTCAAAAAAGTATTAGTTAGAAAGAAGTTGATATGTCCACCATCCAAATCTTAAAAAAAGAAACATTATCCGACAAAAAATACCCGCTTAAATACGTCTGGTATGAAAAGCCGGACGTAAATGGCGTATTCCATAATCGGGAAAATGAGGTCTATTTCAGGCCCGAGGCGGTAACCGTACTGCTGGTTAACGATCAACGCAAAACCATCCTGCTTACGCGGCAATTCAGGCTTGCGGCGTTTTTACATGGAAGCGAAAGCGGTTACATGGTCGAAGCCTGCGCCGGCATAATGGATGAAAACGAGACACACGAAGAAACAGCACGCCGGGAAGCTGAAGAAGAAATGGGGTGCAAGATCCGTGACCTTCAAAAAATTGCGGGAGCTTATACCACGTCAGGCGCATCGACAGAATTTGTTCATTTTTTTATTGCACGATACGATGAAGAGAACAGGTCGGGTAAAACCGGTGGCTTAAAAGAAGAAGGTGAAGATATTGAACTGATCGAAACAGGATTTGACGAAGCGCGCGAAAAACTAAAACAGGGCGCCTTCATCGATGCAAAAACGATTTTATTGCTTCAGCATTTTTTTCTCAATCAATAAACGGATTTTGTTTATTCATTTATTACCCATTGATAGCCCGGCGTTGCATTAATGGGCTTCCAATCATTTTACATCCGCTTAACATTATTCCCATAAATTGCTCTTAAACTTGCAAAAGTAAATCTGCCGCAAATACAGGCTGCTTTACGTCTAAATCGCATAGCACATCAATGAAAATAGGAATCGTTTGTTACCCAACCTTTGGCGGAAGCGGGGTGGTGGCCACTGAGCTGGGTAAGGCTCTTGCCGACCGCGGTCATCAGGTGCACTTTGTAACGTATAACCAGCCTGCACGCCTCGACCTTTTTTCCGAAAATCTTTATTATCACGAGGTTTCGGTATCTAACTACCCGCTTTTTGATTTTCCGCCGTACGAGCTTGCGCTTGCCAGCCGGCTGGTTGACGTGGTTCGTTTTGAAAAGCTTGATATCTTGCATGTGCATTACGCCATCCCGCATGCTTCGGCTGCTTTTATGGCTAAACAGATATTGCTTACTTATGGTATTTATATTCCGGTGGTAACAACCCTGCACGGTACCGATATTACCCTGGTAGGACGTGACCGCACCTTTAAACCGGTGGTTACTTTTTCCATCAATAAGTCGGACGGCGTTACCGCGGTTTCGCAGCACCTGAAAGATGATACCTACCGGTTTTTCGATATTGAAAATGACATCAGGGTTATACCCAACTTTATCGACCTTAACCGTTTTAACCTGAAAGCTAAAGATCACTTTAAAAAGGCTATAGCTCCATCGGGCGAGAAAATTGTTATACATACCTCAAACTTTCGCAAGGTAAAGCGCACCGATGATGTGATCAGGATATTCGCAAAGCTGGTAAAAGTGATCCCTGCTAAATTGCTGATGGTAGGTGATGGCGGTGAGCGCTCATACTGCGAGGAACTGGCTCGTGAACTGGGAATCGGGGACGATGTACGTTTTTTGGGAAAGCAAGATGCCATAGAGGAAATATTATCCGTATCCGACTTGTTCTTAATGCCATCCGAATCTGAAAGCTTCGGTTTAGCAGCGCTCGAGGCTATGGCTTGCAAGGTGCCTGTAGTCAGCTCAAATGCGGGCGGTTTGCCCGAATTGAACCTGGACGGCGTAACCGGGTTTTTAAAGGACGTTGGGGATGTAGACGGAATGGCCGAAAAGGCGATTTATATCCTTGAGGATGAAGGACGGTTGCAGCAATTTAAAAACAACGCCCTTGCCCGCGCCAAAGAGTTCGACCTTGCCAATATTTTACCGGCCTACGAAAACTATTACGTTGAAGTAATTGACCGCTGCAGGGAAAAAGCGTGAGAAGGTGAAAGGTAAAAGGCGAAAGCAGAAAGGTGAAAGCGTAAAAGCAAAAGTATCAACAATCTTTATCCCTTTACCTTTAACCTTTCACCTAACTATTCCGCTGTAGTAAATTTCAAACAAACCGGGTTACCCAGTTCGATATGCGAAACCACGTTGCTTAGCTGCCCGTTGTTCTGATCGATCTTATAAACGTATATGCTATCACTGTCCTGGTTGGCCACTACCAAAAAATGTCCCGTAGGGTCGATCGCAAAGTCGCGCGGATTTTTGCCAAAGCTTGTTACCCTTTGTACAAATGTCAGCATACCCGTTTCCGGGTCGATTACATAAACCGATATCTCATTTGTTTCCAGTCGGTTTGACGCATACAGGTATCTGCCATCCGGCGAAATATGGATAGCCGCCCCTGCGGTTTGACCTCTAAACTTATTCTCTAATAAAGTGATGGATTGTTTCTCCTTTAGCTTGCCGTTGTTATAATCAAAAACATGCACCGCCGATCCCATTTCGGTTACCAGGTAAACGTGCTTTTTATCTTCCGAAAAAACGATATGCCTCGGCCCTTCTCCTGCTTTTATGTTTACAAATGGAGGTGTGGCGGGCGTTAATGGCTGCGGATGCGAATCGTGGTAGCGCATAATGTTCAGCTTATCGGTTCCGAGGTCAGTATACAGCAAATATTTTTCGTCGGGCGATAGCATGGCGATATGTACATGCGGGCCTTCCTGCCGTTCTTTGTTAATACCGTGACCTTCATCCTGAACGACCTGCGATACAGGTGCAAGTGAACCATCTTTCTTTACCGGCAAAACCGTTAGGCTGCCGCTGGAATAGTTAGCGACAAACACATTTTTCTGATCCTTGTCGACGGACACATAACAGGGATCAGCCCCGCCCGACGATTGCTTATTAATAAATGACAGCTTTCCCTGGCGCGGGTCGAATGTAAAGGAGCTTACCTCGCCGTTTTTGCCGTTTTCATTCACAGCATATACAAACTTGTTATTAGCTGAAACGCAGATATATGAAGGATTGCTTACATCATCGATCTCGTTCAGGTAAGCCATTCGCCCTGTTTCGGTATAGAAGCGATATACATAAATGCCCTTGCTTTTTCCTTTAGTATAAGTACCTATAAGCAGGTCGTACGAAGAAGGAGCAGTGTTTTTATGCTGTGCGTATATGAACGCCGGGAACAGCAGAGATATAATTAACAGGAATTTTTTCATTGCAGGACGAATTGGTTATTGCCGCAAGATAGGAATTTGACCAGAGATTAGAGACTGGAGATTAGTGATTAGTTGAATTCTCAATTAAAAGAAAACTTTGAAATTAATAGAACTTATGAACTGTGTCCTAACTAATCTCTAACCTCTCATCTCTAATCACTAAACCAGGTGCTTCAGCATGATCACTTCACTTTCCTCCAGGTAGCGCCAGCGGCCGCGGGGAAGATCTTTTTTGGTAAGGTTGGCATATACTGTTCTGTCCAGTTTTACTACCTCGTAGCCCAGGTGTTCAAATATCCTGCGCACGATACGGTTTTTTCCGCTGTGAATCTGGATGCCGACCTCGCGTTTCGAGCCGCCGGTTACGTACGATATAAAATCAGGCTTTATCAATCCGTCTTCCAGTTCCACGCCAAAGGCTATTTTATTTAAATCTCCCTGGGTCAGATTTTTATTCAGCTCAACCTGGTACAATTTTACAATATTGTTTCGCGGATGCGATAGCTTATCCGCAAGGTCGCCGTCGTTGGTCATCAGCAACAAACCTGTGGTGTTCCTGTCTAAACGACCTATCGGATAAATGCGCTCTTTGCTGGCTTTTTCAACCAGGTGCATCACGGTACGCCGCTCCTGCGGATCGTCGGTGGTGGTTATATAATCTTTTGGTTTATTCAGTAATACATAAACCATTTTCTCGCGTTTAAGCATCTCGCCATTATAACGCACTTCATCTTTTTGAGGATCGACTTTATATCCTAACTCTGAAATGACCACGCCGTTTACAGATACCACGCCCGCCGAGATCAGGTCATCGGCCTTTCTGCGCGAGCATATACCGGCATTGGAAATATAGCGGTTTAGCCGGATAAGTCCCGACTCCTTTGGTTCGGCTGCTTTTTTACGGCCGCGGAGTGTTTTTACAGGGGCGCCCGTGTCGCGGGTAATTTTGTCGTATCCGGACTTTGACCGCTCGGCCCTGCCGGCACTCCGGTGGTCGTCGCTTTTCTTAAAACCACGTCCTGATGCGGGCCTTGAAAATTTTCTGTCTTCAGTTCTACTTTCGCCGCGGTCATTGCCCGGGCTTCTCATAGCTCGCTCACCAAATGAATTTGGCTTATCACGTGATATAAATGCTTTCCCCTTACCGGGCGAGCGGCTTCCAAAATCTTTTTTAGGCTTATCTGTACTCGATCTGCTTTCTTTATTTCGTGGTATGAACGGCCTGCTATCGCCAGACGCTTCGTCACGCCTCTTTTGCGAAGGGGGACGTTTATCTATGTTATTAGTATTGCCTTTGTATTTGCCGGCCCTGCCAGCGGGCCTATCCGCATCCGGCCTGTTTTCACGGGACTTATCTGTTGACCAGAAGGGCGATTTACTTCGCGACCTGTCGTCTCCAAACTTTTTGGCGGGCTTGCTGTTATTATCTTTTGATTTGTTACCGGTTGAAGAATTACCCTTGGAAGCGGGCTCTTTTTTTGGCTTAACATCGGCCTTGTAAGTTCGGTTTGATGCTCTGCCGGATTTGTCGTCGCGACTGTTCCCTGGTCTTTTGGATACCATATTTTTTTAATTAGCGCTTTCGCAGCGTGCGGCTCAAAGTTACGGTTTTTGGAGTAATCCATGAGATTTTTTTTAGCCGCCTCAAAAACCCGGTTTAACCGCTTTTAAAGATGGTTTTTGAACCAAAAACGCGGGTTGAAAAATGCCCGGTAGCGCTAAGTGTTTGATAATCTTGATTATATGGTTACCTTTGCAACGCATTTACCAATGTTGATTTGATGAAAAGTATACGTTTGAACAGGCAACACTTAAATACGTGTTCCGTAATTTTGCTGTTGGTCGTTTTCTCGGCCCTCAACTTTTACGGCACAAAAAGTACCGCCGCAACGGCCGTGGGATCAGTCGTCCTGAGGCCCGATCTTTCTAAATTTATTTTAAAAAATACGGAAGTTAAAAGCTCCGAAGCTGCCAACGATTATAGCTTCGCCGATGAAGACGTTCCCGTTAATAATGCCAGCGTAAACCGCAAGCTGCAGCTTTCGATCGAGAAGCATAATTTCAGGCATGTTCAGTCGAATATTTTGCAAAGAAAGGCTGAAAAGATATTCCCGATAATTGAGCCGATCCTGGAAGCTTATGGCATACCCGAAGATTTTAAATTTATCCCGCTTGTCGAAGGCGGATTCTCTGAGGGCACCTCACCGCGCGGCGCAAAAGGCTTGTGGCAGTTTATGCCGGGTACGGCGCGCGCGTACGGTCTTAAAGTTGGCGATGGTATTGACGAACGTACGAACATTCGTAAGTCGACTATTGCCGCATGCCGCTACATAAAAGGCCTGTATGAGGAGTTTAACAACTGGACGCTGGCTGCAGCCGCATATAATAATGGGTCGATCAAGCTGATACATGCAATGAACAAGCAAAACCAGGACAATTATTTCCGTATGCATCTAAACCGCGAAACCGGCGTATACATATATAACCTGGTTGCTATGAAGGCTATCATTAACCAGCCGGCCAGGTATGGCTTTAAAAAAGAAGTTACCATTGATGACAATCCGCTCGTGCTGAAGGACCTTGATCCCTGCGAATTGCTCACGGCTAAACAATAACCCTCAATAATTTTACATTATTACGAGTATAAGGGCCGCTGTTCTCAACCCGAGAACCGGCCTTTTGCTTATATTTGTAGCTAATTGGTGATTTATTGAATTAGTGATTTATTGATTGAAGAAATCGATGAATTGATTGATACGTAGCATTATTGTGTTTCCTATGGCCATTGATCTGCTACTTAATTAATCAGTATAACAACCATTCGATAATCACTAATTCACTAATTCAATAAATCAATAATTGAAAAATGATTACAAAACCCGTTGATCTGGGCGAGCAAAGCGAAGTTGAAGTTTACGGGGCCCGGGTTCATAACTTAAAGAATATCGATGTTTCTTTTCCGCGCAACCAGCTTGTGGTTATTACCGGCTTAAGCGGCAGTGGAAAATCGTCGTTGGCATTCGACACTATCTACGCAGAAGGGCAGCGCCGGTATATGGAAACATTCTCGGCTTATTCGCGCCAGTTTATGGGCGGAATGGAGCGGCCCGACGTGGATAAAATATCCGGATTGAGCCCGGTGATCGCCATCGAGCAAAAAACGACCAGTAAAAATCCCCGCTCTACCGTCGGCACCATCACCGAAATATACGATTTTATGCGTTTGCTTTTTGCCCGCGCGGGCGAGGCTTATTCCTATGTTAGCGGCGAAAAGATGGAGCGGATGTCGGAAGACCAGATACTTAAAACTATTTCCGAAAAATTTAATGGCCAGCCGGTAAATATTCTTGCACCTGTTGTAAAAGCGAGAAAGGGGCATTACCGCGAGCTTTTTGAGCAAATACGCAAGCAGGGCTACCTGAAGGTTTGGATAGATGGCGCTATTGCCAATGTAGAACCAAAAATGCAGGTTGACCGGTACAAGATACATGATATCGATATCGTTGTAGACAGGCTGGAGATCAATGAAGAAAACGCCAAACGATTATATACTTCGATCCAAACGGCGCTAAAAATAGCCAAAGGCATTATTCGTATTGCAGATAAAGACAATAATGTAGCCTATTATAGTAAATACCTGATGGATCCGGATTCGGGCATATCGTATGACGAGCCCCAGCCCAATACGTTCTCTTTTAACTCGCCTTATGGCGCTTGTGAAAAATGCAGCGGCCTGGGTTATATTTTTGAAATTGACGAAGCCTCGGTAATTCCAAATCCTAAACTGAGTATTGTAAATGGCGGATTGGCCCCGTTAGGCGAGTACCGTGAGACCTGGATATTCCAGGTATTGAAGGCGCTGGCAAAAAAATACGAGTTCTCGTTATCGACGCCGATCGAAAAGCTTTCGAGGGAGCACCTGGATATTATCCTGAACGGATCTACGGAAATGATCACCGTTGCGGTTGAGTATAACAAATGGAACGTGCAAAGCTACCAGGTAAGTTTTGACGGGATCATCCGTATGCTGGAGGAGCAGCAGGAACGCCGCGGCGACGAGGGTATGGACGATATGGAAAACTACCGTGTGCTAAAAACCTGCCCGGTTTGCGACGGGGCTCGGTTAAAAAAGGAATCGCTGCATTTCAAGATCGACGATAAAAATATATTTGAGCTGGCCTGCATGGATATTCGTACGCTGCAGGAATGGTTCGCTAATTTGGAAGACCGTTTAAACGAGCGCCAAAACGTAATTGCGCGCGAGATATTAAAAGAAATACGTGCACGGATTGTATTCTTACTCGATGTGGGTTTGAGCTATTTGACCCTTGACCGCACGGCTAAGACGCTGTCGGGCGGCGAGGCGCAACGCATCAGGCTGGCTACGCAGATCGGTTCGCAGCTGATGAATGTAATGTACATCCTGGATGAACCCAGCATTGGCTTGCACCAGCGTGATAATGAACGACTGATCAACGCATTGAAGCATTTACGTGATCTGGGCAATACGGTTTTGGTGGTGGAACATGATAAGGATATGATACTGCATGCCGACCACGTGATTGATATGGGCCCGGCAGCAGGCGTACATGGCGGCGAAATAGTGGCGGAAGGTACACCGGCCGAACTGATGAAACAACATACCCTTACCACATCGTATATAAACGGTGAGCGTGAAATTGCTGTACCGGCAAAACGCCGGGAAGGCAACGGTAAAAAGCTAACCTTGAAAAAAGCTGAAGGCCATAATTTAAAAAAGGTTTCTGTTGACTTTCTCCTGGGCAAGTTGATTTGTGTTACCGGGGTATCCGGCAGCGGTAAATCAAGTTTAATTACCGAAACATTGTATCCGATATTAAACCATCACTTTTTCAGGGCTAAAAAGCATCCGCTGCCATACGAAAAAGTGGAAGGGCTGGAATACATCGATAAAGTGATCGAGATAGACCAGACGCCGATAGGCCGCACACCACGATCGAATCCCGCTACCTATACCGGTGTTTTTTCGGACATCCGGAACTTATATGTTCAGCTGCCCGAATCAAGGATAAGGGGTTATAAACCCGGCCGCTTTTCATTTAACGTGAAAGGCGGGCGCTGCGAAACCTGTCAGGGAGCCGGCCAAAAGGTGATCGAAATGAATTTTTTGCCAGATGTGCAGGTACCATGTGAAGAATGCGGAGGACGGCGTTACAACCGTGAAACCCTGGAGGTGCGTTATCGCGGCAAATCCATCAGCGATGTGCTGGATATGAGCATCGAAGACGCGAGGCCATTTTTTGAGCATATACCGCCCATTTATCGTAAAATAAAAACCCTTCTTGATGTCGGCCTGGGCTATATAACCCTTGGGCAATCGTCGACAACGCTCTCGGGCGGCGAGGCCCAGCGCGTTAAACTGGCCACGGAGCTTTCAAAAAAAGACACGGGCAACACTTTCTATATATTGGACGAACCTACTACCGGTTTGCATTTCGAAGACATCAACGTGCTGCTGGGTGTGTTAAATCAATTGGTTGATAAAGGGAACACGGTGCTCGTGATCGAGCATAACCTCGACGTGATCAAAGTGGCCGACCATGTGATCGACCTCGGGCCCGAAGGCGGTAGTGGCGGAGGTAAGATACTGTTTGCCGGCAGCCCCGAAGAACTTTGCAAGGTAAAAGCCAGCTTTACCGGCCAGTTCCTGAAAAAAGAAATGGGGTTAAATAATGTGTCAACTGATCCGCGAGATAAAGACAAGATCAAAAGTTAACTGTTGAAAACATTATACGTACAGAAAGTTGTACATATAAACGTTATTATTTACCTTTATCAAAAAACCAATAAACATGCAAGTAGCAACTTATACTTCTTTTAGACAACAGCTAAAATCCTATTTGGATAAGGTGCGGGCTAATCATGTACCACTTGTTGTGACAAGCGCGGGTAGCGATGATGTCGTTGTGATTTCAAAGGCCGACTACGAAAGCATGGAAGAAACTTTCTATCTGTTAAAAAGCCCCAATAATGCTGCAAGACTATTAAAAAGTATTGAAGACTATGAAAAAGGGTCAGGTCAGGAAAGAAATCTTATTGAAGAATGAAGATAATTTTTCTTGACCAGGCATGGGAGGATTATTTATATTGGCAAAATACCGACAAAGCTATGCTCAAAAAGATAAACGCATTAATCAAAGAAATTGAACGCGTCCCTTTTGAAGGCAGCGGAAAGCCCGAGCCCCTAAAGCACAATCTTGCTGGTTCATGGTCGCGAAGAATCACACTGGAACATCGCCTGGTTTATAAAATCGAAAAAGATGCGGTGGTTGTTTTTCAGTGCCGGTATCATTATTAATTATCCTGAATCGGCTTCCCAAGCTGAAACTGCTCAATCACTGGCTACTGCCTACTGCAAACTGTCAACTTTCCCACAGGCATAGTGTATCGGAATAAAAATTTTTCGCAATGTAATATATTGTATATCATTATGTTGAATAGTGTGTAAAACGTACATTATGTAAAAAAATCTTTGAAATCACTTGTCAGGAACGGCGAATCCGGGTATTTTTGCTGCGACCAAATTATTTACCGTATTCATGATAAATCGTACTACCCAATTACCCGATCTGGGCTATTTGCGCCTGGATCGGGCCAGGAATATCTATTACCAGCTGAGCCCAACTGAACTTGTTGAGGAGGCGTTAAAAAGGGGTGAAGGCGTGTTAGCTGATTCCGGCGCGCTGGCTGTCGACACCGGCGAATTTACCGGCCGTTCGCCAAAAGACCGGTTTATCGTTGAAGACGATGTTACCCGGGACACTGTATGGTGGGGAAAGGTAAACTTTAAATTTGACAGTGATAAATTTGATTGCCTGCTGGAAAAGGTGACGGCTTACTTAAGTGAACGCGACATTTTTGTGCGCGACTCATGCGCCTGCGCCAACGAAAAATATCATATCGATATACGCGTAATTACAGAAACGGCTTATCAGAATTTGTTCGCACACCATTTGTTTTTGCGGCCCGAGGTGGTAAACGCTCGTTCCATTCCAGATTGGACTATTATAGCGGCACCCGGTTTTAAAGCCAACCCGGTAGTTGACGGAACACGGCAGCATAATTTTTCCATCATCAGCTTCAGCAGGAAAATTATTCTTATCGGCGGCACCGGTTATACCGGCGAAATAAAAAAAGGCATTTTTTCGGTATTGAACTTTATACTTCCCCACGAAAAAAAGGTGCTGCCCATGCATTGTTCGGCGAATACCGGCTCCAAAGGCGATACGGCTATATTCTTTGGCCTTTCGGGAACAGGAAAAACCACGTTGTCTGCCGATCCTGAGCGCGGACTGATCGGCGATGACGAGCATGGCTGGAGCGACTACACCATATTTAATTTTGAGGGCGGGTGTTATGCCAAATGCGCCGAGCTGACCGCGGAAAAGGAACCACAGATATTTAACGCGATACAATTTGGCGCATTGCTGGAGAATATTAACTTTATTAAAGGTACACGCACAGTAAACTTTTCGAATACCGATAAAACAGAAAACACCCGTGTTGCTTATCCATTATACCATATTGGTAACGCCGTGGTACCGTCGATAGGCGCATCACCAAAAAATATTTTCTTTTTAACAGCCGATGCTTTTGGGATATTGCCCCCGGTTTCCAGGTTAACCCCTGAGCAGGCCATGTATTATTTTATTTCGGGGTACACGGCCAAAGTTTCCGGTACAGAAACCGGTGTTACAGAACCTAAAGCGACTTTTTCGGCGTGTTTTGGGGAAGCTTTTATTCCACTTAACCCGGTATTTTATGCAAGATTACTTGGCGACAAAATCCGGGAACACCAGGTAAGCGTTTGGATGATCAATACCGGCTGGACCGGTGGCCCGTTTGGCGTTGGAAAAAGAATGAAGCTAAAATATACCCGGGCCATGATCACTGCCGCTATAAATGGCGAGCTAAATAACGTAGCTTATGGCGAGCACCCGGTTTTTAATTTGCAAATGCCATTAAGTTGCCCTCATGTGCCTGATGCTTTGCTCGACCCCCGCAGCACCTGGCCAAACGCGTGCCACTATGATGAACAAGCCCAAAGTTTAGCCCTCGCCTTTAATAAAAATTTCGAACAATATGCCGCATTGTGTACCTCCGGGGTTCTGAATGCGGGCCCCAATGCGAGTATAGCAGTATAGTTACAAAAATATTTGCATCAGTCGCTTGCTATTATAAAAAAAAATAGGTTTCATTGTAAAAAATTGTCTGCCTGGCAGACAATTTTTGTTTTTTATTACGTTATGTATCGGCCAATAAACCGATAAAATAATGTTTGAGGAGAAAAATAAAAGAATAATAAAAATAGTTTTTTTATTTCATTTAAATTCTATTTTTGTTACTCGCTAACCAAATCGCATTAAAAACAACTTATTATATAAACTAAAAACAAAAACTAAAAACTAAAAGTAATGGCAAACGCACCAACAAAACCAACTACACCTGTAAAAAAAGAAGGCTCAAGTGCATCAGGCTTGTTTGCAACGCTCACTATTCCAATTTGTCTGGCGGTTGCAATTCTGATATACATTTTTATATTGGGTGACCCAAGTCATTTTGCAGGCGGCGACGTTAAAAATGGTCTTGTACAAGACATTTTTGGAACTGTACACAGAGGCGGTGTTCTCGTACCACTTATTATGTCGTACCTGTTAATTGTGATCGTATTCTCGATCGAACGCTTTGTTGTAATTGGCAAGGCAACCGGCACAAGCAACATCGATGCTTTTGTGAGAAGGATACAAGCATTTTTAAATGCCGGCAATATCGAAGCTGCAAACGCTGAATGCGACAAGCAAAAAGGTTCTGTTGCAAACGTTATTAAATCGGGGTTAAAGAAATACCGCGAAATGGAAGCTGAGCACAATTTGGACGTTGACCAAAAAACCCTGGCCATTCAAAAGGACATTGAAGAAGCTACTGCGCTTGAAATGCCGATGCTTGAGCAAAACTTAACGGTTATTGCAACCCTGGTTTCTATCGGTACACTATCCGGACTGTTGGGTACGGTTGTGGGTATGATCAAGGCCTTCTCCGAATTGGCAAACTCCGGCGCGCCAAATACCACCGCCCTGTCTGCTGCGATCTCCGAAGCGCTGGTTAACACAGCGTTAGGTATCAGTACCTCGGCGCTTTCAATTATCATGTATAACGTGTTTACATCAAAAATTGATAAACTGACTTACGCTATAGACGAAACCGGTTTCAGCATTGTGCAAACATTTGCTGCATCGCATAAAGGCAAATAAGCATAAAGCTATTGTTTAGTTTTTACCCGGTCATTCACCTGATTGCAGGCGAATGACCGGGATAGTATAAACTGTTATACACCATTTATTAAAAAAATTAATCATTATGCCAAGAGTAAAAGTTGCCAGGAAAAGCACAGCGATTGATATGACGGCCATGTGCGATGTGGCTTTCCTGTTGCTTACCTTTTTCATATTAACAGCAAAACCAAAGGTGGAGGACCCTTCCAAAGCCGAGGTTCCCCCGTCCATTAAGATGATGCCCGTAGGCGATGTGAATATGTGTACCTTATCCATTGGTCACGGACATGTATTTTATTCGGTTACCGAAGATGACGTACGCCAGGAAGCATTAAAGGAAATGGGCGCTAAATACAATGTGTCCTTTACGCCGGAAGAGATCAACAGGTTTAAGCTGACCCAGGTTTTCGGAGTGCCCATGTCACAATTGAAATCTTTTCTTGACATGAGTTCTGAAGATCTGAAGCATTATACCCAACCGGGAATCCCCGCGGATACAACCAATAACAGCGAACTGTCAAACTGGGTGTTGCTTTCGCGTAAAGCAAACGTCGCCCTTCATGGCAAGGATTTGGATTTCTCCATAAAGGGTGATAAAAATGAAGAATATCCGACGATCGATATGGTGATCGGTATTTTAGAAAAACAAAAGAAATTCAAGTTCAATTTAATTACTACGCTTAGAACAGTACCAAAAAAATAAAAACATGGCAGAATTAGATACCTCCGGCGGGGGTAAACATAAAGGCGGGAAAATAAGAAGTAAAAAAGCCTCAACACGCGTTGATTTGACGGCGATGGTTGACCTGGCTTTCTTATTGATCACCTTCTTTATGTATACCACTACGCTGCAAAAACCAAAGGCGATGGATCTGGTTATGCCCGATAACTCGGTGCAAAAAAGCCAGTTGCCTATTGCCGCAAGCCGGTCAATGACCATACTTTTAGGAAGCCATAATAAAGTGGAATGGTATATGGGGGAACCCGGAAAATCAGCGCCAACAGTAGATGGTTTCGGCAAAGACGGACTACGCAAGGCCCTTATCGAAAACGGAAAGAAAGTAGCTGAAACACACGCTGCTCCTGACAACTTTATGATGGTGGTGATAAAACCAAGCGATAAATCGACCTACGAAACTTTGGTTGCTACGCTTGACGAAATGACCATCACCGGTATCAAATCCTATGCGATCGTAAAGATCACGCCACTGGAGATCGGGGACCTAAAAAAGAATGGCATCTACTAAAATATTTATAGTATAACAATCGTTAATTAGTTACTAAAGACCAAAAAAGATGTTTGGATCAAAATTAGATATATTAGATCAAAAATGGATTGATGTTGTTTTTAGTGGTCGGAATAAAGCATACGGCGCTTACGAGCTTAGGAGGGATAACGGACGCAACACGCGTACTGCCCTTATAGCAGGTGTGCTGGTGTTTATTTTTATCATTTCCTTCAACACCATCATGAATATGATCTCAGGCTTTATTCCTAAAGCCAAAGAAAAGGTGAAGATCACCAATGTTGTGTTGCAGCCACCGCCGGTCGACTTAAAAAAACCACCTCCGCCGCCACCACCTGAACCGCCTAAACCAAAGGTTGACCAGGTTAAGTTTCCACCACCGGTGGTAAAACCCGATGTGGAAGTGAAGGAAAAACCGCCAACAATTGAGGAATTGAAGGTTGCCGACCCCGGCCAGAAGAACCTTAAGGGAGACAAAGACGCCGCCGTTACCATTGATGTGCCGGTGGGCAATTCGGACGCTAAGGTGACCGAAGAGGATCCCAATAAGATTTTTACTGCGGTTGAGAAGGAGCCCGGATTTCCCGGCGGTCTTGCGGCGTTTGGCAGGTATTTGGAAAAAAATATCCATTACCCGGCTGTAGCAAGAGAAAATAATACCCAGGGACGTGTAATTGTAAGTTTTGTTTGCGAACGCGATGGCTCATTAACAGATGTTAAAGTAGCTCGTGGCATAGGCGATGGGTGCGATGAAGAAGCGGTGCGTGTAATTAAAAATTCGCCAAAATGGACGCCAGGCATTCAAAACGGACGGCCAGTGCGTGTTCAATATAGCGTACCGATCGCGTTTACATTGTCGGAATAGTTGACCAATGTTTTTTAAAAATAATTGGCAAAAATCGCCCAAAAGGCGGTTTTTGCTCATTTTAGGCGTTGCCGCTTTTATTGCCGTTTGCTCTTTTGGAGTAATGGTGCTTTTTTGGGACAAGATGTTGCCCAATATGCCCAAGAGCCAAAAAATAATGTTTGGCGGTATTATTATTCTTTATGCTTTTTTACGTTTTTCACGATTGTTAAAACGTGCCCCGGATGAAGAAGATTGATTTAAAATTTAGGTTGCGTGGTTTTTCGGCGCTGGCCGCGATAGTTGTGGGAGCAATGCTTTTTTCGCACTGCAGAGAAAGCAAGAAGAAAGACGATCTTTCGCGTTTTACATCAAATACGACCAGGTTTGCTGTTGATGAATCCTTCAGGCCTATTGTTGATGAGGAACTCTATATTTTTGAAGCGCTTAATCCAAAAGCGCATCCCGTAATTTCGTACGTCCCGGAAAATACCGCAGTAAACCTGCTGTTTGCAGACAGTGTGCACGTTTTACTTATTTCGCGCGATTTTACGAGGGATGAATATAAACTGCTGCGGAGCAAAAATATATTACCCGAAGTGAGCCGTTTTGCGATCGACGCCGTTGCGCTCATCGTGAATAAATCTTCTGCCGATACGACGATGACGGTAAGTGAAATAAAAAAGATGCTGAATGGTGATACTAAATTGAATAAGAATATCGTTTTTGATAATCCTAACTCTGGCCTGGTACGCTATTTAAAAGAATTTTCGGGCAATAAAGATTTAAAACAAAAAAACGTTTTTGCGCTTAAATCCAATAAGGAAGTAATAAGATATGTGAGTCAGCATCCTGATGCCATTGGCATAATAGGTTTTGGGTGGCTGAATGATCCGGATAAAGATTATGCCGATGCGGTTCAAAATGTTAAGCTGGTGGCTGTTAGCGACGATACGGGAAAGAATGCCTCACATCAGTATTTTATACCGTCGCAAAGCACACTGGCATTAAAGCAGTACCCGCTAACCCGCAATTTATATTTTATAAATTGCACCGGGAAATATGGTTTAGGAATGGAATTTGCGTCCTTTTTGGAGGGAGACAGGGGGCAGCGGATCATTCTAAAATCAGGTTTATTGCCGAATGCGATTCCCGGCAGGGAGATCAACATTGTACGGAAATAAAAAAAAACCGTGGTTAAACTTATATTCGGAAAATGATTCAAAAAAATATAATATTGCACAGTTAACAACTTTAGATAATAAGAGCAGCGTGATTAGCTGTATCGTTAATTAAATTATTAAGATGAAAATGATCAATAAAATAGCCGGTGTTGTGTTGGCAGTGGTTTTAACAGGCTCATCAGTTTTTGCGCAGAGCCTTGCTGATGCAAAAAAAGCGATCGACGCCGAGCAGTACCAAAAGGCAAAGTCAATGTTAAAGAATTTGACGGTAACACAACCTACTAAAGATGAAAACTTTTTTTACCTGGGCTGGGTATACCTTAAGCAGGATTACACCGATTCGGCAAAAGCTGCATTTAACAAGGGGCTGGCTGTAAATGCAAGATCGGCATTAAACTATGCGGGTTTAGGCGCGGTGGCACACATGGAAAAAGATAATGCAGGTGCATTGTCGAACTTTAACCAGGCCATAGAAATGGCGGTAAAAAAGGATAGTAAGCCGTATGTATATGTCGGCCTGTCGTACCTGTTGCCGGTTAATGGAAGCGCTGTAGGGCCCAATGGCGCGCATATTGCACCCGCCGACGCGGATGCGGCTATCGCTATATTAAATAAGGGAAAAGCGGTGAACCCGCGGGATGTGGAATTGTTGATCGCATTGGGCGATGCTTATCGTTCTCAATTAAAAAGCAACGATGCGTATACAAACTACTCGTCGGCATTAGCGATTGACCCAAAGTCGACAGCGGCCATTGTAGCCACAGGGGTTTTATGGAGGTATGCCGACAATTTTGACGACGCACAAAAGCAATTCCAGGCAGCATTGGCGATCGATCCGAATTACGGTCCTGCTTACCGCGAGATGGCAGAAACCTATTTACGCCAGGCGACTACGGATGCGGCCACCTATGCCGAGAGAGTTAAGCAGGCGGCCGACGCCTATAAAAAATATATCAGTTTAACCGATTATTCGCCCGAAACGCAGATGCACTACGCCGACTTCCTGATACGGGCCAAAGACTATGTGACCCTGCAGAAAGTAGCACAGGATCTTTCCTCATCAGCCAAAGGCAATTTAAGAGCGTACCGGTATTTGGGATATGCCGCCTATGAAAATAAGGACTATCAGGCAGGATTAAATGCTTTAAAAAAATGGATCAGCGAAGCAGGCCCGAAACGTATAATTCCTGCTGATTATCTTTATTTAGGCCGGTTGGAATTAGCACAAAAGCAAGATTCGCTGGGCGTGCGTGATTTGCGTAAAGCTTTAGAACTGGATACCTCACAGGTGGATATATACGGTGAGATTGCTAAGTCGCTGTATGCATCGGGCAAATATGTAGACGCCGCCCAGGCATACAAGGTTTATGGTGAAAAGTCCAGGAAAGCGACGCTTCAGGATCACTTTTATGAAGGCTTTAGCTATTACCAGGCCTATAAGGCCCAGCTGATAAAAGCGCAAACCGATAAAACGATAAAACCGGATTCCACGTTACTTACAAGGGCCGATTCAGCCTTTACCTACGTTGAGCGCAAGCTCCCCACGCCAAATGCGCAAATTGTATATTTTCATGCGAACGTGAAGGATTTTGAAGATTCCGACCGGAATAACATTAAGGGTTTGGCAAAGCCTTTGTTTGAGCAGTATATTCAACTAATAACCGCAAAGGGAGGCACCCTTGACGATAGAACAAAGGGAGATCTTGCGGCTGCTTATGTTTATTTAGGAATTTATGCCGAAAACCGGGAAAAAGACCAGGCAAAGGCATTGGATATGTTTACCAAGGCACGTGAGCTTGACCCGCAAAATCCCCAGGTGGTATACTATTTTGCCAAACGAGGGCAGGGAAAGAGCAAATAATATAACAGCAAATGATAAAGCCCCCGGGGAAATCCCCGGGGGCTTTTTTAATGTATATCCGGACGGAGGTCCAACAAATGCGGACATGCCCCCTGATCCTTGCCCTCTTTACAATGCGCCCGCTTTTATTTCTTCAACCACAGCCGGATCGAGCAGGGTGGAAGTATCACCCAGGTTAGCGGTATCCCCCTCGGCAACCTTGCGTAAAATACGCCGCATAATCTTGCCGGAGCGCGTTTTTGGAAGGCCGGAGACAAACTGGATCTTATCGGGCCGGGCGATCGCACCGATGATCCGCGTCACGGTCGCCATAATATCTTTGCGGGCAAGCTCCTCGTCTCCATGCAACTCGGGACAAATTACGAAAGCATAAACACCCTGGCCCTTTATCTCGTGCGGGTAACCTACAACTGCCGATTCAACCACGCTGCTGTGCATGTTAATGGCGTTTTCCACTTCGGCGGTACCGATGCGGTGGCCCGACACGTTTAATACATCGTCCACCCGACCGGTGATCCGGTAATAGCCTTCCTCATCGCGAAGGCAGCCATCGCCGGTAAAATACAAGTTGGGATAGCTGGCGAAATAGGTGGTGCGGCAGCGTTTATGGTCGCCATAGGTAGTACGCAACATTCCCGGCCATGGAAATTTCATACAAAGATTCCCGCTTACGCCGTTTCCTTCTATTATTTTACCATTTTCATCCACCAAAACAGGCTGCACTCCCGGCAGCGGCAGGGTGGCATAACCCGGCTTGGTTTTGGTAATGCCTGCGATAGGCGCGATCATGAAACCGCCGGTTTCCGTTTGCCACCAGGTGTCAACGATCGGGCATTTACCCTGACCAATCTTCTCATCAAACCAATGCCAGGCTTCTTCGTTAATGGGTTCGCCTACCGACCCCAATTTTTTTAACGAGCTGAAGTTTTTCCCTTTTAAGACGTCATCGCCAAAGCTCATCAGCGACCGGATAGCCGTTGGCGCAGTATACAAGATATTTACTTTATGTTTTTCAACGATGTCCCAAAAGCGGCCCGGCGTTGGCCAGGAGGGAATGCCCTCAAACAATACGGTTGTTGCACCCTGCGAGAGCGGGCCGTAGGTTATATATGAATGGCCTGTTATCCACCCGATATCGGCGGTGCAAAAATAAACCTCGCCCGGGTTATACTGAAACGTATTGGTAAATGTATAACCGGTATAAACCATGTAGCCGCCGCAGGTATGCACTACACCTTTTGGCTTTCCTGTCGAGCCGGATGTATAAAGGATAAACAGCATATCCTCGGCGTCCATTTCTTCGGCTTCGCAATCGGTATTTCCCTGTGTCTCCACCTTCTTTATTTCATCCTCCCACCAAACATCCCGGCCTTTGATCATCGATACGGGTGTGCGGCTGCGGGTAAGCACAATCACCCGCTGTATGGACGGGCATTGTACCAGCGCATCGTCGATAATATTCTTCAATAAAATTTCTTTGGTTCCCCTGAAACCGCCATCGGCTGTGATCACCAGAGTGCAGTCAGCGTCTTTTATCCTGTCGGCGATGGATTGTGCAGAAAAGCCGCCAAAAACAACGGAATGGATAGCGCCTATCCTGGCGCATGCCAGCACAGCAATTTCCAGTTCGGGCACCATGGGCATATATATGCATATGCGGTCGCCTTTTTTGGCGCCATTGTTTTTCAGCACATGCGCAAACTGGCAAACCTTATCGTATAGCTGGCGGTAGGTTAGTACCCGGTGATTTTCCTGCGGGTCGTTCGGCTCCCAGATAATGGCCGGTTTATCGCCCAACGTTTCCAAATGCCGGTCCAGGCAATTCTCGGTTATGTTCAGCTTCGCCCCTTCGAACCATTTGATCTTTGGCTCTTCGAAGTTCCATTCCAGTACTTTATCCCACTTTTTTCGCCAGTAAAAATTTTCGGCTATGCCTTCCCAAAACTGTTCGGGCTGCTCAACGCTTTGCTTGTAAACCTGTTGGTACTCTTCAAAAGAGCTGACTTTCATCGGAGCTTTCATAGACTTAAAATTGGTTGTGTAAATTAATAAATTTCGGGCGAACAAGTAATTAAATGACGCCTTTTTAAAATAATTTAAGAAGTATTACCATTCAATTTTGTACTGTCAGGCGTATGCACCAGGCGAGTGGCCGAAGCCGTCAATGCAGTGGGTATTGGTTCGTTACCAGTCGGTTGCGAACGGGAAGTCCAACACTATATGCCAGGCTATATACACACAATCAGGGTTTACAAAGGTTTACACAATTCATGGCTTATTTGGACATAAATACGTAATAATCAAACATTTACAAAAATTAATCACGAAAAAGTGTAAACCATGATTACCTACCCGCTTTCTGTCCCTCATATCCATCTAAACGGAGTCGACAACCACACTGATTTAGTCCAAACTTCACTTACACTCAAACAAACTGCGCCAGGGAT